>Ga0081455_10000989_pt1 | contig 36119 bp, 34 predicted proteins | sample TabmetS3T2R1_FD_70207 | JGI IMG/M metagenome (GOLD analysis project Ga0081455, IMG submission 70207) | Tabebuia heterophylla rhizosphere microbial communities from the University of Puerto Rico - S3T2R1 | ecosystem: Host-associated > Plants > Roots > Rhizosphere ...
TGCCCCTGGGGTGAGTGACGGGACTCGAACCCGCGACATCCTGGACCACAACCAGGTGCTCTACCAGCTGAGCTACACCCACCATGCACGAGGCCCGAACCAGCTCCGCGGGCCACACTGCGCAGCGTGAAGTGTACCGGGCGGCGTAGTCGCGCGGGTAATCAGTTCTCGCTCGGAACGGCCCCCGTCAGAGCCCCCTGATGGCGGTCGGCGATCTCCTTGGATGCCGCGCTGTCCGGGCCTGGCAATGGCACGAACACCGCCTCACGGTAATACCGCAGCTCCTCAATGGATTCTTGTACGTCGGCAAGCGCGCGATGATTGCCAGCCTTGGCTGGGGCCTGATAGTAGACCCGCGGGTACCAGCGGCGTACCAGCTCTTTGATGCTGGAGACATCCACGCTGCGGTAATGAACGTGCCGCTCGAACGTCGGCATATCGCGGGCCAGAAATGCCCGATCGGTGCCGATGGTGTTGCCGGCCAGGGGCGCCTTGCCGGGCTCTGCTACAAACGCGCGGACATAGTCCAGAACACGTTGCTCGGCCTCCGCCATGGACAATCCGGAGTCCAGCAAGCTGAGCAGGCCCGAGACCTCGTGCATGCCGCGTACGAAGTCGCCCATCTGCTCCAGGGCCTTATTGCTCGGCTTGATCACCAAATCGACGCCTTCGCCAAGGACATTGAGGTCGGCGTCGGTGACCAATGCGGCTACCTCGATCAATTCATCGTTGATCAAATCGAGCCCGGTCATCTCACAGTCGACCCAGACCAGGAGGTCGCTCGTGGCCATATCTACGGTTCCTGTGCCTCTCGTCTTGGTAATAGGCGATGCGGCCTTGCGGCGTACACCGGCACCCACTTGATCAACCACGCCGAGCCGGCCCAGGTGATCAACCCCATGGTGACAGCCGCCGCTGCCAAAGTTGCAAGTGCGCTGACTGCGCTGATCAGTAGTGGCCCTGTCGCATTGCCGAGGTCGCTGCAAAGCCTCCATCCGGCAAGGAACTGGGCCCGGTCTTGTGGCGGTGAGGCGTCGGCACCAAGAGTCAGCACGACGCCGGAGGAGATCCCGTTGCCCAGACCCATCAGCGCAGCCACCAGGCCGACGCTAGTGGCCCCGGTGGTCAGCGGCAACAGGATGAAGCCGAGCCCGAGCACGATCATGGACGGCGCGGCGACGTACACCCGTCCGAAGCGGTCCATGATCGCGCCGCCCGGATAGAACAGCAGCATGTCTACACCGGCCGAGATGCCGAAGATCACGCTCGTTGTCGCAGCGTTCACGCCGATCGACTCCGCCCACAGCGGCACGATCGACTGGCGGGTGGCACGAGCGGCCTGGATGACCAGAACGCCGATGCCAAGCGTGAGCAATACCCGCCGATGTTCGGCCAGCACAGCGATGACTGCTCGTCGCCTCCGACCCGCCAGAGCGTGCACGGCGTGGCGGTCTCGGGTTATGTCGGGAAGGAACGCGGTGAGGATCGCGGCCGCAAGGTTCATTACGGCGGCGAACGCGTACGCGGCGCCGATGCTCCAGCGCGACACGATTGCTGCGGCAAGGAATGGTCCAACGAACAACCCGATCCGGAAGGTACCGCCCAGCGTGGAGAGAGCGCGGGCCCGCATCCGGATGGGGATGGCCTCAGTGAGGTAGGCCTGGCGCGCCAGCCCGAAAACCGCGGCGGCCAGTCCGGTCACCACCATTGCTGTAGCAAGCAGCGTTAGTGATTGAGCAAAGAAGGCTCCCATCAGTGCAGCTGCGTCGAGCACACAGGCTCCAATCAGAGCCCGCTTCTCCCCGATCCTGGCCGCCAGCGCTCCCGCAGGAAGGTCACCGACCAACTGTCCGATGCCAATTAGGGCGACGATGAACGCCGCTGTCGCCACGCTGGCTCCGAGCGCTCGGGCCGAGAGCGCGACGAGTGGCAGGATCGCACCTTGACCGATGGATACCAGCAGAGTCGGGCCGTACGCCGTGATCGCGATGTTGCGCCAGCGGGTGAGCCTTGGACTCCTCTCGCTGGTGTCGCTCACTCGAGCGAACCTACCCAGGCTGTTTGCGCATCCATTGGCGGCAGCATCAAATTTCCGACCAATGCCGACTTTTCGATCGGGGTACGGCGTCTCCGAGCTCAAATTTCCGACCAATGCGGTCTGTTGAATACCGAGGCCGCGCGGAACGCCCTCGGCTGGTCAGGTCATTGATTGGATGTCCCGGTCAGCGCCAACGAAAGACACGGGCTGAGCGCTACAGTGATCGCGAGCCGGCCACACGGCCGGCGTGCGCCGGCCCCCGTAGCTCAGAGGATAGAGCAGCAGCCTTCTAATCTGTCGGTCGTAGGTTCGATTCCTACCGGGGGCGCAAAACAGGATTGAACTGCCGCGCCACCTGTCTACTCGGATTGCCCGGCAGTCAAGGCCACGGGTACTCAGCGTCTCGTTGCTGCGGGTGAAGGCAGCCTGCCTAGGTTGAAGCGATGTGTTGAGCACGCAGGCGGAAGTCATGTCGCGGGAATCGCCGTGGGAGGGGTTGCCTGGTCCTCAGACGTCTGCTTTCGCTCGGTGCGGGAGAGATTTGCAGAGCCAGCAAGTCCGACGACAAGGACCGCCGCGATGATCAGCAGAGCGATGAAGATCAAGAAAGGTTGGATCATGTCGATGCCGAGGGGTGTAATCAAGACACTGACAGGCAGGTTGGCAGTCGCGTGCAGCAAAACGACGAGGAGCAGGCTTCCTCCGACGCCAGACTAGGATCCCGGTGTTCAGCACGGCCACTAAGCCGTCTTGCTCGGCAACGCATCTCGGGGTCGAGCCCGTCCCCACGCGGGCGCGAAGCGCAAGAGAACCATCGGCGCCCACCGCGAAGACGCTGACGTCGCCGCTGCCGCCGTTGGTTACCAACGAGTGCCGTCCATCGCGCGTTAGCACCACCTATCCCTGCGACTGAAGGTGCGCCGAATTAGAGGCCGTCACCGCCGGTCGCGACACTGCTGATGCGATCGAGCGCCCCGTCATTGGATCGGCGGAACGCAATCACCTCGTTGGGCGTCATGTTGGTCTGAACGTAGACGGCATTGGATGCGCCGCTCGTCGGTGTGTCGGTCATGGGCTGCTCCCTTGGTAGTTCGGTGCTTACACCTTGTACGTGCGGCTTGGGGTCGACATCGTTACAGCTGCCAGATAAGTTCCATTGCGGAAGTCACCGGATCCGCGTATTGAGCATCAGCCCGCCAAAGCTCACCTCTAGGACACTGGGCGAGTCGGCTGCAAACCGGTGATACGTGGAGGGGATTGAGACGGTGACTGGTGAACGCATCGTCGCCGTCACTGGGGCCACCGGGCGTCAAGGCGGTGCCGTCGCTCGTCACTTGCTGACCGCCGGCTGGCAGGTCCGGGCGCTGACGCGGAAGCCGGACGCCGAGCCGGCTCGGAAACTTGCTGCCCTCGGAGCAGAAGTGATTAGAGCGGACATGGGCGATCCCAGCACGCTCCACGATGCATTTCGTGACGTGTACGGGGTGTACAGCGTGCAGAACACCATGATCAGCGGCCCCGGGGCTGAAATTCGGCACGGCACGAACGTTGCAAACGCTGCGAAGGAACGGGGCGTTCAGCATCTCGTGTACGGCTCCGCAGGCCTGGGCGTACCCGGTACGGGTGTGCCGTCATGGGAGTCGAAGCTGGCGGTGGAGGCACACATGAACGGGTTGGGTTTGCCGCTGACCGTCTTACGGCCGATGGCGTTCATGGAGCTGATGATCGACAAGGACTTCTATCCTCCGGTCTCAGCATGGCATCTCATGCCCAAGCTGATGGGCGCTCACCGACCGCTCCCGTGGATCTGCGTAGATGACCTCGGCGCCATCGCGACACGCGCGTTCACCGATCCTGACCAGTTCATCGGCGCTAAGCTCGAGCTCGCCGCAGATATCCGTTCAATTGCGGAGTGCCGCGAGACATGGACACAAGTCGTTGGTCGGGCGCCGCGGCGGTTCCCGATGCCGGTATGGCTGTTCAAGCTCTTCGTCGGCACCGACCTGATCACAATGTGGCGTTGGCTGCGGACGGCGCAAGTCGACGTAGACCCATTGCAGACTCGCAAAATTTTGCCTGCGGCATTGACCGTACGAGAGTGGATGGACCGGCGCCACATACGGGAGAATCATGAGGCGCGTTGATCGTTACGCCTGCGCTCGCAATCAACCGCCGGTTCTCCGATTTCACCGCATGATCGCACCCATTCTGCCGAGCTAAGGAGCTCGAATCTAGGGCGCAGCCTCTGGTCCACGTAGGTCGCGAAATGCTCGTAGAGTTCAGCTTGTGCAGTGTCGCTTAGCGTCACTGGCACCGTGCCCAGCGCAGCAGTTCGCCGGTCTCCAGGCCCGCCTCCACAGCTAGCAGACCAAGATCGTTTGCGAAGCTGGCAACCATCTCAAACTCATTTCGGCCTCGATCAACCTGATCGGCCAGCGCCAGCGCTTCTGCGAGCCAGGCCCTGTAGAGCAAAAAGGTGTCCTCTTCGCCAACGATGCACCAGCCCGCGGGTATGGCTGGCGATCGTGGTGTTGGACATCAAGGCTCCTGCGGCTCGATTGGGTTCTCAACGGTGTAGTCGGTCGAACACCTGCCCGCGTTACACAATGCCGTGGCTAAGAGCCGCGCCGTTTCCGTAGCGCTCAGCGGTTCTGCTGTGACGACACTTTCGCGGCGTTTGGAGGCTCCGCGCAGCGTCTCCTGCGCCAACCCGTCGCTGTGGTGAGGAGTTCAGCGATCGTGAGCCCGTCATCGACCGAGAGAAGTGTTTGCCACCCACACCGGCTGAGTGTCGCCGGAGATGTGATGCTGGTCCGCATGGTGGCTTTCAGCGGACGCGTACGCCAATGGCGAGACGACAAGCCCGGCGGGCTTGCCGTTGTCGACATACCTTCAGGATTGGTAGCTGACCTCGGCGGCCGTCGGCAGATGCGAGTGACCGGCAACTTCAACGGAACGCCGTTCACCGGGAGCACAATGCTCGTTGCAGGCGGCGGCCTGTGCGTCGGCGTCAGCAAGGCGGCGCTAGCGGCGGCCAAGGCTGTGGTCGGCGACGAGGTCCAGCTGTCCATCACGGCCACATCATCATGAATCCTGCGCCAACCCAGGCCGATGGTTCGACGACACCATCGGTGCCGGGCGAACGTTCGACATTCCATCCAGCAGTTCCGCAGGGTCCGTGGACGTCCCACTGAAAGCGCCGGAGACTTAGTCCATGCCGGAGGGGCGATCGACCGAGGACGTGGCGGCCCTCTCGGCAGCGGGGGAGGCGCTTAGCACAGGTCGTTGGGAAGAAGCCCGAGCCGGTTTCGAAGCGGCCCTCGAGATCGAGGAGTCAGGTGAGGCCCTTTTCGGACTTGCCCTTGCCCTGTGGTGGTTGCGCGATCCGGTGAGCTCAGTCCGGTTTCAGGAACGTGCCTTCGGGTTGTTCCGGCGGGCCGGAGACAACAAGAACGCCTTCTTCACCGCGATGTACCTGTGCCTTGGCTACGACATGACCTTCGGTAACTTCAGCGCATCTCGTGGCTGGCTGGGCAAGGCGCGTCGAGTCGTCGAGGATTCCGGACTCGATGCCCTGAGAGGGTGGGTACTGCTATGCGAAGCAGTAACCCTTTCCCACGAAGACCCCACTGCTGCGGCGGAAAAGGCGCGCGAAGCGTTGGATGTGGCACGCGAGACCAGCGATGCAGACCTTGACGTGTGCGCGCGAAGTGAGCTCGGTGCCGCGCTAGTCGAACTGGGCAGAACTAGCGAGGGCACGGCACTGCTGGACGAGGCGATGGCGGGGGCCCTCGGCGGGGAAGCGCAGAATCTCGACGCGGTGGTGCTTGCCAGCTGCCGCACGATCACCTCGTGCAGTAGGGCGGCAGACGTCAAGCGGGCAACGCAGTGGATCCGGGCTGCGACTCGCTTCAACGAAAAGTACGGATCGCCGCACCTTTACACCACCTGCCGTATCCACTATGCCCGCGTGCTCATCCTCTCCGGGCAATGGACGCAAGCCGAGTCCGAGCTCAGAGCGGCGCTGTCGGTCGGTCCGCTGGTAGAGCCCGAGCTGCACGCCGAGGCGCTCGCACAGCTCGGACGGCTGCGCGTGAAGCAGGGCCGTGCTGGCGAGGCCGAGCGGCTCATCGCGGGGTACGAGCAGCATGCCGTCGTGGTTCCGGTTCTCGCGGCGATCCGTGCTGTTCAGGGGCAGTTCGAGGTAGCGGAATGGCTGGTGCGACGGCGCCTGGACCTCCTTCCGTCGAATTCGCTTGCGGCGGCGGAGCTATCTGGACTGCTGGCGGAGATCGAGCTTGAACACGGCCGGTCACAAGAGGCCTTGATATACGCCGAGGAACTCTCAGCCGGAGCCTTCCGCCTTGACGCCCCGGCCGTCTCGGCAGGGAGCCACTATTTGCTTGGCCGCGCGCTGGCTGCGGTTGACGATGATCGCGCCGCACGAGAGCTCGAACAGGCCAGGCTGACCTTTATCGAGCTCGCCATGCCCTACGAAGCAGCCCGCTCCAGGCTTGCCCTGGCGCGATCAACACACAATGTGGACCAAGACGCAGCAGTCGAAGAGGCGAAGGGAGCCCTCGCGACGTTTGAAGAACTGGGGGCCGCTCCGGATGCCGATGCCGCAGCAGCGTTGCTGAGGGATTGGGGAGTCAGGGCAATGCGACGAGGCCCAAACGCGCTAGGCGGTCTCACCACCCGCGAGCACGAGATCCTCGCACTGCTCGGGGAAGGTTTATCGAACCGGGAGATCGCCGCCCGGCTCTTCATTACGCCGAAGACGGTCGAACATCACGTCGGTCACGTACTCACGAAGCTGGATCTGAAGCGCCGAGGCGAGGCAGCCGCCTTCGCGCTACGCCACTTACCGCCGAAATAGGGGATTTCCCCGACGAACGCGGGTCGCGTCCTGTTGACGCTGGAGCCATGACGGACAACACAAACCACGCGGTAGTAATTGGCGCGAGCGTCGCCGGGCTGCTAGCCGCGCGCGCACTTTGCGACTACTTCGACCGTGTGACGATCCTCGAGCGAGAGGTCCTCCCCTCTCCCGGACAGGGCCGCCGGGCAGTACCTCAGGGAAGGCATCTACACGCCCTTTTGCCTGGTGGACTGGCCGCCATCGAACAACTTCTGCCTGGCTTCGAGGCTGAGCTCGTCGCCGGCGGTGCCGTGCGCTGCGATTCGATGCAGGAAATCCGGTTTGTGGTGTCCGGACACGAGGTCACGCGCGATGGGGATTCGGCCACGTATGTTCTTGCGAGCCGCCCGTACATCGAGGGGCACATTCGACGACGGGTGCTCGGGCTGCCGAATGTCACGCTCGTCGATGGCAAATCTGTCCACGGGCTTGTGCCAACTCGTGAAGGGATGCGAGTAACCGGGGTGCAGCTCGCAGACGAGATCCTCACCTGCGACCTTGCGGTCGTTGCCACCGGCCGGGCGGGCCAGCTTCCGGTGTGGCTTGAGGCGTGGGGATTCCCTGTGCCTGCCGAGGAGACGCTCATGGTCGACATCAGGTACGCGAGCCGGCACTTCCACATTACTGATGGTTGCCTCGGGCGTGACAAATTGATCCTCATCACTGCAAAGCCGGGGCGCCCACGCGGGATGGGCCTGTTGGCACAAGAGGACGGGAGCTGGCTGCTCACCCTGGTCGGCTACGGCCCCGACCATAGGCCACCGACGGACGACGCCGGCTACTTGGAGTTCCTTGCCAGCGTGGCCCCCGCTGACGTGTATGCGGGTGTCGCGGCGGCTGAGCCCCTCGACGACGTGGCGACTCACGCTTTTCCGGCGAGCCGAAGGCGCCGATACGAGCGACTCTCGAGATTCCCGCGCGGACTGCTCGCGATCGGAGATGCGATCAGTAGCTTCAACCCGGTGTACGGCCAGGGCATGTCCGTCGCCGCACTCGAGGCCGTCGCACTCCGACAGACTCTCGCATCAGCTAAGGATCGCCTGTCCCAGCGCTACTTCAAGGCGTCAGGCAAGATCGCCGACATCGCATGGGACTTAGCGATCGGAAGCGACCTCTCACTCCCGGAGGTCGAAGGCGAACGACCAATCCTTACCCGGCTGTCGAACGCGTGGTCTGAGCGCATTCTCACGGCGGCCGAGCACGACCCTTACGTCGCGGAGGTCTTCGGCAGCGTCACCGACCTCCTGGCCCCTCCTACGGTGCTGATGCGTCCGCGCTTCGTATGGCGGGTGGCCAGCAGACGCGCCAAGAAGGCCGTGGCCAAGGAAAAGGTCCCGGTCGATGATCGGGACCCTTCCACCGTCAGGGTGTTGGAGTAGCAGGAGTGGAATCAGTTCGCACCGACCCAAGTGCAAAGGGCCGCTTACGTCTGCGCAGCCGCGGCGTTGCGGAAGACGACCTCGAGTGTGCGCTCCAGCTCTGCCGTCGGGCTGAACTCGATGACCTCGGTCCCATCTGGCGTAGCCGCCGCTCGAGGACAACTGCCGCAGCGGCCGGCTCGCCACGTGCAAGGCGGAGCTCGGCGCGTGCCCGGACGCCAGCCGTCGCCGTCGGCACCAGGAAGCAGCTGCTCGGCCTCCTCGAAACGGCCTTGGCGTACGAGAAGGTCCGCGAGCCTGGCGCGAGGATCCACGCAGCGCCCGCGCGTTCCGCTCTGCTCGACGATCTGGAGAGTGCGAGCAAGTTCGCGTTCGGCGTCGTCGAGGCGTCCGCCCGCGATGAGCGCCTCCGCGCTGCAGCAGCCGCAGAAGCTCATCACCGGCAACTCGCGGCGCTCATGCGTCGCCTCGTCCAGCAGCCGATTCCATTGGCGCATCTCCGGTTTGGTCACAGGCGGCGATCAGGGCACAGCACAGCTCGCCGCACTTGGCAAACAATCGTTCCTTCTGGAGCTTTAGGACTTAGCAGCCCTGCCGTCGGGCTGGACGACGAGCCAGGTGCCTCCGAATTCCTCGACGTTATGACATAGCACTTGGTACTTCCCCTCGTGGGCATAAAAGTAGAGGGGGCGGCCGGCGTAGGTGATCTGCATAGAGCCGTCCCGGCGTTGAGTTGTGCCGAGCAGGCGGGACCGAACGGCGCCGGTGCCGCGCGGGCTTCCTTTGGTTAGAACCGGAGGCCAGGCCTTGGCGCAGTCGCCATAACACTGCGCGCGATCGCTCTCCTCTGCATCGAAGAGATAGATCGCCTGGCCCGAGGCGTCGTACAGGATCTGGCCGAAGTTGCTGTCGGCCACAATGATCATGGTTCCGGCTGGCTTACCGGAAGCGCGTGACGCGGGCGAGAGTGGTGCCGATGAGGTACCTGGTGGGGAGGGTGCGCCGTTCTGAATCGTTGGGCTCGCTGATTCTGGATACGCCGAGTTGGTTGGCCTTGACGTCGATGGGGTGCTGCAGCCGACAACCAGCAAGCAGAGCGTGAGAACCAGTAGCCGCATGTGACAAGTGTGCGGCGGTGAAGCGTTAGATGCTCTTAACAGACAGTTACGCTGACCGTACGGTCGGCAGCTGCGATGGGGTTTGACAACACCACCCAGGGGCCGCGCATCCGACCCGGCCGCCTCCCTGTGATCAACTGGAAGGGTTGATGACGGCTAAGGTCCGGAACGTTGGCCGAGCACTGTGACTGCCGGTCCTGCAGTCCTAGTGTTACGCAAAGATCCCGAGCAGCCTGGGCACAGGCATTCCAAGATCGTGAGCGCCACATGACTCCTACATGGTCTTTTTCCGGCCCTCATTCTTGCTCATCGCGAGCGCGTCAGATGGCACCGGAAAGGTGGTTTCACTAGGAAATATATAGTCACGTGGTCTCATTGTTGATCATGGACTGTTTCCAATCTGTCGTTTCGTAGTATGAGGCCTATGCCAGACCCAATACGATCCCAAGGATCAAGAAAGAAAAGTACACGCTTTGTGCAGAGTGGACGATGATGCCCATCCAGGTGCTGCGGAAGCGCCAGCTCGGAAATGCGTACAAGAAGACACCGCTAATAACAGACGCCAAGATACCCCAAGGCTGGTGGAAATGGTAAGAGCCATGGAGCACACCGTTTGCTATCCAGCTCCACTTGCCAAATACTCCCTCCATTTTGGGAAGCAACACTCCCCGAAACAGGAACTCCTCTCCCAAAATGGTATTGAAGACCGCATTGACTACATACAAACCAAAGAACCACCAGGCGCCTACCAGCCGATCCAGGATTTCTTGCGATTCAAGGACGGCGGCGATGCTATAGCCGGAAGGCTCAGCGAAAAAGGGCAGGATCGACACCCATAGATCGTCCACGTATGGCTTTAATGCAATCTCATACGCGGTGATAGCAATGAGGAACGGAATCACCCACAGCCATAACCTGCGGCGGGGCTCACCGGTTTTAGGATCGCGCGGCGTGTTGAGGCGGAGCCTGCGCTTGACCGTGGCCCAACGGAGATCGCCCTCTTCCAGCCGGACGATGATCATGGAAAGGACAAACAGCCAGATCAAACCAACGGTGAGCAGCACTATTCGCGTAACGCCGGCGCCAAGGGGATCCGAGCCGATATCGGGTGAGACAGCGGGAAATACGACCCAACTCAGGATCCCCATCGGGATCGCGGCAAGAGCCCAGATGCCCAGGATTTTGGCGAGTGAATACTGTTTCCCCATCTCATGGGCTGCATTTGCTTGTGCAATGTCTTCCATCCTTTCCTCCCTCTATGTACTCGACAATCGGTCATCCGAATCAACTCCTCATGCTTCGGATCGAGCGCGAGGAGGGCTGGGGGCTATCCACTCGGCGGCTGCTGCCTTTTCGGCTTCCCGCCCCACGGGCCGCGACTCGGGGCGCCAAAGCCGCCGGCCGATGGCGAGCAGCGCGGTGAGCAGAGCGACTGCCGCAGGCGTCTGCCATTCCCAGTCGCCGCCCTCGACGACGCTGAGTTTCTGCGCCGCATTCCAGGATGCGTGCTGGATGCCGGCCGCGAGGATGCTGCCACGGGTGTCGAGAAGATGCAGGCCCAGCAGGTAGCGATAGATCGGCGCCACGGCGAAGACCAGCGCCCCGCCGACCGCCATCTCCGACCACGTCCGATTCCCCTCGAACTGCAGTGGGACGTGGATCGCGGCGAAGAACACGGCCGTGACTAGGGATCCCACGAGCAGCCCATGACGGGCCATCAGTCGCGACTGCGCGAAGCCCGCCCAGGCGGTCTCCTCCCAGATGTTGATGGTCAGCGCGCCGAAGATGAGCGTGTTGAACAGGTACAAGCCCACCTCGGCGGCCCAGCCGCGTTCAGGGTTGCGGAGGGTCCCTGAAGCTGCGGCGAGCGCCACCACGAGCGCAGGCACTCCCAGCAGGATGACGGTCCAGCGGCCGACGCTGAAGCGCCAGATGAGCACACGGGAGAGCAGCCTTCGGACTCCGCCCGGCCCGTCCGCCAGACGGGTGACAACCAACGCCGAACCAAGCAAGGCTACGAAGACGAGCAGGAGGAGAAAGGGCGCAGCCGGAAGACCCATGATCAGCGGGATCCCGAGGCCAGGCCATCCGATCCCGAACGCGAGCAGTAGGAAGACCGTTACCGGCCGTCGCCGCACAAAGCTATCCGGCCGCCCTTCATTGTCTGATGCGGCCGGCTGGAGGGGGGTGGCACTGGTCATAATGACTCCTCACGCGCGCAGTCAAACGGCCTGAGAGATGATGCCCGTAGGACAGCGGCATCAAGATCGTTCGTACTCCCACATGGCTCCCTACATGGTCTCTATCGCGCCCTAATTCTTGCTCATGGCAAGCTCGTCGCACAGCCGCGGAAACGCAGTTTTACTAGGAAATATAGTCACGCGGCCTCATTGAGATGCACCCAATGGAGGCCGACAAATAGCGGACCAGCGCACGCGCACGACATACTCGCCGGGTTCGGACAAGAACGCCGTGAATGGACAACAGAGTGCGCTTCCCGGCGTACAAAATCCCAATAGACGCTCTCTAAGGCAACTTGTCCGGCCCGGGATGTTGCTGCCGCCGGACACGCATTCATGTTGACAAGACTTGATCTTTGTTACACGGCGCAACTGTTATCACGGCTCGACCGACTGGCGTTCCGAGGAGGAGGTGGACGCTGATAGATGTTGCCGAGTAGGCGATGTGCGCCGCGCAGGCCCCAGTCGGTATATCAATCTAAGACGGAGCCTGTCGCGGACGTGGGTTCTCTGACACCAGTCCGGCGCCGACAACGCTTGGAGCGCCCGATCACCTATCCGCCCGACTGCCTATAGCTGCAGCTCCTGGATGCTGCCGACCAGTCACTGACTCTCCCTGGCATGCCCTGACAAGATTCGTTCGAGGTATGTCAGGACGACCATCAGCACCGTAATGCCGAAGAACAATCCCAGGGCGGCCATCCCTGTCGGTGCGCCAGACAGCGCGACTCCCGCGCTCTCGATGTCTGCCGAATCTCGCCATACGGGGACTGCGCCAGCAACTGTCTAGCTAAGCACAGTTCGCATGAAAGAGCCGAGCTACTTAGCAGCTAGCCCAGCAGTCACCGTTGTGTACCGGCGATATTTGCCGTGCTGGACGCAATTCAGGGCTTGAACCCGACCCGGTCACGGCTTGACCCTGACCCGGCTCGAGGTCAGCCACGTTGCAGTGGACGGTTGAAAACTGGTCAACGCAGGCTGCCAGAGCCATGTACCACTCAGACGGCCTGGATACCCAGAGGGCTCAGCACACTGGCCGACAGGCCAAGCTCGACTCCTTCGAGACTTCCACTGGGCCAGCGATACTGTAGAAGCTGTCGATCAAATGCGGAGTCATCCAGGTGCAGGAGCGGAGCACGCAGTAACGCCTCGTCGGTATCGACCGAGACGTGCCGCTAACGGCTCCCGGCGCAGGACCACGTCCTCGGGCAGGAGGCAATATCGCATATGGCTCGGCGCAGGAGTGGCCTGTGGTGTTCTCCTATTGGTCCTTCTCGCCTGGCATACGCAGCTGCCGCCCCGTGACAAGGCTGGGGGAATACTGCTCACCGAGGATTTTGATGCGCATAGTCCCGGTGAGCTGTGGCGCGATGGAGAACAGCACGGACAGTGGCGGGCAAACTACGCGGGCTACGGCACCACGACTGTCATCGCCGAAGACGGGCGACATGAGCTGTCTATGTCGCCAGCCGTACCCAAAGACGCTGAGGCAACTCACGGTGGGCTCGTGACCAGCCTCGAGCAATTCGACGATCTCGACGTCGCCGCCCAGCTTCGGACAGACCGTCAGCTGCGCCCCAAGGCACCCAACCCCTGGGAAGTTGCATGGCTGGTTTGGCACTATACGGATGATCACCACTTCTACTCAATCGTCCTTAAGCCGAACGGCTGGGAACTCGGCAAGGAGGATCCTGATTACCCTGGATCTCAGCGCTTCCTCGCTAGTGGAACCACACCGTCATTCCCCATTGGCAAGACGTATAACGTGCGCGTCCGCCAAGTCGCCAATGAAATCAGCATCTGGGTGGGCGAAACACTTCTTACGACGTATCGGGATTTAGAGCGGCCCTATTCGAGGGGAAGTATCGGGCTCTACACAGAAGATGCGCACGTCTATTTCGACAATGTCATTGTGCGACGGCCTTAATGCGGCGGCAAAACTGCGTATGGCCTGACTCTATGAGGCGACCGGCCAGTCAATGGAGGCTCCGTCTCGAGAGAGATCGCTTTCGGACAAGGCCTTAAGGGAGTCGAAGTCACCGGGAGCCCGCCCTTGTCTGAGGAAGAGGTTTAGAGCTTCTACCGTGCGCCGTGCCGCATGGCCGTCGCCGTAGGGATTGATTGCTTTCGCCATAGCCTGATAGGCGTTGGGATCGCGAAGAAGCGTTTCAACTGCGTCGATGATATCGGCCGGAGACGTGCCAACCAGGCGAGCGGTGCCAGCGTCGATACCTTCCGGGCGCTCCGTAGTGTCACGCATGACAAGGACCGGCTTGCCGAGACTGGGAGCTTCTTCTTGAATGCCGCCACTATCGGTCATGACAATGCTGCTGATCGCCATCAAGCGAGCGAACTCCGGATATGGCAGCGGCTCAAGGATTGTGACATTCGGTCCCTTTAGGCGAGGAAGAAGCGACTCCCGCACAACAGGGTTCGGATGTGCCGGAAGTACGATTTGTAATTCCGGTATTCGGGACGAAATCTCCGCTAAGGCTTTGCTGACTAACTGCATTGGCTCGCCCCAGGACTCACGGCGATGGGCGGTCACCAGCAATATTGGAGATTCGCTTCGCTCGATTTCCTTCAGATAAGGATGGCTAAAGGGTCGAGCTTGCGCGACAGTCCACAGCAGAGCATCTATGATCGTATTCCCCGTGACAACCACGGATCGGCCATCGACGTTTTCGCGTAAAAGATTCTCGCGGCTGACCTGCGTGGGAGCAAGATGGAGCGCCGCCAACCGAGTTATGAGGCGACGGTTTACCTCTTCGGGGTACGGAGAGTACATGTCGCCAGTACGCAAGCCTGCCTCAAGGTGGGCTACCGGTATTTGCTCATAGAACGCGGCCAGCGCCGCGGAAAACGCTGAAGTCGTGTCGCCTTGAACCACGACCGCATCTGGGCGCTCGGCCCGAAGCAACTCAGAGATACCATGAACACAGCGAACCGTTATGTCCTGCAGTGTCTGTCCTGTTTGCATAATCTCCAAGTCATGATCGGGATTGATCTGAAAGTCACGGTTGACCTGCTCCAATATCGATCGATGTTGTCCGGTAAGGACGACGACCGGCGTGAGCTGGGCGGCGCGCCTGAGTCCGAAAAGGACCGGTGCCATCTTGATTGCCTCCGGACGCGTCCCGTATACGAGCATTACGCGTTTGGTCATATCTGCCATTTCACCATCACTCTTATTCATCGGGATACCTTCTTACTTACTGCGGCCTTCTTCATGCGTACCCTGCAAGGGTAAGTTCCAGTCGACGGGAGTTCTCTGATCCCCGCCCTGCATCGATATCGCGGGCGTCAGTCGAGTATGGGCCCGCTCGTTAAGCCGCTCTGTCTTTAGCCAACCGCCACGACGGCTAAGGACGCGTGAAACTGCCAGAAATCCAGACGCAATCCACAACAACCCATAAAGCACAAAAGCATGGCCCAGGACCCCGCTTCGAATTCTTGCGACTCCCGCTATCCGTCGATAAGCAATCCCAAACAGGACTGCTGGAAAGAAAGTGAGGACATACCATGCGGCAAGTGAATTCAAGCCAAGTCCGGCTCCATCACTGTTCAGATCGAGCAATCGCTCAATTGGCGCAACGATAAAGGATAGCGTCATAAGGAAGGCGGCGAAGATCAGCACGGGAGTGAGAAGCATGTGAAGCATGTCCAGGCGGACTCGTCCCGAACTTTCCCTAGCAACTTTCGGAATAAGACGCCAGCACTGAAGCAAGCCTTGAAACCAGCGAGAGCGCTGTCGGACGAGAGCCTTAACGCTCTCGAGTCCTTGTTGGTGAACTTCTGCAGCGTTGGTGTACAAGGTCCGCCAGCCGGAAAGCACCAGGCGGACGCCAAGGTCGAGATCCTCGGTAAGCGTCGAAGGCGACCACGGTCGAGAGCCTAGAGACAGTAGCGCGCTGAGCCGAGTGAACTGGCCATTGCCCCCAAGTCCTGCGAACCCGTGATAACTGCGGCACCGCTGAAAGAGTTCCGAATAACAGACGAATTCCATATCTTGCAGCCGTGGGAGCAATCCATCGCCGCGATTCCCAATTCGAACTGCCACTTGGACTGCACCGACAGCTGGGTTCTGAAAGTAGTGTGCGACGCTTTCGGGCGCATGAGAGTCGAGTCGACCATCAGCGTCCATCAAACAGATGATTACGTCCTCACTCGAACGGCCCTGCAATAGCTGGTGGTTCGCAAGGTGCTCTATGGCTGCGTTGAGAGCGGCCCCCTTGCCTAGTCGAGCCTCGGGTAGTTCGCGCCGTAGCAACATGACCTGCTCGTCGGGCCGTGCTTCCACCGTGGTGGCGGTCTGATCGTCCGACGCGTCGTCTATGACGAGGATGAGCGAGTTATGACCCGCAATGCCATGCAGTTGGTCGAGGGTATTGCCGATGACGCGGTCCTCATTGAGGCAAGGAATAAGAAAAACAAAGAAGAAATCGCGCGAGTCGGTATTAGGTCCTTCTTCATTCTGCCGTCCCTCAAGATACATCCCGAGAGCGTACGTGAAGCAAACGATGATTGCGGCGGTCGCGGCGAGCGCTAGCACAGTCATCATCGGCCATGCACCTTCTGCCAGCCTATCAAGATGAGAATCGTCAGGACATACAGCAGAAATACAGCTCCCGATAAAGCCAGCAGGGTAGCCGCCAGGCCCGCGGAAGAATTGAACACCGATTGCAGTAGGTCAGACATTACAGCTCACAAGGAGAGATGAAGCGGTAGCCCATTTGACGCATCTGGCGAACAATGTCAACCAGATTGCTAGTGCCGAGGAACGGATGGTAGAAGAAGCTGGCGACTGAATCGCGGACTGGGAGCAGAGCGTGGGCTCCAGCTAACACATCTGATTTGGTATTAGGCCCAGAGGCGTTTCCAGATGCATCTGATATATACCCAAGGTCCTCCGGAACAACTAAGCTGCCATAGCTATCGCGAATCAGATACGGAGCTGCCTGCTCCGACATATACTTAGAAACCGGTTCGGAGCCATTCCAGCCCGGGGCAAAGTACAATCCCCGGTCGTATCGTCCACGGAAACGATTGCTAATTGCGGCGTAGTCGGCAGGAGATGCCGCATAGTGAGGGACGTTGAAGAGCTGTGGCCTCGGTAGACCGACTTTGCTCAGCTCGGCAAGTGCTTCGTCAAGGCGCTGTTCTGCCCAACTCTCGGAATCACCAGGCACCGGTCCCTCGTAAACAACGTTGCCATCGGTGTCGAGATGTGCAAGGAAGAACTCGTAGTCCGCTCCACTCTCGCCGGTGCGGGGATTTCTACGGTCTCCGAACTGGTGAGTGTAGCCGTGCAGCACGAGAGTCGCGCCTCCGTCTAGCATTTTGACAATCGCTCTCACGACTTCGGGACGGTCGGCCAGCCTAACGATCTTTTGACGGCCACGACCAATTGGTCCTACGTAGACGGGATACACCGCAATGCTGTAGGGGATGCCTTCCGCTTTCATTGCCTTAGCTATGTCTTTCAAGTTCTGCGGATTTGACATCGGCCCGATATCCTCGATCCGAACCAGTGCACGGTGGCGGTTCAAATTGGCTGGATCTTCACCAGGGACCAAGTCGTGCAGAAGGTCGGTCAAGGCGAGCGATGCATCGTGGGTCACCTCCGAGCCGAGTGGTAGGTCGGCAATATAGGTGAGCTGCTTCGAATGCACCGCCCAGGGAACTGACCTGCCGTTCACATCAGCCGTCGCTAGTACCTGTACCCGATTCCGGTCGAGCTTGGAAAATGTCGTCAGCCCGGCACCAGCGTCGGAAGGCTGGAGCACAGTGCCCTTATATTTGACCTGGAACTTGCTGGCACCGTCGAAATCCTTCCAGACCCAGCCATAGTTGCGATAGAACGTGTCACCCAGTTTCAGCTGATCGATGTTTTGTTTCAGCCATAGCACTGGGCGTCGGTCGGAGCTAACATCGTTGAGCAAAGCTTTCGGCAATCTCTCACCATCCCCCGTACCGACGTAAATCAGCAGGTCGTATGGCAACATTTCGCCTGACTGATAGCGTCCAGCGCGGGCGACCTTAACTGGCCCAAAGTGGGAGGCGATGTTCGCCATTAGCGTTGCATAGGCAATACCCGCATCCGACCCGACGTTTCCGCGGTCATGAAGAATCAATGTGCGACGATGCCCAATCGAGTGGGCCGTTGGCGCCCCGGCAGCACAGTTCTGCCATTTATGATCTTTTAGGTCAGGTAGTACGGCCGCGCCTATTGAAGTAGGTAGCTCCACGGCCAGGACCTGTGCTCCCAACACAAGCCCTGTACTTATTGCCAGGGCCAGTAACCATTTGACTACTGGCATTCGATAGTTCCTCATGCGCTTGGCAACCCTCGGCCTGGCCGCCCCCCGACCGGTACCAGCGCCAACGTTGGTGACTGTCCTGCCCATCGACACCTACCCCCGACGTAACCCGCGAAACCAGACACCGGAGCTCCCTCCCGAGTGGAGCACCCGGCCGACGCAATGCGGTGGCGTAGGGTCGGTACGGCTGCTCGAGCACGCTAGCTCGTCGTCGCCGACCGCAAGCTGAGGAGCTTTGGGTTTCGTCCGAGGGGCTGATGCTGAAGGCGTCGCGGAACCGTTGGAGGGCTCGACCAGTGCACGGGCGATGGCGGGATAGCTGAGATCACCAGTTCCGGGTTCGCACCCGCCCGGTACGTCGGCGACTTGGATTTCTCCAGTGGCTGGGCCGCAGCGGCGGATGAGTTCGCCTTACGTCACCCACGTCCCCGGGAAACGCGTCCCGGTAGGGTCCGTCATCCCGCAAGGCTGGCGGCGCTTCTGCTGAAGGTCCCTGAGTCGTGTGTGTTCCATGTCGGCAGGGCACGGGCCACGTCCCGCGCACCGTTTACGACGACATCGCCGGACCGCAGCACGTTGGTCCACGAGCGGGCGCCGCGGTGCCAGTCGACGAAGGCCGCCGAATCGGCGACCACGTCGAGGTCAACCGGGCCGCCAGGATAGGTGTAGCACAGCTCGGCAGCGCCGTCGCAGACCAGCAGCCAGTACCGGCGGTTGGCTGGGCGCTCCTGCGGGAACGTGAAGCCGACGACGGTTCGCCGCGCGGGCAGTGCGCTTGTGTCCATCTGTGCCGCGCACCAGGCCCACAAGGCGAAGCCGGGGTCGGTGTGCTCATGCGTCACTTCGACCCACTTGGTGGCCCAGTCGCCGAGTTGGTCGACCACGAGAGCAAGGTCGCGGCCGGCGGCGGTCAAGTGGTATATCGAACCCCCGCCGGGCTTCGTAAGCGTCGTGACCACGCCAGCCCGGATCAGCTCGCCGAGGCGGCGGACGAGCACCGACCGTGACATTGTCGGCACGCCTCGGGCGATGGTGTTGAAGGTGTCGGCGCCCATCAAGAGGTTGCGCACAATCAGCAGTGTCCAGCGCTCGCCGAGGATCTCGGTTGCCCGGGCGATCGGGCAGTACTGGTGGTAGCGGCCCACGCCACCAGCGTGCGCTCCGGCAGCCGCGGTGTCGAGTTCGGAAGTCGAACTAGACGACCCGGAGTGGTGTCGGGCACGCTCGCCGCATGACCGACACCACGCGAGGCCAGCTGACCGGGTCAGCGGCCGACATCTACGAGCAGATATTCGTGCCGGCGATCTTCGCGCAGTGGCCACCCGTGCTGCTCGACGCCGCTGACGTGATGCCGGGGCACAAAATCCTCGACGTCGGCTGCGGAACAGGAGTTTTAGCTACAGCCGCCATGAAGCGAGTCGGGCCGGACGGTCGGGTGGTCGGTCTCGACCCGAACAAGCCCATGCTCACCGTCGCCTCACGCCGCCCTGAGCCGGTCGAGTGGCGGTCGGCTGCCGCCGAGACGATCCCGTACCCTGACGGCTCGTTCGACCGGGTGGTGAGCCAGTTCGCGTTGATGTACTTCGCCAACCGCGCAAAAGGGCTGGCCGAGATGGCCCGGGTGACGGCTCCCGGCGGACGGGTGGCGATCGCCACGTGGGCGGCGGTGACCGACAGCCCGGGCTACGCAGCGTTAGTTGACGTCGTCGCGCGAACGGTGGGAGAGGACGCGGCGGACGCGATCCGGGAGCCGTTCTGCCTCAGCGACCCAGCGGCGGTAGGCGCCCTCGTCGCCGCCTCGTTCGCCGATGTCGAGGTCCATCGGCATCAGGGGGTCGCTCGCTTCGACTCGATCGAATCGATGGTGCGCGCCGAGATCCGGGGCTGGACCCTCGCCGACACGATCGACGACGAGCAGTACGAGCGCCTGCTCGCGGCCGCCCGCGCCGACTTGGCCTTTTTGACCGACGCCGCAGCCCGGGTCGAATTCGCCATGCTGGCCCTGGTCGCCACCGGACGCCGCTGAGCGGCTATCTTCAGGGGTCACACCACACGGCGCACCCCTGGCAGCCAGCGGACCAGACCGGCGAGGGCGAAGCAGGCCGGGAGTGCCACGACCACCGCGATCGCGACCTTCGCCAACGTGGGCACCGGTACGACGCTGAGGGCATACCCGATCGCGGTGACGACGAACGCGTGCGTGATGTAGACGGCGTAGACATTGTTGGACAGAAACCGCCGCAGCGGCCCAGTACGGTCGAGCCTGCGACGGAAGAACGCGAGCAACGCGAGGGAGAACCCGACCGCGACGCTGGAATCCCATAGCGCGTAGCACAGCGAGCCCAGCGTTCCCCCGCCGGTTGTCGTGGCATACCCGTTGACAAGGCTGAGTGGAAGGAAAACCAGCGTCGCGCCGACGGCCAGGCCGAGCCCGAACGCGCCTATGCGAACAGTGATGGTGTGGAACCAGCCGCGTCGAAACGCCAGGATCCCGAGCCCGAAGAATCCGATGTACTGCGGCAGGTATGCGCCGGTCGGCAGGTCAACGATCGGGCTCCAGAACCCGACCGGCACCACGATCCGCCACAGGTAGGTGACCAGACCTAGAGCTAGGGCGACGCCGACCACCATCCAGTACGCCAGCGGCGCCGGCTGTGCAACATCGCCGTTCGCCCGGGCCGGCCGGCGTCGGGTCACACCTCGGATGAGTGCGTACAACGTGTCGAGGACCAGCAGCACGAGTACGAACCACATCGGTCCTGAGCCGATCGCGGAGAGGTACCAGTCGACCGGCGACCCACCGTCGTACGCCGGGAGCAACAGAATCGGTTGCAGGACGAAGTAGAACACTACGAGCGGCACACCGAGACGGATCAACCGGTCGCGCAGGAAGGCACGCGTCCCCTTCCGTTCGTACGAGCTAGGCGTGAAGTAGCCCGACAGGAGGAAGAACGCACCCATGAACCAGGCCTGGTCGACGAGCAAGAAAATGGTCAGGCCGAGTCCGACAGCTGGGCTAGTGGGCTTCTCGATGTAGTACCAGAGCGGGAGGCCGCTGTAAGTCACCACAATGTGATGCACCACCACCAGGCAGATCAGCGCGACCCGCAGGTTGTCCGCGAACCACAGCCGAGACGTGCTGGACTTTTCGGTGGTCAGTGCAACCGGCCGCGCTGTAGCGGTCAGGTCGGTCACAGTGCCTCTCTTTTCAGCAGCGCCGGTGCCGCAGTCTTCGTTTGCCTCTACGCAATTGTTGCGCTACACCAGTAATTGAATCAAGGCACGGTCACAGCTGGCCTTGATAAGCGGCTACCAAGGCGACAACGACCACGCTCGATGCCGGGGTAATGATCTGAAACTCGCGGTGAAAGTAGGCGAGGCGATGCGACCACTTGAACTGTTGTTGGTGCTCGTCAATCTGCTGACCTTCGTCGTGTTGGCGGTGCCCCAACTGCGGGCAGTCCGCTGGACGGGCTATCTAGCGTTCATCGCGGTGCTGATCGCCATCGCGCAGACGATTGTGGAAGGCCCGCGCTGGCAGATGGTGCCCGCCTACGTGCTGACGGGGCTGCTCTTCCTGGCTTGGCTGTTGCAGAGCACCACGCTGGCGGGCAGGCCGGTCAACCGGCTAGCTGCTGGTTTCGCCATCGGACTCGGCACGCTGGCGCTGGTGATCTCTTTTGTCGTGCCGATCGTGAGCCCAGTCTTTCGCTTCGCACGTCCAAGCGGACCGTACGCGATTGGCACGTTGACCTACCACTGGGTCGATGTTGCACGGTCTGAGATCTTTTCCGCCGATCCGAATGACCATCGCGAGCTGATGGTCCAGGTTTGGTATCCGGCTCAAGCAAACCCATCGGCGCCCCATGCGCCCTATGTTCAAGATGCGGGCGCGCTCGCGCCTGGGTTAGCGCGATTGGCGCAGCAGAACGCCGAGCGGCTGTTCCCTGGCTTCCCTCTCACGGTGCCGAGCTTTCCCTTCACGCACTTGAAATACATCACGACGAACGCCGTTCCATCCGCTCGCGTGGCCCACGATGAACCCAGCTATCCGGTGCTGATCTTCCTGGAAGGGCTGAACGGTTTGCGCCAGATGAACACCTTCCAAGTCGAGGAACTGGTGTCGCATGGCTATGTCGTCGCAGCCATCGATCAGCCGTACGCCGCCGCCGACGTGGTCTTTCCAGATGGACGCCGGGTCGGTGGACTGTCGAAAGATCAGTTGAATCTTCTACTCCAGCAGAGCATCAGCCCCGTCAGGAACGCGCCGACCTTGAACGGCCAGGCATTGAAAGACGGCATCATCCCTTACTTCGCACAAGATGCTGTCTTCACGCTGCGGCAACTTGGCAGCCTGAACCAGTCCGATCCGAACGGCATCCTGACCGGACATCTGGATGTGCAGCGCGCGGGCGTCTTCGGCGTGTCGCTGGGCGGCATGGTCAGCCCCGAAGCTTGTCACCTAGAGCCGAGCTTCCGCGCCTGCCTGGTGATGGAGGCCCCGATGCCGGCCGATGTGGTGGAGTCTGGCTTGCAGCAGCCGAGCATGTGGATTCTCAGCGATGCTGACACATGGCGGCTCCAGCGTTGGTCGGACCGTGATGTCATGCAGCACCAAACCACCATGCGGGCCGTGTTCGAGACATTGCCCGGAGATGGCTACTTCGTGCAGGTGCCGAGGATGTTCCACCTCAACCTGACCGATGTTCCGCTTCTCATCTCTGCACCGTTCGGCGAGAAGCTGGGTTTGTTCGGGCCGATCGATGCCCGTCGGGTACATCGCATCGTCAACGCCTACACCCTGGCGTTCTTCGACCGTCATCTCAAAGGGATGCCGACAACGCTGCTCGATGGACCAGCGGCACAATACCCGGACGTGTGTTTCGAAACGCACCGGCCGTGAGCTCTTTCACTGGGAAATATCGACACCCGGTCGCCTTTGTTGATCATGGACTGTTTCTCATCTGCCGGTCGTGGCTTTGGTGCTACCGGTGGCGCTAAACGTCCCGCAAGTGCGGGCGAAGGGAACTCCGGCTCTCTGGAAGGCGTTGTTCGCCCACACTTGCTCGACACGCAATTGATGCCACGTGTCAGACATCTCCGCAGACACTAGCCGTCACAAGGTGTGCGCCCTAGGTCTCAGTGCAGTGCACATTCGGGTTCCACATCTCGAAGGTGCCGGCAGGATTGCCCTTCCAGACCCAGGCGTGCAGTGAGTAGAACGGCGGCAGGCCATACCGATTGGGAGCGTCGGTGAAGTTGAACTCGTGCCCGAAGAGCATCGGCGGAGCGGCGGTATCCCGGCCTCCAACCCCCAAACTTGGCGGCTGAGGCTGGCTGGCGTCCCAGTCGGACTTGATCACCACATACTCCAGCGCGGCTAGGTGCAGCCCGCCATGCCGATCAGGAGCGTAGACCAGCGCTTCAGGTTCCTTGGCATCGATGGCAGGGTCCTTGACCAAGTCACCTTTGACATAGTGGACGCCCATGGCGCCCATCTGCGGCTCTGCGATGCAGGTAATTCCAGCGCTATCCGCCAAGATCGAATAGCCGGCTTTCTTGGCGCCCGTGAGGCTGTAGTACTTGGCTGTGGACGAGCGAGCCGGGTTTGTCACCGAGACTTCGTCATGGTGCTGCTCGCAGCCGAACGCGGCGATAGCTTGACCCATGATCAGGACGGCGCTGGTAGCCGCCACAGCTAATGCACGGAGCTGTCTCATGACCCCTCCTGCACTTCGTAGATCTCTTCAGCGACAAGCCCATGCGCCTCGCGATGAACCGTCGCCGCTGCATCAGAGGTGGGGGCCTCAACGAGGCAGAAGATCTTTCCATGCTTCCCATCCACCCAGTAGCGCAGATAGCTGACGTCGTAGCTTCCCTGGGTCTGCAGATCGGCCTGGTGAGCTTTGCCCACGGCCTCAAAGGTCACTGCACCATCAAGGCTGTGGACATCCATGTAGAGCGGCATCGCTCCTCCTTCGGTCGGAAGTGTCAAAACGACCGTAGGAGCGCATGATCAACTACTCATGGGAGCTGATCTCCTATATTGGCCAGCCGACTACCTAGATTTCGTGGCGCCGGATACCGATACCCGATCTGGATGGGTCAGGCCAAGCCTGCGCGCCTCGTTGGCTGCGCCTTTACGCGTCTCAACGCCGAGTTTGCCGAGGATCGCCGACACGTGGTGCTCGACGGTACGCACCGAAATGAACAAGCTCGCGGCGATCTCCTCGTTGGACTGACCTTCGGATAGGAGATGGAGAATCTCTTGCTCGCGCATCGTCAGGCCTCGTGGATGGGCACGTGCTGCCGTACGCGCGCCAGCGGGAATGGAGCGGATACCAAGATCGCGCATGGTGTGGCGCACCATACGAGCCGCCGCTTCGGCACCAAGATCAACGAGCCTTGTCAACGACTCTCGAAGATGAGCTTCCTCTTTGGTGTCCCACAACGCCAACGCAGCTTGATAGGGACAGCCCAATCGATCCCAGAGAATCGCAGCCCTGGCGCCGTCACCTGCCAGCTGTGAGGTGAACGGCTCAATATCGACTGTTTGATCAACATGCGCTGGCGCAGTTAGGCGTCGCAGCCAGAGAGCCATCCAGCAGCGATCGACGGCAGTAGCGCCAGATGAAGGAGCATGCGGCGTCGCAGCAATGGCACCAGGCGAGGAGGAACGGACCCGATCCAGCTCTGAGATGGCCGAGTCCAAGCGACCCTCGAGCCAGTAGGCCTCGATTCTGGCCATTCCGACGGGTCTAATCCAGTGAGGTTCCCCGAGTCGTGTCGCGGATCTGATTGCCTCATCTAGATACGACCAATAGCCCGGTTGGCCTCGGCGAGCCATCACCTTCGCCGTGCTGCACAGCGGCCTAAGGCGGTTCCACGGGGACAGCGTGTGCTGCTCGAGCAGCGCGTGACCAAGCGATAAGCATTCGTCCCAGCGTCCATTTAGCTCCAGAACAGCCGTGCGCTGGCCTTGCAAACACACCGCAAATGTGCCGATGTCGTGCTCCTCGCAGTATGCCCATGCATCGCCATATAACCGCTCGGCTTCGTCGAATCGGAGCTCGTCGCCGTACATCATGTACGCGGAGGCGAACGCCCGGCCGGCCTGCTCCTCGTGGCCCCCAGACAATGCAACCTCGAGTGCAGCCTGCATGGGCGGTGTCCAGTCACCACCCATGCCTCGGATCTGCCATGCCTCGGTATCGAGGGCGTCGCTCACGACGTCAGGGAGCCCGAACCGCTCCGCCATCTCGCGCGCCTCGCGGACGAGCCCACTGCCTTCGTACGCCCGTGCTAGTTCAGGGCTCGGGCCCAGCGGTTCGGCAAGAGCCAAGGCGGCCTTGGAGGTCTGTAACCATTCCGCGCCACGGCATAGTCGCCACATCGCTTTGGAGACTTCGCGCATCGACGGCGACTCGCGCCTGGGATCCCCGGCCTTACGCCACAACTCGGCAGCGGCGATACGCGTTTCCGCCGACTCCTCCCAGCGATCCAGCAGCGCTAATTCATGTGCCAGAGCGTCCGACAGTTCTGCCCGCGTGCGAATTTCGCTCTCCGGGGCCGATCGCAGCGCCCGATCGTACTGGGCTGCAGCCTCCCGGTGAGACCACAGTTCAGAGGCACGACGCGCGGCGCGCGGCCCGTAGAAGAGGACTAAGTCCGCTCTGCCGGCGCCCTCGGCATGGAAGGCTAAGCGTGCATCGTCATCGCAGCCTGAGATCAGCAGCGCGTCCATGATCTTGGAGTGAATGGCCGCCCGTCGGTACGGGGGGATGGCCGCCTCGATCGCGACTCGGGCGATCTCGTGGCGGAATCTAAGATCATCTCCGTCCTTGATCAACAGGCCATGACTGATCAGCTCATCCACGAAGAGCGGACTGTTGATCAAGGACAGCAGCAGCCCGGACTGCATCCGGGAACCGATCAGCGCGGCAGTGTCGAGGGCATCCCGTGCCGAGGTGCTTAACGTCCTCGTGCGGGCAAGGACCGCATCACGAACAGACGCCGGAAGGGCATCGTCGCCGGCCTGCAGCACTTCGGTGACGAAGAACGGGTTGCCAGCCGTCAGCCGATGGAGTTCGGCCGCGTCGATACCGCTGCCCTGCACCAACGTTGCGACACCGGTTGTGGACAGCGTTGGCAGGCCGAGCCGACGGGTCGCTCGCTGGCTCGCCAACGCTCCGAGTGTGAGCCGCATCGGATCGTTCGGCACGAGGGCGTCGTCGCGATAGGTGATCAGAAGCAGGATTGCCAGGTGTTGGATCCGGCGGCCGAGGTAACTCAGCAGATCCAGCGTTGCCTCATCAGCCCAGTGGACATCCTCGATGACTACAACGGTCAGAGGCTGCAGATCGCGGAGCTGTCGTAGCAGTGCACCGTACAGCTGATCCCTCTTCGCCTCAGCGCGGCAGAGTTGGAGCAGCTCACCATCTAGTTGGCCGGCGATATCAAGCAGAGGCCCGAGCGCGGCGGGCGTGAACAAACCGTCACAGGCTGCCCACAGCCAGCGAGCGTTATCCACGTCTTTGGCAAACTCCTCCAGCAGCACGGATTTGCCGACGCCGGCCTCGCCGGAAATGAGCACGAGCCTGCCCTGTCCCTGGCTTGCCTCACGCGCGTACTGATGCAGCGCGCCCAGCTGGCTCTCACGCTCGATCAGTCGCATTCATTGATTGTCCGCCGCATCGACGGCTAAGACCATCCTCGCTAGTCAGCTGATTGAGATGCTTGGCGTCTGAATCAGGTGGTCAGCGCGTTTGGGGAAAGCCCGGGTCGGTGAGGTTCCACCCAGGGGAGATGCACGGTCAACCTTCACCGGATCGCGACCCAGTTGTTGGTCTTGGACGCCTCGTCAACGGCGTCGATGACCTTCTCAACCTCCCAACCCTCACGGAAGTCAGGCCATGCCGGTGTGTCCGTCATGATCGCTTCGATGAGGTCGCGCGCCTCGAAGAACTTCAGATCATGGATGCTGATATTGACCCCCGGCACCGGCCAGAGCACACCGTAGTCTCCGTGAGCGGGACCGAGTTGGATGTGTCGGAACCCCGTGGTTCCGGCTGGATCGGATTCCAGACGCACTTGCAGTTCGAACATCCTCTGCTGGTCGAACCGGAGGGCGCCCTTGGTGCCGGTAAGCGTGAAGCCGACATCGTACGAGCGGCCTGAGGACACTCGGCTGGCCTCGATCGAGCCGATTGCGCCGTTGGTGAAGCCGGTCAGGAAGATAGTCGCGTCGTCGTTCTCCACCTCGCGCAACGGCGCATTGGCGTCGGCGCTCTCACCGTAACCGAAGGTTCCCGTTGGGAGAGGACGCCGCGGCACCGTGATAGTCGAGAGGCTCGCCACGCGCTCGATCGGTCCAACGAGATGCCGTGCGAATGCGATGACGTGAGCACCCAAGTCACCAAGCGCACCGGTCCCGGCAAGGGCGCGATCCTGCCGCCATGTGAATGGGATTCCTGGGTCGGTCATGGCATCGATGGCAAAGGTCCCGGTGAAGGACACCGGTTTCCCGATCTCGCCGTCCTGTACCAGCTTCTTCGCCAAGACGACGCCGGGATTGCGCAGATAGGAGAACCCGACCAATGTCTTGACGCCTGAGTCCTCGGCGATCTTGGTCATTTCCAGGGCATCATCAGCGGTGAGAGCGAGGGGCTTTTCACACCAGATGTGCTTGCCAGCCTGAGCAGCGGCGATCGCTACCTCCTTGTGGAGGAAGTTGGGCGTGACGATATCGACGATGTCGACGTCGGGATCGGTGACCGCCGCCTGCCAGGAGGTGGTCCAGCGTTCGTAACCGAACTGCGCCGCTCCTGGCGCGGCTAGCTCAGCTGTGGCGTCGACCAAGGCGACTAGCCGAATCTCAGCCGGCACTTGTCCGTAGACAGTCTGGAGATTGCGCCAGGCCATCGTGTGCGCCTTGGCCATCAGGCCGCTGCCGATGATCGCAACGCCCAGCGTGCGTTTTGTGGGCACTGTGCCGCTCATATCCGGACCTCCTTTGCTTGGAATGGCTTGAAGATCAGAATTCCTCGTACTCGTCGGGATCCTGACCCCAAATCCTTCCTCGCTCCAGAGTGGAAATCTGCTCCATGGCCTCTGGTGACAACTCGAAACCGCCGACGTCTAGGTTGGCCCGCTGCCTCTCCGGGTTTGACGACATGGGAATCGGAACCACGCCGAGTTGAATGTGCCACCGCAGCACGAGCTGGGCAGGCGTAACTCCGCATTTCCGCGCGAGTTGCTGAATCAGCTGCTCCTCGAGCAACCCTGTACCGCGGCCCAGAGGGCTCCAGCTCTCAGTCACTATTCCGAGTTCGTCGTGCACGTCCCGAAGCTCTGCCTGCGCGAAGAATGGATGCATCTCAATTTGATTGACGGCGGGCACCACATCGGTCGCATCGACAATTGCGCTCAGATGCTGGGGCGTGAAATTCGAGACCCCGATAGATCCCAGTAGGCCCTCTGCCTGCATTTCGATGAGCGCCTTCCAGGTATCCACGAAGCGAGCCAGCCGTGGCAGTGGCCAGTGAATCAGGTAGAGGTCGATGCGATCCACGCCAAGGTTCTTCAAGGATTCGCCGACAGAGGTTCGTGCCTCTGTCAAGCCGTGATAGCGACCAGGCAATTTGGACGTGACGATTATGTCGTCTCGTGGCACACCGGAGCGCCGAATTCCCTCGCCGACGCCGCCCTCGTTGCCGTAGCTGAGAGCCGTGTCGAACAGCCGATAGCCAATACCGATCGCATACTCAACTGTGTCTGCCGAATCTTCTCCCTGATGCGGGAAGGTGCCGAAGCCGATCGCCGGCAAAGTCCTCCCGTCATTGAGTGTTCGAGGCTCCAAGCCGTTCAGGGCTTTCCTCCTTTATCAGTTGAGCGCTGCGGCCAGCGCGGTCGCCGAGTCCTTGAGATGATCAACTAGCTCGAATCGTGACGTCCGAATCTCTTCGGCCAGTCCAGCCAAAGACAACGCACCTCGCATGATGTTGCCCGCTCCGAAGACCGGGACCCCCAGTGCCCCAATGCCGGCCGTCACGTCTTCGTCGGAGATGCTGAACCCCCGAGCCCTGATGCCGTCGATGTCCCGCCGGAGCTGACTCGCGGTCTGCAGTGTTCGGCGAGTGAACGCCGGGAACGGAGCCCGTGTCAGATAGTCCGCGGGATCTTCGTCACGGAATGCGAGGGTGACTCGACCCGCCGCACCCGCGTACAGCGGCAGGGCTCGGCCGGGCTTGAGGATCAGCACATTGATGCCGCGGCCCTGCGACCAGTCGATGCAGACGGCCTCGTCGCTACGCGGCACGCTCAGAAAGGTCGTCTGTCCTGTGTCGCGGGCCAGCTCGTCAAGGACGGAGCGAGCGCCCTTCCACTCTTCCATCGCTGCCCGAGCAGCGTCTGCCAGGTGCAACCAGCGCAAGCTGACCTTGATGCGCGAATCAGAAAGCGTCTCGGTCATCTTGACCTGACCAAGCGCCTCAGCAAGCCGATAGACGCTGGACCGCGGCATGCCGATCTCCTCTGCGATCTCGGCTGGTGTGAGAGGGCCGCGGCCCGCCAAGAGCCCGATCAGATCGGATGACTTCTGCAAGATGCCCATCGGCCGCTCGCTGCCCATCAAGCACCCGCCTCGTCACCGAGGGCCGCACTGACGGCCCGGGCCGCAACGATGATCAGCTCGACATTCCGTCGCCTTTGGGCGCCGAGGATCTGTGCTCGCAACCCGCTGATCGAGATAGCAGCCACCAGCTCGTGGCGATGGTTGAAGACCGGAGCTCCCAGGGCGGCGACACCAGGCGTGACGTCGCCGTCGGATACGGCGTAACCCCGCTTTCTGATTAGCGCAATGTCCTTGTCCAGGTCCGCCTGATCCGGCTGCGGTGGATCGCCAGGTAGTCGATGATTCAGACGCAGCACAGCCCGTTGCTCGGACACCGGAAGGAATGCCAGCAGCGCGCGAGGCGCCGCTCCGGCGTACAGGGGTAGCGAACCACCGAGCTGCATCGCCAGGGAGCGGACCGACTGACCGTCCAAACGCTCTACGCAGACTGCCCGAGCCTCGCGCCGCAGGCACAGGAAGCTGGTTGCCCCGACCTCATCACGCAGGGACCTCAGGTACTTGAGAGCACTCTCCCGAATGTCAATGCTGTCTTCAATAAGACCGCCGATCGTCATCAGCCGTAACCCGAGCCGGTAGCTGCCGCGGCGTGGGCCACGATCAACCCAACCGATCGCAGAAAGGCTCTGCAGCATCCGATACGTCGAACTCAGCGGTTCATCGATGACGATAGCGAGGTCAGCGGCACTGATCTCACCGCGACGCTCAAGGGCCGTCATCACCGCATCGACCTTCGCAATTAGATCGAGCCCGGCGCTTCCCCCCTCAGTGCCTGAGTCGTCTGCCACCATGTCCGGCACGACCTTCAGGCGCGGATTGCCCGCGGCGGCGTGTCGGTGGTCGCGGCGTACATCATGAGGAGCGATCTCGTCACCTCCATCCTCAAAGAACCGTGGCCGAAAGATATCACCCAGTGGACAGACTGCCTGGGAAGCAAGGTTGCGTGATCGGCGGCGAGATGGCGAATCCTCTCCCGAGCTCAATGGGGCACGCGCGACTTGAGCAGGCTGCGGACGCGCGCGGTGATCTTCTCCGGTGACAAGCCGTGCTTGCTCAACAAGAAGTCGTCGCTGGCGGATTCACCCCACGTGTCGTTCACGCCGATCCGCTCGATCCTTGGGGATGGGCCGGTGGCGGTCAGCACCTCTGCCACCAAGCTGCCGAGGCCGCCGTGAATGGAGTGTTCCTCAGTGGTGACGATGAGATCGTGACCCTGAAGCACGGTGCGCAGCTCGGCCTCGTCCAACGGTTTGAGTGAGGGAACGTGGACGACTGTCGCCCAGATGCCGTCAGCAGCGAGCTGATCATGTGCCGCAAGAGCGCGACCGGTCTGCGGCCCTGTCGACACCAAGGCGACATCATTGCCGGTACGCAGCGGGCAAACGGCTCCTGGTACGAAGGTGTAGCCGGAAGCGAAGATGTCCGGTACGGCATCGCGGACGACACGCAAGTAGACGGGCCCCTCATGGGCCTGGGCCCAGTCCATCATTGCCATCAGTTCGACTCCATCGGCCGGGACGAGAACGGCGATGTCCGGCATCGCTCGCATGATCGCGAGATCCTCGATATCGAGATGGGTCTTGCCGACTGCGCCGATCAGCAACCCCGAGTAGGAACCCACGATTTTGACGTTGGCGTGGCTCTGGGCGACCAGCATCCGGATCGGGTCAACGGCCCGATGCGTGAAGAAAACGGTGAACGAAGACGTCCACGGTACGTAGCCCATCGCGGCGAGCCCTGCCGCGACGCCGACCAGGTTCTGCTCGGCGATTCCCATCTGAAAGAAGCGGCCTGGGTGAGCTTTGGCGAACTTGTCCGCCTTTGTCGAGTTGGCGAGGTCTCCATCCAGGACGACGGTGCGCTGGTCGGCACTACCAAGCTCGACCAGCTTTCCGCCCCAGACGTCACGCATGGCGATCATGTGGAGGCACTCTTCTGAATGCGGTCGACGTGGAAGTCGAGCAGATCGAGCTCCTCTGGCTCCAGCTCCTGCCGGGCCCGCTCGAAGTCGTCAGCCGACGGCACGATGCTGTGCCAGGTGTAAACCCCTTCCGCAAGGGAGAGCCCCTTCCCCTTGACCGTGTGAGCGATGATCACGGTGGGACGGTGGGTGAAGTCGCCGGCTCGGGCCAACCGGTAGGCGGACTGGATCTGGGCGTAATCATGTCCATCGATATCGAGAACCCGCCAGCCGAAGGCCTGGAACACTGCGGCAAGGTCGACACCGGACCAGGGATCCCGGCGATCGCCTCTATCCGTTCTGGTGGTCTCGTCCGAGGACGGCAGACCGAATTGCTGGAGACCGTTGCGGTCGACGATGGCGGTGAGGTTGTCGAGCTTGTAGCGGGCGGCCACTTGCACTGCCTCCCAGACCATGCCCTCCTGAATCTCTCCGTCACCCAACATCACCCAGGTGTGAAAATCCTTGCTGCCAAGCTGTGCGCCGAGCGCCATCCCGACGCCGACGGACAAGCCCTGACCGAGAGAGCCGGTGGACGCGTCAAGCCCAGGTAGGCGGGTCACGTCCGGGTGGCCCTGGAGCCTGGAATCACCCTGATCAAAGCTGGCGAGCTCTTCGATAGGGAGGAAGCCGCGTAGCGCCAGCACCGAGTACAAGCCGATGGCTGCGTGACCCTTCGACAGGATGAACCGATCACGATCTGCCCAGTGCGGATCCTCCGGTCGGATGTTGAGCTCGCCGAAGTAGAGGCATACCAGCAAATCCATCATCGACAGAGGTCCGCCGATGTGGCCAGCCTTGCTGCTGGTCACAGCCTGGATGACCTGCCAGCGTGCCTGCTGGGCGAGGCTGCCGAGGTCGGGCTGCTTATCTAAAGAGTCGGAAATCACAGCATCTTCCACCTGATTGGGGCGATCTGTCGTGGTGAGATATTATCATGCTATGGACGCTTCGTCCACTAGACAGTATTTAGTCGCCACTCCACATCTTGGGCTGGACATCATCTGGCAGGTAATAGATCACCATCCTGAAAGGAATACAATCATACCGCGAGATGGACAGAGCGTCTGCAGGGCGATATGATTCTACCACCTGCCAGGTAGTCCTGTGGCACGCCTCGGACCGGATAACGTGACGGAAACGACCGAGCAGCAGATCACTTGGGGGAAGGACACGCTGATCGGCTTCATAGTGGAAGGAACCCTCGTGCCGAACCCAAATCCCACAACCCGCCTCACGGTGGGACAGGCTGTCGTACGCTTCCTCGCCGCCCAGCGCGTGGAACGCGACGGCGACACCCAGCCGTTCTTCGGCGGCGCCATCGCGATCTTCGGGCATGGCAACGTGGCGGGTGTCGGCCAGGCCCTGTTGCAGTACCGAAAGGAATTCCGTCTCTACCAGGCACGCAACGAGCAGGGCATGGTTCACATGGCCACGGGCTACGCCAAGATGAAGAATCGCCTCGGCGCGCTGGCGTGCTCCACCTCGATCGGCCCAGGGGCCACGAACATGATCACAGGGGCGGCGACTGCGACTGTGAACCGGCTCCCGGTGCTGTGTCTGCCGAGCGACATCTTCGCCAGCCGCCGCACCGGTCCGGTGCTGCAGCAGGTCGAGTCTCCCTCGTCGTGGGACTCTTCAGTCAACGACGCTTTCAAGGCCGTTTCGAAGTACTGGGATCGGATCAACCGGCCGGACCAACTGCCTACCGCATTGCTCGAGGCGATGCGCACCCTTGCAAGTCCCGCGGACACCGGCGCGGTGACAATCGCGCTGCCCCAAGACGTCCAGGCTGAAGCCTGGGATTTTCCTACACGCCTGTTTCGTGAGCGCACCTGGCATGTGCCGCGGGGCCGGGCTGATCGATCGGCCATCAAACGAGCCGCCCAGCTGATCGCAGCCGCCAAACGGCCGCTGATCATCGCGGGCGGCGGTGTCATCTACTCTGCTGCCACCGATGAGCTGGCCGACTTCGTCGCCGCCACCGGTATTCCGGTCGGCGTCACCCAGGCCGGCAAGGCGAGCCTGCCGTCGGATCACCCTCAGATGGTCAATGCACTGGGCGCAAGCGGCTCAGTGTTCGCCAACAAGTTGGCCAACGATGCGGATGTGGTCATCGGCATCGGCACCCGCTACACCGACTTCACCACGGCATCGAACACGCTGTTCAGCAATCCTGACGTGCAGTTCATCAACATCAACGTCGCCGAGCTCGACGCTTACAAGGAGTCCGCGTTGGCTTTGATTGGCGACGCCCGGGAGACAATCACTGAGCTTGCTGATCTGCTCAGCGGATTCATTGTCGACGCGGCCTACCGGTCCGAGACCGAAAAAGCTGCCAACGACTGGCGGGATGAGGTCGACCGCATCATCGAGGTTCAGGACAGCCCGACGCTGTCCCAAGCCGAAGCCATCGGGTTGGTCAACGCCGCCGCCGGTCCTCACCATGTCGTGGTCAACGCCGCCGGGTCCATGCCGGGAGACCTGCACCGGCTATGGCGGCCGTCGGATCCTAAGGCGTACGACCTCGAGTACGGCAACTCCTGTATGGGCTACGAGGTCGGAGGTGCGGTTGGCGCCAAGATGGCCGATCCGAGCCGCGAGGTGTTCTGCTTTATCGGCGACGGCACGTTCCTGCTGTCCAGTCAAGAGATCATGACCGCTGTCCAGGAAGGGTTGAAGATCACAGTTCTGCTCGTTGACAACTACGGCTACGGCTCCATTGCCGCATTGTCGGAGACCCGCGGATCTCAGGCGTTCGCCTGCCGGTTCAACTACCGGGGCGATGACGGCCAGTTCTCCGACCGGCGGATCGAGATCAACTTGGCCGCCAATGCCGCCAGCTACGGCGCCGACGTGCTCACCGCCGCCAGCGCCGACGAGCTCAAGAAAGCCTTGGCAGATGCGGCTGACATCGACAACACCGTCGTGATCTACGTCCAGGTCGATGCCCAGGGCCGTTTCGGCGGCTCCGGCGCTTGGTGGGATGTGCCGGTGCCGGAGGTGTCGGAGCTGGAGAGCACCCGGACTGCCCGCGAGGAGTATGACGAGCAGGTTGCCGGGCAACAGCTCTACCTCTGACCGATCAGGCGCTGAGCGATGGGTCAATCGGACGCCGCAAGCATCCTCATTTTGGGGAGTTGCTGAAAATCATGATCAGTGCGTTGGATCGCTCGCCGTCCTGATCGATCACTGCTGTGGGACTTCCTCGATTCCTACCTAATGGCAAATGAGCTAGCGGTGTAGGTCTTGGACCGCTCGCATTTGATCAGTCAGCGAATCCATTACTCGCTGCGCAGTCAACGGTGAATATGTTCCGGGCAGTGGTTCATAGCGGAACTGCCAGCTGATGGTGTTGCTGAAGGCCAGCACATGAACAGCCAGCTTTATGCCGCTGTTCGTGGTCAGCACATAGCCGACTTGCGGCGGCGCATCACCATCGGTGGGTATCGGTGTGCCAGTCAGCAGACCCCGGCTGGCCGGACGGGCATGGACCTCCACACGATGGTCACGACAGTTGCTGAGCACAGTGGCCAGTCGCTCGAACTCTCGGTTGGCTTGAGCAACGTCTGCGAACCGATAGGTGAAAAGGGAGACCGCCGAACGATTGAGCTCCCAGAAGGTGCCGACTCCATCGAGCGCATCGTGTGGGGCACGGTTCAACACAGTCGCCTCGAACAATGGTTCGCAAGCAAGAGGGACGATGTACCCGTCCTCTTCGGCTGCCAAATGAGGATTGATCACCGAGGCATCGTTGGTTCCGTCGGAGCGCACCATGCCGGCGTACACACCGCGCAGGTCGGAAAGAGAAAACAATGGCGCCGGTTCAGGCCAGAACCGCCAGAGCGTGAGTCCAGCGAGCAGCGCCAGGACCACAGCGATCAACACCTGCTTGCCGCGCCTCGAAAGCCGGCCCGCTTCGCCTGAGCCCATAGTCAGGACTTCGGGTTCAAACTGCGGCGACGCGGTCGTCACAGCTCGATCGTAGTGACTGGGAGATAAGCCCGCTCTTGCTCGAGTTCGGGCTATGGCAATCGGCAGACTGTGTCGGGCTTAGAGGGCCTTGAGAATCCGTTGTTCTGCAACGAGTTACGCCCTTCGCCAAAATATCGGCGGCGCCGTGCGAGCTCTTTACTCGCAGACTTTCGAGTGCGACGATCAACCACAACAATCTGGATACGTGCAAGGTGCCTGCGTTGATTTCTAGGTATCCGACGTGGTGGGTTTGAGTCTGAGTTCTTGCTGAGAGCGAGGCGAGGCAGTGAGGCAGATCGCAGGGCCGCGAACTGGCCCGGCCGCGCTGCTTGAAGCCGCACAATCCAGTCACTTTGCAGCACACGCCAATTCCGCGCTGCACCAAGCCACCGCCGACACAGGTCACTCCTGCACCGGCCGCTGGCACTAGTCAATCAAGGAAGGAAAGAATGAACGACATTCACGATCAGATCGAGCCATCACCGCAGATGGCCGGCAACGGAGGCGACTGGCGTACCAGTTGGACTCCGAGTCGCCGA
>Ga0081455_10000990_pt1 | contig 36059 bp, 33 predicted proteins | sample TabmetS3T2R1_FD_70207 | JGI IMG/M metagenome (GOLD analysis project Ga0081455, IMG submission 70207) | Tabebuia heterophylla rhizosphere microbial communities from the University of Puerto Rico - S3T2R1 | ecosystem: Host-associated > Plants > Roots > Rhizosphere ...
TGCCAGGGCGTACGTCAGGTGGAAGCGGCTGCCGCGGCAGCGGCCCGGCGGCGGGCGCGGTAGGCGGCGACGTTGGCCCGAGACGAGCAGCGCTCCGAGCAGTAGCGGCGCGACTGGTTGGGCGAGGTGTCGACGAAGACCTGGTCGCAGCTCGCGGCCTGACAGACCCCGAGTCGCAACGGGCTCAGGTCGCAGGCCAAGGTCGCCAGACCGAGCAGAGCCTCGGCGACCAGCAGCTCGGGCAAGGTCGACGAGCTGTTGCTGACGTGGAGGTGCCACGACTGACTGTCGTGGCCGGCGATCTGAGGGGTGATCGGATGGTGGTCGAGCAGCTCGTTGAGCAACCGCACCACGGTCGCCTCGTCGCCGCGCGACGCCGCCTCGAAGGCCGGGCGTAGCTCTCGCTGGAAGCGGCGCACCGCGGGAACGTCTCGGTCGGTCACCCGGGCGACGAGCCAGTCGCGATCGGAGAGGTAGTCCCGTAGATCGTCGGCATTCTCGACTGAGACGTTGACCAGGCTCGCCCCACGCTCCGCGTAACCGACGAAGTCCACGTGAATAGCTTACGGTGCCGCGCCCCCGTCGGGGGTGCACGCGGGTGAGGCATGTAGTGGGGCTCGGGTCTCGATCGACACCCGAGCCCCACCTGGTAGCCATTGCGCCGGCTACGGGCCGCGTCGCAGCTAGCTGGTCGCGTGCACCGTCTCGAGCTCCTGCCTCTCGTCGGGCTCCTCGAACTGGTCGTCGTGGTCTCGCTTGCAGATCCGGGACGGCCACCACATGTGCCGGCCGAAATCGAGGTTGAGCCCGGTGACCAGGATCGAGCGGACGATGATCGTGTCGAGGAGGACACCGAACGCGACCACGAAGCCGATCTGCAGGGTGAACGTCAGCGGCACCGTGGCCAGCGTGCCGAACGTGCCGGCGAGCACCAGGCCGGCGGATGTGATCACTCCACCCGTCGCGGCCAATCCAATCAGGGCACCCCGGCGACTGCCCTCGCGTAGGGCCTCTTCGCGGACGCGCGTCATCAAGAAGATGTTGTAGTCGATGCCGAGCGCCACCAGGAACACGAACGCGAATAATGGCAGCCCGCTATCAGCGCCGTTGATGTCGAAGATGTATTGGAACACCAGGGCGCTGAAGCCGAGCGCGGCGCCGAACGACAACACCACAGTCCCGATCAGCAGCAACGGCGCCACCACCGCTCTCAGCAGGATGAGCAGGATCAGGAACACCATCACCAACACAAGCGGAATCACGATGTTGTTGTCGTGCCGGGCTGCCTCTTGGACGTCCCAGTTGACCGCGGCGTTGCCGCCGACCAAGGCGTCCGAGTCGGGAACCGCATGGACCGCATCACGCACCCGCTCGACCGTCGCGAAGGCCTGCTCGCTGAAGGCCGAGTCCTCGATCGGAACCAGGATCAGCTGAGTGCCGTCCACCGGCGGAATGTCGGTCGATATCCCGTTCGGATCGACGCCCTCGACGTCTTGGACAGCAGCGACTACCTGGTCGGTTGCGGCCTCGTTGGCCACGATCTGGAGGTTGTTGTCGGCGGATGAGGGGAAGTGGTCCTCGATGACGCGCTCACCCTTGACCGAGTCGGGGGTTCCGACGAACTGCTCCGAGCTGCTGAGGCCCTTGGCGTCCAGCGTCATGGTGCCGAGGGCCATCACGGCCAGTGCGATCGAGGTGCCGACCCAGACCGTGCGTGGCCGGTGGCTGATCGCCCAACCGGTCTTGGCCCAGAAACCCGTCGAGGTCGGCTCGTGGCTGCCCTCGACCGGCTTGACCGGCCAGAAGATCCAGCGACCCATGATCACCAGCAGCGCAGGGAGCAGGCTGATCATGGCGAGGAGGACCACGCCGACGCCGATGGCGAGGACCGGGCCCATGCTCTGCGTGGAGTTCATCTCGGCCACGATGAGGCAGAGCATGCCGATGATGACGGTGGAGCTGCTGGCGATGATCGCCGGGCCGGCGCGGTGCAGCGCCTCCGCCATCGCCTCGTGCCGGTCGTGGTGCCGGCGCAACTCCTCCCGATAGCGGGCTACGAGGAGCAGCGCATAGTCGGTGCCGGCGCCGAGCACCAGCACACTGAGAATGCTTCGGGTCTGCGCGTTGACCGTGAGATCGGCGTATTTGGCCAATAGATAGATCAAGCCCTGCGCACTGAACAGGGCGAAGACGACGCAGATCACCGGGAAGAGCCACAGGATCGGGCTGCGGTAGGTGATCAGCAGGATGAGGATGACGACGCCGAGCGCGGCGAGCAGGAGGACGCCGTCGATGCTCGCGAAGGCGTCGGCCTGGTCGGCGGCGAGACCGGCGTAGCCGGCCATATGGGTGGTCATGCCGTTGGAGTCGGTCGCGGCGATGTCGCGCATGTGATCGGCGAGATCCGGCATGATCAGCCAGCCGTCCTTGCCGGCGTCGATCGGCACCACGACCTGGATCGCCTCGCCGTCCTCGGAGGACTCCGGTGGCGGGACCTCGCCGTCGATATTGACCACGGTGTCGGCCTCGGCGACGCTGTCGTCACCGACGACCTCGCCGACGGTCTTGCCGTCCATCTCCGCGAACGCGGCGGCGTCCGCCCGGGCCTTCGCCATGTCGGCTTCGGTGATCCCGCTGTCCCGCTCGTAGACCATCACCGCGTCGAGCGTGGTGTCGGAGCGGAACTGGCTGATCTCCTCCAGCGCCTGGGTGGACTCCGCGCTCCCCGGCAGCCAGTTGACGGTCTCGTTGTCCTCGACGTCGGCGAGCTTGGCGCCGAAGGAGCCGAGCACCATGGTCGCGACGATCCAGAAGGCGAGAACGACCCATTTGATCCGGCGGCCGCAGACGGCCCCCGCGAACCTTCTCGTCATCAGATTGGCCTTTCAACTATGGGCGCGCTCCCGCGCCGAATCACGTTCGCGCACAAACTAACGTCCGGAGCCGACAAACGCCTCGGGGTTTTCCCCGATCTCCAGCATTCGATCGTCGATCGTGTCGGGTTTGCCCGGCACGGGCCCTACTAAAAGAGCATCCACGGGGCGGACTTGATACCGATCAGCTCGAAGTCGCCCGAATCTTGTCGAAAGCGTTGCCCCCTGGTCACGTGGAGGCCACCCGTACTTGCGCCGCCGCGACCTCAGGGTCAGGTGGACCTCCGGCCTGGCATGCTTTGGCCAGCACACGTAAGGGGTCACTGTGGCTGTCATCGAAGCGGTGCTCGCGGCTATCGCAGTCGGTCACTCATTCGCTCGTGATCGAGGGCTTCGACGCTGACGCGCCGCGGGCTACGGTGGGGCGCCGGCGCGGCCGGCGTCGCGTTCGTCGCGCTGGCGGTCTGGGTCAGCGCCCATCCCGGTCCGCTCCCCGGCGAGCGGCGGGTCCTGATCGAGTTCCATGACCTCGCCGGCACGGACCACGAGGACGCGCTGGTCCGGCTCGCCGATCTCACCGACCCGCTGCCACTGGCCGTCCTGGCCGCCGCGCTCGCCGTCGTACTCGCGATTCGGCGCCGGTGGCGTGACCTCGCGTACGGCATGGTCGTCGTCGGCGTCGTATGGGCGTTCAACCCCGTACTCAAGCAGGTCGTCGCCCGGTCGCGGCCGGATCTGTGGCCGGCCCCGACGGAGCTGTCGGAGTACACCTTCCCCAGTGGTCATGCCGCCAACACGGCCGCGCTGGCCGCCGCGGCGATCCTGATCGCGTGGTCGACCCGCTACCGCACCAGTGCCGCCGTCGCCGGTGTGGTTTTCGTACTCGTCGTCGGTCTGAGCCAGCTCGCGCTCGGGGTGCACTACCCGTCGGACATCATCGCGGGTTGGCTCTGGGCCGGAGCGTGGGCGGCCTTGGTGTGGTCGTTTCGCGGGCGGCGACGCTAGGCGAGTGCGGCCGCCATCCGGCGTACTCCCTCGTCCAGGATCTCGGCACTCGTGCCGAAGTTGATCCGAACCCAGCCGTCCCCGGGCGGCCCGAAGTGTGGACCCGGCTCGAGAGCGACCCGGCCGCGTTCGAGGAAGAGGCGCTGCGGTCGGTCACCGGCACCGATGGCGGTGCAGTCCAGCCAGGCCAGGAAGGTGGCCTCCGGCGGCGTCCACTCGATGCCAGGCAGCCGGTCGGCGATCAGCTTGCCGAGCTGCTGTCGGCGCAGGTCGAGGGTCGCGACCAGGGCGTCGAGCCACTCCACACCCTCGGTGTACGCAGCTATCGCTGCCAACGCGCCGAGGTGGCCGATCCGCCACCTCGAGTCGACGGGACGCCGCTCGACATGGGCCGCCATGGTCGGCGAGGCGGCGACGATCGCGGCGCATTTGAGCCCGGCGAGGTTCCACCCCTTGCTCGCCGACTGGAGGCTGACACCGATCTCGGCCGCGCCCGGAAGCGTGAGGAACGGGGTGTACGTGGCTCCCGGCAGGACCAGCGGTGCGTGGATCTCGTCGGCGACCACGGTCACGCCGTGTTGCCGTGCGAGGCGGACGACCTCCGCCAACTCGGCTTCGCTGTGGACCCGGCCGACCGGGTTCTGCGGGTGGCAGAGGACGTACGCGACCGGCCGTTGGCTGAAGGCGTCGGCCAGCGCGTCAAGATCGAGGCGCCACGAGCCGCTGGTCGTCTGCCGTAGTGGCGCCTCGATGCGGGTCACCTCGCTCTCCTCGAGCCAGTCGAAGAACGGCGGATAGACCGGCGGGTTGATCACGACTCCGTCGCCCGGACGGCACAGCACACGCAACATCTCGACGCAGGCGACACCGACGTCGGTCGCCAGCCGTACTCTGCCCGGATCGATCGTCCAACTCCATCGCTCGGCGGCGAAGCCGGCCAGTGCCTCGGCGACGGCCTCGGCCTGCCCGGCGTAGCCCAGGTCGGAGTGTTGCACCGCCTCGAGCAGGGAAGCCTGAATCGCCGGCGCCAGCCGGAAGTCCATCTCGGCCACCGGAAGCGGCAGTACGTCGTCGGGATAGCTGCGCCACTTGGCGCTGCGGCGCCGCTGCAGTTGCTCGAGGTCATCGACCGGAAGCGGAATCTCGAGTGGAGTCATATCTTGTGAACTTTGCATCCTGCACGCTCCGTAGTCACTCCGGTGTGCCCGGTAGGGCGGGACCTTCGACTCAGGGGAAATCCTGACGGCGTCGCCACGCTGAAAAGGGAACCCATCTGGGGAGGGACAGCGTGGCAGGACGGGCGCCTGGGAAGGCTGTGGTAGTCGGAGTCGACGGTACGCCGGCTGCACTCGACGCCACCGCCTGGGCGGCTGGCGAGGCGGAACTGCGTCGGCAGCCGTTGCTGATCGTGCATGCGCGGCGTTGTGGGCCTGAGCCGACCGACGAGGCCCGAGTGTTCCAGATCGTCGACGTGGCTGTTCATGTGGCGCGAGCCGCGGCTCCTGGGATCGCCATCCGGGTCGATGTCGAGGACGTGGAGCCGCTGGCGCTGTTGGAGCGGGATAGCGACATCGCCTCACTGCTGGTGCTTGGACCACCCGGACCCGGCGGCCTGACGCGTCGGATCGTCGAGTCGGCCGAGGGTCTGGCCGCCGGCACCCTGCCGCCGTTGGTCGTCGTGCCCGAACTCCCACCGCCGGACCGGGACCCGGCCATCGCGGTCCTCGTCGACACCAGCTCCACGGGGATCATGGCGATGGCCGCGGCCGTGGCGGCGGCGGCGCGTCGAAACGTCCGAGTGCGCGCGATGCGGGTGCCGAGTCGCGGCGAACCGGTCGACGAGAGCATGTCCACGCTCGAGGCCTTGGTCGCCCGGGCACGATCGGCCTATCCGGAGGTCGCCATCGACCCCGAGATCGTGACCGGCCGGCCGGTCCGAGTGCTGGCCGATGTGTCGGCCGAGGTGGGGTTGGTCGTCGTCGGTGCCCGAGTGTTCGGCCGTGACGGTGCCCTGGCCCTGGGATCGGTACGGAAGTCCCTGCTCGGGATGGCGCGCTGTCCGGTGATGATCGTCCCCGCCAGATTGGCGTCGGCCGGCCGCGCCCGCCGCCGGGTGGAGGCCGAGGAATTGGCCGCGAACGGGAGTGCGCCGCGCCGGGACGCGATCGGCGTCGGCCCGGAACTGGTCTGACCTCTCGCACCCGGACAACCCTCCGAGATCAAGGGATATCGGTCCTAGTCCGACCTGCGTTACAGGTCCGGCCAGATTCGGGAAAAACAGAGCCGGTCGGCCCGCGAGCCGGAGAGGCATGTGTCCGAAAGGTGCGGACCAATGCCTCATTCGCCGACATGTCGGTCCTTGAAATTCTTCTCTCGTCAATGGACGGATGGCCATTCACGGGGCCGAATCTCGTGGGTCGGTGGGCATCCATTCACCTACGGAGGAATCCACATCATGATCCGGAAGATCATCGCGAGCGCAATCGCCGTTCCCGCGGCGGGCGTTCTCGCATTTGCCGGCTCGGCGTCGGCGAGCAGCGACAGCCACGGGGCGTACCACTCGAACTCCGGTGCGCTGCGCTGCACCGGTCAGGTGCACGACGACGGCGACGGCGGGACGATGTCGGTCAAGGTGTCCGGCCGCGAGGTTCGGCCGCAGGCCGACCACTTCCGCACCGGCTCCTTCTCGACTCGACTCATCGCCGAGGAGAAGACGTACAACGGCACCTGGGTACCGGTGAAGTACACCAAGCTCCGCTGGGGACACCTCGGCGCTTCGTACGACGCCGGTGCGAAGAACGTGTCGCCGTTCGTCTGGAACGGGATGGGCACCCACCCGAGGCTGCGGATCACGGTCGCCGGTCAGGACGACCTGTTCCGCGTGAAGGTGGTCACGCGGGTCTACAGCGACGAGGGTGCGCTGCTGGCGACCCTGGTGACCCGCGAGGGCAGCTGCCGCGTCTGACGCACTAGCGGGAAGCGGAACACGTCAGGATCCCCCCGGGGCGACCCGGGGGTCCTGCGTTTCCGGGTTCGGATTCGGGCTGAGCGGGGACCGATCCGGCCAAGGACTCGTGCCGGACGGCATCTTTTGAGAGGGTGACGGGCGGAGGGACGGCGCCTTTCAGCAAATCCGAGAGGAGCCGAACATGGAGCGCAATGCGCTCGCCGCCGTGCTGGCGACGCTGGCAGTCGGCGCATGGGGGTTGGCGGCCCCTTCGTCGGCCGACACCGACCGTCATGTCGCCTACCATCAGCGAACCGGCAAGTTCCACTGCACCGGACAGGTCCAAGACGACGGCAACGGCGGCAAGGTCTTCGTTGAGGTCCGGGGCCGAGAGGTCCGGCCCGAGGACGATCACTTCCGCACCGCCCGGGTCAAGACCCGCCTCGTCGTCGAGGAGCGGGCCTACCACGGCTGGAAACCCGTGAAGCGATCGACGGTCTATCGCGGTCGGCTCGGTGCGGCCTGGGATCGAGGCCGGGCCAACGTGTCGCCGTTCCGGTGGAACATGGCACCCCGATCCACGTCGCCGACGCCGCAGCTGCCATTGCCGCTGCCGCCGCTGCCCGGCAACGACTCCGGACCGAAGTACGATCGGTCGCCGATGCTGAAGCTCAGGGTCCGCGGCCAGGACGACGTGTTCCGGGCCCGGGTCGTCACCCGGGTCTTCAGTGACGAGGGCGCGCTGCTCGCTCGCCTGGTCACCCGCGAGGGCAGCTGCCGGCTCTGACCGTCGGCGAGGAGGTCAGGACTGTCGCCGCTGGCGGATCTCGAACCGCTCCCAGTCGCGGTCCCACTCGTGCAGCCGCCACCGGTCCAGGCCGAACCGCAGCACCCGGAAGGACACGTACGCCGCACCGCTGGTGAGCAGCATGATCGCGAGCGCGACGAAGATGGCGTCGACGAACAGCTGGCTCCGCTTCGGCGGTGGTTCGGTCAGCTCACCACGGTCGTTCTGCCAGACCGAGATGTGCTCGCCGGAGCGGGTCCCGGCCGGCACCTCCAGCGTGCCCTTCCGCGGCGTTCCGTCCGGTGCGGTCCACTGCGCGGTGACGTACGTACCGGCGATCGGCGGGGCCGCGACCGGTACCGCCGCCTCCTCGAGCGTGACCGCGTCGGCCGAGTGGGAGGACATCGCGGACTGCTGCGCCTTCCCGGCAGCCGCGGCATGGGAGCCGATCGCGATGGCGATGGCGAGCGGTATCCCGAGGAGAGCGAGGACGATGCAGGTCCTGCGGCCGACTTCTTCCACGCGGTCGGACGTCCGGCGAAGCGGCGAGCCTGCCATGGTGCGACCCTGCGGGTGGTCCGCTGGCGAAGTCCAGAGGCGGAAGCCACGTCCTCGGGGTGTCATCGGCCCCAGGTCGTAGCAGAGTGCCGCAGGACGGGCGTCCTGTGACAACCGGCGCGGATCCCCCGAGGGCCGCGGTTCGGCGACTCTCAGGGGCGACCGCAGCGCCAGATCGTCAGGCGCCAGAACAGCCGGCTGCCGCGCTTGGTCAGCCGGATCACGCCGTCCGAGATCAACCGGGCGACGTCTCGAGCGCGGGTGATCGCCTCGGGCAGGGGAAAGTCCCTGGTCGCGACGGTCTCCATGTCGTCGCCGAACACCCGACGGGCTGCCTTCAGCACCACGGACTCGTTCTGCAGACTGCCGGTGGGCAGATAGGCGAGACCGCCTGGCGCCATGTGGTCGATGATGCGATCGAGCATGGCCACCGGCAGCTCGGCGCCGGTCGGTCCGCCGCCGTGCCCGTCCGGGAACCAGCCGGTGGCCTGGGCGACGACGTCGGGGATGCCGCTGACGTCGGCGATGACCACGTCGGCCTGGATCTCGGGAACCGGCTCGAACAACGATCCGCACCGGAACTCGGTGACGTCGGCGAGGCCGAGCTCCTTGGCGTTGCGGGTGGCGCAGGCGACGGCGGCCGGGGTGATGTCGGTGCCGATGACGCGCTCGGCGCCGAGCCGGGCGGCGACGAAGCTCAGAACACCGGATCCGCAGCCGGCGTCGATGACCGTGTCGCCGGGGCGGACACTCATGGCGTCGCCGAGCACCCGGCTCGTACTGCTCGGCGTGAACACCCCGGTATCGATAGCTAGATCGAAGGGGCCACCCGCACCCTTCCACGTATAAAACTTGCTGTCATTCATGGCGGGCGACCCTTTCGTCAGCCGGCGACGAGCGTGCCGGGGTCTCCCAGGGAATCACACCTGTACGGCTGCCGTCCTGCCCCGGTCACGATCACGCGGTCGACAGTATCGAGCTGATCGCGTCGATGCGTGATCAAGACCACTGTTCGGTCCGCTGTAGCGTCGAGCAGATCGGCCAGCAGGACGTCGCCGGTCTCCGGGTCGAGATGCTCGGTCGGCTCGTCGAAGATGACGATTCGGTGGTCGGCCAGCAGGCTGCGCGCGAGGCCGATGCGTTGGATCTCCCCGCCGGACAGCCGGGTGCCGTGCTCGCCGACAGGAGTGTCCAGCCCGCGTGGCAGCTTGGCGACCCAGTCCGTCAGCCGGGCCCTCGACAGCGCTGCCCGGAGCTCCTCGTCGGTCGCGGTGGGCTTGGCGACCCTGAGGTTCTGCTCCACCGTCGTGTCGTAGACGTGCGCCTCCTGGGTGCTGAGTCCGATCACGCGGCGTACGTCGTCACCATCGAGCAGCGTGATGGGCACGCCGTCCAGGGTGATGGAGCCGCCGCAGTAGTCGACGAATCGGACCAGGGCCGCCGCCAGGGTCGATTTGCCGGATCCGCTCGGTCCGACCACGGCGACCCGGCTGCCCGGCGGCAGGTCGAGGTCGATCCCGTCGAGCACCATCGGACCGTCGGGATGCCACCGGATCTGGAGGTTCTCGACGCGGAGGTGGCCGTCGCCGGTGGGCGGTGGCAGCGGCTCTTGCGGTTCGGATACCGGCGGCGGAGTGTCCATGACATCGGCGACCCTGCCGAGGGCGCGTCGGGCCCGGGTGCGGAGTTGAGCGGCCAGCGGGAGGCCCGCGACCACCTCGGCACAGGCGAGTGGGATCAAGACGACGACGGCGAGTTCGGTTCGCCCGAGGTCGCCGGCTCGTACCGCCGGGATGCCGAAGGCCAGGGCTCCCCACACCGCGACGCCGGTGGCCGCCACGGTCAGCGCGGCGCCGAGGCCCGCGACCAGGCTCGACGTGGCGGTGGCGCGGGCCAGCCGTCGATCGGCCGCCGCCAGCGCTGCCATCCGGTCGTCGACCGCGCCGTAGACCGCGAGCTCCCCGGCGGACTGCAGCGTCTCCACCGTGAGAGTGCCGACATCGCCGCGCGCCGGTGCCACTGCCCGCTCGGCCCGTCGAGACAGCATCGCGCTGACCACCGGCACGAGGAGGCCGGCCGCGAGGAGAGTCAGCGCGAGCAGCAGCCCGGCCGCTGGCAGCAGGATCGCCGTCGCGACCACGGCGGCGGTGCCGATCAGGGCGGCAGCGGCGTACGGCAGGAACACCCGGAGGTAGACGTCCTGGCCGGCCTCGACGTCGCCGACCAGCCGGGCCAGCAGGTCCCCGGAGCGGAAGGCCGGCAGTCCCGACGGCGCGAGTCGCTCCAGCGACCGGAACAGCCGCTCGCGGATCCCGACCAGGATCCGCAGGGCGGCGTCGTGCCCGAGCAGGCGTTCGAGGTAGCGCAGGCCCCCGCGGGCCAGCCCGAGCGCGCGCACGGCGACGATCGCGACCATGAGATAGAGCACCGGCGGATGCTCGGCGGCTCGCGAGATCAGCCAGCCCGACGTGGCGAGTAGAGCGACCGCGCTGCCGAGAGCGGCCGCTCCTGCGACCGCGGCGAGGAGCAGCCGCGACCGGGACCCGCGTGCCCACGCGACGAGGCGGCCCGTCACGGCGTCGCCCCTTCCGTCGACTTGTCAGCCGCTATTCGTGCCCCAGCGCTAGCAGCGGCTGACAACTCGGCGGGGTGGGTGCCGAGGTCGACTATGCGGTCGGCGATGGCGAGTACGGCGGGTCGCTGCGTCACGAGTACGGCGGTCCGGCCGCGTACCCGAGCGCCCAGCCGGCGAACCGTCTCGGCCTCGGTCTCAACGTCCAGACCGGCGGTCGGCTCGTCGAGCAGCAGCACCGGTGCGTCCCGCAGCAGGGCGCGGGCGAGCGCGATCCGGCGACGCTGTCCGACCGACAGTCCGGCGCCGCCTTCGCCGAGCGGCGTCGTCGCGCCGTCGGGCAGTAGGTCGACGAAGTCCGCATCGGCGTCCCGGAGGGCCTGACGTACGTCGTCGGCGGTCGCGTCGGGACGGCCGAGCCGTACGTTGTCCTCGATCGTGCCGGCGAACAGGGTCGGCTGCTGCGGCAGCCAGGACACCGAAGCCCGCCAGGCGTCGATGTCGATGTCGGCCAGATCGACGTCGCCGATCCGGATCCGACCTGCCCTCGGGGTCGCGAAGCCGAGCAGAGCCGCCAGCAACGTCGACTTGCCGACGCCGCTCGGTCCGACGATCGCGACGACCTCGCCCGGTCGCACCGCCACCGTGGTCGCGTCGAGGGCCGGCTGATCGCGATCGTCGTAGGAGACCGTGACCCCGTCGAGCCGGATCAGGGCACTCGCCGGATCGGGCACCGGCTGCCGGCCGCCCGGCGACGACACCGGCGTCTCGAGGACCTCGAACACCCGCTCGGCCGCCGCCAGGCCCTCGGCACTGGCGTGGAACTGCGCACCGACCTGGCGCAGCGGGAGATAGGCCTCCGGGGCCAGGATCAGCACGAGCAGGGCGGTCTCGAGCCCGAGCTCGCCGTCGACGAGACGAAGCCCGATCCCGACGGCGACCAGCGCGACCGACAGCATCGCGAGCAGTTCGAGGACGAGCGACGACAGGAACGCCAGTCGGAGCGTGGACATCGTGGCCCGCCGGTGCTCGTCGGCGACCCGGCGTACCGCTGCCGCCTGGCTCTTCGCCCGGCCGAAGACCTTGGCCGTTGGCAGACCCTGGACGAGGTCGAGGAAGTGATGGCCCAGGATCTCCAGCCGACGCCACTGCTTGCGGGTCCGGCGGCGCGTGGCGAGGCCGACCAGCGCCATGAAGAGGGGGATCAGCGGCAGGGTCAGCGCGACCGTGACGAACGCGATGGTGTCGGCGACCGCGAGCTGCACGAGCACGACGGTCGGGACCACGGCGGCCAGCACAAGCGCCGGCAGGTATCGAGCGAAGTAGCCGTCCAGCGCGTCCACTCCGCGCAGCGACAAGGTGGCGAGCTCGCCGCTGCGTTCGCCGGCGAGCCAGCGCGGACCCAGCGCGACCGCATGGGCCAGCAGGCCCTCGCGAAGCTGTGCCTTGACCCGGGTCGACGCCCGGTGCGCCAGTGCCTCCTGCGCCCCGGCGAGCGCGGCTCGCGCGACGAGCACGACCGCGAGTGCGACCAGCGCGTCTCGTACGGCGTCGAGATCGGCACCGTAGAAGACCCGCGCGATGATGTCGGCCAGCAGCGTCGCCTGCGCGAGCACGAGTCCGGCGGCGAGGACACCGCAGGTCACGGTGACGACGAGATAGCCGCGGGTCGCCCGAGCGACGCGAAGCAACCGCGGATCCATCGGGCGCACCGGTCTACCCCCTCGGGGCCGAGGACGCCGCCGGCTGCTCGGGGATGCTCTCGACGCCGATGCGCTTGCGGAAGACCCAGTAGCTCCAGGCCTGGTAGCCGAGCACGATCGGGGTGAAGAGGGCGGCCACCCAGGTCATGATCTCCAGCGTGTACGGCGTCGACGATGCGTTGTGGACCGTGAGGCTGTACGCGGCGTCCGTCGACGACGGCATCACGTCGGGGAACAGGCCGGCGAACAAGGAGATGACGGCCAGTCCGATCGCCAGGGCGGAGCCGATGAACGCCCAGCCCTCGCGCCCGAACCGGTTCGCCACGAGTCCGCCCACCAAGGCGACGGCCGCGGCGGCCGAGAGGAGGACGACGTCCACGCCGTCGGCGTAGGACGCCAGGGTCCAGCCCAGGAAGCCGACGGCCACGACCGCGGCCAGCACGCCGATCCGGTTGGCCAGCCGGTTGGCGCGCTGCCGGATATCGCCTCGGGTCTTCAGGGCCAGGAACACCGCGCCGTGCGTCACGAACAGGGTCAGCGTGGTCAGTCCGCCGAGCAGGGCGTAGGGACTGAGCAGGTCGAAGAGGTTGCCGGTGAATTCGTGATCGGCATCGATCGGGACGCCTCGCACGATGTTGCCGAAGGCCACACCCCACAGCACGGCCGGCACGAACGAGCCCCAGAAGATCGCCCGATCCCACCAGGCTCGCCAGTCCGGATCGTCGCGCTTGCCGCGGAACTCGAACGCGACTCCCCGCAGGATCAGCGCCACCAGGATGAGCAACAGCGGCAGGTAGAACCCGCTGAACAAGGTCGCGTACCACTCCGGGAAGGCGGCGAAGGTCGCGCCGCCGGCGACGATGACCCACACCTCGTTGCCGTCCCACACCGGGCCGATGGTGTTGATCAGGACGCGGCGTTCGCGGTCGCCTCGGCCGAGCACCGGCAGCAGGATCCCGACGCCGAAGTCGAAGCCCTCGAGGACGAAGTAGCCGACCCACAAGACGGCGATGAGGATGAACCAGACGGTCGTGAGCTCCATATTGGCCTCCTCTCCTCAGTACGCGAACGCCAGCGGGCGTGATTCGTCGCCCGGTTCGGTCGGCTCGACCTCGGGGAGTCCGGCCCTGATGTATTTGAGCAGCAGGCCGATCTCGACGATCGCGAGTCCGCCGTAGAGCACGGTGAACACCGACATCGACGTGATGACCTCGCCCGCCGTCGTGCCCGGCGAGACGCCCGCGGAGGTCGGCATCAGTCCGAACACGATCCAGGGCTGCCGGCCCATCTCGGTGAAGATCCAGCCGAACGAGTTGGCCAGCAGAGGCAGGAACGGCAGCAGTCCCGCCGCCAGCAGCAGCCATCTCGACGTCGGTGATCGGCCCTTGCGGGTGGCCCACAGCATCCAGAGCGAGGCCAGGACCGCGAGCCCGCCCATGCCGATCATGAGCCGGAAGGTCCAGTACGTTACCGGGATGTTCGGCTTGTAGTCGCCGGCGCCGTAGGTCTGCTCGTACTCGGCCTGGATGTCGTTGATGCCTCGGACCTCGGCGTTCGGATCGCCCTCGGCGAGGAACGACAGCAGCTTCGGGATCCGGATCGAGAAGACCTCTTCGTCGCCGCTCAGGCTGCCGATGGTGAGGATCGAGAACGAGGCGGGTTGCTGGTCCTCGTACAGAGCTTCGGCCGCCGCCATCTTCATCGGCTGGACGTCGGTCATGATCTTGGCCTGGAAGTCGCCGGACACGGCGGTTCCGATCCCGGCGACCAAGACCGTGGCCGCGCCGAGTCGCAGCGCGGATCGGAAGGCCTCGCGATCCTCGTCGGGTCGCCGGATCAGCCGCCACATCGCGATTCCCGCCACGAAGGCGCCGGCGGTGAGGAACGCGGCGAAGATCGTGTGCGGCACGGTCACCAACGCGACCTTGTTGGTCAGGACGGCGAGGAAGTCGTTGAGCTCAGCCCGTCCGGCGCTTTCGTTGTACTCGTAGCCGACCGGATTCTGCATCCAGGAGTTCGCCGCCAGGATGAAGTACGCCGACAGGAGGGTCCCGATCGCGGCGATCCAGATGGTCGCGAGATGAACCCGCTTGGGCAGCCGATCCCAGCCGAAGATCCACAGTCCGAGGAACGTCGACTCGAGGAAGAAGGCCAGGAGGCCCTCGATGGCCAGCGGTGCGCCGAAGATGTCGCCGACGAAGCGCGAGTAGGACGACCAGTTCATGCCGAACTGGAACTCCTGGACGATCCCGGTCACTACGCCCATCGCGAAGTTGATCAGGAAGAGCTTGCCGTAGAACTTCGTGAGCCGGAGCCAGCGCTCGTTTCCAGTGCGGACCCAGACGGTCTGCATGATCGCGACCAAGAACGCCATGCCGATCGTGATCGGCACGAACAAGAAGTGGTAGACCGTCGTGATCCCGAACTGCCAGCGGGCGAGCTCTAACGCGTCCATCGACTAGATACTACAGGGCGTAGTAGATGGTCGGGTCGCCGATGCGGGTCGAGTCGCGATGAGTACGGAGATGGTCGCCTCCTCGGACCCGGTGGGTACAAGGTGGTTCCCGTGGTGCGAGGTCACAGGAACCACCTCGGTAACCACTCAAGTAGGCGGCTGGCGACCGCACATCGACCGGCAGTCACCCGGTGCCGGGACTTTCGTCCTCGGAGGCGGGACCTGCGGCTCGAGGTGGGTCCCTGGACCGCGGTAGGGGAATGTCACCGCGTCAGGCACTGTTGGCTTTAGCGATACCCCGATGCTGAAAGAGGAGACAGTCGTGGCAACGGTCGAGCTGACCAAGGACAACTTCGACGAGGTGGTGAGCGGCGACAGTCTGGTGTTCGTCGACTTCTGGGCCGCCTGGTGCGGACCGTGCCGGATGTTCGCGCCGATCTTCGAAGGCGCCTCCGAGCGGTACGACGACATCGTCTTCGCCAAGGTCGACACCGAGGCCGAGCCGGAGATCGCCGGATCGTTCTCGATCTCCTCGATTCCGACGCTCATGATCGTCCGCGACCGGGTGGTGCTCTACATGCAGCCCGGTGCCTTGCCCGAGCCGGCACTGGAGGAGCTCATCACCAAGGCGCGGGAGATCGACATGGAGGAAGTCCACAGGCAGATCGCCGAGTCGGCGGAAACCTCCGGCCAGACCCCCTAGCGCCCGCAAGACCCCAGGCGCACCCTGGTCAAGCGGTCGGTGTCGCCACAGACTGGACCCGTTCGCTCGAGCCGCGTACGACGGCGACCGGGCACGGTGCCAGCTGCAGTGCGTTGCGGCTGACCGAGCCGAGGAGTAGATCTCCGGTGGTGCCGTGACCACGGGCGCCGACGACGAGGAGGTCTGCCCCGGCGGAGAGGTCGGCGAGCACCTGCGCCGGTCGTCCGTTCTCGTACCGCGTCGCCACACCCACGTCGGGATAGTCCTCGCGCCCACCCGCGATCGTGTCGTCGATGTCGGCTGATTCCGCGCCGTTGAGCGGGAGTGGGGTCGCGGCGGGCTCGCGTGGATAGACGACGTGCGGCACCGGGTCCCACACCGCGTGGACGACCGTGAGCGGCAACCGGCGCGCGGAAGCGGCGGCGAAAGCGAAGTTGGTCGCGTTGAGGGAGGTCTCCGAGCCGTCGATGCCGAGGACGATCCCGTGCGGGTGCTCCGCGTAGCGCCGGCGTCGACCCGCTCGTACAACGACCACTGGACAGGTCGCCCGGTGTGCGACGTCAGCCGCGACCGAGCCCATCCGGGCGGCCCAGGGATGGCTCCGGCCGTGGGCACCGATGACGATCAGGTCGGTCTGGGTCGCGGCGCGGGTCAGAACCGCCCACGGTGTCCCGACGATCCAGTCTCCGCTGATGTCGACCTTCGGCCAGGTACGTCCGGCGTCGGCCAGCGCGTCCGCGACGATGCGGCGTGCCTCGTCGAGGCCGACCATCGTGTCCGGCTCGGACGCTGTCGCCGGGCCGAGCGGGCGGTCCGGGAAGTCGACGGCATGCATCACCCGCAGCGGTCGGCCGCGCCGGGCAGCCTCGCCGGCCGCCCAGTGCAGGGCGTGACGTCCGTCTTCGGAGCCGTCGACGCCGACGATCACCATCGGGCGGAGCGGCATGCTGCTCGTCATCCCTGCCAGCCCAACACGCGCGGTCGTCGGCCGGGTACGGCCTTTCGGCACCCCGCCTCGGGCCCCTGGTCACGGTGAGTGTCCGGTCCCGGCGGATGTAACGGGAAACGGCTTTCCGTTTGGGCAGATGCCCGAAATGACGCTAGCCCACCGGGTTTGGTTCCGACCGTCTTGCCGACGGTGGCTCGGGCCGGAGCCACGAGCAGCTCACCACCCGGTGGGCTAGCGGTTCCGAAGGGATCGACTCATTCCCTCCGGTCATCCCGCGGCCTTTCGGCCACGGGGCCCGCAAGACAAGATTCGCGTGTGTGACCACCCCCGCGGCAGGGTCGAAGGACCCGGTCAAACGGCCGGATGTCCCGTCTACCGCGACCGATTCGCACCGTTGGAGCAAGTGCGGCTGCGCCCAAACCGGCAGCTAGGCCGCAAAGGCGCGGAATCCTCCCTCGTACGAAGTCCCAGGCCACCTGCGGTCGATTGCGCCGACTGGCCTGCGTGACGCCGCGGGAAATGGGCACAGAAATGGCAAGTATGTGTCCGATGACGGGAGGCCGCCATGACGGACGTCGGCGTGGGACCGAGCACGCGCCTCGACGGCCGATACCAACTGCACCGGGTTCGGGAGCGAACCGACGTCTTGTCGGTATGGAAAGGCTGGGACGAACTGCTCAAGCGAACCGTGGCGGTGCAGGTCTTCCACAGCGGCTTTCTCCCGCCCGCCGACGTGTTCGACGCGGTCCGCGCCGCCAGCCAGGTGACGCATCCCGGCCTGCCGCAGATCTTCGACGCGAATCAGGACTCGGCCCCGCCCTACGTAGTGCGCGAGTGGATCCCCGGTCGCAACCTGGCCACCCTGGTCGTCGACGGACCGCTCGACCCCCATCGGACGGCCGACGGTTTCCGCCAGGTCAGTGAGACGCTCGCGACCGCGCACGCCGCCGGGCTGCCGCATCTGCGGCTGACCCCGCGATCGCTGGTGTGGAGCAGTCTCGGCCGGGTCAAGGTGACCGGGCTCGGCGTCGACGCGGCGGTGTCCCGCACCCGGGTCGATGATCCGGAGCTCGCCGACACTCGGGCGCTCGGTCGGCTGCTGGGCGTCGCACTGTCCGGCCACTGCCGCAGCGGGTTGGTCGTCGTCCGGCCGTCCTGGTCGAGGGCGACCCGAGCCTGGTGGTTGCGTCACCTCGGCGCCGGCCGCGACCTGGTCGCGATCGCTCACCGGGCGGGTGCGGTCAACGCTCATCGGTCGGATGCGATCCGGACACCGGCGCAGTTCGCCGAAGAGCTCCGGCACGTTACTCCGGATTCGATGCGGGAGACCGGCGGCGGCGTCGTCGCCTAGCGGCGCGGGATACCGGTCAGAGAAGCTCGCCGTTCAGCACCTCGACGTCGTGGAGGGGCCGTCCGTAATGCACACTTCGGCCCGCGTCGATCACCTCGACGGCCGTGGCGGACAGCTGGCAAGCAGTGCACAGATCGGTTTCGACGGCGGTGTCGGGGGGGATCCGGATCCGTACCGTGTTGACGTCGTCACTACTGCCGCAGAGGTCGCAGACGTAGGTGACCCCGCGAGCAAGCATGTGCACCTCCTCGTCCTCGACCCGACCACCCGACGGCGGCCGGGCAGGTGCTGACCGGGTGACGGAGGAGGTGATCCAGTACCCAACCGAAGGGGCCCTCGCCACCCGGTCAGCAGTTTGGCGCCTCTGCTCCGCAGGCGCCGGCCGATGCCGCATGGTGTCTGCCGGGCGGCATGGCCTTCGTCTCGACCCTCACCGGTCGATGGGGTGTGGGCACAGAGACGTTCGACCCCTAGGGCAGTGACCTCTTGCCCAGCCCACCGAGCCGCTGATCCGTGCGCTCTCGCGGGCAATCGAGCCCGATGTCATGGTTTGCGCGGTACGAAAGCGCCCAATCCGGTCGGATCACGAGACCGACATGCTCCTGGTCGCTCACGCCGGGTCGCCGGGATCTCACAGGCCTGACCGGGTCCTTCGACCCTGGCCCGCGGCGGCGATGACGTGGACGGTTGAACCCGGACGATTGCCGCGATCCCCGCGGCAGAGGAGGTAGGCGCACGATGGTGTCGACATCCCCGGTGAAGTTGGAGGGGCGACTGGAGCCGGGCCTGAGCCGCTGGCTGTGGATCTTCAAGTGGCTGCTCCTCATCCCGCACTACATTGTGCTGGCCATCTTGTGGGTGTGCTTCTTCCTCCTGACGATCGTGGCCTTCTTCGCGATCGTGTTCACGGGTCGCTATCCGCGAGGGATGTTCGACTTCAACGTCGGAGTCATTCAGTGGACCTGGCGGGTCGGGTTCTACGGCTACAGCGCCCTGGGGACCGACCGCTATCCGCCGTTCGCCCTGGGGGACGTCGCCGACTACCCGGCGCGTCTCGAGATCGACTATCCGGAGCGGCTGTCGCGCGGCCTGGTGTGGGTCAAGTGGTGGCTGCTGGCGATCCCGCAGATCATCGTCGTGACGGTCTTCGTCGGCGGTTCCTATGGCTGGGGCGGCCTCGTGGGCATCTTGACGTTCTTCGCCGGCGTCGCCCTGCTGTTCGTCGACCGATACCCGGCGGGCATCTTCGACTTCGTCCTCGGCATGGACCGGTGGGCCCTCCGGGTGGGCGCGTACGTCGCGCTGATGACCGACGAGTATCCGCCGTTCCGCCTGGACATGGGGGGACAGGAACAGCCGACTGAACAGGCGGCCGAGGGGGTCACGTGACCGTGCGGCTCGCCGTGCGCGACTTCGACGCCGTCATCCTCGATCTCGACGGAGTCGTGACCGACACTGCTTCGGTTCACGAGGCGGCCTGGCGGCGCTTGTTCGATGGCTTCTTCCAGCATCGGAGGTCGCCCGACGGCGAGCCGCTGCGGGCGTTCTCGCACGAGGACTACGTTGCCCATATCGACGGCAGGTCCCGCTACGAGGCAGCCCAGAAGTTCCTCGCCTTCCGCGGCATCAAGCTCCCGCGCGGCATCGTCAACGACCCGCCGCATCGCGAGACCATCTGCGGTCTCGCCAATCGCAAGGACGCGTACTTCGTCGAACTGGTCGCGGCCCGCGGCATTCGGGTCTACCAGGGGACCGTCTGGCTGGTCGCGCAGTTGCAGCGCCGCGGCGTCCAAGCCGCCGTCGTGTCATCGAGCCGGCACTGCCGCATGGTGCTGGCGGCGGCCGGCCTCTCGGCGTTGTTCCCCGTACGGGTCGATGGTGTCGACGGGGAGCGACTCGGCCTCGCCGGCAAGCCCGAGCCCGGCGTGATGCTCGAGGCCGCCCGGCGGCTCGGCGCCTCGCCGTGCCGCACGATCGTCGTCGACAACGCCGAGGCAGGTGTCGTGGCGGGGCGAGCCGGTGGCTTCGGCCAGGTGATCGGCATCGATCGCTCGGAGGAGAGCGGTGATCGGCTTCGCGCGCAGGGGGCAGACGTCGTGGTCTCCGATCTCCGCGACGTCCAGATCGTCGGCCGCCCGGGCCGGAAGACCGCTGGCACGCGGCGAGGAGCCGACCGTCTTGTCGGCTCCGGCGATCCGAGTGAGGCGGCCGGCTAGGTCGGGTGCGGCCGTGACCAAACCCTCATCCTTCGACGCCTCCCGGATCAGGCGGCGCGACCTAGAGTGAGCCTCACGTGGGCAGTGAGGAGCACAGATGGTGCAGACGCCGGCTGAGATCGAGGACGGCTACGACGAGCACGTGCCGCACCATCGGAGCCTGCCGGAGCTCGAGGCGGCGTACGCCGTGGCAGGACTGTCGCCCCGCGCCGAAGGCACCCTGGATCTGATCGTCCGCCGACCCGTCGAGGGCGAACGGGAGGTGCTCGACGAGGGTGAGCTGAGCAAGACCGAAGGCCTGGTCGGAGACGACTGGAGCTCGCGTCCGTCGAAGTCCACCGCCGACGGCTCGCCCGATCCGCTCCGCCAGCTGACCATCATGAACTCGCGCGCGCTCGCGACGGTTGCCGGTTCTCCGGACCGATGGCGGCTGGCGGGTGATCAGCTGATCGTCGATCTCGACCTGTCGATCGACAACCTGCCGCCCGGCAGCCGGCTGCGGATCGGCACGGCCGAGGTCGAGATCTCGGCTCCGCCGCACACCGGCTGCGTGAAGTTCTCCGGCCGGTTCGGACTCGACGCACTGCGGTTCGTCAGCACGCCGGACGGCAAGCGGCAGCGATTGCGAGGGCTCAACGCCCGGGTGATTACGCCCGGTCTGGTGCGGTCTGGCGATCGAGTCGCGAAGATCTGACGCCCGTTCTCATCCGAATTAAGCTGATTTCGAGAGCCTGAAACCGCTGCCGGCCATTCGCGCTGGGCAGCTCGATGTCCAGGTTCTCCCATCCGCCGCAGGGTTTGCCTAGGATAAGCCCGTGGCGGATGGTGCACCGCCTGAACGGCGGGAGTGGGACGACGTACTCGGGTTTACCTCGCTATCTCGAGTCCGCTTGGACACACTCCTGCACGAATTGCTGGACCGCGTCGGCGATGTCCTGTCCAGCCAGGAGCGGTTGCGCTCACTGCTCGATGCCGTCGTCGACCTGAGCACCGATCTCGATCTGCAACGCGTTCTTCGCCGGATCACCGTCGCGGCCTGCGACCTCGCCGGTGCGCGTTACGGTGCTCTCGGCGTGCTGGGCCAAGGCGACCGGCTGGCCGAGTTCATCACTCATGGCATCAGTGATGACGAGCGAAACCGGATCGGGCCGCCACCCCGAGGTCACGGTGTGCTCGGTCTGCTGATCGCCGAGCCGCACCCGATTCGGCTGCCGCACATCGGTGACCACCCGGGCTCCTACGGCTTCCCGCCCAACCATCCGCCGATGGACTCCTTCCTCGGCGTTCCGATCCGGGTCCACGATCGGATCTACGGCAACCTCTACCTCTCCGAGAAGATCGGCGCCGACGAGTTCACCGATCAGGACGAGCAGATCGTGGGAGCACTCGCGGCCGCCGCTGGTGTCGCCATCGACAACGCTCGCCTCTACGAGCTCACCGACCGCCGGCGCCAGTGGTTGCAGGCCACGATGGAGATCTCGCACGTCCTGCTGGGTCAGGTGGACCGCGAGGAAGCCCTGCAGCTCATCGCGCGCAAGACGCGAGAGGTCTCCGGCTGTGACGTCGCGGTCGTCCTGATCGAGGACGAGGACAGCGGCGATCTCGTCGTCGAGGTCGTCGAGGGATTGGACACCGATGCCGAGGCCGCTCTCGGCTCCCGGATGCCGGTTCGCGAGGACGGTCTGCTCTCCAGCGTCCTGCGCAGCGGCTACCCGATGGTCGTCGACGATCTGGCGAAGGAGGCGCAGAGCGGCGCGACGGATCTGGCCGCCGAGATCGTGGACGATCTCGCCTATACGGTCCTGGTCCCGCTCAGCTCCCCGACGGGCGGTCGTGGTGTTCTCCTCGTGTCCCGGGAGCGCGACACGCTCAAGCCTGAGGGATTCTTCGATGTCGAGCTGATCGCCACCTTCGCCAACCAGACCGGGCTCGCCCTCGATCGCGTACGCGCGCAGGAGGACCGTGAGCTGGTCGCCGTGCTCGAAGACCGGGATCGGATCGCCCGTGACCTGCACGACCTCGTGATCCAGCGGCTGTTCGCGACCGGGCTGCAACTGCAGGGCATGAGCCGGCTCGTCAAGCGCCCGGAGATCCAGGAACGGATCACGGCGGTCACCGACGACCTCGACGCCACGATCCGGGACATCCGGGCCACGATCTTCCAGCTCCAGCATCGATCGGACCGCAGTGATCTGCGGGCGGACATCCGGCGGCTCGCGCAGGAGTACGCGCCGTCGTTCGGGTTCGCCCCGCGGGTCGACCTGCGCGGTCCGGTCAACAGTGCGGTGTCGTCCAGAATCCGTTCGCAACTGCTCGCCGTCGTTCGCGAGTCGCTGTCCAACGCCGCCCGGCATGCGCAGGCGTCCTCGGTCAAGGTGAACATCAACGTGCTCAACGGCCAGGCGGTCGTCCTCGTGACCGACGACGGCGTCGGCACCGGAGAGCTCAAGCGGGAGAGCGGACTCCGCAACATTCGCGAGCGGGCCGAGGGACTCGGCGGATCTCTCGAGCTGCGGCCCAATGAGCCCAGCGGCACGATCGTCGAATGGGCCGTACCCCTCACCCCGGACGGCTGAGCCGTCGATCCGAACGCACCGGCCCGGCGTCAGCCGTCTGACGTTCAGCGCTTGAGCAGCTTGGCGGCCAGCACCGCCGCCTGGGTCCGACGTTCGAGACCGAGCTTCGACAGCAGGCTGGAGACGTAGTTCTTCACGGTCTTCTCGGCGAGGAAGAGCCGGTCCCCGATCTGCTTGTTGGTCAGGCCTTCGGCGATCAGACCGAGGACGCGACGCTCCTGCTCGGTGAGGGATCGCAACTCCTCGGGCTCGTCGCTGCCCTGGCGAAGCCGATCCAGGACCCGCTGGGTCACCGCCGGGTCGAGCAGTGACTGGCCGGCCGCGACCCGCCGGATCGAGTCGACCAGATCGCCACCGCTGACCTCTTTGAGGATGTAGCCGGCGGCGCCGGCCATGATCGCGGTGAAGAGTGCCTCGTCGTCGTCGTACGACGTCAGGATCAGCGCCTGGATCGACGGATCGACCGAGCGGGCCTCGCGACAGACGTCGATGCCGCTGCCGTCGGGGAGTCGTGCGTCCAGCACCGCCACCCGCGGCTTCAAGGCCGGGATGCGGCGGATCGCTTCCTGCGCGGAGCCGGTTTCGCCGACGACCTCGAAGCCAGATTCGGCCTCGAGGAGATCGCGGATGCCACGGCGGACCACTTCGTGGTCGTCCAGCAAGAAGACACTGACCTTGGCGGAGTCGGCAGTCACACCCTTGTTATATGCCCTGGAAGCCGCTTGGGCCAGCACTTGCGGGCCCGGCGGTGCGGTTTTGGTCCCAGGACGCGGCGTGCCCGGGTTGACCTGACCGTTGCCCCGCCGTACCGTCTTAGGCGGTTGCGGTTTGTACTTCGGCTCGTTTCTAACGCCCGCAAGTCATACGGCGGGCGCTTTGTGTTGTTCAGGGCAAGTCCCGACAGCGCGGCGCCACCGCGCGACCCGAGATGCTGAACCCGGTCTCGAACGACACATCACGAAGGAGAGCCCCAACAATGGCTCAAGGCACCGTCAAGTGGTTCAACGCCGACAAGGGCTTTGGATTCATCCAGCAGGACGAGGGACCCGACGTCTTCGTCCACTTCACCGCGATCGACTCCTCTGGCTACCGCACACTGGATGAGGGTCAGCGCGTCGAGTTCACAACGACGCAGAGTGACAAGGGCTTGCAGGCGGAGAACGTCCGCACCGTCTGATCACGACATACCAACCGAGGGGTGGCCCGGCTCGTGCCGGGCCACCCTTTGTGTTGTCCGGTGCCGGCCGCGTGGTGGACCGAGTCGAGACAACTTTCGAAGGCCGGACAACCCAAGGGCCAGTGGGGCGCGTCTAGAGGTCGTCAACCTTCTCTTGTGTTGGGGGGACCCATGCGTCTGCACCGTTCTGTGGCCCTGCTCGGCGTGACCGCCGCGGCCACTGTCGGGACTGCCTTGGCGGTTCCGACCTCGGCCGAGCCGGCAGTGGCCGAGGCCGAGGCTCGTCCGGTCCTGGCGGTCCAAGCCGCCACCAAGACCGTGACGCTGCCGAAGGGGGGCGAGATGGTCGGGCTCGGCCAGCTCGGCGCCTACTTCGTCGCCGGCGACGAGCCGTTCGTGGTTCATGTCACCCGCGAGTCGTACGCCGATCCGGTCGTCGCGCATTGGATGCGGTCCGACGGATCCACGGTCAAGTTCTCGCCGGACATGGTGAGCGACTTCCGTCGGTTCCAGGGCTTCTACCACATCCGGGTGCGCAACCTGGAGGGCAAGCTGATGGCCACCCAGGAGCGCGGTCTCTGCCCGAACCGCTACGGCGCATCCCGGGCCCGGCCGGACGCACCAGACCGGTCGCCGTACCCCACGAGCTGCAACGGCGCCTACATGCCGTGGACGCTGGGCAGCGTCTGGGGCATCCAGGCCGGTTGGGCGATCGAGGCGAACGGAGGCCGCGCCAAGCTTCCCGTCGGACGCTACGTCGCGACCGTACGGATCGACGACGACTACCGCGAGCTGCTGGGCATCCCGGCGAGCGCCGCCTTCACCAAGATCAATCTCCGGGTCGTCAAGAGCGCCGGCGCGTGCCTGGAGCATCGTGGTTGCCGGGTGGGTGCCGAGCAGGCGCCGGCCACCGGGCAACTGCCTACCCTTCGGGCCGCGGCCAACGAGCCGGCCGGTGACGACCAGCCGCTGGCCGGCGACCCGCTGCCCGACCTCCGGTCGCTGCCAGCCTGGGGTATCGGAGTCAGCCACGGCAACGTGCTGCAGTTCAGTGCGAACGTCTGGAACGCCGGGCCGTCGACCCTGGTCGTTGACGGGTTCCGACGCCCGAACCAGAACGTCATGGACGCCTACCAGTACTTCTACGACGTGAACGGGAACCCGACCGGCTCGGCGAAGATCGGCACGATGATCTGGCACGCGGCCAAGACCCATCACCACTGGCACTTCCTCGACTTCGCGCGTTACCGGCTGCTCGACTCCGACAAAGAGGCGGTGGTGCGGAGCCGCAAGCAGTCGTTCTGCCTGGCCAACACCGACGCCATCGACTACACGCTGCCGGGTGCCAACTGGGATCCGTGGAACACCGACCTGAACACGGCCTGTGGCGAATTCACGTCCTTGTCGGTCCGTGAGGTGCTCGACGTCGGCTCCGGCGACACCTACGACCAGTACCGAGCCGGCCAGGCGTTCAGCCTCAAGGGTCTGCCCAACGGCCGGTACTTCATCGAGGTGACGGCGAACCCGACCGGAAACCTCTACGAGCCGGACGAGACCAACAACGTGGCGTACCGGAAGATCTTCATCGGCGGTACGCCTGGGCACCGCACCGTGCGGGTGGCGCCGGTGGGGATGGTGGATGTGAGCTAGGGGGAGGCGACTGCCGGGAGTTGCCGGCGAAGGGGCGCGTGCGGTTTCCCATGAGCTCATGGGAAACCGCACGCCTCATGTGCTACGGCCCATGACGAGTGACAACGTGCCATGAGGGGTGTCCCCCTCGACGGCGCGTTCCGGGGTCAGGGACGGGGCAGGAGTAGTCCGCCGAGCAGGAGTGTCCGATCAGCGGCGGCGATCCGCAGGCCGGTGGCGCCGGGGTTCTCGTACGCTCCGACGACCTGGCCGCGATCGTTGATGCCGAGCGCCGCCGTCTGCGGGACCCCGGGGAAGTCGACCGGTGACCGGGCCGTTCGGGTGCGAGTCTCACGCCAACTTCGGGGCTGGTCCGGGCGGCGGGCCGGCGGCTGAACGGGCTGCCTAGGCTGGTGGGCGTGCCTACCGCCTCGCCGACTCCCGATCGCGCCCGGACGACTGCCTCGCCTGCGCCCGACGGCGCGCCTGAGGGCCCAGTCGTCCCGTCCGGGGGACCAGTCGTCGCGTCCGAGGGTCCGGTCGTCGGGTTCGACCTCGACCTGACGCTGATCGACTCGCGGCCCGGAATCAAAGCGGCGTTCGACGTACTCGCCGCCGAGACCGGAGTCGCGATCGACAGCGACCTGGTCGTCTCGCGCCTCGGTCCCCCGGTTGAACACGAGATGGCGCACTGGTTCGACTCCGACCGGGCCGTCGCGATGGCCGACCGCTATCGCGAGCTCTATCCGACGCACGCCATCGCGCCGACCCCGTCGTTGCCCGGCGTCGCCGATGCGCTCGCCGCGGTACACGCGCATCGGGGCCGGAGCATCGTCGTGACCGCCAAGGCCGCTCGGCTCGCACAACTGCACGTCGCCCATCTCGGACTCGATGTCGATGCGATCCACGGCGGCGCGTGGCAGGAGGGCAAGACCGAGGCCATGCTGGCCGACGGCATCTCGGTCTACGTCGGCGACCACGTCCATGACATGGCAGCCGCTCGCGGCGCCGGGGCGACCGGCGTCGGCGTGGCCACCGGGACCAGCTCACCGCAGGAGCTGGCCGACGCCGGCGCCGAGGTAGTGCTCGACACGCTCGAGGAGTTCCCCGGATGGCTCGACGAGCACCTGCTCGCGACCCGGCTCGATGCACTCGACGCCCAGCTGCGCGAGCTCGGCTCGGTCCTCGTGGCCTACTCCGGCGGGGCCGACTCGGCATTCCTTCTGGCCGCGGCGGTACGGGCGCTGGGCGCCGATCGGGTCGTCGCGGCGACGGCGTACTCCGGCTCGCTGCCGCAGGCCGAGCGGGGTCCGGCCGCCACGTACGCCGACAGCCTCGGCGTCCGGCAGCTCACGCCACACACACATGAGATGGAGCGTGCCGGCTATCGGGCCAACAACGGCGATCGCTGCTACTTCTGCAAGTCGGAGCTGCTCGACGTGCTGACTCCGCTCGCGGCCGAGCAGGGGATCGCCGCGGTCGCCACCGGCACCAACGCCGATGACGCCAGGGCCGGGTTCCGACCGGGGATTCGGGCCGCGGCCGAGCGCGGCGCGGCCACTCCGCTGCGCGATGCCGGGCTCACCAAGGCGCAGGTGCGGGAGGCATCGCGCCGTTGGGGGCTGCCGACGTGGGACAAGCCGGCGGCAGCCTGCCTCTCGTCGCGGATCGCCTACGGCGTCGAGGTGACTCCGCACCGCTTGGCCCGGGTCGAGCGGGCCGAGGCCGCGGTGCGTACGGCACTGGCCGAGCATGGGCTCGGGTTCGAGAACCTGCGCGTACGAGACCTCGACGACCGAGCCCGGGTCGAGCTCGACGACGCGGTGGTCGGACGTCTCGATGCCAGGCCGTCGGCCCGTACCGCCGTGGTCGACGCCGTGCGCGATGCCGGATTCGACGACGTCGAGATCGACCCGAGAGGTTTCCGGTCCGGCGCCATGAACGAACTGCTGCCGGAGCCTGAGCGGCGCCGCCACGCTTCCGATTCGGGACCAATCGCAGTGGAGTCGACGCGCACCGGCACGTAGGCTGGTGCTTCTCAGAGCTGCCTGGTGACCGATGCCCGGCCCTATCTATTCCTCAGACAATCCACGACCGAACGAGAGGTCATCGTGCCCACTGGCAAGGTGAAGTGGTACGACGCCGACAAGGGCTTCGGCTTCCTCAACAGCGACGACGGCGGTGACGTCTACGTCCGCGCCTCGGCGCTCCCGGACGGCGTCTCCACCCTGCGGTCGGGATCCCGGGTCGAGTTCGGCGTCGTGGAGGGGCGGCGGGGCGCTCAGGCTCTGCAGGTACGGCTGCTCGACCCGCCGCCGTCGGTCGCCCGCGCGAAGTCGAAGGCGCAGCGCGACGCCAAGCGCAAGGCGCCCGAGGAGATGACGGTCATCGTCGAGGACACGCACCGGCTGCTCGACGACGTGGAGAACGCCTACCGGGCCGGCCGGCACCCCGATCGCAACACCGCGAAGCGGGCCGCCGCCGTGCTGCGGGCCCTCGCCGACCAGCTGGAGCTGTAGGCGGGCTCAGAACCGCTGCGACCCGCCCCGCCGGCGGGGTTTCCCACCAAGCACGCCTGGCGGCTTCATCCGCTTGGTCGTGTCGTCCGGTCCCACCGGCCGGCTCGGCTGCGTGGGATCGTCCGGCCCGCCTTGGCCCGACGGGCTGGACGGAGCGCTCGAACCGTCGGGGCGCATCGTGTCCGCCATGGCGAGGACGTGCCGGGTCACGATGTAGCGCACGACCACCGCCGACCACACGAGGAGCACGGCCGCGGCGGTGCCGAGTCCGAGTTGCGTCGGATCGAGCGGCAGCACGATGCCGAGGAAGCCACCCATCACCCACGACAGCTGCAACAGCGTCTCGGACCGGGCGAACACGCTCGTCCGTACCGCCTCCGGGACATCGCGCTGGATGGTGGCGTCCAGGCTGAGCTTGCCCAGCGACTGGCAGATTCCGACCGTGAGACCCAGCGCCATCGCGGTCGCGAGTGAGTAGACCGCCGTGGCGAAGGTGACCACCGCGGCGTCCACCAGCAAGACGATGAGGGCCGTGAGTTCCGGCTTGCGGGACTTCAGAATCGACGCGATCAGAGTGCCCACGGTGTTGCCGAGCCCGGCCGCCCCGATAACCAGGGCGAGCAACCAGGTGCCGTGATTCTCCCAGCCGTCGAACGGGTTCTGGCGCAGGACGAACGCCATGTACATGATCAGGAAGCCGTTCATGAACCGGACGCCCGCGTTGCATCGCAGGGTTCCGACGACTGCCGTCCCGATGCCGATCCGCATCCCCGTGGTGGAGCCGCGCATCGCCGACAGCGCGACTTGCTCCTCGCCCTCAGCGGAGTCGACCTTGGACGGCAGCCGGAAGGTCAGGAGGGTGCCGATCACGAACAGCAGTGCCGCGTATCGCAGCGCCCACTCGGCGCCGATCTGGGCAGAGCCGGCCGCGAGCGGCGCCGATAGGAGGGCGGCACCGGTGCCGATCAGGGAGATTCGCGAGTTGGCCTTGACGAGGGTGAAGCCCTCCGGGAGTACGCGGGGTACCGCCGATGCCTTGGTCACGCCGTACGCCTTGGACGCGACGAGGACGCCGAGCGCCGCGGGGTACATCGTGAGCGACTCGTCGACCACCGCGCCGGCCAGGACCCAGCAGCAGAACGCCCGGACCGCCATCGTGGCGCCGATGGCCCAGCGCCGACCGCGCCGGAAGCGGTCGAGGAACGGCCCGATCAGCGGTGCCACGATCGCGAACGGCAGCATCGTCAGGATCAGGAACAGTCCGACCTGGCTCCGGGCCTCCTCGCCCGGGACCGAGAAGAACAACGTCCCGGCCAGCGCGACCGCGACCGCGGCGTCGCCGGCGGTGTTGAAGGCATGCGCCTCGAGCAGCCGGGCCAGGCCGCTCTCGCCGGCCCCGTGGGCATGCGTGACCCGACGGGCCGAGTCGACGCCCTTCTTCGCCACTCGACCGGTCGCGCGGGCGGCCCGCGTCGCTCGTCCGGGCTCGGATGGGGGCGGGCCGCCGGGTGGGGGAGTCGAGTGCGGCGAGGACGACGAGCCGTACCGTGGCTCGCCAGGCCGCTTATCCCCTGGGTGGGTCACCCGAACTCCCCTCGCTAGCTCACAGTCACCATCCTGCCGCACGAGGTGTCACGCGCCCGCGAGGGCGGACACCGATTTCGCCCGGTCGGCCGCGTGGGGGACAATCGTCGCGTGACGATGTCATCCCGGAGGGCACGCGCCGATCTCACCTGTCGTGAAGCGCTCGAGGAGGCCCGGACCGCGCTGGTCGACGCGGTCGACGCCGACGACGTCGGGGAGTACCTCGGCTACCAGATCGAGGGTGAGCGAACGCTGAGCCATCAGTTCGACTGCCTGCGTACCGGCTACCGCGGATGGCACTGGTCGGTGGTGGTTACCCGGGCCTCTCGGCAGCGCTCAGTCACCGTCAACGAGATCGTCCTGCTGCCGGGTCCGACCGCCGTGGTCGCGCCGGAGTGGGTGCCCTATCGGGAGCGGGTCGAGCCCGGTGACCTCGGACCCGGTGACCTGCTGCCCCCGGACGAGGACGATCCCCGGCTCGTGCCGGCCTGGCTCAGCGGTGACGAGGCGGCCGACAGTCTGGTCGACGACGCCTCGGTACGCCCGGTCGCGGACGAGATCGGGCTCGGGCGGTCGCGGGTGCTCTCGCTCGACGGTCGCGACTCCGCCGCCCAGCGGTGGTACGACGGGACCCAGGGACCCGAGTCCGAGCATGCCCAGGCGGCGCCGGCGCCCTGCCGTACCTGCGGCTTCCTGCTGCCGATCGCCGGTCCGCTGTCGACGGTCTTCGGCGTGTGCGCCAACGAGTCCGCGCCGGACGACGGCCGGGTCGTCGCGTTCGACCACGGATGCGGTGCCCACTCCGAGGCGGCGCCGATGCGTCAGCCGCGAGTCGCCGAGCTACCGCCACCGGTCTTCGACACCCTCGGCGCCGACGAGCTCACCGTCTTCTGAGCCCTCGGCACTGAGAGGACCCCTTCTGCGAGACACGTGGGCGTGTCCTCGCGATTTCGGTCCGCTCAGTGATGCCGGCTCGGTGGTACGTGCGCTCAGTCGCCGGCCGCTCCGAATCGGCTGGCCTCAGCCCGGCGACGGGCCGGCTGCTCGGCGAGGATGTTGCGGCGGCGTCGGCAGTACTCGAGGCCGATCAGACCGAGTCCGAAGCCCGCGATGCAGATCCACAACCAGGACAGCTTGTCGTGGTCGCGCAGTGTGCCGATGAACGGCAGCATCGCGAGGAAGGCGACGATCCACGCCACCGAGCCGATCGCGACCGTGCGGACTCCGTCGATGTCCAGCGGTTCGACGTCGGCGACGATGTGACGGCGTTCCGGCTGCCGTCGCTCCGTGCGGCGGTCCGACCGGCGCTCTGACCTACGTTCCGGCCGACGCTCGGAGCGGTGCTCCGATCGGCGTTCGGACCGGTCGTTTCGATGATCGGCGGGACGCTCGGTTGACTCCCGAGCCGCCCGGCGTTCGGCACGGCGATCGGTGCGATGGGAGTGGGGCGTCGATCGCGAGGATCCTCGCTTGCGCTCTCGGCCGTGCCTGGACCGGGTCATCGCCTCAGATTAGATCATGATCGCGTGGGTGACGCCGGGCCGGACATTCTGGCATTCTTCGAACGCTCGCCTCGACGACCTCGGGAGTGCTCATGACCACGTCGTCAGTCTCAACGAAGCCGACCAACCGACTCGACCAGTTCTTCTCGATCTCCGCCCGTGGCTCGACTGTCGGCCGCGAATTGCGCGGTGGAGTCGTCACGTTCTTCACGATGGCCTACATCATCGTGCTGAACCCGATCATCCTGTCCCAGGCGGTGGATCAGGACGGGAGCTACCTGGGCGGGGGCAACCAGGCGCAGGCGTTCGTGATGGTCGCCGCCGCGACGGCCTTGGTGGCCGGCGTCGTCACGATCCTGATGGGCCTGATCGCCAACTTCCCACTGGCGCTCGCCGCCGGGCTCGGACTCAACGCGTTCGTCGCGTTCACGATCGCCAGCGAGATGACCTGGGCGGACGCGATGGGTCTGATCGTTCTCGAGGGCCTGATCATCCTGGTCCTGGTGCTCACCGGCCTCCGGCTGGCGGTGTTCAGGGCGGTGCCGACCGGGTTGAAGGCCGCGATCGCGGCCGGCATCGGCGCGTTCATCACGCTGGTCGGCCTGGTCGACGCCGGCGTCGTACGCTCCACCGGCGCGGCCGCGCCGCCGATTGGCCTCGGGATCGACAACAACCTCATGGGCTGGCCGGTGCTGGTCTTCTGTATCGGCCTGCTGCTCACCCTGACGCTCTACGTACGTGGCGTGAAGGGCGCCTTGCTGATCGGCATCATCGTGACGACGGTCATCGCGGTCGTCGTCGAGGAGGTCGCGGAGATCGGGCCGACAGTGGTCAACGGCGAGGTCGTCGACGCGACCGGCTGGAACCTCAACGTCCCAGGTGTCCCCGACAAGGTCTTCGACACCCCCGACTTCGGGCTGCTCGGCGAGTTCTCCCTGCTCGGATCGTTCGAGAGCGCCGGTGTCGTCACGGCGGTGCTGTTCCTGTTCACGCTGCTCCTTGCCGACTTCTTCGACACGATGGGGACGATGACCGCGATCGGCGCCGAGGCCGGTCTCAACGACGAGAAGGGCATGCCGCCGCGAAGCCAGCAGATCCTGGTCGTCGACTCGGTGGCAGCCGCCGCCGGCGGAGCCGCCTCGGTGTCGAGCAACACCTCCTACATCGAGTCCGCGGCCGGTGTCGGTGAGGGTGCGCGAACCGGCCTCGCCAGTGTGGTGACCGGCGTCCTGTTCCTCATCGCGACGGTCACGACGCCGCTGGTCTCCGTGATTCCCAACGAGGCCGCCACGCCCGCGCTGGTGATCGTGGGCTTCCTGATGATGTCCCAGGTGCGGCACATCGAATGGACCGACCTCGAGATCGCGATCCCCGCGTTCCTGACGATCGTGCTGATGCCGTTCACCTACTCCATCACGGCCGGGATCGGCGCCGGCTTCATCTCGTACGTGGTGCTCAAGATCGCTCGCGGCCACCTGCGGGCGGTGCATCCGTTGATGTGGATCATCGCGTTCCTCTTCGTCGTCTACTTCGCCATCGACCCGATCGGCAACTGGCTCGGCGCGGACTGATCCGCGACGCGTTCTGGGTACGGAATACCACAGACCGCAACATCGTTAGCATGGGTAATGAGTTATGCTAACGATATGCCGTCAGACGCCGCGAAGATGGAACGTACCCATGCTGGGCTCGCCAACTCGCTCGCCGTCTCGGTCTCACGGCTGTCGCGCCGGCTCCGCAGGGAGCGGCACTCCGATCTCACCCCGACGCAGCTGTCCGCGCTGGGCGCGCTGCTGCGCAACGGACCGCTGACCCTCGGCGCGCTGGCCAGGCACGAAAACGTGCAGCCGCCGTCGATGACCCGGACCGTCAGCTGCCTCGATCGGATGGGCATGCTGGTCCGCGACCCGGATCCGACCGATCGGCGTCAGGTTCTCCTGCGGATCTCGGGACCCGGCAAGAAGCTGCTCAACGCCGAGCGCAAGCGCCGGGACGCCTGGCTGGCGCAGCGGCTGATCGAACTGGAGCCCAGGGAGCGTGCGGTCTTGCGAGAGGCCGCCGTGATCCTGGAGAGGCTGGCGACAGCTTGAGTCCGACGTTCAGAGCGCTTCGCGTCCGCAACTATCGCATCTACGCGGCCGGAGCGGTGGTTTCCAATGTGGGCACCTGGATGCAGCGGGTGGCCCAGGACTGGCTTGTCCTCCAGCTGACCGCCAACAGCGGGACCGCGCTCGGTATCACCACCGGGCTGCAGTTCCTGCCGATGCTTTTGCTGTCGCCGCTGGCCGGTGTGGTGGCCGACCGGTTCCCGAAGCGCAAGGTGCTCGTCGCCACCCAACTCATGATGGCGATCCCGGCGGCGGTGCTGGGGCTCCTGGCGATCACTGGCTGGGCCGAGGCCTGGCACGTCTACGTCCTGGCTTTCCTGTTCGGCGTCGGCACCGCCTTCGACGCCCCGGCCCGGCAGTCGTTCGTCGTCGAGATGGTGGGGACCGACGACCTGGCCAACGCGGTCGGCCTCAACTCGGCGTCGTTCAACACCGCCCGCATCATCGGCCCGGCCGCAGCGGGTGGTCTGATCGCGCTTCTGGGCTCGGGAGTCGAGGCGACCGGGTGGGCGATCCTGATCAACGGGGTGAGCTACCTCGCGGTCATCTGCTCCCTGCGCCTGATGGATCCGCGCTCGCTGCGTCCGTCCAAGCGGGCCGAACGCGGTCGGGGTGCGGTCCGCGAAGGGGTGCGCTATGTACGATCCCGGCCGGACCTGCTGTTGCTGCTCGCCACGGTGTTCTTCGTCGGCACCTTCGGCATGAACTTCCAGATGACGACGGCCCTGATGGCCACCGAGGTCTTCGACAAGGGCGCGGGGGAGTACGGCCTGCTCGGCTCGATCATGGCCGTCGGCTCGCTCGCCGGTGCGCTCCTGGCCGCGCGGCGAGCTCATCCACGGCTCCGGCTCGTCGTGGGCGCCGCCATCGTTTTTGGAGTGGCCGAGGTACTGCTCGGTCTGATGCCGAGCTACTGGACATTCGCCCTGCTGCTACCCGTGGTGGGACTCTTCGCGCTCACGATGATCACGACCGCCAACGCGACGATCCAGCTCACGGTCCTGCCCGAGATGCGCGGCCGAGTTGCGGCGCTCTACCTGATGATCTTCATGGGCGGCACGCCGGCCGGGGCGCCGTTGATCGGCTGGATGGGCGAGGAGTTCGGCGCCCGCTCGACCCTTGTCGGCGGTGGCCTGATGACATTGGCGGGCATTGCCGTATCGCTGCTCGCCTATCTGCGCAGCGGCGGCCTCGTAGTGCGCCGGGAGGCCGGCCGGCCATTGGCACTGACCGTCACGAGTCGGGATCCGTTCGGTGAGTCGCGGACGGTGACGCCGCCACTGAACGGCGAGGGCCAGCGCTCCCAGCGCGATGGCGCTCCCCGCGAGGCCGTCGAGCAGATAGTGGTTCGCCGTGACCACCACGCTCCAGGTCATCGCGAGCGGGAGCAGGCACCCGAGAGCGCGTAGCCACAGCTGCCGGGCCTCGACAACCAGCGCAACGCCCATCAGAAGGTCCCAGCCGACGTGGAAGCTCGGCATCGCGGCGTACTGGTTGACCAGCGACGGCGGCTGCAACGTGCGGTAGGCGGTGGACTGCTCGGCCACCGTGTCGACGAAGCCGATTCCGAGTGCCTTTTCGACCGCGATCACCTGGTGGGCATTCCCGTCCGCGATGGACGGATCGCCCTGAGTGAGCGCGCGCACACCGAAGTAAAGGAGCGTTCCGCCGGCCACGACAAGGAGCTGCGTGGCCCACACGCGGCTACGCGATGTCCGGTGGAGAAGGTCCATGCCAACCCCTCTCGGACTTGTCGAGGGTGTTCGTGGCAGCAGGGTTACTCGGTTTCATGAGCAGACCCAGAGGCGCGAGTTAAGGAATCCTGGGACGTTGGTCCCGAGCCGGTCGTGTTTGTCGCCGTTACGTGAAATGGTGTCGGCCATGACCCACGACCCGCGGGCAGGATGGCTCGCTTTCGATGTCTATCTACGGTTGATCCGGGCCGACTCGGACCGGTTCGCCGAAGTGGGTCGGCTCGGGTTGGAGGCCGCCGTCCCCACCTGCCCCGACTGGACCGTTTCGGATCTGCTGGTCCACACCGCGCACGTCTACCTGCACAAGGTGGCGTGGTTGCGCAGCGGCTCACGACCGGATCCGTGGCCACCGCCCGAGCTCGGGGGGCGGGAGCCGCTCGGACTGTTCGACGAGGCGACGACCACCCTCCTGACCGACCTGGAGTCGCGCAACCCCAACGATCCGGCCGAGACCTTCTGGGAGCCGGAGCAGAGCGTCGGCTTCTGGTATCGCCGGATGGCGCTGGAAGCGGCCGTCCACCGCTACGACGCCGAGCTGGCCCACGACGTGCCGACGGCCATCGACGGCCCGCTGGCGACCGACGGCATCGACGAGGCGCTACGCGTGATGCTTGGCGGAGCGTGGTGGCAGAAGTTCGACACCGCTGAGCCGCTCGACAACCGGGTCCGCGTGACCAGCGGCGGGCGGTCCTGGACCGTCACCGCCGATCTCCGCTCGGTCACGATCGTGGAGGGCGACACCGATGACGTGCCCGCCGAGATCGCGGGCACTCCGGAGGACGTCTTCTTGTGGGTGTGGGGTCGCCGGGACGCCGACTCCTTGGCCGTCACCGGCGACCAGGAGCTGGCCGCGGCGTTTCGCCGGCGGCTCGCCGAGACGATGGGATAGCCCGGCCGTGGCCGATAGCGTGACGGCGTGCGTGTGTTCACCGCGCTCTATCCGTCGCCGGCGGCCCTGGCCGATCTGGATCGGGTCCTGGACCCGTTGCGTCGCCGGCATGACGACCTGACCTGGACCCGGTCGGAGCAGTGGCATCTCACGCTCACCTTCCACGGCGACCTCGACCCGGACCGCCTCGAGCGGTTCGATC
>Ga0081455_10000992_pt1 | contig 36052 bp, 34 predicted proteins | sample TabmetS3T2R1_FD_70207 | JGI IMG/M metagenome (GOLD analysis project Ga0081455, IMG submission 70207) | Tabebuia heterophylla rhizosphere microbial communities from the University of Puerto Rico - S3T2R1 | ecosystem: Host-associated > Plants > Roots > Rhizosphere ...
AGGATGCCGGCCATGCCGCCCACAAGCGCGGTGCCGCCCTTGAGGACGTTACGTCGGGTTACCGTCGTCATGCATTCCTCCCTCGGTGTGTCTGAGCTGATGCCCTTCGGCCAGTCTTGCGCCGGCTTGGAGTCCCTTTCAGTCTATCGCGCCTCCGTGGTTCAACGCATGCGCACCTTGTCGCCCGCGCAATACGTTGGCTCGACGATCATTTGTTGGTGTTTCACTTGCAGCGCCGTGGTGGCGAGTTCGCCGCAAAACAGGGTGAATTCTTCGCGGAGCAGCGGCGCGATTACATCGTTCCCAATCGTAACGGCGATACGACCGGCGGCCTGGATCGGGTCGGAGTTGCAGCCAGCGCATGCACCCTACCGTCATAACGGTCCCTCCAGCGCAGCGACGGTATTGCCGTGGCCAAGCGGGTTTTCCCCGTCTTATATGAAGTTCGGTACCGGAAGCTGGCGCGACGTCATTGTCGCCCGTCGCAGCAGGAAATCAAGTGCTGGCTTTGAGGCACCGGCCATAGTCTCACGTCGTGAACTGGCCGGCCACCAAAAGTATCCAACCCGTTACCTAAGACGCTTCGTCTGAGGCGACTACAGAATCGCCCATAGCTCTCTTTGTGGGTTCGCGGCCAATTGACGAGTCTCCTTTGGGGTAATCGCGCCAGGTCGCCGGCGGGGCCGAAGGGCCGCTTCGCACCCTTCAATTCCTTTCTTCTGGGGAATCTGGTCCTTCACCAAGCGCAAGCCGGCGGCAAAGAGCCTGCCGGCGCACCTGTTGCGGCCGAAGGCAATCGAAAAGATGGTGGCGCGAGCGGAGGCCACGACCTTCCCAAGATCGCAGTGCAGATCTATTCCCAGGGCTGGCTGGCGTCTGGGACCAGATCATGGATGCGCTTGCTGCCGGTCGTGACGCGGCGGTACAGATGATTGATACCTCCGTCGTCCGCGCGCACCAGCACGGAGCCTTATCGCGGACAACAATCATCAGGATATGGGTCGCCCGCGAGAGGCCTGACCAGCAAGATTCACGCGGTCGTGGACACCAATGGCCTGCCGGTCCATCTCGCGCTCACGCCCGGCTAGGCGTAGTATCCCCCATTTGACGTTTGCACTATCCTGCCGCGTCCTCTTGGTTAGGAAGATGAAGTTGCGCGAATTGGTTCTCACGGGCATTTCGGTCTGCTTGCTGATCCTGGGCGCCCCGGTAGCGCAGGCCGAACGTGCGCGGGAAATCATCGCATATCAAGACGTGCGCATCGACGTGATCGCCGAGGGGCGCGGTCCGCCGGTGGTGCTCTTGCCCGGGCGCGGCCGTGACTCCGAGGATTTCGACGATCTGGCGGCGGGTATAGCCAAGGCAGGCTTTCGGGTGCTGCGGCCGCAACCCCGCGGAGCGGGCGCCAGCCATGGTCCGATGCAAAACCTGTCGCTGCACGATTTCGCGCGCGATATCGCCGCTGTCATCAGGCATAATGGCAACATGCCCGCTGTCATCGTCGGGCACGCTTTCGGCAATTGGGTCGCGCGCATGACGGCGACCGACTATCCCGAACTCGTGCGCGGGGTGGTGATCGTGGCGGCTGCCGCGAAGGCCTATCCGGCGGGATTTGCCGGAGCGAAGGAATTGTCCGACGCTGTCCGGAAGGCCGGCAATCCATCGCTGCCTGAAGCGGAGCGGCTGGAGGCCCTGCGCATGGCGTTCTTCGCTCCGGGCCACGACGCGCGCGTCTGGTTGGCCGGCTGGCATCACGAAGTGGATGAGGCGCAGTTCGCGGCGGGCCGCGCGACCCGGCAATCGGAGTGGTGGCCGGGCGGCAAGGCGCCGATGCTCGATGTGCAGGCCGAGCTTGATCCTTTCAAGCCGCGCAGCATGATGAACGAACTCAGGGAAGAGTTCGGGGCGCGTGTGGATATCGTCGTGATCCCGAACGCCAGTCACGCGCTGATACCGGAGCAGCCGGCCGCGGTCATCGATGCGATCGTGACATGGATTGGAAAGCTGCCGCAACCCTGAATGCGAAGCGCGAAGAGATAACGTCGAATTTCGATAGGGCTCATTCATCGCGGCCCGCAAAAAAACGTAGCGAGCATTGCTGCTCGCTACGTTACTGGTTCACAGCTATCAGCCGTTACTGCTTGCTGGCCGGCGAGTTGTCGGCCGGCGGTGTCGTCTTGTTCATGTCCGTGCTGGGCGAGGCCGGCGGCGTCGGGCGATTGGTCGCGGCGCCCGTGGTCGTGCCGGGTTCGGTGTTGGTGCGCGGCGTTACGTCACGCATGCCCGGAGGCGCCGCGGGGTTGGCCGGCTGCGTCTGCGCGGTCTGATTGGGCGGCGTGGTGCCGGCCTGATTCACGGTGGTGTTGTTCAGGCCATAGAACAGCGCGCCGAGCACGACCGCGATCGCGACCGCGAACATCGCGACCTTGGCGCCGCTCGGTGAACCCTCGGCCAGCGCGGGGTCGGGCTGCAACTCATTGTCGAGACTGTTGAAGCGGGCCTGACGGCGGATTTCTTCATCGCTCAGACCGGCGCGGTAGGGATCGTTTGGATTGGGTTGCATGAATAGTTCCTCCGTTAGCATCCCAGCTAAGCGGAAAGACAATTGTTGGCGCGACCGGATGTTCCGCGCCAAAGTTGCAAGCCGGTAATGTTGGAACCGCTGATTCCCCGGTTTGAATGCGAGGTTGCCATGTGGAACTTGCCGCCCGCCGATACTGTCCTGCATCTGTTGTCCTATGTGGCGCTGACCGCGCAGGCGATGACGGCGGCGCTGGCTGCGGGGCGGCGCAGCATGGATTGGGCCGGCGTATGCATGCTCGGCTGCATTACCGCGCTCGGCGGCGGTACCATCCGCGACGTGTTGCTCGGGCACTATCCGCTGGTGTGGGTGCAGAACCCGTCTTACCTGGCGCTGACCGGGATTGCGGCCTTCGTGACCATCCTGATCGCGCGGCAGGTGCACCGGCTCAATGCGGCGTTTCTGGTGCTGGATGCGATCGGGCTGGTCGTGTTCACCATGGCCGGCTGCGATGTCGCCTGGCAGATGAACGCCTCGCTGCCGATCGTGATCGTGTCGGGCATGATCACCGGCTGCGCCGGCGGCGTGCTGCGCGACATCCTCTGCAACGACGTGCCGCTGTTGTTTCGCGCCGAGCTCTACGCCAGCGTCTCCATCGTCACCGGCCTGTTCTACGCCACCGCCTTCGGGCTCAACCTCAACGCCCAGCTCTGGACCGTGCTGACGTTTGCGCTCGGCCTGACGCTGCGCCTGCTCGCGATCCGCTACAAATGGGAGATGCCGAAATTCGTGTTTAATGGGGAGCCGCGGTGAGGGCGGAGTTCACGCTATCGCCTGTATCTAATTGTGATCTCCACGGTGCAGGTCTGCCCTATGTACCGAAATACTTTCCCAGAGTTGTCTGGCAGGGGCGACGTACTGAAAATAATAGTACCTCTGCTAGACAGAATGTTGTCGAGGTCAGTCGGCACAGCCTTCTCTTTCGGGACCGCGGGTATTTGCGGGATCGTCAAAATGGCTCTGGACCCGAGTAGAGTGAACATGCCCGTTCCGGTCGGGCAGTCCCGGGTCTCTGCGCCCTCAAACTGAATGACCCGCGACACAGTCGATAATTCGTCCCTTTCAACAGTGTCACCGGACCGCGAGGGAGGAGCCTGTTGACTTTCGGCGCTCACCGTATTCGCGGTCAGCAACATCAGGACACCGAACGCAACCATCATTGAATACTTTTTCATACCGGGTTTGCTCCACCACTCAACGCGCTTACCATGAGGATTTTCTACTTCGCCCGCCGCGCTTTCGCGACTTCATCCGCCGTCACCAGCGGCGCCGCATTGCCCCAGGCATTGCGGATGTAGTTGGTCACGTCGGCAATCTGCTGGTCGGTCATCTTCGCGGCGTAGGCGGGCATCGATCCCTTGTTGGGCGCGCGCGGCGTCGTCACGGTCTCGGCGCCGTCGAGGATGATGCGCAGCGTGCTGGTGGCGTCAGCCGATTGCAGATTGGCGTTGCCGGGCAGTGGCGGATAGATCCGTGGCGCGCTCGATCCGTCCTCTTCGTGGCAGGCGATGCAGGCGCCGTTGTAGAGCTTTTCGCCCGTGGCCATTTGCGCAGGCGAGGGCGGGGTGACCTTCGGCTCCGGCGCGCCGGCTGGCAGGTCCTTCAGGTAAACCGCGATGGCGCGCACGTCCGCATCGCTCATCTTCGAGGTCGAATTGACCACGACTTCCGACATCAATTCGCCGGCATGGCTTTTGGCGTTGCGGCCGCTCTGCAGATATTCGGTGATGTCTTCCACGCTCCAGGATTTCAGGCCGCTGCGCTCGGCAGCATCGAGCCGCGGTGCGAACATGCCCGCGACGCGCCCGCCGCCAAAGGCCCGGCCGCGCCTGTCGGCGCCGAACATGTTCTTCGGCGTATGGCACGCGCCGCAATGGGCGACGCCCTCGACCAGATAGCGGCCGCGATTCCATTCCGCGCTCTTCTGTTGGTCCGGCATCAGGATGCCGGGCTTGAAGAACAGCCAGTTCCAGCCGCGCATGACGAAGCGGTAGTTGAACGGAAAGCGCAGTTCGGGCGCGCGGGGCTCGCTGCGCACCGGCGCCAATGTCGCCAGATAGGCGCGGATTGCAAAAATGTCCTGCCGCGTCAGCCTGGTGAAATTCGGGTAGGGGAAGGCCGGGTAGTAACGCGAGCCGTCGCGGGCCACGCCGAACCGCAGGGCGCGGTAGAAATCGTCATCGCTCCACGCCCCCAATCCGGTCTCGCGATCCGGCGTCAGGTTCGGCGAATAGATGCCGCCGAACGGCGTATCGATCCGTTTTCCGCCGGCGAACGGTCTTGCGGGATCGGCGGTGTGGCAGCTTGCGCAGTCGCCGGCCTCCGTGAGCGCCTTGCCGCGCGCGATGTCTTCGGCCGTCGGCTCGACCTTCGGCTGGGCATGGAGTTTGCCGACGGCGAACGCAGTGCACAAAAGCAACCCGGCGAGAATCGCCCGCATGATCCGACGTCGTCCCTGCACCATCTGGCCTCCTCAGGCGTTATAGCGCGAAAGCGGACAGAGGAGGGACGTCATGCCATTTCGCGCCGGGGCTTCCGGACGACACAAACCGAAATGCGCCGCCGTTATTCCCGGCACGAAATTGCGATCTTTGAAGCGGCGGCCCAGGAGGCGAGATTTGTGCTGCGCGGGCGGAAAAATCCGACATAGACTGGTTCTAATGAGTTCAGATGACTAGCTAAAAACAGTCGTTCCGAACAAAGCTCCACCGGCTGGCAAAGAGGGCTGCAATGGGAATCAACCAAGGTCCGATCAGTCTCGACCAGAAATACACGCAAGGCACCGGCCACATTTTCCTGACCGGCATCCAGGCGCTGGTCCGCCTGCCAATGGCGCAGATCCGCCGCGACCGTGCCGCAGGGCTCAACACCGCCGGCTTCATTTCCGGCTATCGCGGCTCGCCGCTCGGCGGCTACGACCAGCAGCTCTTTGCCGCCCGCAAGCATCTCGACCAGTACAACATCAAGTTCCAGCCCGGCGTGAACGAGGACCTCGCGGCCACCGCGATCTGGGGCTCGCAGCAGCTCAATCTCTCGCCCGGCGCCAAATATGATGGCGTGGTCGGCATCTGGTACGGCAAGGGCCCCGGCGTCGACCGCTGCGGCGACGTGTTCCGGCACGGCAATACCGCGGGCTCGGCGAAAAACGGCGGCGTGCTCGTCCTTGCCGGCGACGACCATGGCGCCAAATCCTCGACCGTGCCGCATCAGTCCGACCACGCCTTCATCTCCGCGCTGATGCCTTATCTCTATCCCTCCAGCATCCATGAAATGATCGAGATGGGCCTTCTGGGTATCGCGATGTCGCGTTACTCGGGCTGCTGGGTCGGCATGAAGGTGATCACCGAGACGGTGGAAACCACCGCCGAGATCGACCTCACCGACGAGATGACGCCGTTCGCGATCCCGACCGATTTCGAGATGCCGCCCGGCGGCCTCAATCTGCGCTGGCCCGACGATCGCTATCTGCAGGACCTGCGCCTGCAGGACTACAAGGGCTATGCCGCGATCGCCTTTGCGCGCGCCAACAAGATCAACCGCATCACCATGGATTCGCCGAATGCCCGTTACGGCATCATGGCGTCGGGCAAAAGCTACGAGGACATCCGTCAGGCGCTGCGCGAACTCGGGATCACCGAGGAGGTCGCCGCCAAGATCGGGCTTCGACTTTACAAGATCGGCATGCCCTGGCCGCTGGAGCCGGAAGGCGTCCGCAATTTTGCCGTCGGCCTCGAGGAAATCTTCATCATCGAGGAACGCCGCGAGATCGTCGAGAACCAGGTCAAGCAGGAGCTGTTCAACTGGCGCGACGACGTCCGCCCGCGCATCGTCGGCAAGATGGACGACCACGACAAGCGCTTCCTCACCTTCGCCGCCGAGCTTTCCGTCGCCTCGCTTGCGAGCTCGCTGACCGAACGTCTGCTTCGACTTAATCTCAATCCCGAAATCGCCGAAATGCTGCGCGCCAAGGCCGACTGGTTCAACGGCCGGCAGGCGACCCAGATGCAGGCCGTCGCCCCCGTCACCCGCACGCCGTATTTCTGCTCGGGCTGCCCGCACAACACCTCGACCAAGGTGCCGGAAGGCAGCCGCGCCTTTGCCGGCATCGGCTGCCACTTCATGGCGCTGTGGATGGACCGCAACACCGAGACCTACACCCATATGGGAGGCGAGGGCGTGCCGTGGGTTGGTGTTGCGCCCTTCACCAAGGAAAAGCATGTCTTCGCCAATCTCGGCGATGGTACCTATTTCCACTCGGGATCGCTGGCGATCCGCCAGGCGGTCGCCTCCGGCGCCAACATCACCTACAAGCTGCTCTATAACGACGCGACCGCGATGACCGGCGGCCAGCATGTCGACGGCGAATTGTCGCCGCAGCAGATCACCTTCCAGATGCACGCCGAAGGTATCCGCAATATCTATCTCGTCTCGGAGAATCCGCACCTCTATCCGGCGTCCGACATCGCGCCCGGCGTCATCACGCGCCATCGCGACGAGCTCGACGCGGTCATGAAGGAGTGCCGCGAGATCAAGGGCACCTCGGCCATCGTCTTCGTGCAGACCTGCGCCGCCGAAAAACGCCGCCGCCGCAAGCGCGGCCTGATGGAAGACCCGGCGCGCCGCGTGCTGATCAATCCGGCCGTGTGCGAGGGCTGCGGCGACTGCTCGGTGCAGTCGAACTGCATCTCGGTCGAGCCGCTGGAGACGGAGCTCGGGCGCAAGCGCACCATCAACCAGTCGACCTGCAACAAGGACTATTCTTGCCTGAAGGGCTTTTGCCCGTCCTTTGTCACCATCGACGGCGGCAAGCTGCGGCATCGCGCGCCGCCGGATCTCGGCAGCATCGGCGAACTGCCGGAGCCGGCGTCGTTGCCTTCGCTGGAGCGGCCCTACAACATCGCCGTCGGCGGCGTCGGCGGCACCGGCGTGCTCACCATCGGCGCGCTGCTCGGCATGGCCGCCCATATCGAGGGCAAGGCCAGCATGATCCTCGACATGTCGGGGCTTGCGCAAAAGGGCGGCGCGGTGCTGAGCCATGTCCGGCTCTCCGAGCATCCCGCCGATGTGACCTGCTCGCGCATCGTTACCGGCACGGCCGATCTCGTGCTTGCGGCGGATGAAGTCGTGGCGGCGTCAAAGGACATGATCACGCTCTGTGAAGCTGCCCGCACCGTCGGCATCATCAACAGCCACGTGATCCCGACCGCGGATTTCATCCTTAACCGTGACTTCAATTTCCAGAGCCGCAAGCTCAATTCCGTTCTGGAGACAGAGCTACGCAAGGAGTCTTCCTTCTTCGATTTCACCACGCCGGCCGAAGCGCTGTTAGGGGACTCCATCGCCACCAACATCATGATGCTTGGCTACGCCTATCAGCGCGGCCGGCTGCCGCTGTCGGCGAAAGCGATCCAGCAGGCAATCGAGGTCAACGGCGTCTCGATCAAGATGAACACGGAGGCGTTCCAGCTCGGCCGTCTTGCGGCTGCCGATCCGGAGCGGCTCCATGCGATGATGAAGGACCACGACGATGTCGTGCCGGCGAAGACGCTTGATACGATGACGCTGGACGAGATCATCGCCCATCGCGTGGCGCTGCTGACGAACTATCAGAGCTCGCGGTTGGCAAAACGCTACCGCAAGCTGGTCGATCAGGTGCGCGACGCCGCGACCCGCGGCGGTTACGGCGATGCGCTGCCGCGCGCAGTTGCGATCAACTACGCCAAGCTGCTCGCCTACAAGGACGAGTATGAAGTGGCGCGGCTCTACACCGATGGCAGCTTCGAGAAGCTGATGCGCGACCAGTTCGAGGGCGAGTTCAAGTTCAGCTTCAATCTCGCGCCGCCGATCCTCGCCAGCGGCGTCGATGCGCTCGGCCGTCCGAAGAAGCGCGCGTTCGGCTCCTGGATGATGAGCGTGTTCCGCCTGCTGGCAAAACTCCGCTTCCTGCGCGGCACGGCACTCGACGTCTTCAGCTACAGCGCCGACCGCAAGCTCGAGCGCCAGTTGATCACGGATTACGAGAAGGACGTCGCCACCGTGCTCGACCTGCTGTCGCAGGCCACCCACGACACCGCGGTTGAACTGCTCTCACTGCCCGACCGTATCCGCGGCTACGGCCCGGTAAAGGACAAGGCGGTGAAAGACGCCAAGGCGCGTCACGAGCAGCTTTCAGCCGATCTCGCCAATCCGCCGCCCGCACCGCGCCAGATGGCGGCGGAATAATGAGCTTGATCAAACAAGGGCCATGATCGATTCACGAACTCTCCCGATCGTGCTCCTGCCGGGCTTGGATGGGACTGGGGAGTTGCTTCGGGACTTGGCAGCTCGCCTCGAGGAGCATCGTCCGGTCCAGTTGCTCAGCTATCCCCTTGATAGTCGGTTAGGCTATGCCGAACTCGTCGACTACGTCGTGGAGCGCGCGCCTGACCGTCAGTTCGTGATCCTGGGTGAATCCTATTCTGGACCGATTGCAATCGAGGTTGCGAATACTGTTCAACGTGCCGCAGGGCTCATACTTGCTTCCAGCTTTGCGCGACACCCGTTGGCGACGCTATTGGCGCCATTGGCATGGGTGCTTGACCTGCGCTGGATACCTAAGTTCACCGTGTCCGCAGCCCTGATGGGGTCGAAGGCAACACCCGAACTTAAAGCTCGCCTGAATGCGGTGTTGGCAAAATTGCCACGAGATGTTGTTAGGGCCCGCGTTCAGGAGGCGCTGCGCGTAGATGAGCAGAACCAGCTGCGCCACACCAAGTGTCCATTGTTGTGCCTGCACGGTCGACAGGATCGCCTCGTGCGCAAGAAGTCCATTGATGAAATCGTCGATGCGCGGCCTGATGGCATCGTTCATCGGCTGGACGCCCCGCACATGCTCTTGACGACGAACGCCGCGGCAGCGGCAATTGTCATCAATCAGTTTTGCGGGGAATTGGAGAACCGGGAAGGGTAGCTCTCCGATGTGATCCGCGTCGTTGCTCGTGGGCGGCGGGCTAGGGCTGTTGGAATACGCATAGGCCTCTCTCATCGGGCGGAATATCTCGGCGCTTGCCAAGGCCGCCGGTGGCCTAGAAGCCGATCTGATCCAGATCGCTGCTACGCCTCGGGCCGGATAAGCTTGATGTCCTGGTCGGCGGCCCATCCGGCGACATCCTCGCGTTTGAGGGCGGTCGCCATCAGGTCCGGAAACTGGTCGGGCGTGCAGGCGAAGACGGGGATGCCGAGGGCTGCAACCTTGGCCGACAGCGCGGGGTCGTAGGAGGGGCGGCCGGTGTCGGTCAGCGCCAACAACACGATCACGTTGACGCCGCGCACCGATAGCCGTGCCAGCCGGTCGACCAGCGCTGCCGCGTTGCCGCCTTCATAGAGGTCGGTGATCAGGATCAGATGCGCCTTGGTCGGCCGTTCGATCCGATCCTCGCAATAGGCGACCGCGCGGTTGATGTCGGTGCCGCCGCCAAGCTGGACGCCGAACAGCACCTCGACCGGGTCGGCGAGTTCCTCCGTCAGATCGACGATGGCCGTGTCGAAACATACCAGCTTGGTCGCAACGACAGGCAGCGACGCCATTACGGCCGCAAAGATCGAGGCATAGACGACCGAGGTCGCCATCGATCCCGACTGGTCGACGCACAGCACCACCTCCTCGAGATCGACGATGCGCCGCTGCTGGCGCAGGAAGCCGATCAGTCGCTCGGGCACGACGGTACGATGCTCGGCCTGATAGTGGCGGAGATTGGCCTTGATGGTGCGCGGCCAGTCGATATCGGAAAAGCGCGGACGGTTGGTGCGTTGCGACCGGTTGAGCGCGCCGCGGATCGCATCCGCCGTGCGCCGCTCCAGCCGCTCCATCAGCTCCTTGACCACCTTGGCGATGACGATCCTCGCGGTCTCCTTGGTCTTGTCCGGCATCACGCCCCGCAACGAGACCAGGTCAGCGATCAGATTGACGTCGGCCTCCACGGTAGCGAGGAATTCGGGTTCGATCAGCATCTGGCGCAAGCCCTTGCGCTCGAACGCATCCTTCTGGATCACCTGCACCACGGGGGCGGGAAAGAATTCACGGATGTCACCCAGCCATTTTGCAACCCGGGGCGCCGATCCGCCGAGACCGCCGCGGCCCTTCTTCGGCGCGTCATCATCGCCGTCGCCATAGAGCGCCGTCAGCGCATCGGACATGCGGCGGTCGCTGTCGGACAGGGCGAAGCCGCTCTGGGCGTCGGGATCGACGCCGAGTGCGAGCGTCCAGCGGCGGCTGCGTTCGTCGGTCTCGCTCATTGCGCCGCCCCGAATTTCAGGAGTTCGATCACCCGTGCCTGATGCTTCGGCCAGATATCTGCCGCGCCCGCGATCAGGCGATAGCCCTTGGCGCCGCCGCCGCTGCGCTCGAACAGCGCGTCCATCAGCCGACGCCGCTCGTTGGGGTCGAGCGCCGAGAAGACCCGGCGGAACAGTGGCAGGTTGGCAGTAAAGGCCTCCTCGTCGAGCGCCATCAGCCAGGCGTCGACCGCGCCGCGCAGCCCCGCATCGTGGATCAGCCGTTGGCCGGTGCCCTCGAAGAAGCCCTCGAAGAATCCGGCCGCTTCAGTGACCGGCGTGCCCGGCGACAGCATCCGTGACAGCAGGTCGGCGGCCTGCTCGGCGGTGAGCAGCTCGACTTCATAGAGCAATCTCGCGGCGGTGCCGGCGACGAGCCGCGTGGCTTGGTCGTCGCGCAACAGCGCCTGCAGCGCGTCGCGCCAGCGCCCCACCACCTCCGCTTCGAGCTGGGCGAGCTGGATCGCGCCGTCGGCGGCGAGGATCGCGCTGCGCAATTGGCCTGCTGCCGCGGCATCCAGGTTGCGCGCGGCATAGGGCAGGGCGAGCGCTGCCTGCACGACGATGCGCGGCATCAGCGAGGCGAGATGTTCGACGGTGCCGGCGCGCGCCTCGCCATAGCGCAGGATGTCGGCCATCGGCGGCAGCGCGGCAAGCAGCGCCTGGCAGTCGCTGGTGAGCGCCGCCTTCTCCTCCAGCGCCGCAATGCCGAATTCGGTGGCGCGCGGCAGATCGGCGATCATTGCGTTCCGCACCAGCGTTGCCAGCGCGCCGAGTTCGGCCGCGCTGCGCATCCCTTCCATCAGGCGACCGCCGGCGGCCTCGGCGATGGTCGAGCCGTAGATGAGTTTCTCGACCAGTTGCACCGCGAATTCGGGCTCCCAGCGCAACTGCCAGTTCTCGCGGAATGTGCCGCGGCTGCGCCCGGCGTCGGACAGCCGTCCCCAGGGCACGTCGAGCGCGTTCAGGCGGTGCAACAGGGTCGAGCGCATCAACCCGCTATCGCTGCGCAGGTCGAGCGTCAGCGCGCGCTCCAGCGCCTCGGGCTTGAGACGCACAGCCTTCTGCTGGCGCTGCAGGTCCTCGAGCAGCGGCGCGAGCGGCGTGGCGGCGGGGATCGATCCGACGCCCGAGCCGATCAAAAGCTCGGCTGCGACGTCGTTCCAGAGTGCGCGCTCGCCGCCGCACAGGCAGGCGATTGCCGCCTCGCGCAATTCCTCGAAGCCGGGCGAGGGGCGGTCACGAAGGGCGGCGAGCGCCGTGCCCAGCCGCTGCGCCTCGATCACCGAGGCGGTTGAGACGAAATGCCCGCGGTCGCGCAGCACGTGCGCGACCCTGGCAAGCCAGACCGCGCCGCGATCGGCGCCGTCGCGCGTCTCCCAGAGATGCGCGCACCAGCCCGGTGCGACCACGCCCGCGCCGTAGCCGCTCGACCGCGCCAGCCGCGGGGCGGTCCACGGCGCCCAGGTCGCCTTGATCTTCGCCTTTGGCCGCCCCTTGAGCAATTCGCGATCAGCCGCGAGGCTGTGCCGCTCCATCAGCGCCGGCACATGCCAAGCCCCGCAGATCACCGCGATCGCGCCATCGCACTCCTTCGCACCCTTCGCGATCTCGATCCGCATATGGGCCTCGCGCGCGGCCTCGCGGGCCGAGAGGGGTCCGGATTCCGCGCGCAGCGCCGTCATCGCATCGGCGACAGCGGCGAACACCGGACCCGATGCGGGATTTTCCTCGATCACGTCGGACCACCAGGATTCGCCGTCGTCGTAGCCCGCTGCGGTAGCCAGCGCACCGATCGGGTCGCGGCTGATCGGATTGTCGTCGGCAGTCGCGGCTGTCTCGTCCTCGATGCCGCCGCTGGCCACGCCCAACCGGTCCGATGCCGGCAGGTCGATGAAGCGCAACGCGGCCCCGTGCCGCACCGCCCAGCGCGCGGCCTGATATTCCGGCGAGTACTCGGCGAAGGGGAAGAAGCTGGCGTTGGCCGGGTTGTCCTCGGCATAGATCAGCAACGCCACCGGCGTCGCCATTTCGGGATCGGCGAGCATCGGCAGCAGCTCCGAAGCTTCGGCGGGCCCCTCGATCAGCACTGTTGCCGGCTTGAGGTCGTCAAGCGCCTGCACCAGTCGCCGCGCCGATCCCGGCCCGTGGTGTCGGATGCCAAACAGGGAAACCTGGCCCGCCATGTGTCAAATCAGGTCGGTCAACGAAGCATAGTAGCCCTCGAAGCCGCGCCGCTTCTTCAGCACCGTCTCGAGATATTCGCCAAGCACAGCCGTGTCCTGCACCGGGTCCTTCACGACGGCGCCGAGCATGTTGGTTGCGAGCGTCTCCGGCGTCAGCTTGCCGTCGTTGAAGAAGGTGGCCTGGCTGATGCCGCCGATCATCACCGCAATCGCCTCGGCGGTCGAAAGCCCGCCCGAAGGGGACTTGAGCGCTACCTTGCCGTCCTCGGTCGAGCCCGAGCGCAGCTCGCGGAAGATCGACACCACCCGTGCCACCTCGTCGGCGACGTTCTTGGGCGCCGGCAAATCGAGGCTCTGCGCCATCTCGCCGACGCGCTTGACGATGATCGCGACCTCCTGCTGGGCACTGTCGGGTAGCGGCAGGACGACGACGTTGAAGCGGCGCTTCAGCGCCGAGGACAATTCGTTGACGCCCTTGTCGCGGTTGTTGGCGGTCGCGATGATGTTGAACCCGCGCTGCGCATAGACGGCCGTGTTCAACTCCGGAATCGGCATCATCTTTTCGGAGAGCACGGTGATCAGCGTGTCCTGGACGTCGCTGCCCATCCGGGTCAGTTCCTCGAAACGGCAGAGCTTGCCGCCCTCCATCGCGCGCATCAGCGGGGTAGGGACCAGCGCATCGCGGCTCGGCCCGTGTGCGAGCAACTGCGCATAGTTCCAGCCGTAGCGGATCTGGTTCTCGTCGGTGCCCGCCGTGCACTGGATGACGAGCGTGGAGTCGCCGGTGATGCCGGCGGCAAGATGCTCCGACACCCAGGACTTGGCCGTGCCGGGCACGCCGAGCAGCAGAAGCGCGCGATCGGTGGCGAGCGTCGCCACCGCAGTCTCGATCAACCGCCGGTCGCCGACATATTTCGGTGTGATCGCCGTACCGTCGTTCGCCTTGCCGCCCATCAGATAGGTCACGACAAGCCGCGGCGAGAGCGCCCAGCCGGGTGGGCGAGGCCCGCTGTCGCCGGCGGCGAGCGCCTTCAGCTCGGCTGCATAGCTCTCCTCGGCGGGCAACCGTAGTTTCTCACTCATGGCTTCACTCCATTGTCGTCCAACGCGGCGTTGAGCCGCAGCATGTCGAGGCGTGGGTCGCCTTGCAGCAATCCTGCGCCGTTCACGCGTTCCAGCGCTTGGCGCGCGGCTGCGCGCGAGGCGATCAGGCCAAGCGCAAAGAGCTCCGCGAGCGCATCGGAAGGTTTTGCATCGTCGCGCCGGAGTGCGGCAAGCAGCGCCGCGCCGGCGGGGGCGGTCAACGGATTTTCCAGCCGCGCCGTCCCGCCCGCGATGGCCTGCGCCACATCGAAGCTGAAGCTTCGCGTGCGCAACACCTTCTCGGCGAGTCCAGCTCGCTGGCCGGGCGCCAGGCGCGGCGTCAGCGTGGCAAGGAAGAAACTCGCATCGCATTGGCTCACGGCTTCGGCGGTCTGGGCGACCAGCGAGTCGGTTCCGGTGCGCGCGACCAGGCTAGTCAGGGCAGCGTCGGCTTGTCGATCCACGTCCCAGCTCCAGGCATCGACCAGTTCTTGCGGGGTAAGCGTAAGCGCCCGCGCGAGGGAAGCGATGTCGGCGCTCTCGAGTAGCGCCGATCGGCGATGCACCTGTGCGGGTGTCTTGACGTTCTCAAATTGGATCACGCGCGAGCGGCGCAGCAGGCCTTTCATTTTCACCGAGAAGAAGCCAGCGAGTTCTGCGACGTCCTCGCCGACCGCGGCGCCGCGGCCGAGTCGGGCAAGCAGCGATGCCGCAAGCGCCTTGACCTTTGGCGCGCGATCGTTTGCCGCAAGTCCCTCGAGGAAGGGGATATCGGCTGCCGATAATCCGGTTGCCAACAGCGAAAGCAGACGTAGCCGGACCTCTGCATTCTCACTTCCGAGCTTTGCCTCCAGGACGGCGCGGGCCGCTGCGGGATCGCGGCGCCTGAGCTCGGTCAGCGCCACCTTGCGCGCCGCTGGCCAAAAGTCCTCCCAATTGTCGGCGGTGAGCTGATCGCGTGCCTGATCTCGTACAACTCTGTTGGATGCTGCGATCCCGGCCCAATCGCGCCACGGCGCGTAGACGTCGGGCGCATCCTCATCATCAGCTGTGGGCATCCATTCGGCGGGATGAGCGGTCCAGCCGCGCGCGGCAAGGAAGTCGAGCAACTCGGACTTGCGCTGCGTCTCCTTGAATGCGCCCAGGACGCGGCGCACGAGCGGGCGCAACGGCTCGGGAACAGTCGGCAGCGCGAGCGCCGGGATGTCAGGCAACACGTGCAGTGTCGACGGCGGCTCGGCCGTCACCGCGATCCCGAGAAACTGGCCCGACAGCGCCAGCAAGCGCAATTCCGCCTCAGCCGGTTCAGCGCCGAGTTCGGCACTCCATATCGGTGCAGCGGAGGCGGCAGCCGATCCCATGGTCCAACGCGTCAGGACCGAACCCATCGCATCGTAGATCACCTCAGCCATGGCCGCCGATCCGCCCCCAGGCGGTCTGCGCAGCCAGGATCGTCAGCCGGTTGCCGGACCAGATCGCAGCCGTTCGTTTCAGATCGGTGCCGCGCAACAGGCCTTCGGCGCTGTCGGCGATCGGCAGTGTGTTCGCGCCATCGGCCGACCGCCACCAGGGATGACCGGCATCGTCGAGCGCGATCCGTCCTGCCGGCAGCAGCACCGGAATGTCGATCGTCCATGGCTCGGCGAGGAGGGGCTCCGTCAAGGCGTCGACGATCGGCGTCTCCGGCATCGGCCATTCCGGGGTGGTCACGTCTACCGCGTCTGCACGCGCGACGAGCAAGGCGCGCAGCGGTTGCCGGGACGGGTAGAATGCGAGTTCGCCCTGAAACCGCTCGCCCGGGGTAAATACCGATCCGCGGCGGCCTACACTCGCCGGGAAAAAGTCGAGCAGCATCGCAAAGCGGGGACCGCTCTCATCGAGATTGAGTAGCCATGTGGTCTGCGACACCAGGCCGTCACGCCGTGTCTGCACCTGTTCGGCGAGCACTTCCCAGCGTGCGTTGACGCGCAGCGTCTGCGGATTGGCGAGCACATCATCGCGCGCTTCGGAGACGGCAACGGCTCGCCGGATCTCGTTGTCGCGCGGCGTAGAGCGGAAGGCGCGCGCGAGCAGCACCAGCTTGCCGAGTTCGACCACTGCGCCGCGAGGCCGGTCATCCGAGGGAAGTGCGAGGAGACGGCCCGGCAGCTCGTCAATACGCCCGGCCAGTACTGCCGCCTTGCCGTCGACCAGCCGCGCCGCGATCCGCCGGCAACGAGCGGTCGCGTCGTCGACAAATACGGAAAGGCCCATGCGGAGTTGATCGCCGATCCATTGTTCGAGTGCGTCGAGCGCATCAAGGATTGCACGCTCGGTATCTTCGCTTCGCTTGGCCGCTGCAGCTTCACGACGCGCCGCCTGCTTCGGGTCCTCGACCAACTCCGGTTCGTCGCGCTGTGCCGCGCGCAAATCCTTGGCGGCTGCCGGTGCAACGTTGGGCGGTGTTTTGGGCGTACCGGCGCCAGCGCGCCGCCGACCGAGCCAGTCGCTGACCCAGGCTGGCGTATCGGCCGGCGCGAACGGCACGACCGCCTCCGCTTTCAGCCACAACAAACCGAGCACGTGCTTGCACGGGAATTTGCGCGACGGGCAGGTGCATTTATTGCCGAGATCGCGCAGATCGGCCATCACGCGATAAGGATTGGCGCCAGAGCCCGCGCATTCGCCCCAAAGTAGAGCGCCGTCGCGGCTCGCGCCAACCCCCGACCATTTGGCCGGCTTGGCGAGCCCCGCCGCCGCCTTGAGCGAGGATTGGTCAGTGGCGAGTTGCTCGATTGCCTTTAGATCAATCGCCACGCAGTCATCCCAATTGAATCCCGGAGAAGCAGCATACATCGGGTCATATCGGGCGACAATGAACGCCCATGTCGACACAACTGTGACGCGATGGCCTGCGCGCCGTCCGACGACTTGCGCAAAGCCCAGCCGGATTTAACGGATGGCAACTGGTCGGGTTTGCGAGATCGGTAGTTCTGCTGTTGTCTGAGAGCCCTGCCAGCGCATAGCCGCCTCACCGGGCGGAATATCTCGGCGCTTGCCAAGGCCGCCGGTACAGGCCAAGAAATCTGCTGGATAGAAGAAACGTCAGCGGAGAAACTGTGACCATCAAGGGCAAGGCCTACATTGCCGGGATTTTTGAGCATCCCACCCGGCATGCACCCGATAAATCCACCGCCCAGCTCCATGCCGAAGTCGCCAAGGGCGCCCTGGAGGACGCCGGGCTGACCAAGGACGATATCGACGGCTATTTCCTTGCGGGCGACGCGCCGGGCGGCCTGTGGCCGATGGTCGATTATCTCGGCCTCAAGGTTCGCCACATGGATTCGACGGAGACCGGCGGCTGCTCCTATCTGATCCATCTCGGCCATGCCGCCGAGGCGATTGCGGCGGGCAAATGCTCCATCGCGCTGGTGACGCTGGCGGGCAAGCCGCGCACCGGGCCGATGCCGCCGCGCGCGGCGGGTGCGGAGGTTGATTTTGAATCGGCGTATGGGGCTACCACGCATAATGCCTATGGCATGTGTGCCATGCGCCACATGCACGACTATGGCACCACCAGCGAGCAGCTCGCCTGGATCAAGGTCGCAGCTTCCCATCATGCGCAATACAATCCGCATGCGATGCTCAGGGACGTCGTCACCGTCGAGGACGTGCTGAACTCGCCGATGATCTCCGATCCCCTGCATCGCATGGATTGCTGCGTCGTCTCCGACGGCGGCGGCGCGATGATCGTCACCACGCCCGAGATCGCGAAAAGCCTGAAGAAACCGCTGGTGCGGCTGATCGGCCATGGCGAGGCGATGAAGGGTCCGCGCGGCGGCAAGGATCTCGATCTTACTTATTCCGCCGGCGTCTGGTCGGGCCCGCGCGCCTTCGAGGAAGCCGGCGTCACGCCAAAGGACATCAAATACGCCTCGATCTATGACAGCTTCACCATCACGGTGTTGATGCAGCTCGAGGACCTCGGCTTCTGCAAGAAGGGCGAGGGCGGCAAGTTCGTCGCCGACGGCAATCTGATCTCCGGCGTCGGCAAGCTGCCGTTCAACACCGATGGCGGCGGGCTGTGCAGCAACCATCCCGTCAACCGCGGCGGCATGACCAAGATCCTCGAGGCGGTGCGGCAGCTGCGAGGCGAGGCCCATCCCAAGGTGCAGGTGAAGAACTGCGATCTCGCGGTCGCCCACGGCACCGGCGGACTCTTGGGCGTGCGTCACGCCGCCTCAACCTGCATTCTGGAGCGCGTGTGATGGCAGAAGCAAAAAAGTACAATGCCCCGGTGACCAATCCGGAGACCGCGCCGTTCTGGGAAGCGGCGAAGGCCGGCAAGTTCATGATCAAGCGCTGCACCGCCTGCGGCGAGCCGCACTATTTTCCGCGCTCGATCTGCCCGTTCTGCTTCTCCGACAAGACGGTGTGGGAAGAGAGTTCCGGCGAGGGCACGATCTACACCTTCAGCCTGATGCGGAAGTCGGCGACCGGGCCGTACGCGATCGGCTACGTCACGCTGAAGGAAGGTCCGTCGCTGCAGACCAATTTCGTCGACTGCGACATCGATAAATTGAAGATCGGGCAGAAGGTGAAAGTGGTGTTCAAGCCGACCGCCGGCGCGCCGCTGCCCTTCTTCACGCCGGCTTAGCCTAAGAAGTACCTTCCCCCCTTGCGGGGGAAGGTGGCGGCGAAGCCGCCGGAAGAGGGGTTCTTTCCGCGCGTTCGGTGTTTGTGGAAGCAACCCCTCTCCCAACGAGTTTGTTGCAGGCGCCGGTGCAGCCCTCTCCCGCAAGGGGAGAGGGCGCATTAACCTGCAGGCGCTGCTGCAGAGAAAAGAAAATGCGGGGAGGAATCGCAAGATGTCGGCAAGATACGAAGAGCTGAAGGGGCTCAAGAACCTCGGTCAGAAATACGCCTACACCGATCGCGAGGTGATGCTCTACGCCTATGGCATTGGCCTCGGCGCCGATCCGATGGACGAGAAGGAACTGGCCTTTGTCAACGAGGCCTGCGCCACGCCGCGTGCGCTCAAGGTCGTTCCGACCTTCGCCTCGGTCGCGGCCTGGGGGGCGGGGCCGGGCGAAATGAACCTCAATCGCGTGCTGGTGGTGGACGGCGAGCGCGACATCACGTTCCACCAGCCGCTGGCGACCGCAGCCCATATCACGGCCGACTCATCGGTGCGCGAGGTCTACGACAAGGGCAAGGACAAGGGCGTGGTGATCAACCACCAGACCGTCCTGAAGAATGAAAAGGGCGAGAAGCTTGCAACGCTCGTCGCCTCGCGCTTCGCCCGCGGCGACGGTGGCTTTGGTGGCCCCAACCTCGCGCAGCCGGAGCCGCACACCATGCCCTCGCGCGCGCCGGACAAGACGGTCGATATTTCGACGCGTCCGGATCAAGCCTTGATCTATCGTCTCTGCGGCGATCGCAACCCGCTGCACTCCGATCCGGAGTTTGCCAAGAAGGCCGGTTTCCCGAAACCGATCCTGCACGGCATGTGCACCTATGGCATTACCTGCCGCGGCGTGCTGCAGACCTATGCCGACTACGATCCAGCCGCCTTCAAGCAACATGCGGTGCGTTTTTCGTCGCCGGTCTATCCCGGCGAAACTGTCACCATGGAGATGTGGAAGGACGGCAACGTGATCTCATTCGAAGCCAAGGTGAAGGCGAGGGGCGTCACCGTCATCAAGAGCGGCAAGACGGTGTTGGGTTAGTCTCGTGCCCCGGACGCAGCGCAGCGCGTAAGCGGTGCGCTGCAGAGCCGGGGCCCACACAACGAAACCGGGTCCTGGCTCTGCGAAGCAGCGTTTCACGCTGCATCGCGTCCGGGACAAGAGAGCGAGGGAGAGACACGAAATGGGACTGCTCGACGGCAAGGTTGCCATCATCACGGGCGCGGGCGGCGGGCTCGGTGAGGCCTATGCAAAGCTGTTTGCGCGCGAGGGCGCGGCGGTTGTGGTCAACGACCTCGGCGGCCCGCGCGACGGCTCGGGTGCCGACAAGTCGATGGCGCAAAAGGTCGTGGATGCGGTCAAGGCCGAGGGTGGCCGTGCGGTCGCTAATGGTGCCGATATCTCCACCATTGCTGGTGGCCAGTCCGTGTTCGACGACGCCATCAAGAACTTCGGCCGCGCCGACATCCTCGTCAATAACGCTGGCATCCTGCTCGACGAAACCTTCGCCAAGGCCAAGGAAGCCAACTGGGACAAGGTGATCAGGGTGCATCTCAAAGGCACCTTCTGCTGCACCCAGCCGGTGTTCAAATGGATGCGCGAGAACGGCGGCGGCGTCATCGTCAACACCTCCTCGACCTCCGGCCTGATCGGCAATTTCGGCCAGACCAATTACGGCGCCGCCAAGGGCGGTATCTGGGGCCTGTCCAACGTGCTGGCCATCGAGGGCCGCAAATACAACATCCGGGTCTGGACGCTGGCGCCCGGCGCGCTGACCCGCATGACCGCAGACCTGCCCCGCTATAAGGAGAACCCCGGCGCCGCCTTGGGCCCGGACGGAATCGCACCGGCCGTGCTATACATGGTCTCGGACCTCTCGGGCGACCAGACCGGCAAAGTGCTCGGCGTCTCCGGCCCGCGCGGCGTGCGCGAGCTGCGGATGATGGAAATGGAAGGCTGGACGCCGCCTTTCACGGGATGGAATGCCGAGGATATCGTCACCCACGCCAAGGAAATCTTCTTCTCCGAAGAGGACATCAAGAAGTCGGCGCGGAGATTTAAATGATGGTCATTCCGGGGCGCGACGAAGTCGCGAGCTTTGATGTGCTATTGCACATCAGAGAATCCATAACCACCACCGGGAGTATGGATTCCGGGCCTGCGCCTGGCGGCGCATCCCGGAATGACGAAAATGGATAGAGGCATACATGACAAAACTCACCGCCAGGGCCGCCGGCACCTTCGCGATTGCGCCGACGCCGTTCCATGACGATGGCCGGATCGATGAGAAGTCGATCGATAAATTGACTGATTTCTACGCCTCGGTCGGCTGCGATGGCGTCACCGTGCTCGGCATTTTGGGCGAGGCGCCGAAGCTCGATGCCGCCGAGGCCGAGCAGGTGGCGATCCGCTTCGTCAAGCGCGCCAAGAACATGCAGGTGATCGTCGGCGTCTCCGCGCCGGGCTTTGCCTCGATGCGCTCGCTGGCGAAGGCGTCGATGGACGCCGGCGCGGCCGGCGTCATGATCGCGCCGCCGCCGAACCTTCGCACGGACGACCAGATATCAGGCTATTTCAGGCAGGCGCAGGAAGCGATCGGCGAGGACATTCCCTGGGTGCTGCAGGACTATCCGCTGACGCTCTCGGTGATCTTCACGCCGGCGGTGATCCGCAAGATCGTGATGGAAAATCCGTCCTGCGTGATGCTCAAGCACGAGGACTGGCCGGGGCTGGAGAAGATTTCCACGCTGCGCAACTTCCAGGATGACGGCTCGCTGCGCGAATTGTCTATTCTGGTCGGCAATGGCGGCCTGTTCCTCGATTTCGAGATGGAGCGCGGCGCCGACGGCGCGATGACCGGCTATGCCTTCCCGGAACTCTTGATCGACGTGGTGAAGCTGTCGAAGGAGGGCAAGCGCGATGCCGCGCATGATTTGTTCGACGCGCATCTGCCGCTGATCCGCTACGAGCAACAGCCGGGTGCCGGCCTTTCGGTGCGTAAATATGTGCTGCAGAAGCGCGGTATCATATCTTCCAGTGCGCAGCGCAAGCCGGGCGCCACCATCACGGCAACGGCGAAGGCCGAAGTCGATTATCTCTTGTCGCGGGTGGCGCGCTACGACCGCCGCGCCAACCTGCAACCGCAATCGAGCGCCGCAGGCTGATCCATGGCCGAAGTTGTCAAACCGCGTCCGGCGTCCACCATCCTGCTGTTGCGCGATGCCGCGGCCCGCATTGTCGACGGCAAGAGCCGCAACGAGATCGAAGTCTTCATGATGGTTCGCCATTATGAGATCGACTTCAATTCCGGCGCGCTGGTGTTTCCAGGCGGCAGTGTCGACAAGGGCGACAACGATATCATCGCCGACCCCTCGCTCTATTCCGGCGGCGAGGGGATGGAGGCGGGTGAGCTCAGCTTTCGCATCGCCGCGATCCGCGAGACCTTTGAGGAGAGTGGCATCCTGCTCGCGCGGCCGAAGGGATCCAAGGCGCTGGTCGATGCCAGGCGCGCCGGCGAGATCGAGGCGGCGCATCGCACCGCGCTTTGCGAGGGCAAGATCACTTTCCTGAAAGTGCTCGCCGACAACGGCATGCTGCTCGCGCTCGACGAGCTCGTGCCCTATGCGCACTGGATTACGCCGGAAGGCATGCCGAAACGTTTCGACACCTGGTTCTTCCTTGCGGCTGCGCCTCCGGATCAGCTCGGCGCCCATGACGGCAAGGAATCCACCGACTCGATCTGGGTGTCGCCACGCGAGGCGCTGGAAGGCGGCGAGAGCGGCCGCTTCAAACTGCCGTTCCCGACCACGCGCAACCTGATCAAGCTCGGCAAGCAGGCGAGCGTGAAGGCCGCGCTCGACGACAGCCGCGGCAAAAACGTCGTCACCGTCACGCCGGTCATGACCAGAACCGCCACTGGCCGCCAGCTCCGCATTCCCCTTGAGGCGGGATATGACGGCGACGTGTTCGAGGTCGGCGCGGCCGGCTGACACACTTCGGCTTATGACGAAGTATTGCCACCACCCGCGAGTGTAGTTTTCCGGCCTCAAACGAGACCGGAAATGCCCGCATGGATGCCGCCCGCCAGCCCAACATCGCCTTTGAACTGACCCTGCTGCTTGCGCTGGCGACGCTGTGGGGCGGTTCCTATACCTTCATCAAGCTCGGCGTAGCCACCATCCCGCCGATCACGCTGATCGCGGCGCGCACCGCCATTGCGGGTGTGCTGCTGTTGGCGGTGATGAAGCTGCGCGGAATAGAGATGCCGCGGGATATCGCGACCTGGAAGCGCTTCACGTTTCAGGCTTGCCTGAACAGCGTCATCCCCTGGACGCTGATTGCCTGGGGCGAGCGCTATGTCGACGCCGGGTTGACCACGATCCTCAACTCGGCCTCGCCGATCTTCACTTTCCTGTTCACCGCCGTCATCACGCGGCACGAGGCGGTGACGCCGCGCAAATTGTTCGGTGTGGTCGCCGGCATGGCCGGCATCTGCCTGATCGTCGGCGTCGATGCCATCAGCGGCATCGGCCACGGTCTTGTGGCGGAGATCGCGATCGTCGCCGCCACCATCTGCTATGCCTTTGCTGCGATCTTCAGCCGCGGTTTCAAGGATCTCGATCCGATGGCGCCGGCCGCGGGGTCGCTGATTGCGGGTGCGGCGATCCTGACGCCTTTGAGTCTCGTCGTCGAGCAGCCCTGGATGATCATGCCGTCGACAAGCTCGATGCTTGCCTTGCTGGCCCTCGCCGTATTCTCGACCGCTGCCGCCTTTGCGATCTACTTCCGCCTGATCCAGACGCTGGGATCGGTCGGCACGACCGCGCAAGCTTACTTGCGCGTGCCGATTGGCGTGCTGCTCAGTGTCATGCTGCTTGGCGAGAGCCTGAGTTCAACCGCCTGGATTGGACTCGCCTGCGTCGTCGCCGGCGTCGCGGCGATGACCATCCCGCAGCGGAAGGTCGCGATGGCCTGACGCATTTCGCCTTGCGAAAAATCCGGCAAAAAGCTCGATACCGCGGGATGTGAGGCCAGGAGCGCGCCGCGTGCAGCTTTCGCCGACATCATAAGGGCCGACGTCGCGCCGTGGGCCAAGGTAGTGAAGGAGGCCGGCATCACGGCCGAGTGATCCAAAACGCGACGATTTCCCCGGGCAATTCGGTTCCAATGCTGGTATTTCAGGTGCCGGCCTGCTACGGCGGCGGTCGATTTGCGAGCCAAGATTTTTTTTAAGCAATGCGCGTTCTTCCTTCCATCATGCTGCTTGGACTTGGCGCTGGTGCGGCGATCGGCGCCGAATTCGAGGTGCGCCAGTCGGAGAAGGCGTTCATGCCGGAGCGGCTGAGCGTGGCGAAGGGAAGCCGTGTCCACTTCGCCAATGACGAGAAGTTCACCCACCATGCCTTTGTCGACTCGCCGCAATTTGCCGCCGATACCGGCGACATTCCGCCTGGCGAAGCCCGCGACATCGTCTTCAGCGCCGCCGGCACATTTGTCGTCCGCTGCGCCATCCACCCGCAGATGAAGATGACCGTCGAGGTCAGCGAGGAATGATCGGCGAAGGATTGCGCGCGGCCTCGCCCGTCAGCGTCTGCAGGAACGCGATGAGGTCGGCGCGCTCTTTGGCGGCAAGGCCGAGCGGACGGATGTGCGGATCCCGGCTTGGCCGCTCCACGCCGCCGCGATCGTAGAGATCGATCACGCTGAGCAGATCAGGCAGCGAGCCGTCGTGCATGTAGGGCGCGCGCCTGGCGACGTCGCGCAGCGTCGGCACCTTGAACGCATATTGCAGGGAAGGTGAATTCGGGAACAGGCGGCCGCGGCCGATATCCTGGTCGCCGCCGCCGGTGCCGATGTCGTGGAAGGAATCGTCGGTGAAGCGCCAGCTCGAATGGCACTCGCTGCATTGGGCGCGCCCGGTGAAGAGGTCGAAGCCGCGCTTGGCGGATTCCGGAATCGCCGTCTCATCGCCCGCGATCCAGCGGTCGAACGGCGCGATTGCCGGCACGATGGTGCGCTCGTAGGTCGCTAACGCCCGCTCGACGGTGGAGCGCGAGACGCCTTCGCCGGGAAACGCGTTTTCGAACGCGGCGCGATAGGCAGGATTTTGCGCGATGTCGCGCAATAGTTCGGCCTCGTTGCGGCCCATGTTGGCGGCCGAACTCACGGGCGTGAAGGCGACGCTTTCCAGGGTTGGGAACTTGCCGTCCCATCCAAAGGCCTCGAGCCAGGCTGCGCCGAGCATGGTGGGCGAGCGGAATGGCAGCGGGCCGCGCGCTTCCCCGATGGCCCGGGGCAGGCCGTCGCCCCAGGCCAGGCGGGGGTGATGGCAGGTGGCGCAGGCAATCGTGCCGGAGGCCGACAGCAGGGGATCGAAGAACAGCTGCCGCCCGAGCTCGGCCTTCTCGGCCGAGTAGGGGTTTTGGGCGGGAAACGGCACGGCGGAGGGACGGACGAATTTCGCCATCCGCGCCGTCCGGTCGGCCTCCGCGCCCCCTGCGGCCGGCAGGGCAGAGGCCAGAACCAGCAGGGCCGCGGCGAGGCGCCCCAGCCCGGCGGCAATTGCCGGATTTGTGACAAATTTCAACATGTTCCCCCAGCCCCGGAAGACGTCGTATATTACGGCCGATTGGAGACCGGTCTCAACCACATGACTGCCGAAACGCCGACGAATCCGCCGAATCATCGGGTGCGCTCGCTCTCGATCGGCCAGATGACCTTCGGCAGCTTCATGCTGGTGCTGGCGGTCATCGTCGTGACGGGGGCGGCCAGCGTCATCGCCATCCGCCACATCGACCAGACCTTTGGTGAGCTGCAGCGGCTACAGGAGGTCGGCGACCTCGCCGAGGACATCGACCGGCGCATGAACGAGCTGCGGCTCGCCGCGCGCGACTTCGTCACCGATTCCAGCGCCCAGCCGACCCAGATTGCGGAAGCTGCAACCGCGCTCAGCGACGTCCTGAAGAAGACCCGGCTTGAGCTTGCGCCCGAGCAGCAGGACATGATCGACGGCGTCACCGAGCGGCTTTCGACCTACCGCACCGGCATCGAGCGGATTTCCGCCCTGATCACCCGCCGCGCCGACCTGATCATCGGCTTGCCTCCGTTGCGCGAGAAGCTCGACGCGGCGATTGCCGACAGCTCCGATACCGCCATCACCTCGCAGCTGTTCCAGCTGCAGAACCGCATCTCCACGGCGCTGCTGGCGCGCAATCCCTCGGCCGCCGAAGTCGCCGCGCAAGGCATGCGCGCGCTGACGATCGAAGATCAGAAGCTGCGCGAGGCCGCCAACAATTACGCCGAGGCCGTTGTCGCGATCTCGATCCGCGAGCGGCAGATCGCGGAAATCGACAGGGAGGTGCTGGGCACCGAGGGACGGCTGATCCAGCGCGTCACTGAACTCTTGCGCGAGGTCAGTGCCCGGCGCGGCCATGTGCTGTCGCGCGATTTCGCCCGCACGCTGGCGGAGGCCAAATGGCAGAGCATCGTGCTCGGCAGCATGGGCGTGCTGATCGGCCTGTTCGCGGCCGCGCTGGTGGTCCGCCGCACGGTGCGGCCGCTGGCGCGCATCGCCACTTCGATCCGCTCGGTGGCCGGCGGCGAGAAGAACGTGCCGATCCCCGCGACCGACGTCGACAACGAGATCGGCGACATCGCCCGCGCCGCCGAAGTGTTCCGCGAGACGCTTATCGATGCGGACGCCGCGCGCGAGGCGGCGGTGCGCGCGCTTGCCGAGCAGCGGCAGGCGGAGGAGAGCTATCGAAAACTGTTCGAAACCTCTGTCGACGGCATCTACGTGACGACGCCGGCGGGCGATCTGCTCGACGCCAACCCGGCGCTGGCGCGGATGATGGGGTACGCCACGCCAAAGCAACTGATCGCCGCAATCAACGACGTCGGCGAGAGCGTCTATGTCCACAAATCTGCACGCGCGGAGTATCAGCGGCTGATGCAGCGCGACGGCATGGTGCGCGAGTTCGAATACCAGGTGCGCGCACGCGACGGCAGCATCCTGTGGCTCTCCGACTCTGCCGGCGCCGTGCGCAACGATGCCGGCGAGATCGTGCGCTACGAGGGCGTGGTGCGCGACATCACCGAGGAGAAGCGCGCGGAAGATGCGATTGCCGAAGGCCGGCGCCTGCTGCAACAGGTGATCGACACCGTGCCCGCGGTCATCAACGTCAAGGACAAGAACCTGCGCTATCTCCTGATGAACCGCTACATGGCCGGCATTTTCGGCATCGAGCCGCAGGACGCGATCGGCCGCACCACGGGCGATCTGATGTCGCGCTACGGCGCAGCGAAGACCGACGAGCACGACCGCCGCGTGCTGACGGCCGGCAGGGAGCTCGGCTTCTACGAAGAGGAATACCGGGATTCCGCCGGCAACATGCGGCAGTGGCTGGTCAACAAGCTTCCGCTGCTCGATGCGGAAGGCGAGATCGAGAACATCGTCACCGTGGCGCTCGATATCGGCGAGCGCAAGCGCGGCGAGCAGGAGATGCGCAAAGCGCGCGACGCCGCGGAAGCAGCCCTTCGCAACCTGCGCGAAACCCAGAACTCGCTGATCGAGGCGGAAAAGCTCGCTGCGCTGGGCCGCCTCGTTGCCGGCGTTGCGCATGAGGTCAACAACCCCGTCGGCATCAGCCTGACGGTGGCTTCCGCACTGGAGCGCAAGACCGCGAACTTCGCCACCGAAGTGGCGCGCGGCGAATTGCGCCGCTCGAGCCTGAACGACTATCTCGACACCAGCCGCGATGCGTCCTCGCAGCTCGTCGCCAACCTCAACCGCGCCGCCGAGCTGATCCAGTCGTTCAAGCAGGTCGCCGCCGACCGCAACTATTCGGACAAGCGCGTGTTCGACCTCGGCGACCTCACCGAGCAGGTGGTGATGAGCCTGCGCCCGGGCCTGCGCAAGCACAACCTCACGCTCAATGTGGAGTGCCAGCCCAATCTCTCCATGAACAGCTATCCCGGCCCATATGGCCAGGTGCTGACCAACCTGTTCCTCAATGCGGTGGCGCATGCCTTCCCGGATGGCCGCGCCGGCACGGTCGAGATCCAGGTGCGGGAATCCGGCAAGGACAATGTCGAGGTGCTGTTCTCCGACAATGGCGTCGGCATGAGCATCGACGTGCGCCGCCGCGCCTTTGATCCCTTCTTCACCACGCGGCGCGACCAGGGCGGCACGGGCCTGGGATTGCACATCGTCTACAGCATCGTGACCACGCGGCTCGGCGGCCGGCTGGATCTCGATTCCGAGCCGGGCGGCGGTACGCGCATCCAGATGATCCTGCCGCGCGTGGCGCCGGTCGAACTGGCCGCGGAATAGTTCAGCGGATATTGCGTCAGTTGGTGTCGGCGAGCTTGTGCAGCGTCGCGCCGAAGATCTGGCTGGCCTTGCCGACCAGCGCGGTGCCATTCATCACGCCGCGCGTGTCGGTGAAGGTGCCGGAGACGCCGATGCCGACCGGGGCAGGGCCGCCGAACAGCGGATTGTCGTTCTCGCGCGGTGTGGTGTGCCGCTGCACCAGCACCTCGCCCTTGAAGGTGTTGTCTTTCACGGTGTAGGTGCCGGTGTAGAAAAGGTAGGCGTCTCCGCCGAGGATCTGCCCGTCGCGGAACATAATAACTCCGCTGCCCTTGCCGACGCGCCCGTCAAGCAGGGTGACGTGGATCGAGTACAGCCCGTTCTTCATGACGTCCCAAGGCCGGCCTTCGTCGCGCCCAACGGCCGCCGGTTCTCCACATTCTGCCAAAGCGCCGCAGGCGGCGCAACGCGTCACATTTGTGATTCGGGGCAGCCGAGCAAGCATTCCGTAGTGTTCCGGACGGCGAATCATGTTGGCCCGCGATATGCATTGATCTTCTTGCACTGGGGTGAGCGCTCGTCCTGCCAAGTGGGGCGCGGTTACCGGCAGGGAAGTGCTCCAAACGAAAGCCTTGTGCGCATTCGTATCGCAAGACCTGTACCCACTTTGCGGAATGCGCGCGCGGTGGTGGAGCAAGAAAAAGGTGACAAACTGGATCGATTCCGGCGGCCTAAGTGCACGCCGATGCACTGACGATGAGACGGGGACTTTTGGCCGGCAGCTTGTCCGGCGATGCAAGGCGCTGCTACAGGCCGCCGGCCTTGCACTGCTGCTCGGGCTGGTCTCTCAATTCAGCCACGCGCACGACCACAGCCGCCCCGAACTCAATCGATGGTTCGACAGCCTGAAGTCCGGCAAGGGCCCATGCTGCTCAGATGCCGACGGCTACGCGGTTTCGGATCCCGACTGGGAAAGCAAGAACGGCCACTATCGCGTCAGGATCGAAGGCGAGTGGCACGACGTGCCGGATGACGCTGTCATTACCGAGCCCAACCGCGTCGGCAGGACGATGGTCTGGCCCATCAAGGGTTGGGGCGGTCTGACGATCCGCTGCTTCATGCCGGGAAGCATGACGTAGCTCTAAGCATCACGCTCAACTGTATGCCCTCATCCTGAGGAGCGCGCACCAGCGCGCGTCTCGAAGGATGAAGGCCCCACATAGGGGCCTCATGGTTCGAGACGGCGCCAAGGCGCCTCCTCACCATGAGGGTCAACGACGCGAGACGCGAAACGCTGTCACGCGTATTTCTTGTCGCGCTCCAAGAGCTCGATCGAGATGCCTTGCGGGCCGCGCAGGAAACAGATGCGCACGCCAGGGCGGATGGTGGTCGGCTCCTTCGTGAATTCGACGCCCTTGGTCTTGATCGCGGCGGCGACCGCGTCGATGTCCTTTACGGTGAGACCGAAATGGTCGAGCCCCTGATAGGGCGTCACTGGCGCGGCGTTGACGCCATCGCCGGCCGTCACCGGTGCGATGAAGACATTGGCGCCGCCGAGTTTGACGTCGATGCGGCCGGGGCCGCGCACGATCTCGCCGCCGAGAATGTCGCGCAGCCACGCCGCGGTCGCCTCGGGATCGGGGCTGCGCAGATGAACGTGGTCCCAGGTGACTTGAATCATTGCGCTCTCCCGTTGGCCTGGCGTGTCCGTGCATCGCCGCTCGTTGCGACGAAAATCTAGCGGCCGCCCCTAACCATTGCTATGCTTTGCCGTCCGCGGGGCGCCGCAATATTGCCGTGGCGGCATGCAACCAAATGTGGCGTCGAAGCGTTAGGGAAACCGTGGCGGACCCGTAGCGGCTGTCGTTCTTCGCAAGCCGTACGGTGACCCGATACGGCTTTTTTCATGCGCGGGCCGGTTCTCGGCGGCCGGCGGGAGGGGAGTGGCCATGACGCGCGCTCGGTCGATTGCCGGTCTCGGGGCTGGTTTTGCGGCGATCGTGATTGCAGGCAGCCTGGCCTGGGTAACGCTCAGCGATGCCGAGGACAAGCCCGTCAAGTCCGCGGTCAACCAGCCATCCGAGGAGACACCGACGGTTACGCCGGCCGCGGCGCCTGCAACTCCGGCCGTGCCGGATGCGGCTCAAGCAGCGGAAGCGCCGGGCGTATCGCCCCTCGATGGCCTGAAGATTTCTTCGCAGTCCTGGCGCCGGGGCGGGCTCGGCTCGAAGGCGATGGTCACCTTTACGCTGCGCAACGCCAACGACTACGCGGTCAAGGATATCGAGATTGCCTGCGCCTTTGCCCGCCGGGACGGCAGCCATTTGACCGATCGCAAGCGCGTGATCGGCGAGGCCGTGGAGATGAAGAGCCGAAAGACCTTCACCCGGTTCCATGTCGGCTTTGTCAACGTTAATGCCGATAAAGCTAAATGTGCGCTGGTCGCCGCAAGCCGGGTTTAACCCCGATTCCGCGTTGCAGCAGCCGAGACGGCCCGCACTCCCGGAAAAGTTACCACCCCAGTTGAACCATACCCCCTAGCTCGGGACTAACTGGGCATACCGGCCAGTTTGGCGGGTGGATCCGCGCGGTTCGCGGTAGGGAAGCGGTGACCGAGATGATGCCTCTGGCTCGTTATTTTGTGTTTGTTGGCGGCGCCCTGCTGGCGCTGCTTTTTGCATTTGATCTCTTCTCGCCCAAGGCAGTGGCCGATAATACCGTCCAGAGCGCCGGCGCGATCGACAAGTCCACCCTGCGTATCCGTTCCGACCAGAAGTGGCCCGAGCGTATCGTGTTCGACACGACGCAACCGACCGCCGTTCCGAAGGTCGCCCAGACCCAGACCGCACCGGTCACCCAGGCCGCGCTGCCCGGTCCGGAGCCGATGCCGGAAATCACTGCGCAGGCCCGCGTGCGCGAGACCTTTGCCCAGTTCGTGCCAGTCGAGCCGAAGAAGCCTGAGGCGGCGGTGCAGAAGAAGCGCAAGGTCAGCAAGGCGCCGGGCCAGCCGATGCACGTTGCCCGCTACGGCTACTTCAGCACCTGGTAAGCTGAAATCGCAAAGTCGGATCAACGAAGGCCGCACGTCGTGCGGCCTTTCTAGTTTGTGCTGGCGCCACCGCAGGCGAACTGCAGAGCGGAAGCCGCAATGCGCTGCCGATAGAATTGTCCCATCGACGGCGCGGATGCGAACGCATCGAATGTCGCAGGCGGCATTCCGCAATACTCTGAATAGGCGCCGTTGACACGAACCAGCAGACGGTGCCGCGCTTCATCATAACAGGCACGCTGAACCACCGTGCTGCGCGGCGTGTCGGTGCACGCAAATGGCGCAAGATCGATCTCGCCGCGGCCGCGCACTTCGACCATCTCCGTCGTGGTTGGAGACGTGCAGAGCAGGGCGAGCACGGTTGCAATGGAACGGATCATCGGTTCCCTGTTCCTCTTGCCACGATTGACAGGCTTGAGGAGAAAGCGTGGCGGCGCGTCAGACTAGGGCAAACTCGCCGCCCAATATATGGGGCTCTTCGAGGAGGACATCGCTGCGATGCATGGCGCGAATACGCCGGCGGAAACGAATTGGGATGCCGACCGTTTGCCAACTGCCTTGTCATTTCCGAGAGGAGGTGCCTATGAAGCGAACCATGCTGGCGCTCGCCGCATTGACAACGCTGACCGTTGGAACGGTCGCTACGGCAAACGCCGTCGAGTTTGGCGTTGGTCCGGATGGCGTCTATGTCGGTCCGAACCGGTCCTACGGGTACAGGTCTTACAACGACTACGGTAGCTGCCGGACCGTGATCACGCAGCGAACCAACCGCTTTGGCGAAACCGTCGAGGTCCGCAGACGGATCTGCGATTGATTGAAGCCGAGCATTGTTGATGGGCGCCAGTCCCCGGGATTGGCGCCCTTCGCATGTCCGGCCTACTGCTTGGTGACCTCAGCCTGCTTGGCCGCCATCGTTTCCAGGCAATGATTGAGATACGCCGTACGGTCGCGCGGCAGTATCTTGTCTGCGTCTGCCTTTCGCCCGCACTCGCGTTGCCGCAGTTGCTCGGCACGCCGCTTCTCGGCGGCCTCCCTGTATTCGGGCGCGACTTTCGCGGGGTCGACCAGCATCTGCGCGCGGGCCTCGGGCGCGGCAAACAGTGAAATCACCATGAGAGCAAAAATTGTTTTCAAATGAGCCTCCGTGAAAGGGCTCATCCTAGACCCGGCTGGGGTGCCTTCAAACAACCGAAGGGTGATTCTCGTCCATTTGCCGCGCTTGTTATCGTCAAAGGACAGGAGTGCTGCCGTGACCTGCCTTTCTTGCCGATGCGCGGCGCCGGTCAGCGGCCATCGCGAGGATGCGGGGTGTCCAGGATCTTGTACATCGCGACCCGCGGCGCTTGTGCAACACCGCCTGCTGCTTCGTCTTCGATGATAGCCCGCAACTCCGGGCGACCTGCGTCGGGTTCGAATATCGAATAGCCGAGCCGGCTGTAGAACGGTGCATTCCAGGATACGTCCCGGTACGTGGTAAGCGTCATCTCGGAGAAACCGCGCTGCAGGGCCCAGGCTTCGGCGGTCGCGAACAGGCGTCGGCCGCAGCCGTGCCTCTGATGTGCAAGCGCGACTGCGGCTTCGAGGATGTGGGCGCGCCCATCGATCGGGAGGACCAGCAAGAAACCCGCGGGCCTTCCCCATATCTCCAGAATCAGCGCGATGCCTGTTCGCTGAACCTGGGCATGCTCGGATGCGGTGCGCACCGGAAGATGGACGCAGAACGCGTGATTGGGCGAGAAGACATAGGCCTGCGCCGCGTTCTTCTCGAGCGCTTGCATGGATGCGACGTCGTCCGCGCGCGCCGCTCGAATCAAGCTCGTTGCATCTCGCACGCCCTCAAACATCGCGCCCCCAGGACATGCCGCCGGATTCCGGGCTGCGGTTCGCGGATGTCGCGACAATGGCGACGAGAGTGAGTACGCCGCCGCACACCTGAAGCACGCTCAACGTCTCGTCGAGAAGCGCCACCGCGCCTGCGACACCGAACACAGGAGTGAGCGTCAGAAATAGCGCGGCCTTGTCGACCGGCACCATCCGCAGACCAAGCAGGTATAGCCAGAAGGCGAGCGCATACTGGACGACGCCCGACACCACGACAAGCAGCCAGCCCGCGCCTGGCACCGCCGTGAAATCCGGTTGCTCCAGCCCTGAGGCCAGCACAACGACGAGCAAGGCTGCCACGAACCCAAGCCCGACGCTGTGCTGGATGGCTGCAAGGGGCAGCGGCGCGATCCGGCTGGATAGCTGGCTGGATCGGACGACGTAGAGCGCGGCGAACAGCGTCCCGAGCAGGATCAGTCCATCTCCTGCAAGGCTGCGCTCGTAATTCGCAGAGTGATCGCCGTAGACCAACAGCGCCGTGCCGGGAATTGCCAATGCCAGTGCCACGATCGTATTCCGCCCCGGCCGTCGTCCGAAGGTCAGCCACGCGATCAGAACCACCAGCAAAGGCTCGATCGCACCGATCAGCGAAGCTTGCGAAGCACCGGTGAGCATCAACCCGCTCATCCCTGCCGTGTACGCAAGACCAGGTTCAAGCACGCCGCTGAGCGCGGCGCTACCTGCCCTGCGAGGCGAAGGCAGAGGGGCACGCGTTATCATCACGATGGTCCACAGGAAGGCCACGCTTGCCGACAGTTGGGCGGTCAGAAGGGTAACGGGTGGCAGATAACTCAGCGCTCCCTTGCTTGCTACGGTCGCAAATCCCCAGCAGGCGGTCGAGCCTACCAGAGCCGCGATCACGCCGGGGCCTGCGCGCGCGGCCGATCGCAAGCGCCCGGTCGATGTCGGCCGGCCCGTAGTCGCGGCGCCCATCTCGGCTCGGGAGGGTGTGCTCGGCGTCCATCCGACGTTCGGCAAGTTGTTCGATTCAGAGGATCGCAATACCGGCACGGCGGGCTCCAAATTATATGCTCCGCGCATATATACCGGCCTTCGCACTTGATGTCTATGCGTTGCGCATATATTTTTGCTGCATGAATGATTTGAGGACCGCGAACATTTTCGGTGCGCTGGCGCTTGCGCTGGCTGACGGGTTGCTGCAGGCGGCGCAGAGCCGGGCGCCCGAGGCCGGGCCCGCTGCCTCGGCTATCGCGCTGCTCGGCCATGAGCCGGGCATGCCGATCGAACGGCTTCGCAAGGCGCTCGGTCTGTCGCACCCGGGCGCGGTGCGGCTGGTTGATCGGCTGGAGCGGGAAGGCGCCGTGGTACGGCGGCAGTCCAAGCAGGACCGCAGGGCGGTCGCGCTGGATTTGACGGGAAAAGGCGTGCGCGCCTCCGAGGAGATTCGCTCGGCGCGTTACCATGCGCTGCACGAGGCCCTCGCAAGTCTCACCCCGTCCGAGAGGAAGACGCTCGGCAAACTCACGGAGAAGATGTTGCGGGCCGTGCTGCAAGGCGAGGATCACGCCTACGCCGTGTGCCGGCTTTGTGACGCGGCGGCATGCACGACCTGCCCGGTCGAAGCTGAATTGAAGACTCGCGGATCGTGACTGGCCCTGCCGGAGCATTGGGCCGGCAGGGCTCCTCGTCCGTGTAAGCAGCGCCCTTACCGCAGACCGCCTTTCGCGCGGATGAGATCTGCGAAGTCTTCCCGGCCAAAATACTCAGCCCAGCCCAGCGCGGTCGCGTCGAACTTGTCATCGCGGATATTCGGATCTGCACCGGCTTCGAGCAGCTGCCGCGCGACATCCATCGCGCCACTCTCGACGGTCATGTGCAGCGCCGTGCTGTTGCAATCCCATATCATCCGCTTGGCATTGACGGCGACGCCATGCGCGAGCAGCCAGCGCAGCGCGGCGAGGTTGTTCTTGCTGACCGCAAGATGCAGCGCAATGGTGTCATCGCCGTCGAGGCCGATACGATCGGGATTTTCGCGCAGCATCGCCTCCGCCTCGTCAAGGCGCGACGTGTTGATCGCGGTCAGGAGGTCGAGCTTCGTTCCAGCGGCAGCAAGCGCTGATATCACGGCCGGATCGGCGCGCTCCTGGGAGGCGGTGGTCAGCGCCGTTGCACCGGCGGCATCGGTCGCGTGCGGATCGGCGCCGAGCTCGAGCAGCAACTGCACCATCCGCAGCCGGTTTTTTGCCGCGGCGTGATGCAGCGGCGTTCGCCGGTGCTGGTTGCGGCTCATGCGGGCCGTGAGCAGGGCAGGGTCTTGCGCGATCATCTCGCGCAGCTCGTTCGGCCGGTCGAGCGCGATTGCCGTCCACACATTGAGTGTGGCGCCATGATCGAGCAGGTAGGCCGCGACTTCATGGCGGACCTGATGGAAGCAGGTCGCCCATCCCAGCACGCCGACGGCGTGATCGTCGCCATGGCCTTCGATGTCGGCGCCGGCCTCGACCAGCAGCCGAAGCGTCTCGAAGTCGCCATGCGCCGCCGCAAAGTGCATTGGCGCGGCATTGTCAGGGAAATCGCGCTTGTTGAGATCGGCGCCGCGCTCGATCAGGAGGCGGATGGCGCCGTGCCGGTTGCGGATGGTGGCAAGATGCAGGGGAGTGGCCTTCAGCAGGCCGCGTCCGCATAGCGCATCGATCAGCTCCGGATTGGCGTCGAGCCGTTCTCGAAAAGCGGCGACGTCGATGGACTGCGCCGCGGTGGCGATGGCCTGCACCTTGTCCTGTTCGGCCTCCGGATAAAGCCTGCCGCCCTGGGTATCCTGCGCCAAGATTTCGATTGCGGCATGCCGCAGCTCCTTGGCGATCTGGTAGATCGTGCGCCCGTCGCGGTCCTGCGTCGCAGGATCGAAGCCGGACGCAAAGGCGCGGCGCACCGCTTCGACATCGCCGGCTTGCGCGGCGGCAAAGACGCGTTCGCGCTCGTCCGCCACGCCATAGATGTCATCGACATGCGCCTTCAGCG
>Ga0081455_10000993_pt1 | contig 35989 bp, 32 predicted proteins | sample TabmetS3T2R1_FD_70207 | JGI IMG/M metagenome (GOLD analysis project Ga0081455, IMG submission 70207) | Tabebuia heterophylla rhizosphere microbial communities from the University of Puerto Rico - S3T2R1 | ecosystem: Host-associated > Plants > Roots > Rhizosphere ...
TATTCCACATTGAATGGGTTGTTCATCGCTTTTCTTTGTCTTACCGGGACGATTCAATCTGTCCAGGGCTTGATTCCTCTCGAAGCAGGAATTGGGATTCTTCTCTACATCGGAATTATCATCGTCGCCCAGTCGTTTCAGGAAACGCCGAAGGAACATGCTCCCGCGGTAGCTCTGGGGATCGTTCCGGCATTGGCCGCGTGGGGACTTTTGATGCTCGAGACGGGGCTTAGAGTCGCCGGCAAATCACTCTACCTAGTCGGATTAGCGCCGTTTGGCCAGAGTCCGGCGATGCACGGTGTGATTTCCCTGCAGCAAGGGTTCATATTCACCTCAATGATTCTCGCTGCGATCGGGGTGGCGTTGATCGAACGGCGGTTTAGGACAGCGAGTCTTTGGTCTTTGGCTGCCGCGCTGCTCTCGGCCGTAGGAATCATTCACGCCTACGAACTCACGCCCGGCGGCGTTGCTAATCGCTTCGGCTTCCTCGCTGCGCCGGAGTTCTTCGTGGGCTATCTTCTGTTGGCGTTGCTCTTCTTCGCTGTGGCGTTACACGCAAAGCAAAGGTAAGGTAATTCTGCGTTGGTCAAAAGCTAGGGTGCCAGCGGCGTCTCTGCGGTATACTGTTGGTTGTTGATGAGAGTGACTTCCCAGTGATTGCCTTCGTTATGGCTGAGGCGGGTAACGCTACAAGGATCGAGGTGGAAGGTGCGGTAGTTATTTAAGTGAGTTCCGGTGATTCGGCAGATGATGCTCAAAATTGGGAAGTTATGGCTAACCACGATGATGGCTTGCTCGGCAGCGTGACGCTGCACGATTCGATTTAATCCGTTCCAGGCCCTCCGTGCCACATCCACCAACCGTTCGCCGCCTGGTACCTGGATCTCTGCCGGTTCGGTCCTCCATTTCTGGATAAATTGCGAGTAGTTCTCCTTGATTTGTGCAAATGTCAGACCTTCCAATTCGCCATGGTCAAGTTCACGAACGTCGTTCTCGATCAGTACAGGGAGTTGATGACGCAGACTGAAGAACTGAGCAGTCTGTTGCGCCCGTTTCAGATTGCTCGAGTAAATTCCGTGTATGGGTTCGTTCGTTAGCGACGCAACAATCTGCTTTGCCTGGCGGACTCCGACCTCATTCAGATCTAGGTCCGTTGCACCCTGGCAACGACCCTGCAAATTCCAATCTGTGGCACCGTGTCGAACCAATAGGACTTGCACGATAACAACCCTGAATAAGATTAATTTTGCAGAAGCGCTAACTTTCTTGCAAGGCGCCGGGATGAACTTGAATCTGAGCTTTGGCTTTGAGGTTTTCGACGAATTTTTGCATGACTAGTTGGCGGCTTTCCTCCAACGCTTGATTTGTGAGCTGCTCCTTTTCCTTATCGAAGCGCGCCATATCGGCGGCTTGGCTGTCTTTGAACGCAAGGATATAGGCATTATCCTTTTGCGTATAAATCTTGTCGGGAAAAGGTTTCTCCGCCGACAGTGTAACTCCTCCTGACCTCATCTCCGACAGCTCTCCAACTTTAGGAAATTGAGCCGCACTGCGAGGAAACCAGCCGGTTTCCTCCAATTTTAGGCCGTTCTGCTGAGCAAGCTTGTTGATGTCTTTCTCCTTTTTTAACTGTTCCAGCAAACTTCTTGCCTTTTGCTGCAACATTTCGTTCGCTTTGGATTCCTTCAGGGTTTTTTCAATATTGGACCGTACCGCGTCGAAGGGCGGAACCGTCGGCTCGGTTCGTTGTTTGATCTTCAAAACATAATAAGCGTTCGTACCCTCGATGACTGAGCTAATGTCCTTGGGGCTCAGGGATAAAGCGGTCTTATAAAATTCCGGCGATTGCCCGACTTCCGGCAGTACGTCACCGGTAGTGAACGGGCGAGTCACGTTGACCGCAACGCCGCTTTCTTGGGCCAACTTGGCGAAGTCGTCGCCGGAGAGCGCCTTCTCTCGATCTCGATCTGCGACTTTGGCGGCCTCCCGCTTACCTTTTTCTGCTTTAAGGGTCCGAGTGATCTCCGCACCGGCGTCTTTTAAACTTTGGGTTTTCTCTTCTCGAATGTCCTCGACCTTAACGATATGAAATCCTGTAGGACTCTCGATGACGTTGCTAATCTCGCCTTTGGCGAGGCTGAAAACGGCTTTGTCGAGCGGCGACGGCAATTGCGCTTGTGTCACCCAACCCACGTCGCCACCCTTGGCCGCAGTCGAATCCTCCGATTCTTTTTGGGCCAATTGACTGAAGCCTTTTCCGGCTCGCGCCTCTGCCAGGATGCGATTTGCTCTCGTCTCGGCGTCGTTTTTTTGTTTCGCATCCGCTCCCGAGGGCATACGAACCAAAATGTAGCGCGCTTTGACCTCTTTGGGTTTGTGGAATTTTGATTCGCGATTCGCTTGATAATATTCCTCAATCTCTTTGTCGGTGATCGGGGCTGACGAGAACCGATCGAAGGGGTAGGAAAGATATTCGACTTGTACTTTCAAAGGTTCTTTGAGTAGTTCCTTGTTTCGATCGTAAAATTTTTTGATCTCTTCTTCGGTTGGTTTTACTTCTGAAAGATACAGGGTAGCCGGCAAACGGATGAAATAGAGATTGATCTTTCCCTGATCGAAGCGATAGCGGTCACGCACCTCGGCCTCGCTAACGTGCACTGCGTTCATGAGCAAGCTGTAGAGTCGCTGAATCGTCAACTGCTCTCGCTGTTCGTCCTCGAACTGGCCAGGGTTGATTCGGTTCGCGCGTAAGAGCTGGAGGTAACGGTCTTTGTTGAAGCGGCCGTTTACCTGAAAGTCGGGAACCTGCGAAATGGCTGTCATCAAGTCTTCGTCAGTCGCCGCCAAGCCGAGATTACGCGCTTCCTGGAGGATCAGCCGCTTTTCGATGAGCTGTTCGAGGAGTGAACCTCTTAAATTCAAATTTTTTTCAAGTTCCGGCGTGAGCGAGCCTTTGAACATCTCACGGTACCGTTCCAACTCTTTTTGGTAATGCAGGGCAAATTCTCGCTGCGTGATGATCTCGCCATTGACTTCGGCGATGTCTTGCGAAGCCTGATCGTGAAACTTATTGCCGCCATAGAAAGCGATGAAGACGACAATGATGAGTCCGAGAAGGAAAATAATGATCCAAGATCGCTTTCGCTTGCGCAGGACATCGAGCATGAGCGGAAAAACCTTTCAATCAAAATAGGCTATCGTTTCAATCATAGGAAAAGGGCCCACCAGTTGCAACCATTGCCGAACTCCGAGGCGGCATTTTTCCTTTATTTTTTCATTACCTTGCCAGGGAAGGCCAAATCTGTTATTTTCTCTCTGCTTAAGCGTTTTTTTGCGCAGGTTAGAAGGAGTTTTGTGATGTTGGATGCCCTCTTTGGCGTTTTTTCCAACGATCTTGCCATTGATCTTGGGACCGCCAACACCCTGATCTATGTTAAGAACCAGGGAATTGTATGCAATGAGCCCTCGGTTGTCGCGGTTCAGCAAAGAAACGAACGCGGCGGTAAAAAGGTCCTTGCCGTGGGCGCCGAAGCTAAGAGAATGTTGGGCCGTACTCCGGGAAGCATCGTCGCGATTCGTCCGCTAAAAGACGGTGTCATTGCCGACTTTGAAATCACCGAAGCGATGCTTCGCTACTTCATCCAAAAAGTTCACAATCGCCGCACACTAGTTCGGCCGCGTATCATTGTGGGTGTTCCATTCGGGATTACCGAAGTAGAGAAGCGCGCGGTAAGAGAATCCGCAGAGTCCGCGGGAGCGAGGGAAGTCTATCTCATCGAAGAACCCATGGCGGCAGCCATAGGAGCCGGGTTGCCCATTACTGAGCCCACCGGCAATATGATTGTCGATATCGGCGGCGGAACAACCGAGGTTGCGGTGATCTCGCTATCCGGGATCGTTTTTTCTCGCTCCGTCAGAGTGGGTGGCGACAAGATGGATGAGGCCATCGCCCAATTCATCAAAAGGAAATACAATCTGCTCGTGGGCGAGCGAACGGCAGAGCTGATCAAAATTACCATCGGTTCGGCTTACCCGGGCGATGAAATTCAGACGATGGAGATCAAAGGCCGCGACCTTGTGGCCGGTGTCCCGAAGACCGTCGTGATCACAGATGAAGAGATCCGAGATTCTCTTCTGGAGCCTATCAATCAGATCGTGGAAGCCGTCCGGCTTTCGCTGGAACGGACGCCGCCTGAACTCGCCTCCGACATCGTCGACCGCGGTATCGTGCTGGCCGGCGGCGGCGCGTTGCTGAGAAATTTGGATATCCTGTTGCGAGAAGAAACCGGCTTGCCGGTTATGATGGCGGACGATCCTCTCACCGCCGTAGTCATGGGCGCGGGAAAGGCCTTGGATGAGATCGCGTTGCTCAGGGAGGTGGCAGTTCACTGAGTTTCTGAGACCTCTATGGTCCTCGCCTTTTGGAGGCGAAAGAGCCTTCCATGTTCGCTTTTCTTCGCAAGAACCAAATTCTTCTAAGCTCTTGTTGCTGTCTCCTCCTGTCGCTTTATATCCTGACTGCTGCCGCACGCGGCCAACTGAAAAATGATCCCATTGGCCCCATACTGCTCTGGATCATGCGTCCCTTGCAGATCGCTGCTCAGACAACCACGAATTGGATCGACGAGATCCAGAACAGCTACTCGATGTTGACAGGCTATAAGGCGGAGAACGAGAAGCTTAGAGAGCGGATCCAAAAGTTGGAGGTTGAAAGGAATCAACTGCTGGAAGCCGAGGCTACCAATCAGCGACTGCAGAAACTCTTGGAATTCCGTTCCCATTTGCCGTCAGGCGCGGTGAGCGCCTCGATTATTGCCAACAGCGGCAGTAGTTGGTTTAAAAGCTGCCTCTTGGATAAGGGAAGCGCCGACGGCGTCCGCAAGGGGATGGCGGTGGTTACGCCCCTGGGCGCGGTCGGACAGGTTGTGGCAGTGACGGCACGGACGGCAAAGGTTTTATTGCTCGCTGATCCAAATAACGGCGTGGATGTTCTCGTTCAGCGAACGCGGGCCCGCGGTATCGTTTCAGGTTCACTTGATAACGGCACGATCCTAAAGTACGTGAAACGGAGCGAAGATATTCAAGAAGGGGACCGGCTTGTCACCTCAGGTTTCGACGGTGTTTTCCCCAAGGGCATCGTCGTTGGGACCGTGATCAAAGTACGCAAACAAACCCTCGGGCTTTTTCAGCACATTGAGGTGATGCCGGCGGTAAGTCTGGCGCGAACCGAAGAAGTTCTTATCGTCAAGGCGGACATCAACCAGGAAAAAAACTAGGATCCGCGCCGGTGATTTAAGCATTAGATCACATGAAACTGTCGCTATCCCTTTTTGTCGTGGGTATATTGCTGATGTTGTTACAGACGACTTTTCTTCATCTTCTTCCCCTGGGCCCTGTAGTCCCTGATTTGATTCTTGTGCTTTGCGTCTATTGGGGTCTCTATCATCCGACAGTGGGAGCTGCTTTGGGGTCGTTCTTGTTGGGCTACTCGGTGGATGTTGTGTCGAGTCCTATTCTAGGCCTGAACGCTTTTGCCATGTCGCTCGTGTTTCTGGCCGTTTATCTTAGTTCACGGTCTATTTGGCTGCACCACCCCGTGGTGAGCTCCATTGTCGTGCTCTTGGCATCGCTGGTTAAAGGCGCGGCCCTGATATTGGTTTGGACTGTGTTTTTAAGCGTCGATGGGTTTTGGACGGGTGCAGTTCGCTATATCTTGATGGAAGCGCTAGTGGCCGCGGTGCTGGCGCCGGTTGTGTTTGCTCTGTTACGGCGCGGGCAGGCATACGTGGAACAGATCCGCGGCACGGCCTAGAATCAAGATGGCATTGCTCGCCGATATCAGTAGACAAGACGGTGCCCCTGAGCTTCGCAGACGAGCTCGTCTCCTTTACCTTCTCCTGATTCTCGTATTCGGAGCTCTCCTTATCCGCCTCTTTTTTCTCCAGGTGGTCGATGGTGAGCGGTACACATTTCTGTCTGAGAATAATCGCGTGCGCATCAAGAGGATTCCCGGTACGCGAGGAATGGTTCTAGACCGCCAAGGGCAACTACTTGTCGATAGCCGGCCCTCTTTTGATTTGCTGTTCGTTGCCGAAGACGCCGAAGAACCGGAAAGTACGCTTCGTCAATTGGCGCACTACCTCCGCCGGGACGAGAAGGAATTGCTCAACGTTCTCGAAGAGAACAAAAAACGGCCCGCCTTTGAGGAAATCGTCATAGGCAAGGACGTGGATTGGGGAACTGTTGTTGCGGTGGAAACCCATCAGATCGATTTACCCGGAGTTTCGCTACGGGCACGGCCGCGCCGCAGTTACGTCGATGGCCCGATCGGTGCTCACGTTCTTGGATACCTGGGCGAAATCGGCCCCAAACAACTGCAGATCCTGAAAGAACAGGGCTACGCGACAGGCGATGAATTTGGACAGTATGGCTTGGAAAAAACCTGGGAGTCCTTTCTTCGCGGCCAAAGCGGTGGTCAACAGGTGGAAGTGGATGCACTCGGGCGGAGGGTGCGAGTTCTTCATGAAGTTACCGATGTGCCCGGCTATACAGTTCACTTAACCTTGGATCGCCAACTTCAGGAGACCGCCTTCGAGGCCCTCAAGGGTAAAGAGGGAACCATCGTTGCGCTTGACGTCAATACCGGCGCTATCCTCGCGATGGTCAGCACACCGGCCTTTGACCCGAACGTTTTTGCCCGTGGAATCAAATCCGATGAGTGGCAAGCGCTGATGAAAGACCGGCTCCGACCCTTGAGCAACCGGGCAATTCAAGGTCAATACCCTCCAGGCTCCACGTTTAAGGTCATCATGGCTATTGCTGGGTTAGAAGAGGGTGTGCTGCAACCAGAGAGCCGAATCTCGGATCCGGGCTACTATTACTTCGGCAATCGTCAATTCCGGGACTGGAAAAAGGGTGGGCATGGGTCCGTGGATTTGCACCGGGCGATTGTCGAGTCCTGTGACACCTACTTCTACCAAGCAGGCCAGCGGATCGGAGTTGATAAGATCGCGAAGTGGGCTCGCGCCTTCGGATTGGGAGACAAAAGCGGGGCTACTCTCGATGACGAGAAAGCGGGCATCGTTCCGGACAGTGAATGGAAAAGAAAGAGGTTCCGCCAGCCGTGGTTTCCAGGGGAGACCCTCTCGGTGGCTATAGGTCAAGGCTATCTGACAGTAACGCCGCTGCAGCTCGCCAACATGATGGCCGCACTGGCCAACGGCGGGACGCTCTATCGCCCCCGGATTGTTGACAAGATCGAATCAGTGGACGGTACCGTCGTTCGCGAATACGGACCGGAGAAGATTCGCACGATCAGCTTGAAGCCGGCGACTTTGGAACGTCTGCACAAAGCCCTGGCGGACGTCGTTAGAGGCGCTGGGGGTACTGGTGCTGCAGCGAGGTCGAGCATCGTCGAAATCGCCGGCAAGACAGGGACAGCGCAAGTTGTGGAGATGAAGGGAGGGGCCTACGTCAAGAGCGAACAGTTGGCCTACTTTAACCGCGACCATGCCTGGTTTGTCGCCTATGCACCCGTCCAGAACCCAAGAATTGCTTTGGTGACTTTGGTCGAGCACGGCGGCCATGGCGGCGACGCCGCCGCGCCGCTAGCAAAAAAAGTGATCGAGAAGTACATGGAGCTTCAAGCCCGGCCAACAGCGCAGCAACAAGCCCGCATTGAAGGAACAACACGTGCAGATTGATCGGCGCCTGGTGGCACATTTTGATTGGACGCTGTTGCTCTTGGCGCTGGTCTTTGTTGCCATCGGCGTCACGACGATCTATAGCGCGAATTATAACATCGCCGAAGAGCACGCCGGCGGCTTGCCATCCAGGCAACTGCTCTGGCTGGGTTTGGGCATCGTAGCGATGCTGACAGCCGTGACCTTCGACTATCACTACCTCGATCGGTTCGCCTACCCGTTCTACGGAGCCATGCTGTTGTTACTGCTTCTCGTCCTTTTTGTCGGACATTCAGGCGGCGGGTCGCAGCGCTGGATCAACCTCGGATTCTTTCGGTTGCAGCCTTCGGAGCCCGCAAAACTGGCAATCGTTCTGGTAATGGCCAAGTATCTGCAAAATGACGAGCCTGCACAGGGGCTTCGACTGAGCGATCTTTGGGTGCCGTTTGTGCTGGTTGTCCCGCTGGTCTTCCTGACCCTGGTGCAACCGGACTTGGGCACAGCGATCATTCTGGGCATTGTCTTTCTCAGCATGATACTGATGGGCGGGCTTAGGCCGCGTTCTTTTCTGTATCTCGTAGGGGCCGGACTGGCTTTTCTACCTATTGGCTGGCATTTTCTAAAGTCCTACCAGCGCGCGCGTATTTTGACTTTTCTCGATCCAGATCGCGATCCCCTGGGCGCGGGCTATCATGTCATTCAGTCCAAGATCGCGATTGGTTCCGGCAGGCTTTTTGGCAAAGGCTATCTCCACGGCACACAGAATCGGCTCGACTTCTTACCGGCCCAGCACACAGATTTTATTTTTGCCGTTTTCTCCGAAGAGTGGGGCTTTGTGGGCTGCTTGATCTTACTCATGCTCTACTTCGCGCTGATCATCTACTCTTTTCGATTGATCGAGCGGGCCAAAGATCGTTTCGGCGCCTTGTTGGTATTTGGAATGGTGGCGATCTTCTTTTGGCACGTGGTTATTAACGTCGCCATGGTGACAGGAATCATGCCGGTGGTGGGAGTGCCGCTCCCGATGGTTAGCTACGGTGGCTCGTCGCTGGCCTCCATGATGTTTGCCCTGGGCGTGATGATCAACGTAAGCATGCGGCGTTACACCTTCTGAGTAGATAAGGGAATGCTGAAGACAATGGAGATTGGAGAATGTTCAAACCCAATGGTTCAACACTCCCTTCGCTCGCATCCTGGCCTGGGTTACTGCAGCGCTTTTTCAATGGCGCTGACTAGTTTTGCCTTCGGGACGGCGCCGACGATTTGCTCCTTGACCGCTCCTGCCTTCAAGATGATCAGGTTGGGAATGCCCCGGATGCCGTAGCGCGACGCCGTAGCAGGATGATCATCGACGTTCAGCTTTGCCACCTTTAGCTTACCCTCAAACTGACCAGCAATTTCCTCGACGATAGGGGCGATGGATTTACAGGGTCCGCACCACGGCGCCCAGAAGTCGACCAGCACTGGCAAGTCGCTACGGAGCACCTCAGCATCGAAATTATTGTCTCCAACTTCGGTAATTTTTCCCATGGTAGTGTCTCCCCCCATTATCGCTAAGTTCTGAGCCTCGGGCATTGAGATTCGAGTGACAGCTCGAAACCCAATGCACAAGTTTAGTTTACACTACTAGATCGTTAAAAGAAATTTCAGTAGGGTTCGGACTCCGAAACCCGTGCCGCCCTTAGCGCAGATGGCGGTTTCGGTTTCCGCGAAGGCCGGACCGGCAATGTCCAAATGCGCCCACGGAATATCATCTACGAATTCTTGTAAAATCAAGGCAGCAGTGATGGCGCCGCCGTGAGGACCGGCAACATTCTTCATATCCGCCACGCTGCTTTTTAACCCCTCACGATATTCTTTCACTAGCGGAAGTTGCCACAGTTTTTCACCGGCATGGCGTGCGCAACGGATGAGGTTGTCGGCGAGAGCTTGCTGATTGCTGAAAATGCCTGCGACTCCGGTGCCTAGCGCCACCATGCAGGCGCCCGTCAGAGTTGCCAAGTTGATCATGTAGTCCGGCTTCTGCTTGGCGGCGAGGGCCAGCGCATCAGCCAAAATCAGGCGCCCCTCAGCGTCGGTGTTGAGAACCTCAATGGTTTTCCCATTCAGATAACGAATGACGTCGCCTGGTTTCTGGGCATTGCCGCCGGGAAGATTATCAGTCGCGGGAATGTAGCCGGTAACTTCGATATCCGGCCGAAGATCGGACAAGCGACTCATGGTCCCGATCACCGCCGCGCCGCCGGCCATATCGAGCTTCATGGTTTCCATGGATCTCGCCGGCTTGAGTGACAAGCCGCCGGAATCGAAAGTGATTCCCTTGCCGATCAGGGCGACTTTCTTCCGCGCCTTGCCGCTGGGTTGATAGTGGATCTTGATGAAGCGTGGCTCTTCATGGCTGCCCCGGTTCACGGCCAAAAGGCCGGCCAGATTCATCGCCTCGATCTTTTTCTTGCTCCAAACTTCGACCGACAAGCCCCGACCACGGCAATGGCGCTGCGCCTGCTCACCCAGGAAACGAGCGGTTGTGACCGATGGCGGCTCATTCACAAGATCGCGCGCCAGGAATACGCCCGGAAGGGTCTGCTCCACTATGCGCACCGAGCGCTGCAAAGACGGGGTCCGTTTGAGCCCAGGTTTAAACAATGTGAGACTTTTTAACTCGGTGGCGTTACCCGAATTCGAGCGGTATTTGTTGAATCGGTAGGAGGCGAGCATCGTGCCTTCGATAACGGCTCCGGCCGCGCCATCCGGATCCTTGTCCGGCGCAAAGAAGACGGCGATCTCTTGGGCGCCAAGCGTCGATGCTTCTTTTCTGGCGCGCGCGCCCGCCTTGCGCCAAACATCGAAGTCAGCATCGTTCGCTTTCCCGAGGCCGACTAACAGCAAATGAGCTGCGGGCAAGGTGCCGGCAGTGGAGTAAGAGAGACTGCTTCCTTCAGCCCCCGTGAACTTGCTTTTCTGGATTTGCTCGCTGAGCTTTCCTTTGAGGCGACGGTCGAGGGCGCGAATGGCCGGCACGTCCAGCTTTTTCTCTTCTACGGGTAAGACCAGGAGGTCGGTCTTGACGACATCCGCGTTGGTATCTCTGAATCTCGTTTCCAAGGGCTGCTCGAATTAGTTTTTTTGCCGGATCAATGTCATGAATTCTTGTCGTGTCTCTTGTCGCGTGCGGAAAGCACCAAGCAACGTGCTGGTGAGGATCATAGAGTTCTGCTTTTCAACCCCACGCATTCTCATGCACAGGTGCTCGGCCTCAATGACGACGGCCACGCCAAGCGGATCGAGCTTTTCCATGATGGTATTTGCGATCTGGTTCGTCAGCCTTTCCTGAACCTGAAGTCTGCGTGCGTAGACATCTACCAGACGGGCGAGTTTGGAAATCCCAACGATCTTGTGATGCGGGATATAGGCGACGTGGGCCTTACCGAAGAAGGGCAACAGGTGATGTTCGCAAAGGGAATAAAAATCAATATCCCTTTGAACGATCATCTCTTCGTAGTCTTCGGTAAAAAGGGCGTCATTGATGACCTTTGCCGGATCCTGTTGATAGCCCTGGGTCAAGAACGCCAGGGCCTGAGCCACGCGGTGAGGTGTCTTTGTGAGCCCCTCACGATCCGGATCTTCGCCCAAAGCTTTCAAGATATAGCGGATTTGCTCTTCCATGTTGTTGTTGATGTTCTGTTTTGATCCGGAATTCGCAACTGACTAAAAAACTGCGATCGATATCGCCAAGTATTCCAAAAAAATTAACATTTACCTGGTGGCACGTCAAATTAAGTGGCTGAGACGAACCGGCTAGAGTCTTTTGAGCAGCCAGTCCGGCGTGAAGCGAAGGACGTAAGCATTGAGAAATGTCATGTAGTCCGTAAGCAACAGGATCCCCACGAAGATCAACAACACGCCGCCCATCACGTGAACCGGCTGTATATAGCGACGAAAGGTCTGCGAAAATTGAAAGAAAGAGTTAACCGCCAGCGCGCTTAAGAAAAACGGCAAGGCCAGACCTGCGGCATAGGTTGAGAGCAATAGGATGCCCCGGCCGACGTCGCCGGAAGTTCCAGCCAGCGCGAGAATGGCTCCCAAAATCGGTCCGACACAAGGGGTCCACGCCACAGCAAAGGTGATACCCACCAGAACCGAGCCCATATAGCCCGCAGGTTTGTCTTTGAGGTTGAACTGGAGGTAGCGCTCCAATGCAGAAATTTTGAACAGCCCAACGAGATAAAGTCCTACGAGAAGTACAAACAGCCCGCCTGACAGGCGAATAAAGTTGCGGTAACCCAGGAAGAGACTACCAAGATAGCTCGCCGAAGCACCTAGGGAAACAAAGACGAAAGAAAAACCCAGGATGAAGGCGACGGAATTCAACACTACGCGCGAGCGCACGCGTCTCAACGTTTGATCGCTGCGCATCTCTTCCAAGGAAACTCCGGAGACGAACGAGAGATAGGATGGGATGAGCGGCAATACGCAAGGTGAAAGAAACGAAAAGATTCCGGCGGCAAAGGCGACGAGAAAATTAACGTCGGCCATTCTTTTCTTCGAGCAACTCTTTGATCAAGTTTCGAGCGGCTGGACTATACCATTCAGCAGGGCCCCAACCGCGAGCCAGTCCTTCCCCTTTGGGGCCAATTAGATATGTGGTCGGTAGTCCCCAGGCGCCGTATAACGACGCCACGTCTCCGTTTGGGTCGAAAGCAATGGGGTACGTCAACTTGAGTTCCTTCACGAAGGCCAACGCTTCCTGCCTACGATCCTTGACGTTGACAGCGAGCACGACGAAGTTGTTGTTCCTGTGCTCCTGATAGAGTTTTTCCATTGCCGGCATCTCTTCCCGGCAGGGCTCGCACCACGTCGCCCAGAAATTGAGAAAAATGGTTTTTCCCCTGAAATCTTTCAGGGAAATCTTTTTTCCATCGGGATCGGTGAGAGTGAAGTCGGGAGTTGGCGCGGCGTCCTTCATGGGTTGCAGAATTGGGATCGCTTTGAAATTGACTTTTGACTGGGCCCACGTGAGGGTCGTGCCCAACGTGAAAAACATCAGAAATACGCCGCAGAACGCTAGAGCCATGAAGAAGACTTTACCGAACCGCTCAGCCCGACGCAATACACGGCGGACCTTCGAATGTCAGTTAAAATATCGGGGCAGGACAAGGTGGCAAAGAAACCATCGCTCATGAGAACTCGGCGAGCAGAATTTTCTCACCCAGCTTTTGAATGATCCAGCGATGAATATCCCGGACGATATTCTCGCTGTCTCGCTCGATTAACCAATGGCCCTGGCGGGGATATTCTCTGAACTCTCCGCCAAGCCACTCAGTCACTCGGTTGGTCGTCGCAGGTGGTGTGATGTTATCATCGCTGCCGCCTAAAGCTAGGATGGGACAACTTAATGGTCCCGCATCAAGACTGGCGCGCGGCACAAGAAACTCGCGAACCAGTGCGCTGGATTCTGGTGCCGTCTGGCGGGAAATTGTGCTCTGTGGATTTTCGGACAGGGGTGTCAAGAAATAAGCGCGGAAGTCCTTCTCGTCGATGCGCAATGGCCTACGCAAGAGGATAAGTAGCCTGTATTTGAGCCACAAGAGCCGCTGTGGCCGCGATCTGGCCGCCGCCAGATTTCCCGGCGGCAAAGGCGATACCAAAATTAGCGCGGAAGGCTTGGCTTGCTCGGAAGCCTTAAGCGCCATGAGCGCCCCCAGATTCATTGCCAGTAAAACCGGCGGAGTCGAAAAGGAACGGATAACCTGTACCAGATCTCTCACGCAGTCGCTGAAACCGAGGTCAAGGTTCCCCATTGGATTTTGTGCAGAGCGATGCCGAAGATCGATAGCGATGGACTCCCAGCCTAAGTTGCAAAAATGGGTGGCCCAGCTTTGCCAACACCAAGCTCCACTCCACACGCCATGAGCCAGGATCAGTGGCGATTTAAACTTTGCCTGCGCCGGTGGATATCGTTCCGCCAACAAACCAGGGACGACTTCTTCCATTTGGCACTATGTAGTCAGGAGATGCGAATATAGCAAAAGATTCAAAAAACAGAGCCCTCCGACTTGGCTGATCGGAGGGCTCTGTTTTCTAGATAGCCAGAACGGCTATCCTGGCGCCTGAGATTAAGGAGGGTTTCAGTTCACCGCCGCAACCCCACATCTCAAGAACTTAGTTATTTCTTTTTCTTCTTGGCTTTCTTCTTGGCTTTCTTCTTGGCTGCCATAAGTACCTCCTTTTAGAATTCCATGCGGTGGGCTTTAGGCAAGAGGAAGTAGAGCTGGCTCAGGCTAGGAAAGTTAATCTCCAGAACCCTCCCACATTTTGTAGGTATGGCGATTATAACGGCGCAACAAATTGTATGTCAAGAAAAAAATATCATTTTAGAAATTTTTTCGAAAAAATTTTACGCGTTTGATAAACAGGATTTTAGTGTAACAGTGGTGTGTTAGGAGAATTTAGAGAGCCTAAATAATAAGAGCGTGTTTTATTGATGAACGGAATGGTCTTTCTAGTACCGTGGCGAAGAAGCAGCGGACCGTAGTTTGCTAGCCCCATGCTTTGATCGCACAGATTGAACTTCGGGTGGCCTTATCAATTGATCGCAAGGGCTCTCATGATTTTCAGCAGATGAGTTCTGTGAAGACCAAGGGCTTTGGCAGCTGCCGCGCGATTACCCTGAGCGGTAGCGAGGGCGGTAACGATCAGCTCGCGCCGGTAAGTGTTGATAGCCTCGTGATAGGCCAATTCTTCAATCTTGTTCATCGGTTGCCCGCCGATGACTCTGGCGGGAAGATGATGCACCGTCAAAATTGGGCCATCTCCTAAAACAACTGCCCGCTCGATGACGTTGGCAAGCTCGCGCACGTTCCCTGGCCAGCGGTAAGCCAAAAGCTTTTCGTGTGTACTCGGGGCGATTTCCAAGAAATTCTTTTTCGCTTCGGACGAGAAACGTTGCAAGAAGTAATTTGCCAGGATCGGAATATCCTCCTTCCTCTTTCGCAAAGGTGGCAGCGTAATCGCGATAACATTCAGGCGATGGTAGAGATCTTCACGAAACGTGCGGTTCTTGACCGACTGGTCAAGATCGCGATTCGTCGCCGCAATGATTCTCACGTCCACAGCGATACGCTCGGTCCCGCCCACACGTTCGAATTCGCGCTCCTGAAGGAATCGCAAGAGTTTCGTCTGCAGCTCCGGGGCGATATCGCCGATCTCGTCCAAGAACACAGTGCCGCCGTCGGCCAGTTCCATTTTTCCCTTTTTGAGCTGATGGGCTCCGGTGAACGCGCCTTTCTCATGCCCGAATAGCTCACTCTCCAAGAGCTCTTTGGCGAGCCCGACACAGTTGATCGCGATGAAGGGCTTGAGCCGTCTGGCGCTCCAATCGTGAATCGCGCGGGCAAAAATTTCTTTGCCGGTGCCACTCTCACCCAGGAGCAGGACTGTGGACTTGCTGGCGGCCGCCTTTTTTGCTTCCTCTACCGTTTGCCCCATCAAAGCATTTTTTCCCGCGACGAGTCGGTATCGCCCGCTAAGCTCTTGGGCGAAGAATTCCACTTCGGATCGGAGCTGCGCTCGTTCCAAGCTCTTCTTGACCACCAACGCGAGATGCTCCGGATCGAAGGGTTTGGTAATAAAGTCGTTGGCTCCCGCCTTCACGGCTTCGACGGCTCGTTCAATCGTACCGTAGGCGGTGATAATGACCACGGGGAGATTCTGGTCGCGTCTGCGAATCTCCTTCAGAACCTCGATGCCGTTCATTTCTGGCATCTGATAATCCAGTAAAACGAGATCTGGATTGGTTGAGTCGAGTTTTAATAGCGCTTCAGAGCCGTTGAGAGCCCGTTCGGTCACATGGCCCATTTCTGCTAGCTCCTGGTCCAAGAGATCCAGATTCAGCGGCTCATCATCAACGATCAAGATTCGGTTGGGCATGGAGCAGGCTGGATTCTAGGGCCGAGCCTGGGGCCGCGTCAAGGGATAAAACTAATCTAAGTGGAGGTCCGAAATCGCACGTGGCTGATCGCTTGGCATAGATATAGTTAGCGCAATAGGCCACTCTGCTATCACTCCTTCAGTCTTACGATGTTAAAGGCCGGCACCGGGCGGGCGACACCCTTCAATTGGAGCTCTTCTAGGGGCTCATAATCGACCAGTTTTTCTATCTTGCTCAAGGTCCTTTGGTTGGTAAGGACCTGACGGGCCTTTGCCTCCGAGCAGAGGCGTGCAGCGAGATTGGTGACATTACCGATGGCGCTGTAATCCATGCGTCCTTCAAAACCGATATTACCGAGGGTGGCATATCCGGCGGCCATGCCGATTCCCAAATCAAGCTCGTACCCTCGTTTGAGCCACTCGACGCGGAGCTCCTCCACCTTGCTTTGCATAGCTAAGGCCATGCGGACCGCTTTCTCGGTATGATCGGCGCACGGAATCGGATCGTTGAAGAAAATCATGATACCGTCGCCCGCGAAACGCTCGAGGGTTCCATCGAAGTCAAAAATAAGTTTGCCCATCGCGGCATGATAGCCGCGCAGTACTTCCATGACTTCCTCCGGTTCGGCGTTATCAGAAAACGAAGTGAAGCCGCGCAGGTCGACGAAGACAACGGTAATTTCACGGCGGTGACTTTTAAAAAGATTTTCATCTTCCCTCAGAATGGTTTCGGCGATCTGCGGGGACAGGTAGCGTTTGAGCCGGTTCACGCGTTGCAGTTCGTCGACCTGCTGTTTAACCTTTTGGCTCAGAGAGCGATTCCATTCATCTAACGTGTCATGCATCTGTTTGATCCGCATCATCGCACGGACCCGCGCCAAAAGCTCGAAGGAATCGAACGGCTTTATCACGTAATCGTCCGCGCCGGCATCGAGGCCTCGAACTTTGTCTTCCTGGGTTGCTTTCGCCGTTAGCAAGATCACGGGAATACTCTTATGGCTGGTATGTTCTCTCAGGTGCCGGAGGACTTCGAGGCCGTTCATCTTGGGCATCATGTAATCGAGGAGGATGAGGTCTGGTAGGAAGGAGGAAACTTTTTCCAATGCCTCGGCCCCGTCGTTGGCGCGCTCGATGCTATAGTTTTGGTCCTCGAGTTCTTGCTCCAACAGATCGAGATTGAACGGTTCGTCATCGACAATCAGAATTTTGTTTGGCATGTTTCACCCTACTTGATCACCTTGTCCGCCCGGACAAGCACGTTCGAAGGGATCGTGAGCTCCAGTGCGTGAGCAGCGTTGAGGTTGACGGCCAAATCGTATTTTGTCGGCTCATCCACAGCCAGGTTGGCGGGATTGGCACCCTTCAGAATCTTGTCCACGTAGGCGGCCGCACGGCGGGAAAGGTCTTCTATATTTACGGCGAAGCTCATCAATCCGCCGGCCTCGACGAAATCGGACCTGTCGTACATCGCTGGCAACTGGTTCTTCGCCGCCAGTCCGACAATCTTTGACGGGTAGGCGTGAAAGAGGGCATCGGGCATCAACAGAAGAGCATCCGCTCGGGCTTTGGCATCCGCGAATGCGCTTGCGAATTCATTGGGATTTCGCGCCGTCACGATTTGCAGCTCGATTGCCGACGCCCGTGCTCTGATATCGATTTGTCGCAGGTTCGCTGCGTGCGCGGGATTATCCGGATTCGAAAGGGCCGCTATGCGGTTGGTCTTGGGAATGACTTCTTTGATCAGTTCCACCCGCTTACCGATGAAATCCGGTGAAAGCCTCGACAAGCCTGTGATGTTACTACCGGGATGCAACAAGCTACTAACGAGGCCGGCCTGAACGGGATCGCCCACTCCAGCGAGCACAATCGGGATTGTACTGGTGGCTTGTTTGGCAGCTACCGCTGCCCTAGTGCCGGATACAATGATGAGATCAACTTTGAGGCCGACGAGTTCGGCAGCAAGCTGGGGCAGGCGGTTCAGTTGCCCATCGGCATACCGGTACTCCATAACGACATTCTTGCCCTCGACATAGCCGAGCTGGCGCAACCCCTGCCACAAGTTGTCCTCGCGAGACGCGTTCAGGGCTCGGGTGGCGGAAACGAGCACACCTATCTTCCAGACCTTTGCAGGTTGTTGCGCCTGGACTGGAAAACAAACGGCCAGGAACAGAACGCCCAGAGCACGAATGCACAATTTTACCTTCTGGGTTTCTGGTTTTCCACCGAAGCTGCGCGAATTGAAAAACTGCATCCAAAATGTCTTACCCATAGCGATACTCCTTTTGTTTTTATTCCAATCCGAGACCCAACCTCGCGCAACCCCGCCCGAATCCGAAGGGTCTAACGTCACACAAGGAACTTCTTGATCTTCTTCAGGAGCTCATTCTCATCGATCGGCTTAGGTAGATAGTCATCGCAGCCTGCCTTGCGCGCTTCGATTTCGTCGCCAACCATCGCATGAGATGTGACGGCAATAATCGGGATATGCTTCAAAGCATCATTGGCCTTGATTTTCCGCGTCGCCTCCCAGCCGTCCATCACCGGCATTCCCAGATCCATGAGAATGAGATCGGGTTTGTCCGCTTGAGTCTTCCTCAGCGCCTCTTCACCATCGACGGCCTGCAAGACGGTGTAGTCATCTTCCAGAAGCTGCACAACTAAATCCCGGTTCCATTCGGTATCGTCAACCACCAAAATTGTTTTCTTTGACATATTGTTATCCTTTTGCGTTACTCGTGTTTGTGGTTCGTGTTCGTGGACAAGAACAAATTGCTGAACCGTTCATTGCGTTCCTTTCGCTGCCCTCGGTTCCGCCATCAGCGCCTGGATAAGCGCCCGAGCCGGAACGCTTGCCCACTCTCTTGGTCCCACAGCCAACGCTACGGCCCGTCCGCCACGCCCAATAAGGAAGGTAGTCGGGAGACCAACGACTCCGTATGCCATATTAATTTTCCCGTCCGAATCCATTACCAGCGGAAAGGTCAAACCTAATTCCTTGGCATAGCCGCTGATATTCTCGGTCCCCTCGCGAGCATTGATCCCTATGACACTGAGTCCTTGCGCCGCGAACTCGCGGTGTAGTCGCTCGAAGAGCGGCATCTCCGGGCGACACTCTAGACACCAGGTAGCCCAGAAGTTGAGTAGGACAACTTTCCCCAGCAGCGAAGCCTGGGACAGCGCCCGGCCATCGGCGGTGTGACCGTTGAACTCCGGAGGTCTTATGCTGCGGGAGTAGGCGGAGAGGTTAAGTTTCTGCAATAGGTCCGTTACCTCCGCCCAACTCGCCTCGGGAGCTCCGAGAATTGTCACAATCGCGATCAGACCTGCTGCGATTCCGTGCCTTGCTCGATTACCCATTTCCGTTTGCCGTCTCGTCGGCGTGGGCGATGCTACCGGAGACGCGTGCAGCCGCCATGCGCTGACGAGTGCACCTCGGAGCCCATTCATCGCTTGCCGATGACTTCCTCGATCCCCCGCAGAACCGTGTCGCTATATACCACCGTTGTCCCTGGGTTCTCGATGATCCACTTCTTGCGGACCACTCCCTGTGGATCGATGAGAAAGAACGACCTGTTCGCGACCATAGACTGTTCGTTAAGCACACCGTAACTGCGGATGACTTTCCGCTCAGGAAAGTCGCTGAGCAGCGGGTACGGCAGCTTCAGCGAGTCGGCGAACGTCTGCTGCGAAAAAGTCGTATTGGCGCTGATTGCGAGATTCTGGATACCCAGGGCTTCGAAGCGTTTGAAGTCGGCCTTCCTGGCCGTCAGGTTCGCTGTTCATGCCGGAGCAAAGTCCGACCCGTAGAACTCGACTAGCACCCATTTCTTGCCCCGGAAGTCACTGAGGGAAATGTCGACCCCGTGGGTGCTCGGCAGCTTGAAATCGGGCGCCTTTTCACCCACCTCGAGCGCTGAAGAAGACACAGCGCTTACTCCCAGTAGACCAACAAGAAGAAAGGTCACTAAGAGCAATCTCTTTGGTTTCGCTGAGTGGTTCATTTTCGTCCCCTTTCCCTATGCGTATTCGTGTTCGTGACACGTGTTCGTGGACAGAGGCATAAGCAACGAGCACGATCATCGGATCACGCGATTCGCCCGAGACAACACTTCCGGAGCAATCTTAATTCCCAGCGCTTTCGCAACCTTTAAGTTAATGACCAGTTCGATCTTGTGGTTTGCCTCCACAGGAATTTCACGAGGACTATCCCCTTTGAGAATCTTGTGCACCAAACGTGCGGCCATTCGGCCGGATTCGTAGCTATCTGGAGTGTAGCTTGCGAGACCTCCGTTCTCGGCGAAGAAAGTCACAGCAAACATCGTCGGCATTGACCATTGAGAACCAGCTTCGCGGACGTAGCCGGGAATATTCGATGTCATTGGGCGTGGTGACAAGATCCCGTGTATGTCGTTCTTCTTTAAGCTAGCAAGAACCGCTTTCACCTCATCCTCAGTTCGCACCGCCTTCGCGATCAGCGCAATTTTGAGGTGACGGGAGGCATCGCGATATACCTTCGCCTCGGAGATACTGTAGGCGTCAGTCGCATTATAGGGGAATAGGACGCGCCTTAGTCCCGGGATCATCTCCTTAAAGATCTCGAGGCGTTTGGGACCAAGCTCAAGATCGAGATTCGTTACACCCGTAACGTTGCCTCCAGGACGAGCAAAGCTCTGAATCAACCCTAGCCCTACGGGATCTCCGCCGCCGGCAAAGACGATCGGCACCTTTGTGGTTTCCATCTGAGCCGCTCTTGCCGCGTTGCCTCCCTCTGTGAACAAGATATCCACTCCTTGCTGGACGAGTTCCCTACCGGCAACGGGAAGAGCCGAGGTATCTCCCTGAGTAAATCGGACGCCGATGACGAAATCCTTATTCTCATGGTAGCCCAACTGCTTCAGCCCATCCCGTAAACCTACCGCACCTGTGGTCGGTCCAAAACCCTCTGTAAGCACCCCGATTCGAACGGGCACTACGCGCTCAGCGGCGCCTACACGGCCGGCGATAAGCCCGCTACTAACTAAGAATGCGAGGAACATGAGGGAACGTTGCATCGTTTAACTCTTTAACGTCATCGGGATCGTGATCGTAAACTTTGATCCTTTGCCGACCTCACTCTCCACTCCGATTTCGCCCCCCATTAGATTGATGAACCTCTTTACGATTGCTAGACCGAGCCCGGTGCCGCCGTATCGACGGGTGCTCGACATGTCCGCTTGGCGAAACTCATCGAAGATGTAATTCAAAGCCTCTTGCTTCATCCCGATACCGGTATCGGAAACCGTGAGCTTCACGTTGCCATTCTCCTGCCACGCCGCAACTTTGATCTCGCCTCTTTCGGTGAACTTGGCCGCGTTGCTTAAGAGATTCAACACCGCCTGCTTGAGTTTATCCCGATCAGTCTTCAAGGGCGGGATGTCAGGAGCGATGTCGGTCACCAGATGGACGCGACCATCCTTCAACATTGGCTCCACGGTCGAGGTCGCCATGCGGACCACGTCGTTCAGCTGGAATGTTTCGGCGTAGACCTCCATGCGGCCGGCCTCGATCTTGGATAGGTCGAGAAGCTCGTTGATCAGGTTGAGCAGGTGTTCCGAACTGACCAGAACCTTCTGGAGATTGTCTTTTTGTAGATCGGGGATTTGCGCACCGGTTCTTCGCAGAACGATGCGGGTAAAGCCGATGATAGAGTTCAGGGGCGTGCGCAGCTCATGACTCACGTTGGCAAGAAACTGTGATTTGTGACGGTTGGCGGTTTCGAGCTCCTCGTTCTTTTCCTGGATCTCCTGAAACAGTCGGACGTTCTCGATGGCGATGACCGCTTGATCGGCAAAGGTCTTTAGGAGAGCAATCTGCTTATCGGTGAAAGGACGAACTTCCTTGCGCCGGATCACTATTCCACCGAGGGGTATACCTTCGCGCAGAAGCGGCATGGCCAGAATCGTTCGGGTGCCGAACCGCTCGAGGTAAATCTTCGAAGCCGGATATTCGGTGTCGGCCTCCAGGGCCAAGTCATGCACATGGATGCTACGACGCTGTAAGATGGAGCGGCCGCTCACAGTGTCTGGGTCAACAGCAAACAACTCGGTCGACTCCGGCGCTGGTGTTGATCCAAAGAAAGCCACCCGGTGATGGAAGTCGCCTTCGAGCCGAAACACTTGCGCATCATTGGCATCGCACAGTCGTGCAGCTCTTTCCGCCACCGCGTCGAGCACTGGCTGAACATCGGTATGCGAACTGGCGATCACTCCCAGAATATCACTCGTCGCTGTTTGCTGTTCCAAGGACTCGGTGAGTTCTCGTGTCCTGTCCTCGACCTTTTGCTCCAAGTTGCTGTAAGACTCCTGGAGCTGGGTAGTCATCTTGTTGAATTCATCGGCCAAGACCTCGATTTCGTCCCCGGTCTTCAGGTCGAGACGATAACCGAGATCGCCGGCGCCGATGCGCTCCACACCTTCGCTCAAGATGCGGACGGGACGAACGACGCGTCGCGCCAAGAACCAGCTGGCGATTAGTGCCATGCCGAGCCCGATCAAGAACAAAGTAGAGGTTCGCATCATCGACGCGTAGAGCGTCTCATAGGCTTCTTCGACGGGTCGCTCAATGATTACCGCCCAGTCCAAACCCGGAATGAGCGCAAACGACGTGAGCACGCTTTTGCCCTGAATATTGTCCGCGACAATGGCATTCGGCGCGGATTTTCCGGGGGCCGATTGAAAGGCTGCTTTTACTTGCTCAAGCACGGCCACGTTGCGCCTTTGCAGAACAAGGCTGATATCGGGATGGGCGATGAGTTCGCCGGTCCGAGTTACGGCATAGGCATAACCCGCTTTTCCCACGGTGATCGCGGAGACCACGTCGCCAATGTATTTGAGGTTGACCTCGGCCTGCAGCACCCCGATAACATCGCCGGCGAAGCGCTCGATCGGGACCGCGATGGTCATATAGGGCTCCGAGCCTCGAACGAAGTGGACGGGACCGAAATAGGACTTGCCTTGCTTCGCCGTTTGAAAAGGCGCTGCGTTCGCAAGATCCCGTTTGGCTTCGGGAAGCACCGTGCGCAAGCGCGACGCCTGCACGCGAATCGCGCCCTTTTCATCCAGCGCCAGCGCTTCGGTGACCGCCGGCGCGATCAAAAGTAGCTTTTCGAGTTCGAAGCGAAATTCCGTCGTCAGTCCTTTAGGAGCGATTTCGCGGCTCTTCGTCGCGCCTTTCAGAGTGTTGTGGATCTCTTGCACGAAGCGCTCGATTTTGACCGCCGCCCCGGTGGCGACTTCTTTCTGCACCGCGCCCAACTGATCCCGACTCTCCAGATAGCGGAAATAGATTTCCACAAGACCGCTCGTAATCAGGCCGCCACCGATCAGAAGCACGGAGATAAAGAAATAATCGCGGACCAGGCGCCCGCGTCGCCGTCCAAGGATCCTAGGAGCGCGAAGATTTTGGATTTTGGATTTGATCCTTTGGAACATTTTTTCTTAGATCTTCTGCTCAATCACTCCCACAAACAGCGCAAAGAGCGGGTGGTTTTTAGGTTCTTCTGTGGTTACCCATTGTTCTCGCGCCTTTCGCCTCACATCTGTTTTCATTTGATTACCTTTTTCGCTCGCGCCAGCACGTTGGGTGGGATCCTCAAGCCCAGCTCCTTGGCGGTCTTGAGATTGATCGCGAGTTCGATATTCTCAACCGTCTCGATCTTGAGATCTTTGGGATGAGTCCCGCTGAGAACTTTCTGGACGTACTTGGCGGAAAGCCACCCGATCTCATAATAACTCTGGCCATAGCTAGCGAGCGCGCCGTTGGCGACCATACTTTGCTCGTGAAACATCGTCGCCAGCTTCTTGGCTTTTGCCGTGTCAATGATCAGTTGGGCCTGGCTAACCACCATCGCGTCTGGGGTGTAGAAAAAAACGTCCGCCTCTCCAGCCTTGAGGCCCTGCAGTGACTTCTTGAGTCCATCGACAGAGGTGACATGCCTTTCGATCAATTTGATTCCCAGGCGTTTTGCTTCTTCCCGCCCGAACTTGGCTGACTCTGTCGCCATCCGGTTACCAGGGTCGTAGAAGGTCAGCACGCGGCTAGCTTTCGGCAGGATCTCTTTGAGGATCTCGAGACGTTTTGCGGTAAGATCACGGTTCAAAAAGTGAATGCCCGTGAGCCTCCCCCCGGGTCTCGCGAAACTCTCCACGAGTCCCGTGGCTACGGGATCGCTTCCTATACAGAAAATGATCGGAACATTCTCCGTTACCGCTTTGGCCGTCGTAATGATAGAAGTGGCGAGCGCGTAAATCACATTGACTTTTTCTTGTTCAAAATTTCTTGCCGCCTCCTCCGCCGCCTTGGGATCGCCCTTCATGTCCCAGATCACCAGGGTAAATTGTTTTCCCTCTTCGAGCCCTATCTCCTTTAACCCGGCTCGGAGACCGTCAACGGTCTCATAAAATGGGCCCCCTGGCAGAAGAACGCCGATGCGATAGACTTGCTGCTGTTGCGCGTTAGCGGAGGGCCAAAGTGCCAAGAGGATAGCGCCAAGAAAGGTCAGCGCAGAGAACATAGCGCTAAGCGTAAAGCCTGAGATTTTCCTCTTCATGTTTTCTTTACGCTCGCCACTCGTCACTTAGCCCTTCTCACTTGACTACCTTCACTGCCCGGTTGACAACCTCGGGTGGAATCGTGACGCCGATCTGGCTGGCAGTCTTGAGATTAAGCCCAAGGTCAAACTTCGTCGGCTGTACCAGAGTCAGATCTCCAGGCTTGGCGCCTTTGAAAATTTGGTCGATGTATTCAGCCGCGCGGCGAGAGAGATCGGGTAAGTTTACGCCGTAACTTATCAGTCCGCCGGCTTCGACGAATCCGATGCGGTCGTAAACGGACGGCAGCCGGTTTTTGATCGATGCTTGCGCAATCGGAGCGAGATGACTGTTGAACAGAGCGTCCGTCATGATGAAAAGAGCGCCACTGCCGCCCTTGGCCGCGGCGCCCACCGCGCTGTCCAGCTCGTTGGCGTTTTGGGCCGTCACCGATTGAAAGGTCATGCCCATAGAGCGGGCGCCGAGTTCGGCATCTTTGAGGCTCCGGGCATGGCCTGGGTTTTTTGGATTCGAAAGGCCAGCTACTTGAGACGTCTTTGGAAGAGCTTCTTTGATTAGTTTCAGGCGCGCGCCAAAAAAGTCGGCGGACATTCTCGCCACGCCGGTGACATTTCCCCCCGGAAACATAAAGCTTTTAATAAGTCCCGCCTCGACGAGATCACCCGCGCCGGCCACAACGATTGGAATCGTCGTGGTAGCGTTCTTGGCGGCAACAGCCACGCCGGTGCCACCGACCACGATGACATCAACATTTTGCTCGACTAGCTCCCGCGCAAGTTTATCTAACCGGTCCCTTTTGCCTTCGGCGTAACGGTATTCCAGCGCAATATTCTTGCCCTCTTCATAGCCCAGATCACGGAGCCCTTGACGCAGGGCCTCGTCGCGTGCACCGTTCACTGCCTGAGTGCCTGAAACCAGTACGCCGATCTTCCAGGTTTTTGCCGGCTGTTGGGCACGAGCAACAACACAGCCCGCGAGCAGCCCCAACACAACCCCCGCAACCCTAAAGATGTTTTTCCTCCACGATGATCTCACCATTTGTTTTTCCCCTCCGATACCTCATTCAAGAATCGAATCCTTAAAGCATGACTCGCACAAAGACGCAAAGGCCGCCAAGGTGACGGACCGAGGCCCGTTATTTTATGACTTATCCGCTCGCGCCAGTAAATTCGGCGGCATTGTCAGGCCGATCTGCTCGGCCGTCTTCAAGTTGATAAACATCTCAAACTTTGTGGGCAATTCCGCAGGCACGTCGGCGGGCTTGGCGCCTTTCAGGATCTTGTCGACGTGCACGGGAAGTCGCCGGTATATCTCATCGAGAAAATGCCAAATTATCTCATCAGCTTGTCATCTCTTTGGATTGCCACGGATCTCCTTGCCGCCTCCAGATTGATATGCACCATACTGCTGTCTATTAATGCCTGTCCAGCGTCAAGTTAATGCCTGTCTAGCATCAAGTGAGTCTTGCGCTACCCTCGCCTGGGCGCGGGAGGACGTGCAGTCGAATGATCAGTGATATAGATCTCACAACCCATCGTTATTTCCCAGGGCAAGCGTTATGCCATTGTTAGGCGGAACGCCGGCCAAAGCAAGCCATTGATCCTGCGGTGAAATTTGGATCCGAGAACGCCTTCACCGAGTGATAATAGTAGACCAGCGTAGCAATCTTGCTACACCCCCAGTATCAAATTTGCTGCACTACATTGGTGAGTAAACGCTGGAGCATGTATTTCCCCAAAGGTCGGGTCGTCCAAGCTATAGCATCCACAACTGTTATAGCGCGCAAGGTCACACGACGGTTTCGGTGTTTGTCTGTTCGCCATGCCCAATGGGTCAACTTTAGCGAATGTTCCTCAACGTCGTCGTTCCGGCATGGAATGCCGGAACCCAGGTTCCCCCATGGATGTTTCCGGAATCATCCCGTGCGGGCTCCTGCCTCTTGGTGGAGAAGAAGACTCAGGCACCCCCGACCCGTTAAAGGGTGCAATCTGGCCCAACCAGAGAAGTGCCTTGGTTGAGCGAAACTGAGTTCTTGCAGCCGCCATACCTTCTGCGTACAGTTGAATAGCGGTGTGAGGCTGAAACGTGAACCGGGACTGGCTCGTTACTGCTTTCTTTTTTGTCCTATTACTTGTTCTCCTCTACGGTGCCTTTCTGATCCTTAGCCCGTTTCTGAAAGCCTTAACCTGGGCCGCTATCTTGGCGGTTTTGTTTTATCCCGCCTACGATTGGTTACTTATAGTTTTTAAAGGCAAAGCGACCCTGGCCGCACTAACGATCATCGTATTGATCGCGCTGGTTATTGTTTTGCCGGGTATCCAAATTGTCGGGTTTCTCGCCGAAGAGGTTGTCGAACTGGTCAAATCCGTAGGCGCCCTGACAAATAGTGAAGGCGTCGAGACGTGGAAACGGCATCCCTGGATCCAATGGCTGCTCGGTTGGTGGAGCATGTTGGGTGTTGAGCTTGCGAAGTTCAAATTCGAAATCGATTTGAGGAAGCTAGTGATTCAAGGGGCCCAGGTATCCTCAGGCGTTTTGGTATCTCAGCTAACAGGGGCGGCACAGAATATTTTTATTTTTATTGCTAACGTTTTACTGGTCCTTCTTACCCTATTCTTCTTTCTTCGGGATGGAGCTGCCTTCTGTTATCGCCTGCGTCGGCTTCTACCCATGGATCCAGAACATCAGGAACGCCTCTTTACCAATATCGTAAACGCCGTGACAGCCGTAGTTCACGGTTGTTTGGTGGTCGCGATGGTTCAAGGGTTTCTCGCGGGTCTCGCCTATTGGGTGCTAGGGGTGCCGTATGCCATAGTCTGGGGCGTAGCGACTGCTTTTTTTGCGCTGCTACCGGTTGGAGGATCAACCATTGTCACGATACCTGTAACGATTTACCTTTTTCTGCAAGGCGATATTATCAGAGGTGTGCTAATGGCCATATGGGCTCTGGCTGTGGTCGGGGGCGTAGATAATGTATTGAAACCTATATTTATAGGGACGCGACTCAAACTTCCGATGTTGTTTCTGTTTTTCGGAATTCTTGGCGGGTTATCGGTTTTCGGCGCCCTCGGACTGATCTTGGGTCCCGTTCTGTTTGCTTTGCTCGCGGCTTTTCTCGATCTCTATCGGGAGGAATATGCGGCGACGTAAGAAATGGAACATTTTGCAGAGGTAATACCTGAGCGTTTTCAATTCAACGAACTGCATTTGGAGAAAACTATGGGAGAAGATATTCAGGTCAAGCGCGAAATCGTTCTGGAAGCAGACGCTGAGACGATGGAGCGGATGCGGAAAGAGGGACATGCAAGAGGATTCACCGTTTACTGCGACGAAGGAGAGCACATCGGCGGTGACAATTCAGCCCCGCCTCCCCTAGCTTACTTCGGCCTCTCGTTGGCGTTTTGACTGCTCACGCAGATTTCCCGGTACGGGGAAATGCTCAAAACGCATATCGACAAGGCAAGGGTCCTTGTCACTGCGCGATTTAAAAATGAAGGTTCCGTGTTGTGTGAGACAGTACAAGCAGAGGCTCTGGGCTTTGAAACGCGCTGCGAACTGACTTCCAACGAACCGGCGAACAAGGTCGCTAAGGTTGTGCGCAATGCGGAGAATGGTTGCTATGTGATGCAGACAATCCTCAAGCCGACTCCGGTTGAGCGTCAATTTACCCTCAACGGGGAGGCGTTCGATCCAGCAGCATTTGCGAAAAAGGCTTAGGAGAAAAGACGTGACCATAGAGAACCTAGCGCGGAATCCGCAATCAAAGCAAAAATCCACAGCACTACGAAGCATACAAAGAGTACGAAGGAAAAGCAGTCTTTTAAGTTTCAATTCCTCTTTTTCTATCCGATCCATGCTAGGTCTTTCGAAAATACCGGGCGGGAGGGGGCTCGGCGAGTTTTATCACATCATTCCAGCATGGAGTGCTGGAATCCAGGCCGACATGACATCTCCGGGCGCATCATTCGAGGCTGGCCGGCCATCCATGCCGGCATGACGAAGATTCTCTGCAGGCGAGTGTAAGCTCATGAATACAGTGTGGTTAAACAAATTTTTGAAAGGAGATAGGGCCATGGCGAAAGAGGCGGAACTCTTTGGTGTTCAATACAAAGAAGGTTCGTTGGAGCCTAAGACCGCGGAATTTATAAAATTCGCCGTCAACCTGGCCATCGGGCACGAGCATGGGGCAAAGCTCCACCTGGAACGGGCCCGGAAGTGCGGTGCTAGCAAAGACGAAGTCTGGGAGGCGGTGGCCTATGCCATGCGGCCGGTAGCTGCCAAAGTGCGAAACTTCGCCAAGACGATCATTGCGAAATAATAGGAGAATTTACGGCTGGAGCAGTTGAAGTTGGACGATTGAAACTACTGGTGCAAGGGTTCCAATCGTTGCAATGGTTCCATGCAGTTCCATGGGTTCAGAAACAGGTGAGAAAAGAAAAATATGAATCAATGGACTATCGAAGTCGGGGATGAAAATTTCGAAACGGCGGTTTTGCAACGTTCGCAGGAAGTGCCGGTGCTGGTGGATTTTTGGGCGCCCTGGTGCGGTCCTTGCCGCGTCTTGGGTCCGGTTCTGGAAAAGCTCGCGGAAGAGTACGCCGGCAAGTTTCTCCTCGCCAAGATCAACGTCGATGACAATCCTTCGGTTGCCGCGGCATTTGGCATCCAGGGGATACCCGCGGTGAAACTCTTTAGAAACGGCGGGGTCGCGTCGGAGTTTACCGGCGCTTTGCCTGAACCTGTGGTGCGGGAGTTTCTGTCCCAGTTTTTGCCTTCAGCGGCAGACCAGCAGGCTCTTGAGGCGGCGGCGTTGGAAAAGGAAGGAAAAGTTGCCGAGGCGAAGGATAGGTATCAAGCGATTCTCAAGTCCGAACCGAACCATGCAAAGGCGTTACTCGGCATCGGCCGCATCCTGACGCATGAAGGAGACAATCAGGGGGCATTGAATCAATTGGAAAGGATACCGCTCGTTGCCGAAGAAAGAAAAGAGGCGGATCGTCTCATCGCCCGGCTGAAACTCCAAGGCGGCGCAGCGCAAAATGAATCGGCGCTGCGCGCTAAGCTTAAATCCGAGCCGGACAATCTTGAGGCCAGATTCGATCTAGCGCAAGCGTTAGCTGGCAATGAAAAATACGAGGATGCGCTCGCTGAGTTCCTAAAAATTATCAAGGCAGACCGAAGTTTTCGCGACGACGGAGCACGCAAAGCGATGATTCAAATATTCGAAGTTCTGGGATCGGACCATGCGTCAACCGAGAAATACCGCTCCGAGCTTGCAAAGGTCCTTTTTAGTTGAGGTAATTTTGATGCGCCCCTCTCTTTTATTTTTTCGACAGTAAAGGAGAGGCGCTGGTTGATTGCGGCAAGGAGGATAGACGACCATGATCAGCTTGGAACAGTCGAATTGTATCATCGAGGCGATTTTTGCACGCGGCCGTGAGTTGGGTTGCCGTCCACTCAGCGTCGTGGTGGTTGAGCCCGGGGCTAAGGTGAAAGCATTTCAGAAGGAAGATGGGTCGGCAATGATGCGCTTCGAGATGGCTTACGGTAAGGCTTATGCCGCACTGGCCTTGGGCCGATCCTCATCGCTGGTCCGTGTCCGGACGGAAGAACGACCGCTGTTCATGCAGTATTTGATCCGTGCTTCGGACGATCAAATTTTTCCCGAAGGCGGCGGCATGTTGATTCGCGATAAGGACGGCGAAGTCGTCGGCGCTGTGGGGGTTACCGGAGACACGCAGGAGCGCGACGAAGAGTTGGCCGCTCACGGTATCCACGCGGCGGGCCTCAAGACCGACGAGGACTGTAAGAATCTTGGTTCGAAAGTACGGCTGGAGAATTAAAAATTCGCCTCGCCAAGGCGCCAACCGCAAAGGTCGTTCAGGCGACCCATTCGGAAACCGGTGCTTTTGCTTCGTGTAGCGGTTGGCAGACAATATCCACTAGGCTCGGGGCGTCGTGCGCGAGAGCTTGTTTCAGCACACTCCCAAGCTTTTTCGGCTCGGTGACGCGCCAACTCTTGACGCCGAAGGCGGAAGCGACGGCGGCGTGATCGGTGGAGTCGAAGTCAACCGAGAAGTAGCGCTGGTCGTAACCTGACTTTTGCCCCGCTTTGATCCAGCCATAGGTACCATTAGAAATCACAATAAAGGTTATCGGCAGCCGATAACGGACAGCCGTCTCAAGCTCACCGCAGGTAAATCCAAAGCTGCCGTCGCCCATTAATGCAACGCATTTCACCTGGGGTCGCGCAAAATGCGCACCGACAGCCGCAGACAGCGAGTAACCCAGCGCGCCATGGGCCCGGTTAGAAAAGAAACGGCGCCCCGTACCCCGCACCCGGTAGTAGGCGGAGAAATAGGGACAGGGGGTACCGGCATCGGCGACTACAATGGCGTCCGGGTCCAGTGTCTGGGCCACTTCTGCTACGACCCGCTCCGGTTTGATTGGCTTGTCGTCGGTCAGGGTGAGGGCGTGGAATTTAGCGAATTTCTGCTCCGTGGTTTTTTGCACTATGGTTGCCTCCAGCGGCCGGCGCACCATTGCGAGCGCCTCATTCAACGCCGCCAGCGCTAGCTTCGCGTCGCCCAGCAGTGGCACGTCTATTGGATAATTGGCGCCGAGCACCCCCGGGTCCACATCTATATGGATCACCTTCGTTTTGCCGGGCCGCGGATGACGCCACCGCTCGGTGGTTACGGAGCCGGCACGGCAACCGACGAAGATGACCAGATCGGTCTGATCGACGATTGCACGGGTTTCCGGCGTGCCGCCGTTGGAGCCCACGACACCCACCGCCAGCGGATGTAGCTCGCTGATCGATCCCTTGCCGCTGATGGTGGTAGCGACGGGTGCCGAGAGCCGTTCCGCGAGCTTGACGAGATCCTCCTCTGCGCCCGCAATCACCACCCCGCCGCCGCAGATGAAACAGGGACTCGCCGCGTCGCGCAGCAATTGCGCAGCGCGCTCAACGAAATACGGATCGGGCGCGACACGTCGTGCTGGATAGCAGCCGAGACTGTGATCGCCCCACACGTCAGCGCGCTCCACGGAGCCGTTTTGCACATCGAAAGGCAGGGCGATGTGGGCTGCGCCCGGCCGGCCAGTGGTCATCTGATTGAAGGCGGCGCGGAAAATACGGGGGATGTCCTGCGCGCGGTCGAGCACTGTGTTCCATTTCGTCACCGGCCGCATGAGCGCGCCCTGGTCGAGAGCGGTGAGCGCGTAGCGCCCGCGCGAAGCGACGGAGATGTCGGAGTTGATGCATAAGACCGGCACGGAGGATTCATTGGCCTCGGCGAGACCGGGAAGTATATAGGTTGCACCGCCCCCGCTGGGCCCCTCGCACACGCCGACCTTGCCTGAAATCCGCGCGTAGCCGTCCGCCATGTAGGCCGCCGAGCGTTCGTCGCGCGTCAGGACGTGACGCATGCCGTGGGGCAACCGCGCCAGCGCATCATAGAACGGCAAGCTGGTGTCGCCGCACAGACCGAAGAGGATCTCGACGCCGTGCGCTTTCAACATCTCCACTGTGGCTTCAGCGCCGGTAAGCATGCCACTCCGTCCCTCTGCCGGTTTACTCATGCCGATGTTACACCCCGCTTTCTGCTTAGTCGGAGAGAGTTTTATCTTTCATGGTCTTCATCGCCTTATGCGATCGTATTATGATAGTTGTTAGCAATACAACCTTATTCAAACGGTTTCCGTTTCGTCGAAGACTTGTCTTCCTTCACTCTCCCTTTTTTTGGCTCTCGGGGAGAATGAAGAGGAAATTTTTTCGAGCGTAATCAGAGATGGATTTGATAGAGCAAGAAATTCAACAATTGGCACGTTCGCTTTATCACCGGGCGGCTGAAGACAAGCCATCCATTTTTGATGCCCAGGATTGGCTGGGCAAGATGATCGAGTGGTCGCTGGAGGACGAGTCCCTTCGAGTTGCGCTGTTTCGTTTCGTCGATGTCCTACCTAGCTTAGACACTGCTGGCGAGATTGGCCGCCACCTCGAAGAGTATTTTGCTAAGGTGGATCATGCCTTCGGCGGGTTGGTTTTTCTCGCTCAAGCTCTCCGCGCCGGCTGGTTGCTCGCGCCGGTGGCGCGGCAGAACGTGACGCGGTTGGCGCGGCGCTTCATCGTCGACGAAAAGCCGGCTGCACTTCGTTCGGCTCTTGAAACTCTCCGCAAAGAACCCGCGGCGTTCACGCTCGACGTGGTCGGCGAGGCAACGGTGAGCGAAAAAGAAGCGCTGGCAACGCAGCGGCGCTACCTCGATTTATTGCAAAGCTTAAGCATAATATCAGAGAGTTGGCCGGTTGTACCGCAGATCGATCAAGGCGCGATAGGACCGCTTCCACGAATTAACCTGTCGGTGAAAGCGTCCGCTCTCTGTGCTCGTTTTGATCCGCTGGATCCGGACAGCGAAAGAATTGTCCGGGAACGTCTCAGGCCGCTATTTCGCGAGGCTTCCAGGCTCAATGCCGGGCTCACTCTCGACATGGAGCAGTATTCACTGAAAGACTTGACCCTGGCAATTTTTCGCGGCCTCGTCGAAGAATCTGAATTTGCCAGCCAACCGCATGCCGCCATCGCGATTCAAGCTTATCTTCGCGATGCGGAAGAGGACGTGACAGAGTTGATCGGATGGGCGCGCGCAAGAAGACGGCGCATCGGCGTGCGCCTAGTTAAGGGAGCTTACTGGGATAGTGAAATCACCTGGGCCAAACAGAAGGGCTGGCCGATACCCGTTTTTCTGGAAAAGCCAGAGACCGATGCTAACTATGAGCGGCTAGCGCGCTTACTTTTGGAGAGCAACGACGTTGTCGATGCCGCCTTTGGCAGCCACAATCTTCGAACTCTGGCGTATGCGATCGTAACGGCCGAGAAGCTCGGCCTGCCTCAACGCAGCTATGAGATTCAGATGCTCTACGGCATGGGTGAGCCGATCAGGCACGCGATCATTCAAAACGGCCAGCGGGTGCGTGTTTATTTGCCTGTCGGCAAGCTTCTCCCGGGCATGGCCTACCTAATTCGGCGGCTGATGGAGAACACATCGAATACTTCATTCCTACGCCAGACCTACGCGGACGAGCAACAGATCGATAAACTGATCGCGTCACCTGCGCCGGCAAAAGCAGTCACGCAAGCGCGCAAAACCACACGCAGGCGCGCGGCCGTTAATGCGGTGGAGCCGTTTCAAAATGAACCGCTCTTGGATTTTGCTCGCGAAGAAAACCGTAGTCGCTTTGCCGGGTTTCTTAAAGAGGTCAGGAAAAAATTCACTCGCAGCCACCCGCTCTGGATCGGCGGGGATGAAATAGAAACAAAAAGTTGGCTTAACTCTCTCAATCCGGCGGCTCCTGAAGAAATTGTCGGCCGCGTTCCTGTGGCGGCTCGAGAAGAGGCGGAACGCGCCGTGGTCAACGCCCTGGAATTCTTTCCCGAATGGAGCAGGACGCCCGCCAGCGAGCGTGCAACTGTACTGTTCAGGGCGGCTGATATCATGCGACGAAGGCGCATGGAGCTGGCGGCGTGGGAAGTGTTTGAAGTCGCCAAGAGCTGGCGCGAGGCGGACGCCGACGTCGCTGAAGCGATTGATTATCTGGAATACTACGGCCGTGAGATGTTGCGGTTGAGCGAACCGCGGTTGACTCAAAAACTTCCGGGAGAAAGCAACGTTTATCTTTACGAACCCCGCGGCGTCGGCGCAGTGATTGCACCGTGGAATTTCCCACTCGCAATACTCACTGGTATGACCGCGGCGACTTTGGTGACGGGGAACTGCGCGGTGGTAAAACCAGCGGAGCAGTCGCCCGTGATGGGCGCTTTCCTGATGGAAATATTGCGCGAAGCAGATTTGCCGCCGGGGGCATGTCAATTACTGCAGGGGGGTGGCGAATTAGGAGCTTACCTTGTACGGCATGCCGCGGTGCAGCTTATCGCTTTTACCGGATCGCGGGAGGTTGGCTTGGAGATTCTCCGCACCGCTTACGATCATCAGCCGGGGCAAGAGCATGTCAAGCGCGTGGTGTGTGAGATGGGCGGAAAAAACGCGATCATCGTGGACGAAGATGCCGATCTGGACGAGGCTGTGGTTCACATCCTTGAGTCGGCCTTTGGGTACCAGGGTCAGAAGTGTTCGGCCGCTTCGCGCGTCATCCTCGTTGATGAAGTCCATGACCGTCTGTTGGAGCGGTTGATCGAAGCGGTTCGGAGCCTCAAGATCGGTCCGCCCGAGGATCCGAGGAATTTCATCGGTCCGGTCATCGATGCCGCCGCGCACTCAAAAATCATCGGTTATCTCGCGCTCGGCAAGCGGGAAGGAAAATGCGTGCTTGAGTGCGAAGCACCGACGAAGGGTTTTTTTGTCGGCCCTGCCATTTTTAGTGAGATTGAGCCCGAGCATCGCTTAGCTAATGACGAAATTTTTGGACCTATAATTTCGGTCATCAAAGCGAGGGACTTCAGTCACGCCTTAGAGATCGCGAATGGCTCAGCCTATGCGTTGACCGGAGGTGTTTTCTCCCGTTCGCCGGCTCATATCGAAAAAGCGCGCCGAGAATTTCGCGTGGGCAATCTCTACGTCAACCGTGGTATCACCGGCGCCATTGTCGAAAGACAACCATTCGGTGGCCTGAAGCTCTCCGGCATAGGCTCCAAAGCCGGCGGTCCAGATTACCTGCTGCAGTTTCTTGAGCCCCGGACTATTTCTGAAAACACACTGCGCCATGGGTTTGTCGCACCAGGGGAACTAAAAGGCTAGGAACCAATGTTTTTCCGTTGAGTGCAAGTGTTCGCGTGTCAGCTAGCCGCAAGTCTCTCATGATACTCAAAGGAAAGCGACGCCCTTCATCGCGTACGAGGCACCTGGTTGGTTACCGGGGGGGCATCTCCAAACCATCTACGCGTACTGTCTAAGGCAGACGGCAAATTTTACGTATCGACGCGAGCGCTGGGAAACACCCGATTGCGACTTCATCGACCTCGATTGGTTGGACTCGTCCTCGGACGATTCCAACCTGCTAGTGTTGTTTCACGGCCTCGAAGGATGTTCGCGGAGCCATTACGCAGTCAGCGTAATGAACCAACTGCACCGCGAGGGCTGGAGCGGCGTTGTGCCACATTTTCGTGGCTGCGGAGGTAGATCAACCGATTTCCGCGCGGCTATCATGCAGGCGATTCAGTAGAATTGGATTGGATCCTGCGTAGACTCAAAAAAGAGCAACCGAAAAGCCGGCTGCACGTCGTTGGAATCTCGATGGGCGGAAACGATCTCCTAAAGTGGCTAGGCCAACAAGGCGGTGCCGCCTTGGATGCGTCCATCGAGCGGTGGCAGTGTCGGCGCCCGTGGATCTCCAGGTCGCTGCGCATGAACTGGATCATGGTTGTAATAAATTAATCTACACGCGGAATTTTCTCAGTGCGATGAAATCCAAGGTGTTAAAGAAGATAGCGGCGCACGATCTGGACCTGGACCCGCGTGCCGTACGCGCTACTTCCACTTTCCGCGAAATCGATAGTCTTTACACGGCCCCCATCCATGGCTTTAAAGACGCAGATGACTATTGGATACGCTCGAGCAGTAGGCCCTGGTGCGGCACATCAAAGTGCCGACTCTTCTGATCAATGCGCGGAATGATCCTTTCTTCCCGGGACACGCGTTACCGAAGCGCGGCGAGGTCGCCGAAGCTGTGAGTCTTGAGTACCCGGCGTCCGGTGCCCATTTGGGCTTTGTATCGGGAAGATTCCCAGGCGAGCTCAACTGGCTTTCACGCCGAGTCTTAAACTTCCTGGTG
>Ga0081455_10000994_pt1 | contig 35958 bp, 37 predicted proteins | sample TabmetS3T2R1_FD_70207 | JGI IMG/M metagenome (GOLD analysis project Ga0081455, IMG submission 70207) | Tabebuia heterophylla rhizosphere microbial communities from the University of Puerto Rico - S3T2R1 | ecosystem: Host-associated > Plants > Roots > Rhizosphere ...
GTCGCGTGTCCTTCGAAGATGAGGTCGCGCCACGCGTCGAAGTAGTGCGTGGGCAGCACGTAGCGCAGGGAGCCGAGGGGCTCGATCGCGTCGAGGATCTGTGACGTGATGTAGAGCCCGACGCCCGTGACCGTCGCGCCGGCCGGGGAGTCGGTGATGCACGACAGCAGGAACGTGAACGCCACCAGCCCGGTGAGCATCCATGACACGTATGCCGTTGCGATGGCGAGATGCCAGAGCAGGTCGCCGACGGACTGGTGGATCAGCGTGAACTGGCCGTTCTCGAAGTGCGGCGCGTCGAGCCCGTGCCACCCGAACGCGATACCACCGGCGACGAGCGCCACGACCACGACGGTGAGCACCGCCAGCCACGACACGAGGACCGCAACGCCCAGCTTGGCGAAGAGCAGCTTGACCCGGCCGACGGGACGCATCAGGACGAACCGGAGGTTCCCCCACGACGCGTCGCTCGCCATCGCGTCGCCGCCGAAGATGTCGACGATGATGATGAGGAGGAACGCGCTCATGAGGGCGAGCGCGGCCGCCGGCATCACCAGCCCGGAGAAGCGCGAGGCAAGGAACAGGAGGCCGCCGCCGTTTTGGCCACCCTCGTTGTCCGGCGGGTTCAGCTTCAGCGCGATCGTCATGATCACGGGGATCACGACCACCACTCCGAACGCGACGTACGTGCGCAGTCGACGCGTGGTCTTCACCGCTTCGGTTCGCACGACACCCATCAGTTGTCACCCTCGACCATGCCGAGGAACGCATCCTCGAGCCGGTGACGCGAGGTCACGGTCTCGACCCCGACCCCGGCGCGCACGAGTGCCGATACCAGCTCCGAGCGCTTCCCGCCGTTCATGCCCACGCTGAGCCCGGGCGCTTCGTGCTCGATTCGCTTCACGATCGGCAAGTCCTTCAGCACCTGCTCGGCTCGGGCCACGTCGTCGACTTCGAGGTACACCGCGCCGGACGCGCCGACGAGATCGCTCACCGACCCCGCAGCGACGAGACGACCTCGGTCCATGACGACAGCGTGGGTACAGATCTGCTCGACCTCGGCGAGGATGTGGCTCGAGAAGAGCACGGTCGCGCCCTCGTCGGCGGCGCGCCGCACGAGCTGGCGCACCTCGCGCATCTCACCTGGATCGAGCCCGTTGGTCGGTTCGTCGAGCACGAGGACCTCGGGACGGCCCAGCAGCACGCGCGCGAGGCCGAGCCGTTGCCGCATCCCTTGCGAGTACGTCTTCACCTTCCGGTTGATCGCATCGCCGAGGCCTGCGATCGCCAGCGCGCCGTCGAAGTCGGCATCAGCGCGCCGCGCCCCGCCGGACTCCCACCACAGCCGAAGGTTGGTGAGCCCCGAGAGATGCGGGACGAACGCCGCGGTTTCGATGAGCGCGCCGACCCGGTAGAGCAGCGGACTGCTCGGGCGGACCCGTTCGCCGAACAGGTACGCGTCGCCGGCGGTCGGATGGACCAAGCCGAGCAGCACCCGCAGCGTCGTGGTCTTGCCGGCACCGTTGGGGCCGAGCATTCCGCAGATTTGTCCGGCCTCGACCGAGAAGCTGAAGTCGTCGACCGCGAGCACGTTGCCTTTGAAGCGTTTCGAGAGCCCCCGCACCTCGACGACCGGCGCGCTCATCTTCGGACGCGCTGCGACGAACAGGTGGTGCGCACGTGGACCACGCGGCGAGCCTACCGTGGCGGTCCGTGGACGCCTCAGCGGACGCTCAGGTAGATCTCAGTCGCGACGTCGGCAGTCCGGATGCGGCCGCGCCTGTTGGGGTGCGCCGCCCGCGCGATGCCCAGCGCACACGTCTCTACCTGGCCGAGACCCCGTTGCCGTCGAGCCCGCTTCCGGGACTCGACGCGTGTGCGCGCTTCGTCGACCGGGTGGTCGGTTCGATGTGGTGGCACGTGCGCTTTCCGAATCGGGGACTCGCGATTGCGCCCCGGCTCCGTCCCGGCAACGGCCCAAGCAAGCGCCGGGCGAGCCGTGTGGCAGCGCATAGCGCTGCGCAGCCGATAATTTCATTTCGCAGCGCGCGGCTGCTATGCGCGCTGGCGACCGAGAAGTGGGGACCCGGCCATGACCGCGCAAGGGCATGAGCAATAGAGCGACCCGGCCTGCGCTGACGAAGAACTGCGCGATTGGCTCCCGCCTCACGCGCGGCAGGGCGAGACGTCCCTTGCTCTGGGGCGCTTCGCCCGTTGGGCGCTACAACTAGACCGCTCACACCGTTCAGGAACTGCATTCAGTGCTATGGGTTGATAAGCTGTGAGATAGCGGTGGCGTTCACGTGCGAGGCGCACATGTTGCAAAAGTTAACGGTGTTTTGCGTGTTCTGCGGGACTGTCCTGCTTGCGGACTTACTCGGCAGCGCTCCCGCTACCGCGCAGTCCTGGGAGAGCGGGCTCCGGGTAAGCTGCGGTCCGCCCGGCGGGCGACGACGCCCCGGTTGTGACGAGTATGGTCGCCGGTATGCTCCGCCGCCAGGATGGGGCTCTCGGGACAGCTACCGCCGCGGATACTACTATGGTCCCTCTGTCGGAGGAGCCGGCCCGAGCTGCGGCCCGCCCGGCGGACGACGACGCCCCGGTTGTGACGAGTATGGTCGCCGGTATGGCTACTGAGCCACTTTGCTGGCGCGTCCACTAAGCCCCATGTTGCGCACGTCCCCCATTGTTGCGCACGCCGCAGCGCGGATACGGTCTGAAGCGCTCGACCTGACGGAGCTTTCCTTCAAACTGAGCGGCCTGCTTTCGTTGGCGCCAGTGTGATTGCCACACGCCCTTTGGCGTACCATGTGACGGTAGGTATGTGGGAGCATCGGTCTTTTGGCTTGCTCCACCGAGGGAGGACGCAAGTGCAGCGTGGGCCATGTGGTCGCCGTCACGCCTGAGCGAAATTAGATTTTGGCGCGAGGCGTGGTCGCCGCGAGGCCGCTCAGGGGCGTAGTTGTTCAGCTGGCTTTTTGCGTTTGCTAGCGTGTTTTGGACGGGATTGGCCTTGTAACGCGGTGAGCTCCGAAAAGCTGGTCACGGCGCGCGTGGCTCACAATGCCAATTTCGGAATGAATGTTTTGCTGGGCCCATTCCCAGTATTTGAGCTCAGCCGAGATCCAAGCGAGGATTTCATCAACATCGGCGAAGTAGATGATGCCGACGTCGCACAGGTCGAGAGAGACGAGTGGTCTGCTTTAGCCTTGCGCGCTCCGATCGCGCGATCGGGTATTGGTGAGTAGGCGACTCTGTCCAGAGAGAAGCGCCTGTTTTCAAAAGGAGGCGCAGCGTATTTTTTTGTACCTAGGCCTTGGCGTCGGCCATCAACATCGCGGGCTCGATCCCCGTCCCGTCCCGCCGGGTTCGACTACCGGGACAAACTATCTGATCCCAATTGATGTGAAGGCGACTGAAGCTGGTGAGCTATGGGATCAATCGCTGCGCCTCACCGAGATTACGCGCAAACTTAAGACGGAGGCGGGCAATGCCACACACTTCGTCGTCTTTGACGCGTGCCGTAGCCCATTAAAGCTCACGCGCACCGGTTCACGATCCCTGGGACCGTCGCCTCCTACCGCGGTCCATATTGCGTGCTGTCGTTCGAGGGCCGGCGACTTGATGCGTGCTCACCAGCCAGTGCCCTTCGGTCTCGGCGGGGATCAACTGCGCGAGTACTCATATGATCGCTCCAGCCGCTTGAATTTCGGATTTGCGCCGCAGCCTCCACCCATCGTGCGCAAGGGCGGCAACGGTCGCGAGCGCGAAGACTGCGATGCGAAGGTCATAGCCCAATCACGCAGCCCCTCCGACGACGTCGTAAAGGAGCGGAGAACCCACAGGCGGTCGCAGAAGCACAAGCATTGGCACGAGCACTAGGAAATACCAGATAAATGCGCAGCCAGCTGAGACAGCGAGCGACGTTCGATACGAACCCAAGCGACAAACAATTGTGCACCCCGCGTAATTGTTGGGCTTGCGAAAAGATTTCGTGTGAGCGAGGTTTGATGCACGTTCAATCACTCAGGAAGTGAAGCCATGGCCACACGGCGCAACATTACGGTCGGCGTGGTAGCCGCCGCCATTCTCACCCTTAGTACCCCTTCCACAATGGCGCAGACCAAGTGGGACCTCTCGACGGTCTGGCCGGACGGTAATTTCCACACCAAGAACGCCATGCGCTTCGCCGATGAGGTCAAAAAAGCAACCCACGGTGGGGTGGAGATCACGGTCAAGGCGGGTGGTCAACTTGGGTTCAAGGGCCCCGAGCACTTGCGCGCCGTGCGTGATGGCCTCGTGCCGATGGCAGACGTGCTCAACATCCAACAGATTGGCGACGAGCCTGTGCTCGGTACCGAGGGCATCCCCTTCCTGGTCAGCTCGGCTGACGAGCTCAAAGTACTGCACAAGTACTTGCGCCCAGTCTACGAGCAGGTGGCGGCCAGGAACAATCAAAAGATCATCTACATGGTGCCGTGGCCGACGCAGTACCTGCACCTCAAGGTCAAGGTGGATACACTAGATGGCCTTAAGGGTATCAAGATCCGAGTACCGGACAAGGGTGCCGCCGACATGCTCACCGCCATCGGCATGGCACCTGTTCTCATTCCGTGGGGTGAAACGATCCCCGCGCTCGCCTCGGGCGCGGTCTCCGGCGTCTCCACCTCGGCAGTATCCGGCGTCGACGGTAAGTTTTGGGAGTTCCTCAAATACAGCTATCCGACCAACCACGTGTGGTCCTGTCAGATCATGACCGTCAATCTCGACGCTTTGAAGAAGCTCAAACCAGAGGAGCAGACGGCGATCGAGGAGATGGGTAAGAAGCTAGAGCCGGAATTCTGGGCCGCATCGCTGAAGGCGGACACCGATAGTGTCGCCCGGCTGAAGGAGGGCGGCATGGAAGTGGCGAATATTCCACCAGCGATGATGAAGGACTTCCGCGCCAAGACCGCGCCCCTGCTCGGCGAGTTCCTGAAGAAGGTGCCAGCAGCCGAGGCACCTGTGAGAGCCTATCTGGCGGAGATGAAGCGGTGAGCCGCCGCCCCTCGCCAATTAGGGCACACGCGTATGGTCGAAGGTGACGCGCGCAGGAGCCTCAATGCGGCGGCGCCCGCGCCACTGCGCTTGGTCCTGGAATTTCTCGATTGGCTCTCTCGTCTCGACGGCTGGTTGGGGGCTGTCTGCCTCGCGTCGCTGACGGCGCTGATGCTGGCCGAAGTGTTCGTGCGTGCGGTTTCGAACTTTATTCCCGGTGTACCGTCAAGTATTCCGGTCGCCTGGGAATGGTCGTCATACCTGATGGCGGCCACCTTCACGTTCGGCGCGGCTATGACGTTGCGTGCCGGCGGCCATATCCGTGTTTCGCTCCTACTGGCACATGCACCCCCAGCACTGCGCCGGCTACTCGACATCGCATCCGCCGCCGTAGCACTCGTGTTCATGGCCTTTCTGGCCTACGCCATGATTAAGTTCACCTATGCCTCCTACTCGAGGGGGCAGACCTCGATTTCGAGTGAGACGCCGGTCTGGATCCCGCAGGCGGCCGTCACGTTCGGCATGGCTCTTTTGGCACTGCAGTTTCTAGCGCGCGTAATTCAGGCCGTGCTCGGCCTGCCGCTCGAGGATACGCGCATGAAAGCTGGAGCGCTGGTGGAGTAATTCTCTAGTGCCGCGGGAGGGGGCCGACATGGTCGGCGCGACGCCACTGGCTCGGGATGCGAAATGCTAACCGTCGTAGCAACCCTGTTCGGTATCCTGTTTGGCCTACTCGCCAGCGGCGTATGGATTGGGATTTCGCTCGCCATCACCGGCACGCTCATGCTTGCGCTTTTCCGCAGCATTCCGCTCGACAAGCTCCTGCCGCAGTACGCCTGGAACATCCTGACCACGCAGGAGCTGCTCGCCCTGCCGCTGTTCATCGTCATGGGTGAGCTGCTGTTTCGCACCCATCTCTCGCGCGCGCTGTTCACGGGCCTCGCGCCGTGGGCGGGCCTGCTGCCGGGACGCCTGCTGCATGTCAACGTTCTGGGCTGCTCGATTTTCGCCGCAATCTCTGGCTCGTCGGCGGCCACGACGCAGGTCGTCGGGCGCATGGCGCTAGCAGAGCTCCTGAAACGTGGCTACGCCAAGAGCGTCGCCATCGGCTCGTTGGCCGGCGCCGGCACGCTAGGATTTCTGATCCCGCCCTCGAACATTATGATCATCTATGGCGTGCTGGGTGACGTTTCGATCCTAAAGCTGTTCACGGCCGGCTTCATTCCGGGCTTTCTGCTCGCTGGCTGCTTCATGGCCTGGATCATGATTCATACCACGCTGCTGTCAACGCTGGTGCCGGAGAGCGAGCGCGCTCTGGGTAGCCTGCGCTGGTCGGTGCGCTTCGCCGCGTTGAAGGATCTGGCGCCGGCGCTGTTCCTCATCGCATCTGTGCTGGGCTCCATGTACGGCGGCCTCGCTACGCCATCCGAAGCTGCAGCCGTAGGCGTGTTCGGGGCGGCCATCGTCACCGCCCTACAAGGCTCGCTCACCCTCTCCGCGCTGCGCGAGGTCGCCATCGGATCCGTCACCACCTGTTCTATGATCGCCATCATCGTGCTCGGCGCCTCGATCCTGGGCAACGCCGCCGCATTCCTCGGCATCCCCAACGCCATCGCGGATTGGGTCTCGAGCCTCGGCCTAACCCCGTTCATGCTGATCATCGCCCTGATCATTTTCTATCTGATCCTCGGCTGCTTTCTCGATGGCTTCTCCATGATCGTCATGACGCTTCCGATCGTGATGCCGATCATCAAAGGCGCTGGCTACGACCCCATCTGGTTTGGGGTATTTCTCGTGCTCGTGGTGGAAATGGCCCAGGTCACGCCCCCCGTAGGGTTCAACTTGTTCGTTATTCAGGGGCTGACCGATGAGAGCCTCGGTTACATCGCCAAGGTCACGCTGCCGTACCTGCTCATCCTGATCGCGTTCACGATCTTCGTGACACTCTATCCGGGCGTGGTGTTGTGGCTACCGCGCGTGCTCGCAGGCTAGACCCCAAGCCCCGTGACCGGCGCACCAACGCGCACAATTGCTCCGCAGCCGTTCATGGCACGCCTTTGGCTCGTTCGGATCAGGGTCAGGCCGCCGGAGGATCGGCACATGCAGCGGGCGATACTGAACGTGCACATCTCAAGCGTTTCTCTAAGTTGGCATCAGACGCATGGCTGACCATACACAGGCGCAACGCCATCTTGATAAAGGTCAACGCGCGCACCCACAGAGCGGCGCAAGGAATGCAGGGTCAAGACGCGAGGTTCGCCATGGATATCCTGTCCGATCCGGTGTTGACCGCAGTGCCGTTCGCTCTGTTTGTCGCATTGATCGTCGTCGCGCTGCGCACATTGGGGCGAAGCGATGAAAAGACCGGCCTGCCCTTCCGGTCGGCGCGTGACATCCTCGAGGAACACCTGACACGCCACGATATTAGCCGGGAAGAATATGTCGATCGACGTAAGGCGCTCGACTACATCACCGGGATGGTGTGACGGGGGCCTGCATTCACCGCTGATCACTAGACTGGACGGCGCATAGGCCAATCGTATCTACTGTGGTCTGTGCGGGCGCTTATTTGCTCCACGTCCCGACGCTCGCCTTCCCCTTCATGACCGACCACTTTTTCTCACCCGCGGTCACCAGCGTGAAGCAATTCTCCTTGCTGCCCTTCCAGGTCGTGCAGAAGCCGTCCTTCGAAAGCTTCCAAGACCCCTCGCCCCCCGCGCCGGTCTTTTCTTGTGGTTTGCGCGTTACCTTGCCATCTGCCTTAAATACCATCGTAAACTTGGTATTCGAAGGCGTTAAGGACGTGAACGGCACGCCATTGAAAAATTCGGCTTGGATCTCCTTCGGTGACAGTCGGCTTGCGGCATCCGAGCCGTTGGTGCTGGCAAGAAACAGAGCTGCTGCTAATAGGCTGATTGAAGCACGCATCGCTTCTCCTCCAAACCTCATCAGCCGCGAATCATAGTTCGCAGCGGTGAAGTCAGCTAACTGACAGAACGCAAGCAAACAACTCGAGCCCAGAATGCAAAACTTGTACTGAGGGCGTGCCGCGCGTGTGCTCGACGCCTGCCGCGCCGACTTAAGCGCTCGCCGGCACCGAAGCACCCTTCAATAACGTGTAACGACAACTCGATGGCTTACACTGCGGGGCCAACCGGCAGCATGCTCGGATCTTACGCTTGAGCCGGTGGACCGTACCGACTCGAGGCGGATTTCCCTTGGGCCGATGCCCTTTGCGAGTGCCCCTCCGATCCATCCATTGAGCCGTCTTCGTTACGGGGCATTTTTTGCTACCTATATTATGAGCGCCTCGGCACGAGCATCCTGACGATAGCGCCGCGCTCTCTCGGCCGTAGGCGCGGCATCTGTGACCCATAACACAGCTTCCATGCCATTGTTTGCCTATCGTCATCGCGGCTATCGGGACGTGGGACGCGCCATTGTCCAGCGTGGGGTGCGTGCTCGGCCGGTTGCTACCCGCGGGGAACTCCCGATAGCCGCCCCCACAATGAGCACGCCCGTCGGGCGCCCTTCGTTCAGCGAGCCGATCCTTGGCCAGCTACCGCAAGGTGGGCCCACATCTTCCTTCCTCCCCACGTCCGAGGTGTCCGCTTGCAAGGACTATAGGTTGCCGCTCTCTGTCGGCATTGACGAGCCCGTGTCTCCAGGCTTTGCACAAGAACCCCCCTCATTCGTCGCGCTTGCACAAAAAGCGGCGCACTTTGCACGAAAAACCCTCAGCATCAGGATTATTGTGTAGAATCAACTAAATGTATGACCTAACAAAGCTTTGGCAGCAGCGGTGGCGTCTGCATCTCCAAATGATTCACTAACCGCACAAGTCAGCAGGACGGGTACAGGAAAATCACGTTGTTTCAGTGGGAAAGCGTTGCGTGTGAAACTTAATTGTGACATTCTAAATAAGGCCAAAGATCAACACAATTGGAACGGCGCATGCCATCGCGCCTCCTCCAGCAAGTCCTGGCGGACCTTTTTGCTCTTGCCATCCTCAGACACCTGAGGAGCGCGCCGCCATTAACGCTGCCATTGTCGAAATTACCCGCGGCCTCTTTGGCAACGAGCACGCAGCAATCGATGGGCTGACCCACGAATCGCCTTCTCAACGATCGGATCGAGACGCGCTCTCGAAACATAGCCCCTTCTACGGTCTTGGGCTGCGTGAAGCGTGCCCGAAGCAGCTTTCGCTTGTGGATCGAAGGCCGCAGTCCGCGAGCGAGATTTGGGAGTCACTCAAGGCAGAAGGTTACAAGACCGCGCACACCAATCCCGCCCACGCGGTTAACGATGCGCTGCGCCGAAGAGCCAGAACACATGGTGACGTTTTGCTCGTTGGCGGTGGCAAATGGGGTAGGAAAGATTGGTACACCGAGGACCAGCTCAAGGAGATCGCGAAATCGATTGGCGGTATGGGCGGACGCGACAAGGCGGCTCACAGCGAGCGCACCAAGTCTGGGATGATTGTCGCAATCCAGCGAGGCGCAAGGCCCGGACACCCCAAAAAGCTCACTCCAGAAATGGTCCAACAAGTCGAAGAATTGATTCGGACCGGGTCGTCCGTTCTCGCAGCTGCTGCGCACATCGGAGTTGCGCCAGCGACCCTCTACAACAACTTAGGCCGAGAAAGATTGCAAGCGCTGCGCGCCGAGCGCGCACAGCAAGCCACTACTGACCCAGCACCGGAGGAAACACGGCATTGAGTGAAATAGGGCCAGAGCTGGCGGCTCTGGCCCCTTAACGGCGGTTCGCAACCGCTACCAAACCCCTCGCTGGTGAGGAGAGAGGAAGGTGCTAAGTGCGAAAACATCGCGCGTTAAAACCATAGCGGTCGAGCTTGGCTCAAGGTTCGTTAGGTAGAGCCGCGAAACCGCACAACACAGTCACTCTTACCACGAGAAGATCCTCAGCGTCCAGGCGGCTAACCCGTTGGCGTCTCTCTAATTATTGCCTTTTTGGCCTTTTGGCGCTTGGAGGTTTCTTCGTCGGTAACTGACGTGGGCGATCCCAGTAGGGCGATTTGCACTTAGGACAAACCTTCGGATCGCGCTCCGGGTCCCGAGGCAACCATTCATGGCCGCACCGCTCACACCGATAGCCCCATAGCTGCACTTTCGGCATGCGAGAACAGATATGCCTAGGAGGATTATACGTCAAGGATATGAGCATTGGTACTTGACCAATATGGGTACCTATTAGGTATATACCTATTAAGTATATACAGGGTCCTGCCATGCCCGATACGCTTAGCCCCCGAGAGCTACTCGGCCAACGAATTGTGGCCAAGGCAAAACTCGTCAAGCGGGGCACTGTTTGGATGGTTCCGTCTGAGAGTGGGAACCGGAGCCCATATGAGGTTTCCCCAGACCCCGAGCAGCCACACTGCACGTGTCCAGACCACGAGACACACGGGGGCAAGTGCAAGCACATCTTTGCAGTCGAATGCGCGATGCGGGGGGACCACGCTTTAAGCGGCTCAGAAATGTCCCGGCGTCGGCCACCGAAGAAAACGTATCCGCAGAAATGGCGGGCGTACAATGCTGCGCAGACGCATGAGAAGGAGAAGTTCCAAGAGTTACTGCGCGATCTCTGCAGGGACGTCAAAAAGCCTGTGCAGTCCCGCAATGGCCGTCCACGCCTTCCACTTGAAGATGCAATTTTCGCCGCCTGCTTCAAAGTCTACTCGACTGTGTCGGCACGCCGTTTCATGACTGACTTGCGCAACGCGCAGGAAGCGGGCTTCATCAGCAGAACGCCTCACTTCAATACGATCTTCCATTATTTCGAGGATCATAATTTGACACCGATCCTGCGCGAGATGATCGCACTCAGCAGCATGCCGCTGAAAGATCTCGAAACAAATTTTGCGGTGGACTCGTAAGGCTTCAGCACCAGTCGCTTTGTTCGCTGGTTCGATGAGAAGTATGGAACCCTTCGTGAGGAATACGATTGGGTCAAGGTACACCTTATTTGTGGCGTGCGCGCCAACGTGGTCACAGCCGTCGACATTCAAGGACGTCACGCCGCAGATACGAAATCACTACCGTACTTGGTAGACATGACCGCAGAAAATTTCTTTGTGCGGGAAGTCTCAGCGGACAAAGCCTATGCGAGTGCTCGCAACTATGACGCAATTGATCGATACGGCGCCACGCCGTTCATAGCCTTTAAATCCACCCATACCGGGCGCGGTAGTCGCTTGTGGGAAAAAATGTATCACCACTTCCAGCTCCGCCGTGATGATTTCCTCGCTCACTATCACAAGCGGAGCAACGTCGAGTCGACCTTCTCAATGATAAAAGCCAAGTTCCGAGACCATGTGCGGAGCAAGACGCCCGTCGCGATGGTCAATGAGGTGCTGTGCAAGCTTATCTGTCATAATATCTGCGTGCTCATTCAAGAGGCGCATGAGCTTGGCATCGAAGTAAGGTTTCAAGGGAAGTAACAAAAAGTGGTACACCAACAAGCCGCCGCGCTGTCCGTCGTCGCCGGTGATAGGCGTGAGTAACGATCTGGACGCCCTTGTGGGAATTCTGTTGCGACTCGGCGCCCGCGCGAGGGCCGTAAGGCACGCTGACCTGGGTTGTAAGATTCTCACGGCACATGATTTCGTGAAGGCAATGGGCTGTTCGTGCTACCAGGTCGCGAAGACACTGCTCTTGCGTGCCGAGCATTTCCCGGCTGGCAAAGCGACCAGCTCAAAGAAGCGCTTTGCCGCATTCTGCCTTGCGCTGCCGGACAGGCTCGACCTGGACGCAGTGCTGGCGACGCTTGGGGCTGCAACGGTGCGACTGGCGTCACGCCATGAAATTGAGCACGTTCTGGCAACCGTTCCCGGCGCGGTTTCGCCCTTCATGTTGGGGCCCATCCCGCTACACCTCGATGAGAGCCTGTTGGGCCTGCGTGCCATTTTTGTGAGCGGTGGTGTTCCTGGAGTGGACATAGAGATCGCTCCTGCCGAGCTCGTGGACGTCACAAGAGCACAGGTTGGGCGTTACACCGTGGACGGCACCCGAGAATGAGGTGCTTATTGCTATGTGGGATCGAGATGGTCCGCTCCGGCGATAGCGTGGGCCATTGACCAGCTCGGCCGGTCGCTGATCGAACTGCTCGAGACGATCAAACACCTAGGGGCCGTGGGCGTTGATCTTTACGTGACCAACAGTCGATCGACACCACAACGCCGGCAGGCAAGTTGCTCTTTCAATTGACCGATTGACCGGTGCTTTCGCCGGGCTCAAACGCTCCATCATCCGACAGCAGGTTCGGGCTAGGTTAAGCGTCACCAAAGAAAAGTATCGCTCGCGATAGCAAATTCATCTCCAAATCGGGCAAAGCAGGCGGGAAGCTGGGTCGGCTAGGTGCCGAGCCCGACAGGATAAGTTGGCAAGAGAGGTTGGTCTCGGGGTCGGCACAGTACGTTGGCTAAAGCGCGAACCTGCCTGCCACCGATTGATGGAGCTTGCAAAGCGACACCCCGAGCAAAGACCGCCAAATCTGACTGGTCCGCCACCCATGGCCACCAGGGCAACCGCATATTTGGGGCTTACGTTACCCATAGTGCGGGAGGGCCGTCGCGTACGCATCTGGCGAAACCCGCAGATGGTGGCACGAGAGTTGGGGATTGAGTCGGCTATTAGCGTGGCAATTAGGCAGCCTGCGCGCCGTCGCTCCCGGCTAGCCGACTTAAACCTTTGGGTGACGGCCACCACCCGTCAGCGCGCGCATCCCCATGTGCCATTGTCTGGAGTGCCAGCCCCACACCGGCGCTTTCCCGGTTACGTCGCGGTAGGCATCGGCAGTTTGCCGAGACGTTGAAGGAGTCGCCCAAACTGATTGTCGACGAAAACGCCTGTCCGGTGCTCGATCCTGGGCGCGGCCGTACCAAGACGTGCTATCTGTGGACCATTGACCGCGATGATCAGCCATGGCGCGGTCCCGAAGCAACCTATCATTATCGGAGTCAAGACTGCCGCCTATCTCTTCGGTGCATCCGGTGAAGCGCCGGGTTGCAGCTCAACAGGCTTGCCGACATCGATGGCTGGCGGTGGCGCTTGTGCACTTCCCGTCGCAGCGGCGGGCGGCATGGTGTCTGGGCCTTGAGGCAGAGGAGGTGGCGTCGGTAGACCCGCGGGGCCTGGAGAGGGGTTGGCACCTGGAAGGCCAAATGGAGGTGGCCCAAGATTTAGGCCGGAGGGCCCGGGCGGCAGACCGCTTGGTCCCGTAGGCAGATTGAAACCGCCAGGCCCGCGATCAAACGGAGGTAGCTGGATTTCGATTTTGCTAGGATCAATAGCTGGCCCATCGGACTTGTAGTGCATCACCATTGCCGGAAACGCGATCACCAAAGCGACCATGACGCACTGAATGATCACAAACGGGACGGCACCCCAGTAGATTTGCCCGGTGGTAACTGGCTCTACGAGCTTGCCCGTGGTCCTGTCCTTGTAAGGTTCCCGCGGCGCGACCGAACGCAAATAGAACAACGCAAACCCGAACGGAGGATGCATAAAACTGGTTTGCATGTTTACGCCAAGCATCACACCGAGCCAGATAAGATCGATGCCAATCTTTTCGGCCGCCGGACCAATCAGCGGAATGATGATGAAGGCGATCTCGAAGAAGTCGAGGAAGAACGCAAGTAGGAAAACCAATACGTTGACAAAGATCAGGAAGCCAATTTGTCCCCCTGGCAGCGAGGTGAGCAAGTGCTCGACCCAAACGTGTCCATTGACGCCGTAAAAGGTCAGCGAGAAAATACGCGCACCAATCAGGATGAAGACCACGAAGGCAGAGAGCTTCGCCGTAGCTTCAATCGCGGACCTCAGCAGGGTCATATTGAATCGATTGGGATTGCGGTCGAGCCAGCGCTTGAAAACAGCCAACAATATCGCCCCGCTGGCTCCCATCGCGCCACCTTCAGTGGGGGTGGCGACGCCAATAAAGATAGTCCCGAGGACCAGAAAGATGAGAAAGAGTGGTGGCACCATGACGAATGTCACCTGCTGAGCAAGCGAAGACAGGAACCTAAAGCCGGTGACCTTACCCAAGATCCAATTCAATACCGCGGCGGAAAACGCGAACAGAATTCCCACAGCCATGGTCAGAACCACGAAATCGGCGCCGCGATAGGGCTGGTTACGCATCACCAGATAGCCGACAAGGCCTGACACAATTGTGAGGATAGCAAGTGAAGTCAGTCCACGATTCCCACCAGGCTCACGAAAACCCACGGCATCAGGGGGCAGGCCTGGTGCAGCATCCTTAGAGAGTCTGGTGACTAAATAAATATATCCCGCATAGAGTCCCGACAGAACAATGCCGGGAATGAAGGCACCCTCGTACATGTCGCCGACAGACCGCCCGAGCTGGTCGGCCATCACGATCAGTACGAGGGAGGGGGGGATGATTTGGGCCAGGGTGCCGGACGCGGCGATGACACCCGAGGCGACGCGCCGATCGTAGCCGTATCGCAGCATGATCGGCAGCGAGATTAGTCCCATGGAAATTACGGATGCCGCGACCACGCCGGTCGTTGCAGCCAATAGTGCACCGACGAAAATTACGGCGTAGGCCAAGCCGCCGCGAACCGTACCGAAGAGCTGACCAATCGTGTCGAGCAAGTCTTCCGCCATACCCGATCGTTCAAGTATCAATCCCATCAGTGTGAAAAATGGTATCGCCAACAGCACGTCGTTGTTCATTATGCCGTAGAGACGATGTGGTAGCGATCCGAGCAGCGGCCACGATAGGGTAATCTCTCCGTGTGAAAGAGGCGCTAGCTCTACGGCAACAACAAAGTAGATCAGGCCGCAGGCGGCGAGGGAGAAGGCTACCGGATAGCCGAGTAGAAGGAAAACGACGAGCGACGCAAACATGATTGGCGCCATGTTGTGCGCAATGAAATCGGCCATACTAGGAGCTCCGGCAGATCAGGGGGACGGCGTACAAACTAGAAGTCATTCAGGACGGACCGCGCTGTTCGGCCTCGGCCTTAGCCGCTTGTATTACACGCTCGGCCTCTGCTTCCGCGGCCGCATGGTGGCCACCACCTGAGACGGTGTCGGCGAGATCACCCCTGATAATGGCGATCCGCTTGATCAGCTCGGAGATACCCTGCACAAACAGGAGCGTGAACGCTAGAGGGATAAGAAACTTTGATGGATAGACCGGCAAACCGCCCGCATTGGTCGATTGTTCATCTTGCATTAGCGAGAGCCAGAAGAATGGCCAGCCTAGCCACGCAATGACAATCGTAACGGGCAGCAAGAAAAAGAGGTGTCCAAACACGTCTATCCAGTTGCGTACGCGTTTAGGAAGCGCATTGTTCACAATGTCGATGCGGATGTGCTCATTAGACAGGAGTGTCCAGGGTGCGCAGAGCAGGAAGACCGCGCCAAACAGGATCCATTGCAGTTCAAGCCAAGAGTTCGATGACGTGTTGAAAACTTTTCGAATGATTGCGTTGACGGCACTGACGACCACCGCGATGAGTATCGCCCAGGCGACCACATAACCGATGCGGATGTTGAAGCGATCGACAGCACGACTAAAGCGCAATAGTCGTCCCAATTCTTCCTCCTAAATTAAGACTATCCGCGCAACAGGTTGGTGGCTTTTCATCACATCGAGGCCTGCGAGCCCTAGCCTAAGATCGATGCCTAGAGCTTGTCATGGCGACTACTCGAACTGCAAACGCCGAAGTTCATTTTCGCGAGCGAACACGGCAAAGCCCTCCCGAGTGTGGAAATCGGCGAAAGGCCAGGTCTCCCCGGCGCCAACGGGGGGGCGGCCGGCCTCCAATACTCTTTGAACAAGTAAGTAGCCGCCGCGTTCATTTACAAACGGGAGGCCTCCCGCTGCGGGAACCAAGCTCTTGCTAATTGAGTTAGCAATCTTGCGCGCCACCCGCTTACTGCCGAGAAGATCGTAAGCGCATTTTTGCAACGCTCCCCACGCACACCACTGTCTTGCTCGGCTCGATAGAGGGTCGCATGGCCTGCCATTCTCGTCGCGCGCCCAGGCCCCGAGGGTCCAGTGCTCTTCACATTCCAAGAGAACCTTAGCCCGATGAAGCACGATTGTCTCTATATTGTTGCTCATGGTGAACACACCTCATGAAGTAACGGCAGCAAGAAAATTCTCACACGGCCCGGTGAAGACGCCCAGGGTTCGGGAGCAATGTATCATTGCGGGTGATGCCGAGATCCAGCCTTTTCTTTTTCCGCTCAAGTGTTGGTCGCCGGGACATGGCTGGCTGCACGATTGCCCGACCCCGGGCTTGTCACGCAAAGCGGTGCGAGCAGCTGCCTTAATGTATCACGGAAGTGTGCGCAGCCGACGGCAATAATCCTATGCCCGCGGTGCGGCCGGCGATGCCGCGTGTTATTTCTCCGCTTTGGACCGGGGCAGAATGAGCAAGAGGTCGGTTGACTGTCCAGAGGGAGCAGCGTTTGCGAGGTTTTAGAGTACCAACCCTATTCCACGATCCCAAGAAAACTTCTTAGGACGGAAGCTGTCTCTGTGGCGTCCGCCCGGTCGGTGTGCGGTAGCGCCCAGGCGCTGCCATCGCGCATGACAAGCATGGGACTGCACAGTTCTACACCCGAGGCACGGTCGATGTTGGTGTCCACATTGACGGACACAATATCAGTCAACGAACGCTCGATTGGCTTCCTTGCCCAGAAGAGCAGCTTGCGTCGCATACTTACCTTGCCGCTCTGTTTGTCGAGGGTAAGCGTTGTCGATCCGGACTGTACCACGAGCTGGTGCTGTGTACGGTCAATAGTGGCCATGCCCTGCTCCTCCGGTAGTTCTCAGCCAAGGCATGTCGACATGTTACGCCCCCGGGCGCACAGCGGAAAAGGCCCTAACGGCTCAAGACCCGCCACTCAAGTTTCGCTACTTCACCACGACTACCGGGACGGTCGCCAGTTGCACGACCTGGATGGCCACGGTGGCGACCGACAGGCCGATCGCGGGCAGCATGCGCTGCACCAGGCCCGGTGGGCCGTCGCTCAGAAGGATTAGGTCCACACCCTCCTCGCGCGCCACGCGCAGGATGGTAACCGCCGGGTCGCCAATCTCGACGCGGTCCGCATGGTCGATCCTTTCCTGGTCGAGGCGGCGTGCGACGGCGGTAACCGCACGTTGCCGCATGGTGTCCTTCAACCCACCGTACACCTCGGCCTGCTTGAAGGTGCCGTAGCCGCGCAGCCTGCCTGTGGCGGGCTCCGGCACCACGCCCAGCAACACCACCTTCAGCTCATGGCCGCGGCTCTTGAGCCCGAGGGCGTAGTCGATGATTCGCCCCGTTCGCTCGGTGCCGTCGATAACGGCCAGCATCTTCAGGCCCGGCGACTTGGCCTCGGAGGTCTGATCTTCGACAGCGCGTGTCGGCGATGTGACGGAAACCATGGCTTTTCATCCTGGCAAAAGCTGGAAGGCGGCAATGGCAACAAGCGTCGGCGGCGTCGCTGCGGCGAGCAGGCCGAGCGCACCGATGGAGCCGTCCTCGAAGCTGTCCTTGAGGATCGCGTAACCCGCCGGATTGGGTGCATTGGCAATGACCGTCAGCCCGCCGCCTGTCACCGCACCAGCCACCATCGAGTACTTGAAGGCGTCCGACACCCCGTCGACCAATGAGCCCAAGTAGGTCAGCGCCGCATTGTCTGTGATGGCGGTGAGCAGCGTTGCGCCGAAGTAAAGCGTAGTCGGCCCCATGTCGGCGAGCAGCGGCTGCAGCCACCATTTCTGTTGGCCGCCCAGCACGACCAGGCCCGCCAGAAAGAAGGCGACCATCAGCCCCTCCCTGATAATCAGGCGGCTCTGGTAGTGGGGGTAGGCCTCCGTGAATCCGAGGAAGAACAGGAACAGCGCCACGAAGACGATGGCATGATGGCTAAAGACCACGACGGCCACTAGGAAGGCCAAATGCACGGCGATCACCCAGCGCGGCGCCTCGAGCTTCGCCAGCGCCGACGTCATCGTCTCCTGCTGGGCGAGAAACGTGCGATAAGCGAGTGCTGCGACCGCCGCGTTCACGAGCACGGCCAACGCGGCCTTCCAGCCGAAGCTCATGAGCATAGTGAGGAGGTCAAGCCCCCACTTGTCGGCGACCATCAGCACCGGCGGAGCGGCGTAGGGCGTCAGCGTTCCGCCGATCGAAATGTTGACGAACAGCACGCCGACGGTGGCGTAGAGGAAGCTCTTGGGCGCGTTGCGGCTAAAGAAGCGCTGGCGTAGCAGCAAGGCTGCGAGTGTCATGGCGGCGGGCTCGGTAATGAACGATCCGAGCAGCGGCCCGACCGATAGCAGCGTGAAATAGTAGGCAACCGGCCGCTCCAGCGGCACGACACGCGAGATTAGGTGCAAGAGCGCACCGGCCAAATCTATGATGGGCCGGCTCGCGGCTATAACCATGATCACGAACACGAACGCCGGCTCGGTGAAGTTGCGGCTTTCGAGGTAGTGGAGGGCATGGCCCGTGCCGCTATGCGTCACCAGGAACACCAGCAGTACGGCGGCCCAGAAGCCGAATACCACCTCGACCTCGCCCAGCAAGTGCCAGAGCCCCGCATGGTTGGGCTGGGCATGGGCAAGCGCCTGGAAGTAATGTGCGCTGAAGGTATGCAGGAGGGCGATCGCGAAGATCGTGACGGCGGCAATTTCGACCATTCCCGGGGCGACCATGCGATCCTCGCAGTTTCTGGCCAAGGATGGTGGGCGCGAGGAGGCCGCGGCAATTCCGGTAGAGTGCTCATGGGAAAGCGCCTGGGTGCGCGCACTTGAGTAGAACTACGCAAGCGGGAAGGGCCCCGCGGGAGTACGAGGTTGGTGCAAAGGCTTCACTCATCGATTTCGGTCGGCATGCCTGTCGTGCGCCTGCTGTCGCGGCCCCATGTCGAGATCGCTGTTGCGTATCTCGCGGGCTACGTGCTGCTCGACTGGCTGAGCTACGTTCACCCGTACGCAGCCTTTGGCATCACGCCGTGGAATCCGCCCACCGGGCTCAGTTTCGCATTAATCCTTTTGTTTGGCCGCGAGTTTGTGCCCTGGCTGTTCGTAGCCCCAGTACTGGCCGACGGCATTGTGCGCGGCTTCGCGCTGCCATTGCCTGCCGAGATCGCCGCGGGCACCATCATCGGCAGCGGCTACGCGGCCGCCACTGCCCTGCTGCTGTCGCCGCGCTTGCGCTTCGATGCGGCACTGACCACGCGCGGCTCGGTGATGCTGCTATTGACGGCGGCGTTCGTCAGCACCGCCGCGGTTGCAGGGATCTACGTGCTGGTGCTGGTCGCCTTCGGGCTACTGCCCTCGGGAGAATTCGCGAGTGCCGCGCTGCGCTTCTGGGTCGGTGACATGATCGGCGTCGCCGTTCTGACACCGTTCCTGCTCGTGCTCATGACCCGCCGGCGCGTGTTGCAGCCCTCGTGGGAGGCCGTCGCGCTCTTGGTACTGGTGGCTACGGCGATGTTTGCCGTGTTCGGTTTTGCCGGCGCGTTCCGCTTCCAGCTCTTCTACCTGTTCTTTCTGCCGGTGGTCTGGACTGCGGTGCGGTTCGGGCTGGAGGGGGTGACTGTCGGCCTGGTGCTCACCCAGATCGGATTGATCGCTGCCATTCATTTCACAGAGGACGCGGCTGCCGACGTGACGTCCTATCAGGCGCTGATGGTGGTGCTGACCTTGACCGGGCTTGCTGTCGGCGTACTGGTCAGCGAGCAGCAGCGTACGCAGCAGCAATTGCGCATCAACCAGGACGCGCTCAATCGCGCGTTCCGGCTTCGCAGCATGGGTGAGTTCGCGGCCGCGCTGGCGCACGAGATCAACCAGCCGCTCACCGCTGTCGCCAACTACGCGCGAGTAGCCCGCAACGCTCCGACCGTTGCTGAGGCCTGCGAGGCCGCCGACCGGGTCATCGTGCAGGTGGACCGCACGGCCGAGGTCGTGCGGCGGCTGCGCAATTTCATTCGCTTGGGCCATAGCGAAACGGCCCAGGTCCAAGTCCGCGACCTGGTCAGCGCCGCCGTCTTCTATTGCCGCGCGGAACTCGACCGGCAGGGCGTCGAGGTGCAGGTGAGCATTGCGCGCGATGTGTCGGCGGTCAGTGTCGACGCCGTGCAGATCGAGCAGGTTCTGGTCAACCTTCTGCGCAACTCGGCAGAGGCCCTCAACGATGCGGGGCGGCACGATGGACGCATCTCGGTGAAGGTGTCGCGAGAAGGGGAGGCGGTCGCTATTGACGTCCGCGACAACGGTCCAGGCTTCGACCCCGGCGTCGCTGACCGCGCCGGCGCTCCGTTCACTACGACCAAGCCGGGGGGATTGGGCCTCGGCCTTTCGCTTGCCCGGTCAATCGTGGAAGCGCATGGCGGCACATTGTCGATCGAGAGTAGCTCGTTCGGTGCCGCCGTGGCGTTCACGCTGCCGCCCGCCGCGGCGGACAAGGACAGCGCATGACGATCGCTCTCATCGAGGACGACGAAGCAGTGCTCCACTCGCTGCGCTTGCTGCTGCAGAACCGGGGCTTCGCGGTCAACGGCTTCAAGTCCGTTGAGGCTTTCCTTGCGAGCCCGCACGCCAAGTCGTCGGCCTGCATTGTCAGCGACGTGCGCCTTCCGGGCAAGTCCGGCGTCGATCTGCAGCGTTTGCTGAAGGCCAAGGGCGTCGCAACGCCGATCATCCTCATCACGGGGCACGGCGACATCGCAATGGCTGTGACGGCGATGCGCGAGGGTGCCTATGATTTCATTGAGAAGCCATATGATGCCGAGCGATTAATTGCCAGCATCGAGCGGACGTTAGCAACAAACCAACGCCTCAAATCGCTTGAGAGCGAGAAGCAACTGCTCAGCCAGCGCGCAGCGGAGCTTTCGCCCCGGCAGCGCCAAGTCATGGAGCTGGTCGCGGCCGGCCTTTCCAGCAAGCAGATCGCCTCGCGCCTCGGCATTAGTCACCGCACCGTTGAGAACTATCGCGCCTGGATCATGGAGCGCATGGATGCCAGTAACGTTGCGGAGCTGGTGCGCAAAGTGCTGATTCTGGAGACGGGCACCACGTCCAAATAGAGTATCCTTTCGGGTCAGCGCGATCCTCAGGTTCACTGCGAGTCCGCTAAACCCAAACAGCTGCCAAGACCGCCAATCGATGCTAAAGTTGCCACTGCCCATGATCATCGATGGTGCGCCAGAGGGGAGCCATGAGTGACTGGCTAATTCTGCAGCCGCTATAAAAGAATACGAGGGACTCACAACAGCGGCGCGCCTGTAGTCGAGTGCCATGCGCTGCAATTGACAGAAGGGTCTTCGCCAAACGAAGACGTGCTTTCTCAAGATCTACCGGATCGTCGCCAAAGTTGTTGAAGATTTCCGCCCAGGCAGCATCGAAGGCCTCCCCGATTGCCTTCAAGGCTGCGGGGCCGAAGGATGCTCCATGAATGGGATGCATTGAGGGGCCACAGCTCTTCCCCTTGCAGGTAATCAAGCCGAAAAAAACTTCTCTCAGCGAACGAACGATCACGAGCAAGAGAACACCAATAACCTGAGCAAGTCTTAGTTCCGATGGTCGAGTCATGGTTCAGACGAGCGACAGAAGGACCAGGACGACTCCAAGCGCCGCCACGTTCCAGACGAGGGAGCGCAACAGAAAAACGCCTGCTGCGTACAAGGCGAGATAGGCGACGCGGCCCCAAAAATAGAGCTGAACGCCCCACTCGGTCATCCAACTGTGCCTGGCCGCAACATGCGCTATTAGGACGGCTGCAGCAAATAGGGGAAACGTTTCGACGAAATTCTGCAGCGCCCTCGCCAGTCGGCCCGCCACTCCGGACAACGCAGACACAACCTCATCGCGAGAACTTGCCGTCCAGACATAACCGCGTTGCAGGCTTGCAGCATGCGAGGCGAGTACGATTTGTATCAGTCCGAGGACGATACTGAGGGCGAGCATCTTGAGTTCAAGTGTCATTGCTATCCCATGCCGTTTGCTCAGGGACCCACAATAGCGCCGCCTTAAAAACCTAACGACCATAGCACTGTAGTTCTGTACGGCAGACCTCCGATTGTGTCAGGCTCCATTTATTGAGGAAACGAAGAACTAGGCGCTGAGCAGCAGCCGCTTCAATCCCCGTGTGGGCCATCGTTTCCCACAGCCGTCCGTTAGCGGCCCCGTGCTTCGAAAAACTCCGCATGTGGACGGCCCCGTACGCATTGCCGAGCTCAGTCGGTGCCAGGTTCGAACTCATGCAACTGCAGCAAACGGGGGCTATTTGATCATGCTCTGCGGGATTAGCAGGATGATCTGTGGGAAGGCCAGCAGGATGGCGACGTTGATGATGTCGACGAAGACGAACCAGCCGCAGCCTCGGAAGATGTCGCCCATGCTGACGCCCTTGGCCACGCCCTTGAGGACGTAGACGTTAAGTCCGACCGGCGGCGTCATCAGACCGATTTCCACCATGCGCACGACCAGCACGCCGAACACGATCGGGTCGATGCCGAGTTGCTTGATAGTCGGTAGGATGATAGGCACCGTCAACAGCACCATCCCGATACCGTCGATAAACATTCCCAGGACGAAATAAAGCGCCAGGATACCGATGAGGACGACGATGGTTGGGATTTCCCAGTGTACGATTGCGTTGGCAATCGCCGCGGGCGTACCGGTGAAGCCCAGGAAGTGCACGTAGATGAGCACGCCGGCCACGATCGCAAAGATCAGCGATGTGGTGCGCGCGGTCTCGGTCATGGCGCCGTAGAAGTCTTTTACGCCGATGCGCGGAAGCGCCATCAGCATTGCGCCCAGCGCGCCAACCCCGGCAGCTTCAGTCGGCGTGGCGAGGCCGGTGTACATGCTGCCCATGACCAGGAGGATCAGCACGATCATTCCCCACACGCCCTTAAGTGAGCGAAAGCGATCTGGCCAGCTGACACGCGGGATAGGTGGACCAAGGTCGGGATTGATCCGGAAGCGAATGAACAGCATGATGACGTAGCTCGCGGCCTGCAGGAGGCCGGGAAGGATGCCCGCGAGCAGCAACGCACCGATCGACTCTTCGGCGATGTAGCCGTAGATGACAAACAGCACCGATGGCGGGATCATGATGGCCATGGTGCCACCGGCCGCGACGCAGCCCGTGGAAACCTTGTCGTCGTAGCCGTACTTTTTAAGCTCGGGCAAGGCTACGCGCCCCATCACGGCGGCCGAGGCCGTGGAAGCGCCGCACGCGGCAGCGAACCCCGCGCAGCCCACCGTCGTGGCGATCGCAAGTCCTCCCGGCAGGTGCCCCAGCCATTGCCGCGCCGCAAAATAGATGTCGCGGGTGATATTGGCGTAGTAGGCGAAGAAGCCCATCATAATGAAGAGGGGCAGTACCAACAGATTGTAGTTCGTCAGATGGCCGAGGATGGTCGAGGCTGACAAGGCCGCGGCGGGATCGTATCCGCGCATGAACCACAGGCCGAAGAAGCCACACAGCGCGGTGGCGAAGGCGATCCGGACGCCCGACATCAGAAACAGCGTCAAAGCGAGGAAGGACAGTGCGCCTATACTAACGGGTTCCACGGTAGCTCCGCCCAATAATGGTAACCGGAGGATCGGAAGTACACTCAATCGACCGCATGGAAGCCTCCCGCTGCCGGCTCGTGCGCCGGGAAGCGCTTCGGGTCGTAGAGATTGAGAAACTGCAGATACATTCGGACTGATATCAGCACGTAACCTAGCGGGATGGCCGCAGCCGACGGCCAGGTCTTGAAGTACGGCGGCGACATGGTGACGTCATCGAACCGCCAGAGCTGAAGCGCATTCTTGCCGCTGAAGTAGGCGAGCACCGCGCAGATGAAAATGCTGACGAGCAGCGTTGCCATCAGCGCGTAGCGCCGTGCCGCGGGCGCGAGCGCATCAAGCACCAGGTCCATGCCCACGTGCCCGTGCGTGGATTGCGTATAGGATATAGCAAAGAAGACAATAACCGGAACTAGCAGCTCCGAACCTTCAAGATGCCCAGGAATGGGGGCACTGAAGGCATAGCGCAACACCACCTCGGCGCTGACGAAGAGCATCGCAAACATGATGACCAGCGTCGCACCTAACAGAAGCATGCTTTCAAGAAACAGCAGCGTGGGCCCGATTACAGCCACGGCTGCTGTCGTCGCTCCCATCAGAATGACGACGACAGTCACGAGCAGCGCCAACTCATACACGTCCGACTCCCCGGCAGATTGGCTATTTGTGCTTCGCTACTTCAGCCTTGGCGAAGTCAAGTATCTGCTTGCCGGGCCGGCCCGCCGCCTCCTGCTCCTTTACCCAGTCGTCCCAGATCTTGCCTGACGCGGCCACGAGCTTGGCGCGCTCCGCCGGCGGGAACTTAACGATCTCGACCTTCTCTTTGAAGATGGGAATCCACTTCTCGTCGGACTCTTGGTAGGCCTTCAACAAAGCCGCCCTGGCGAGGTCCTGCGCCTGTTTCAGTTTGCCCTTGAGATTGTCGGGCAGCTTGTTCCAGGCATCGAGGCTCACGCCTTGGAAGCAGACGAGACCGCCCATCGCCAGGTCCTCGGTCGCGTACTTGGACACTTCGTAAAGCTTGTAAGCGCCAAACGTATAGGCGTAAGGGAAACCGGCACTGTCGATCGTGCCGCGCTCAAGTGCTTGATAGGCTTCCGGCGCCGTCACCATGGTCGGGACCGCGCCAAACACCTGCAGCGCCTTGGCGTTCAGTCCGCTGATACGCATCTTGACGCCCTTCATGTCGTCGACCGATGCGATGCGCTTGTTGCCCATGAACTCGTAGGCAGGAAGAAACGTCGGACTGAGGTATTTGATGTTCCAGCGCTCCGCCATTTCCTTGGCGATCAGGGGATGATTGAACACGGCTTCATTGACGTCGGCGTTTGCAGCAAGGTCACGCGGCGGCAGAAACGGAAGCTCCATCACCGTCAGCAAGGGAAACTTGTTCGGATAGTAGCCAGCGCACAACTGTCCGCTTTCGAAACCACCAGACTTGATGCCCTCAGGGATCTGTCTTTCGGGGCCGAGAGCACCGCCGTAGGCTATCTTGATCTCGAAATCGCCGTTGGACTCCTTCTTGTAAAACTCGGCCATCGCCTCGATGCCCGCGGTCACCGCGCGCTGCGGCCCGAAGACATTGTGGTTCCAGACCGTAGTCGCTGCGCTCGCGGATGCTGCAGCGGCGAAGGTGAAAGCAATTACAATGCTGATCGTGCTGGTTCTAGGAATCGAAGATCTCATAGAACTCCTCCCTTCAACTACCCGTTTTGGGTTCTTATTTCCAGCAGAATGCACGACCTTGAGGGCGCTCACAAGGCTCTCTCACTGGTGATAGTGCGCCCCACAATCGTCTATCCACCCAAACAGCCGCGCGAGTACACGATTAAAAGTTCCGGTCGAACAGATTTCGGGCTTCCGCGTCCGAGTGGACAGGTCAAAGCCACGTCGGTTGTTCAAGTTTGGCCGTCATCGCTGGTAGTCGGTAGTCGATCATATCCCCCGGGGATATAGTGAGGTCGTGGGTGTTTGATGCGCCAGTCGAGCACAATAGCTTGCAGACACTACCGCAGTTTGGTCGTGGCGCGGAGCATGCGACCGTCGTCGTCGTGCTGTGCCTCGACCGCGGGCCCTTCCATCTTCCTCCGCGAGAGTGGGATCGCAGCCATCTTGCAGTGTTCCCGCTCGCCGCTCAGCCAACCGAAAAACTTATTGGGTGGCTTCGGCTTGCGCATCAGGCTATTAAGCGATGGACGCGATTTCATTGCCCGCTCGCCCCATAGCATCTGCGCACTTGCAGACCTGAGCAAATGCAGCAGACCATACTCACCTGATCCTTTCAGGTTTGGTGGGGAAGTAATTCGGTGCTGTTGGATTGACTGATTGATTGACGGATATCAAGGCAGCCTAAGCTCCGGCTGTAGAAACTTATGGGAGATCAGGAGGTCGCCATGAAAACGCAGGACATCATGACGCGCGAGGTCGCCACGGTCAGGCCGGAGACTTCCGTGCGCGAGATTGCGGCCCTCATGATGGAGAAAAACATCAGCGGCGTGCCGGTCGTGAGCGACGATGGAGCGATCGTCGGTATCGTCAGCGAAGGTGATTTGTTGCGCCGGGCAGAGGTGGGAACCGAGCGCAAGCAGAAGTGGTGGTTCCAGTTCTTCGTCGACTCCGACGCCGCTGCACGTGAGTATGCTAAGGCACATGGGCTCTCAGCGCGAGATGTGATGTCCCGCTACGTCATCTCGGTTCGCGATGACGCCGATCTCAGTGACGTTGCTGAAATTCTGGATAGCCATCGCATCAAGCGCGTTCCGGTTTTGCACGACGGCCGTCTCGTCGGAATCATTTCGCGCCGCGATCTTGTGCGGGCGTTGAGCCAGGTTCAGGCTTCCGATGCTCCCGTGAAGTTAGACAATGCCGCTCTGCACAAGACGTTGCGCGATCGGTTCAAGAGCCAGTCCTGGCTCAATGATGCCTACATCAATGTCGCCGTGAACGATGGGGTAGTGGAGCTTTGGGGGCTTGTCGTTTCAGCCGACCAGCACCGCGCGTTGCGAACCCTCGCCGAGGAGACGCCAGGTGTCAGGCGCGTTGATGATAGGCTCACCATGGCGGGTCCTTTGCGAGGAGGCGTATGAGCGAAGCCATTTCGAGGTGCCGAAGCCGGCAGATCAATGGCTACGGTCGAGCAGCTCAATGGCTTCAGTGAGATCGACGGAACGCTTCATAGTTAGCTGGAGCTGAGCAACGAGCAACCCGGTCATCGTGAGTGGTGACACCGTGCTTCGGTCGCTCAACAAGGTGACTGGCGGCGCCCGCGTTGGTTGTGGTCGACGGCCGCGCTCGTCGGTCCGGACGAGAGCTCCGCGTATTGGCTGGGCTGCCACCCGGAACGAGGCGCAACAGCAGTTTGCCGACTGCAAGCGTGTAAGAAATCGAGATAGCGCTGGCTAGACGCAGCGATGGTCGGTGGTGGCAAGTTCAGGCCTTTTCTGGCCATCATAGATACGGGAGGCCTCCGAAATCGCGTATGTATGGCGGCACCCGCCCGCTCTTTGACACAGTCGAACGGCATTAGATTGGTCACTGATTCTCAAGGTCTTTTTTGGGCGAGATAACGCGCCTTGAGATCCTCAATGTGACCGCGATCGTAACTTTTGAGGTTGATTTCCTCAACACGCTCGTCGGCCCATTCCTCACTCACGGTTAGGGATTTGTAGACGATGTAATGGAGACCAAGGAAAATTGCCGTCGCAATTAGGGGCCAGAACGCCCACCATACTCCACCAGTCACCACATTGGCGAGCCCCAGAGTTGCATTGAGGATGAGAAAACCGATCGCATGCCAGCGTAAAACAAGCACAGAGCGGTGGGTGGCGAATCGAACTGTAGCGTTGCGTCCGCCTTCTATTTCGGGAGAATGCGGGCTTGACTTCTCACCGGTACTTTGTGTGTTAGCCATCTCGTTCGGGTAACTGTACTTCCGACATGTCCGGGTAGGCGCGCGCGATCTGTAAAACACGCCAGCTATAGCGCACCCATAGTAACGTAATGATCACCTGCAGAATCTTGTCACCCGTCGCAGCGTTCGCGTGAAAGCCGTAGAGCGCAAAGTATATTAACACACCCACTGGTGCACTTGCACAGATGGCGGCTGCTGAAGGATTTTTGTAGAAGCCGAACACAACGGCGGCGCCCGCGACAACGAACGCGTAAAGCGACACTCCTAGGGCGTTGCCATGCGGTAGATCGGGAGACAAAGCCGCCACGCCAATGACCCCGAACAGAACGACCAAGAACAACGTGTAGACGAAAATCTCGTTTCTGGCTTGCACTCGTGTCAGGCGGCTTACGGCCACGAAGTATGGCGTCTTGATGTCGTCGCCCACGTACCGCTTGAAGAGTCCTACCCAGTCGAGCGGCTCCATACAATGCTCCCAAAGGGGTGACTATCTCATTGTCTTATTCGGCCGGTTTCACCGTCACCGCTACCGCGGCCGGCCCCATTGCGGGCGGCGCCTGCACTTCCGGCGTCTCGCCGAGTACAATTCGTTGCTTGCCCTCTACCGTCGCAACGTCCTCCGGCCAATCCAGCGTCATAAGCTGGAAGCGTTTCGGTTTCCGACGCCACATCAGGAACGCGACTTGCAACCAGACCGCAACGCCTGCGATGGTCGCGACGATTAGCCCCGCCACCAGAACGCTCTTAATGATCCAACGATGGCTCAGACCCACGGTGGAAGCGGATATTTCACCCAGTCTGAATGAGTCCGCTACCCAGGAAGAGGCGAAAAAGATGACGACCAGGAGGTAGGGGATCATAAAGCATGTGAGACCCAGAAATTCAATCCAGATCTTCTTCCGGAAACTCACGTGATCGCGAACAAGATCCACGCGTACGTGCGTGTTATAAATAGTGCCGAAACCTAGGACAAGCGCGAACAGAGCCGTATGCAAATGCCACTCAAGTTCCTGCAACAATGTCGATTCGAAGTAGCGGCTAACGCTGTTCTTAAGCCATATCTGCAACCCGTAAACAGAGCCATCAGCCGCGCGAAATGTGAGCTTGCGAGCGACAACATCCAGCACTGTCACAAGGACGAGTGGGATGATAAACCAGGACCCCCAACGGCCCACGAATTCGACAATGCGGCGTAGCGCATTGCTCACCTTCAGTGGCCTTGGCTCCTCGTCCGGTGCATAGGTTTCCGGGAAGTTCTCCTTCTGCATAGTACTTCTCCGCTCAATTATATGCGCTGCGCATGAGCCACAGAGCCACGTCAGGCCAAAGCATGCACACAATCAGGCCCATCAGCTGCAGGATCACGAACGGAATGATCCCGAGATAGATGCTCTCGATCTTGACTTCCTTCGGGGCAATGCCCTTGAGATAGAACAGCGCAAAACCAAAGGGTGGGGTTAGGAAAGACGTCTGCAGGTTGACCGCCATTAATATGGCGAACCAATGCACGACCTCGGCCTTGGGCACGTGCGTGCCGAAGTCGAGACCGCTGATCATCGGTGCAAAAACTGGAAGCACGATCAGCGTTATCTCAATCCAGTCGAGGAAGAAGCCAAGGAAGAAGACAATCGACATAATGAGGATCACGAGACCCCAGTTGGTAAGGCCAGCGTGCCTGATCAACTTCTCGACGATGTCGTCGCCCCCGAGTGCCCGATACACATATGCAAAGCATGTGGCACTGACGATGATGAAAAACACCATGGCGACAGTGCGTGCCGAAGTGTGACAGGTTTCCTCTAGCATCTTGAAATTGAGGCGTCCCGCGAACAGCGCCAACAGCATGGCTCCGAAAGCACCGACAGCGCCCGCTTCGCTCGGCGTGGCCCAACCCAGAAGGATTGAGCACTTTATCATCCCGATCAAGAAAACTGGTGGAAAGAACGCCTTCCACAATAGTGGGAGCATTTGACCCTTGGGGACCGCCAGAAGGTCGGGTGGCAGTGGTGGGGCGTATCTAGGCCAGATTGTTGCTACCAAAAAAATGAACAACAGATAGAGGGCCGACAATGTCAGGCCGGGTGCAAGCGCAGCTGAGAATAGATGTCCGACGGAGACGCCAAGCAGATCAGCCATAATGATCAGCATGATGCTCGGTGGGATGAGAATGCCGAGAGTCCCCGAAGCAGCAATGGTGCCGCATGCCAACGCATGGCTATAGCCTTGGCGCATCATGGTTGGGAGCGCCAGCGCCGTCATCATCGTCACCGAAGCGCCAATGATCCCGGTCATCGCGGCCAGGATGGTGCCCATGATGGTCACGCCGAGCGCCAGTGCGCCGGGCACGCGTTTCAAAAGCACCTGCACGCAGTAGAGAAGGTCATTGGCGATCCCACTTCTCTCCATGACGACGCCCATGAAGATGAAGGTCGGGACGGAAACCAGCACCAAGTTTTCCGCTGCTTGGCCCCAAATCCGGGGGACGAAGTTAAAAAACTCAATGAGTTTGAAAGTGCCGAGGAAGTATCCTATTAGACCAAAGGTAAGCGCAACACCGCCCAACACGAACGCCACGGGGTAGCCCGAGAACAATAGGGCTGCCAGCGTTATAAACATCACAATCGGGAGATAGTCCTGAGCAAAATACAGGAGCTCTTTGCGGGTGTCCACCGGCAGCGAAACAATCACACTGATAAGCGCAACGATGAGCCCCAGAATAAGCAAGGTGCTCGCGATGCCGACGAGTGATCGGCTCGTGGTGCGTGTCTGTTCCGTGTATGCCATTTGTAATCCCCTCAGAAAGACCAGGTTTGGGTAGACCTGATCTTTCTCGTGTCGTGGCGATTTGGGTCCGATCTTTAGCCGAGTTTGCTACTTTTGATAGGTCGGCTTGAGAACCTGAGACTCGCCCCAAATCGCGTACTTTTTCCTAAAGTCGAGGTAGTGATCGGCGACCTTCTTGAAGAGCGGATCGTTGGCCGATTCTTCCTTGATTACCTCCAACCACGCCTTTTCGTATGCGGCCAGTGCCTCATCAGGCCACCGCTTGACTTGTACCTTGTGCTTTTCACGCATTTCAGCCATCACATCGAACTGCATGGCTTCGGTTTCCGCATAGGTATATGCGACCTGCGCGTTGGCCGCGACCTCGATGATCGCCTTATACTGGTCGGGCAGTGCATCCCAGGCCTTCTTGTTAATCAAAATTTCACTGCATGACGTCTGCTGGTGCCAACCTGGGAAATAATTAAACTTGGCGATCTGGTGGAAACCGAGCTTGACGTCCATAGTTGGCATCGAAAACTCGGTAGCATCGATCACGCCCCGCTCAAGAGCTGGAAAGATATCCGCGGCGGCGAGAAGCTGGGTGGAGACGCCGAGCTTCTGCATTACTTTGGCCCCGAGACCGAAGAAGCGCATCTTCAGGCCCTTCATCTCGTCGAGCGACTTGATTTCGTTTCGGAACCACCCCGATGTCTCTGGACCTATGCAGAAATTGTCAAAGGCGACCAGATCGTGCTTCGCATAGATTTCCTCACGCAACTTGTTGCCGCCCCCAAACCATTTCCACGCAAGGAACTCGCCGAAACCAGGCCCGAACGGCACTGTCGTGAAGAAAGCAAGGGCGGGATACTTGCCGGTGTGGTACCCGGGTGTAGTCCAGCAGGATTCGATCGAGCCCTTAGAGACCGCATCGAAGCACTCGAGTGCGGGAACGAGCGCACCGGGCTCGAAGAACTTCACCTCGAACTTGCCCCCCGACATGCGTTCGACGTCCTTGGAAAAACGCAAGGCGGAAGGACCTAGGTGTGGAAGCTGGCTTCCGAAAGCACTTGCCAACTTCCAACGCACCCTGTCCTGAGCGATGCAATCGGTAACAGTGACCGTTAAAGTCAGGGCTGACACGCCCAGGAATCCTAGCGCGGCCAAGCTTTTCCGCATGTGCAGATCCTCCCTGATCGCCAAGACCCGACCCTGCGAAACGCGGCGACGTGACGCTTCGCGGCACGAATTGGAACGCCGGTCTAGGGCGTCCTATGGCTCGACGGGCGTTATGTCGTTCTTAGATGCCACCTATAGCGGCCTGACGGATTTTATAGCGCCCTGCCAACAACGTGACACGAACCAGCCAATCCTGTCAAAAGTGTTCCGCAGTCAGACTGCGGATAGCCTTTGTCCTCGCTCGATTTTCCTAGTCCCCACTAGAAGGCCATGACCTCGAACCGATGACGACAGCTAGGCCGCAGCTCCGTTGACTTCCGCTCACCCCTGATGAGAGATAGCGCGACCAACGTAAGGATACTCCAGTTAACAGAAATTCCCAGCGTGCAATCCTCTTGGTGCGTAGCACGAATGGGTGAAAGTGCGGACATTACGCTACAGGCGCACTTCTTTATCACGGCGACCCAAGGTGCCCAAAGAAGCAAGTTTGACAATGTGCATCGACAGACAGCTCAAGGCTGAGCTGCAACGGCTCGCCAAGGCGAAGGGTAGCAACTTGTCACAATTCGTTGGAACCAAACTTAATCAGCTAGCGGGTGAGTACAATCGCGACTACGCGAACCAAAATCGGCCCCGTCAGCAGCGAGGCGCTAAGTTAAACCTGTGCCTCAGTGAGCAACTCACTACCAGGCTGCTGAAACTTGCAGATGAGGACTATCGTACGCTTACCGATTTCGTGGAAATGTCTCTGCATGAGATTGCAAAAACTCTTCACATGGAGCCGATCGAAGGTTCTCTGGGCGCGTCCACACTACCCGGCCTGGAGGCTAATGCGTACCACGGCAGCACACGCACACGCATTGCCGTGAGATTGGGTTGCGGGCTCAAGACCCGACTTCAAAGCCTTGCAGAAGATGATAATCGCAACCTGACCAACTTTATTGAATTCGAACTTCATCAGCTAGTAAGCAATCCCAACCGCATACCTATTGTGCCAATGCCTCGCCGCCACGAGCGACGCCCATATTTGTACGTTTGGCTGGATGTAGCCCTCAGAACAAAGCTGCGAAAACTTGCCTTCGAAACTGACTGCACCCTGACAGATTTTGTGGAGATGTCGCTTCATCAAATGTGCGAAATTCGTCACATAGAGGCAAACAAACTTCCACTTACCGGGGCTGGAACTGGCAGGCAACCTAACCCTCGCAACAGCGACGCGCGTAGACAAATCACTCCAAGTCTCAATCCACGACTGAAGTCAAAACTGCAAAGACTCGCTGAAGAGGACTATCGCAACCTAACGAACTTTGTTGAGTTCAAACTTCATCAGTTAGCGTCCGATGCTGACGTTAAGCCGATGAAGCCGGGGCTTCGCCGTGAGCGGCGGGACGCCCGCCTTAGAATACGCCTTCCGCACGACTTAAAGATGAAGCTCCAAAAAATGGCTGATCAAGAATACCGTACATTGACCGACTTCGTTGAATTGAACATTCGCCAAGCCATCGTCGATACCCGGGTCAATTCCCCGGGTTCGCTTTAGTATGTTGGAAGAAATGTTAAGCGGTGGTGGTTATGCGCGGGCATCGTATGCAGCAGTAGCCCGTGCCAGTGACCCTAGATAAAATGTTGATGCTCACCTAATGGAGAATGCCGAAGCCAATCGCCAAAAGAGCAATGGATATTCCGAACAAGCACGTCAGCGGAAGCCCAACCACGATCCAAGCTCCCGGAAAGCTGACGATAAGCCTTTCCTGCAAACCTTCACGAGGACGTAGGAACATGACTAACGCAATAGCGCCAGCGAAAAGGATAAGCCCCGCTAGAATCTCGCTCCCGGCGACGAGCCAATTCATTTGGTTCCCCCATCCTTCACTTGCTTCAGGATATGCATCCCCGCTCGCTTCCACAACTCAGAGGGCCACAGCCTAGTCCCGACTACCGCTCGCAAGTTTCAGCCATCGGATCAACGGGTATCCCCTAGCAGCTGTCTCACCTTTTGCATCGTTTGGCGAAACCGTGTTTTTTCCACAAAGCTGTGATGGTAGGTCAGCGGAAAAATCTGATGGATCTCCGCGACAGACCGATCTGCTAAGTCTCTTCTTGTCGCGACGCTGGCGGCACCATGTCCATCTTCGACACCCCGGGGCCCCAGGTCAGCCAACACAACAAGCGCCGCCGCGCTGACAACTCCAACTGCTATGACCACCAGTAGTATGGTTTCCGTCCACGCAAACCAAAGGGCGGGCGGAACCAGCGATAGGATGATACCTAGGATCGTCATTGTGATCGATCTGGATACCTCCGCCACTCTCGTTCTCGTAATCAGCATGACCTTGCTCGTTAAGGGACTAGGTGAGCAACTGGGCCATCGCATCGCCGTGCAGCGGATGTCGGATGTTAACGAATTCTAATCGCTTTCCCGCGCCGACGCTAGCGGAGGTCCTTTGAGCCTGCTCAGCTCGACCTTGCGAAGCGGCATGGCGCTCCCACCCTTTACCGTCGCGGACTCTTCAGGGACGTGTTGGAAAGGCCGAAGTTAGCAGTCTCCTTGTGCTGCACGTCGTCGTCGAATTGCTGAATGGAGCAGTGACGCTGGAAAAGGGCAGGCCAAATCCATGGTTTGGCCCGTTGATCATCTATGCCGGCAAAGATGCTTATAGGACCGACCCAACGGCCGAGGCCGGCGGTCCCATTGCATGTGGGTTAGTGGAGTAATAGCCTCCCTGAGGGATCGCTATCGGGTTCAGCTGGGCCCCATCCGGACGCCCGCCTATTCTCAGCTGCACAAAAACTCCGCCTCCTGCACAAAAACTCCCCTTACTGAACGATATTTTATGCAAAGCCGTGTCTCCACGAGGTCGGGGCCTCGCCCGATCTGTCGATTGTCCGATGACGGGCTTGGGGGCACTGAAACCGTTGGAGCGGAAACAGACGACTGAGGAGCTCTCCGATCCAAGGCAGTGCGCGACCCTGGAACGTTCTTGTGGGCAAGAGTGCCGCCGCGAACCGGCTCGCCCGAACGCTATCGATTGCTGCAGCCAGCGGTTCAGCCTAGGCTCGCTCGTTCAGAAATGACAAGGAGGACATCGATGAAGAAATTGCTGCCCTGGCTAGGTGCGGTCGCGGTCGTAATGGGCCTCACATTCGCCTCAGCACCGATGAGCCAAGCGGCTCCAGCGCAATCTGTGCTGCCGGGCGTTGAAAGCATCGATGAGGGGGCAATCACGCCGATCCATTGCCGAAGGTACCGCCACTGCCATGACCGCTGCGTGTGGCGTTGGGCCGGCACCTGCCGCAAGCGCGTAACAAAGTATTGTCATCGCTGCTAGCGTGCCGGCCTTGCGGGCGGCCCTCGCCGCCCGCTGCTCGTTTACGCTAGCGAAATCAGGTTCGCTCGCGATCCAACACGTCCACGATGGCAGGCGCACCTCGAGCTCCATCGCGTCCAAAATAATTCTCTAACGCCCAATGGCCCACAGCGGGACCGTCATTCTTCATTGCCTTGTTGACGGAGGAAGAGCGCAACGCGCATCCAGCACCGCGCGAACGGCCGGGCCGCGGCTATCAAAACAAGGCGTTTTCGATGCGCACATAGACGAATGGCATCGTGACCTCCGGGCTTTTATGGAATGTCATGCCTTGTTGAAGAGCAGCCGCACCCGCCGGGGGAAGGCCTGAAGGGGCGATTTGCCCAGACCAGCCGATATCGGTGAGATATTTGCATTGAACGGCTTGGCTGGAAGTGGCCCATGAAACAGCAAGGAGGCCCCGCACGTTGCGTGCGGACCTCCTCGAGCATTCGCATCGATGGCAACTTAGGTCGGATGCCCGCCACGACCATCCCAGTCGAGCTGCTCCCAGATCGATCGCGGAACTTTGTCGGCCAAGGCTGAGGCCGCCGAGCCGGACAGGATCGACAGGGCTACCAGGGCAGAAATCAGCGTCTGCATGGTGCCACTCCTGAGTTTGCAGGTGACTTCACTCAACCAAAGTTTGGGGTTAAGCGCAGGACGGCATCGTCAGTTGTGATTGCGGTCGACCTGCTCATAGAAAGTCTTGGTATCGAAAGCTTGGGCCGCACCGGCGACACCGGCGATGACCAACAGGGCAACAAGGGCGGATGTGATCGACTTCATGGCTATCTCTCCTGGTCTGTGCAAGATCCGCTACAGGGCGGGCGACACAGTTCTCCCATAAGCCGGCAGGAGGCGCTGTTACCGAGGGAGAACAAGGGGAGGCCAATTTGCTCGCGGCGCGCAGTCCGACCGTCGCCATCACCGCCTCACCGGTGGTGCGAGCCGCTGGGCGCATGTCCCCGGGCACTCACGCGCCCATTGAGCGAGCAATCAGCAGCTGTGCGAAAGCTCGCGGTAAGGCTGTCGAACCGAGGCGGGGTATTGTGGTGCCTGTCTTGCTCCAGTCTGGCGCTGCCGAGGTCTGGGAGACGGGGCAAGGGCATGCTGGCGGAGCTCGGTCATGCGCGCTGTTCCTAG
>Ga0081455_10000995_pt1 | contig 35927 bp, 33 predicted proteins | sample TabmetS3T2R1_FD_70207 | JGI IMG/M metagenome (GOLD analysis project Ga0081455, IMG submission 70207) | Tabebuia heterophylla rhizosphere microbial communities from the University of Puerto Rico - S3T2R1 | ecosystem: Host-associated > Plants > Roots > Rhizosphere ...
GGCGAGGACTGCCGTGCGCAGACCGGCGGTCAGTCCCAGGTCACCGGCGATGTGCCGGGCGTCCAGGAGGCCGAGCTGGACCTTGAGATCCTCCGCGGCCGTCTTGCGGGCCTCGGCCGGCGTACGCACCGAGTGGTCGAGGGAGAGGCCGAGGTCCCAGACGGGGTACCAGATGCGATCGGCCAGGGCGGCGACCGCCTTGGGGTCGCTGCCGTCGTGGAGGAGGAGCAGGTCCAGGTCGCTGCGTGGGGACAGCTCGCCGCGGCCGTAGCCGCCGACGGCGACCAGGGACGCGCCGCGCAGGTCCTCGGCGCCCGCGGCGAAGAGGCCCGTCAGCCAGTCGTCGGTCAGTTCCGACAGCGCCTTACGGCGCGGCGGCCCGGACTGCGCCCCCTCTGTGAGGAGACGCAGCCGGGCCGCCGCATAGCCGCTGGGTCCCGAGTCCTCTGCTTCCTTGCGCACGTCCGTACTCGACACCCGGCGACTCCTGTTCTTTTTCCGTTCAGAGCGCGTCGGGGCCGCGCTCGCCGGTCCGGACCCGGACGGCCGTCTCCACCGGGAGCGACCAGACCTTGCCGTCACCGATCTTGCCGGTCCTCGCCGCCTTGACGACGACGTCGATCAGCTGGTCGGCGTCGTCGTCCTCGGCGAGGACCTCGATGCGGATCTTGGGCACCAGGTCGACGGTGTACTCGGCACCGCGGTAGACCTCGGTGTGTCCCCGCTGACGACCGTAGCCGCTCGCCTCCGTGACCGTCAGGCCGTGGACGCCGAAGGCCTGGAGGGCCTCCTTGATCTCGTCGAGCCGGTGCGGCTTGACGACGGCGGTGATGAGCTTCATGCGTCCACCTTCTTGCTCTGGGCCGCTCCGGCACCGGCGGGTACGGCGTTGCGGGCGGCACCGCCGCCTGCGCCGCTGAAGTCGTATGCGGTCTCGGCGTGCTCGGCCTGGTCGATCCCGGAGATCTCCTCGTCCTCGGTGACCCGCATGCCGATGGTCTTGTCGAGGAGGAAGGCGAGGATCGCGGAGCAGATCAGCGAGTAGAAGAGGACTCCGAAGACACCGGCGCACTGGATCCAGAACTGGTGCATGCCGCCGCCGTAGAAGAGGCCCTTCACGTCGGACTGGCCCTTGCCGCTGGCGAAGAGGCCGATCAGCAGGGAGCCGAGGATACCGCCGACCATGTGGACGCCCACGACGTCGAGCGAGTCGTCGTAGTTGAAGCGGTACTTCAGGCCGACGGCCGCGGCACAGCCGACACCGGCGATGGCGCCGACCGCGATCGCGCCGAGCGGGGAGACCGCGCCGCCGGACGGGGTGATGGCGACCAGACCGGCGACGGCACCGGAGGCGGCGCCCAGCGTGGTGAACGCGCCGTGGCGGATCTTCTCGTAGACGAGCCAGGCGCACATGGCTGCGGCGGTGGCGATCTGGGTGTTGACGAACATCAGCGGACCGACGCCGTCGTCGTTGCCGAGCCACGAGCCGGCGTTGAAGCCGAACCAGCCGAACCACAGCAGACCGGCGCCGAGCATCACCAGCGGGAGGCTGTGCGGGCGCATCGGGTCCTTCTTGAAGCCGACGCGCTTGCCGATGACGAGGATCACGCCGAGCGCCGCGGCACCCGCGTTGATGTGGACCGCCGTACCGCCGGCGAAGTCGATCACGCCGAGTTCGAAGGCCCAGCCGCCGGTGCCCCAGACCCAGTGGGCGACCGGGAAGTAGACGACCGTGGCCCACAGGATGAGGAACAGCGTCCAGGCCGAGAACTTGACGCGGTCCGCGAGGGCACCGCTTATCAGCGCGGGCGTGATGATCGCGAACATCATCTGGAAGACGGCGAACACGAACACCGGGATCGTGTAGCCGGACCAGATGTCCATCTTGTCGATGCCGGCCCAGCCGATGTAGTCGCCGGTCCAGCCGATGAGCGACCCGTGGTCCGTGCCGAACGCCATGGAGAAGCCGTACAGCACCCACAGGATGGTGACGACGCCCATGCTGATGAAGCTCATCATCAGCATGTTGAGGGTGCTCTTGACGCGGACCATGCCTCCGTAGAAGAAGGCGAGGCCCGGGGTCATGATCAGCACCAGTGCGGAAGCAATGAGCATGAAGCCTGTGTTGGCGGCAGACAGTTTGTCTGCGGCAAGCGTGATGGCTGGTGCCATCGGCGTCTCCTCGTCGTTAATACGGCCCCGTGCGGGCGAAGCCAGAAGCGGGCATGAGGGGTGGGCCGGTTATGCGCCATGAGATTGGCGCAGCGCGGTTTCGGTGGAAGCCCCTCGTTGTTTCGCCGCCGTGACGAAGGCGCCGTGCGTGTTACGCCTCGATGAACTGCCGGATGCCGGCCGAAATGATCGTTATCTTGGCGCAACCTTCCGCGATGGAAGAAATCCGGCCGCGGACGGCCTTCCGACGACCTGGCATGGGGGAGCCGAGTCGGGCAGTTCGGGAGGGCCGGCCGCGGCCGGGGTCAGGGGATTCAGACCGCCTCGGCGGTCTCCGGGAGCTCCAGTGCGAGCTTCTCGGTGAGGTCGACGACCTCACCGAGGTCCCCGAAGTCGCGTACAGCGGTGTCGACCGTCTTTCGGATACGAGTGTTCACGCGCTCGGAGCGCACCTTCTTGGCGATGTACATGGCCTTCTCGGCCAGCACCGCGCTGCGCTCGGGCTCGCGCTGGAGCAGGTGCACCGTGGCCATGCCGATGAGATTCAGTGCGTACGACCGCTGGTGCTCGGCATCCTGCGCGAACAGGTCGACCGCCCGCTGCATGACGGGCTCGGCCAGGGAGGCGTACGTCGGGCTGCGGCCTGCGACGTAGGCGAGGTCGCGGTAGGAGTGGCTGTTCTCGCCGTGCAGCTCCGCCTCGGAGAAGAAGCGGATCCAGTCGGCGTCCGGCTCGTCCCACTCGTCGACGTCGGCGAAGGTGTCCTCGGCCATCCGCACCGCGCGCTTGCACTTGCCGGGCTGCCCCATGTTGGCGTAGGCGCGGGCCTCCATCGCATACAGCATCGACTGGGTGCGGGGGCTCGCGCAGTCCCGGCTGCCGTACTGCGCGAGGTGGATGAGCTCCAGGGCGTCCTCGGGGCGCCCGAGGTGGATCATCTGGCGGCTCATGCTGGACAGCACGTACGAGCCGAGGGGTTTGTCGCCCGCCTCCTTGGCGGCGTGCAGGGCGAGGACGAAGTACTTCTGCGCGGTGGGCTGGAGCCCCACGTCGTAGGACATCCAGCCCGCCAGCTCGGCCAGTTCGGCGGCGACCTTGAACAACTTCCTGGTCGTCGCCTCGGGTTGGGGTTCCTGGAGCAGGTCCGTCACCTCGTGCAGCTGGCCGACGACCGCCTTGCGGCGCAGCCCGCCGCCGCACTGGGCGTCCCACTGGCGGAACATCACCGTGGTGGACTCGAGCAGGTCCAGCTCCGGCCGGGAGAGGCGGCCGCCGCGGCGGCTCGCGGCAAGCGGCTCGGGCTCCGGCTGCGGGGCCTGCGGCCCGGGCACCAGCCAGCGCTGCATCGGCTCGATGAGGGACGGGCCCGCGGACAGGGCCAGCGAGGTCCCGAGGAAGCCGCGCCGCGCCAGCATCAGGTCGCTGCGCGAGAACTCGCTGAGCAGCGCCACCGTCTGCGGGCCCGTCCAGGGCAGGTCGACGCCGGTCGCGGAGGGTGACTGGCGCGCCGTGCGCAGGCCGAGGTCGTCGACGGAGACCACGCAGCCGAAGCGCTCGGAGAACAGCTCGGACAGGATCCTGGGAATGGGCTCGCGGGGGTTCTCGCCGTCCAGCCAGCGGCGCACCCGGGAGGTGTCCGTGGAGATGTGGTTGGCGCCCAACTGGCGCGCCCGGCGGTTGACTTGGCGGGCGAGCTCGCCCTTCGACCAGCCGCTGCGCACGAACCAGGAAGTGAGCAGCTCGTTGGGGCGCTTGTCGATGCTGGCCGCGGTCGTCCCGCTTCCGCCGTTGCCGCTCACTGGAACGCCCCCATCCCTGAGACCACTTGTCGCCGAGTGCGCCAAGCCCTATCAGAATGCCGGTAAATACGGTCTCCCGTCCGCCGGTTCTCACCCTTCGAACGGGATACCGACTTGCCTCCGGCATACCCACGAGTGCATGTGCCCCCAGGACTCGTGCACTCAAAGTAATCCTACGATCACCCGTCCAGCCATGGCGATCCCGGAAACGCCACCATTCGCCACCCCTTCGAATGAACTCACGGTGGCCTGCACGCGATTCACTTGACATAGACCGATCGGGAGTAGGCGGAGCGATGCACTCAGGGGCGCGCGTCGTCGAGTTCACCACCAGAGGCACCTCCAGCGCCGCCCGGACCAAGCGGGGCGGGTGACTCGGCAAACACACAGGGTCACGATCCGCATCCGCGCCGTAACCACCGGCGCGTCGGACCCGTTGGAGGGGGCATGGGCTTCACGATCGGCGGCATCCGGGAGATCCGCTCCGGCTCGCGTCGGCGCGGCCGCTCCTCGGAGTGCACGGCCGTCGCCGAGTTCACCGGACTGTGGGGCTGGGACGTCGTGGCCGGCGCGCGGGCCTCGGGGGGCGAGTGCTCCTGCGGCCGGGCGGACTGCGGTGCACCGGGGGCGCATCCGCTGGAGTTCGCGCCGCTGATCCCGGCCGGTGCCACCCTCGACGACGTGACCAGGACCTGGGGCGAGTTCCCCGGAGCGTCGGTCATGCTCGCGGTCGGCCGCTCGTTCGACGTCGTCGACGTGTCCGAGGCCGCCGGCCGCCGCGCCCCGATCCGCCTGGAGCGCATGGGCCTGCCCGTCGGCCCGGTCACCGGGACCCCCGAGGGCCGCGCCCAGTTCTTCGTCGCCCCCGGCGCCGCCGCCGAACTCCCCGAGCTGCTCTACCGCATGGGCTGGGACGACCCGACCTCGCTCGACCTGCGCGGCCAGGGCCCCGGTACGTACATCACCGCCCCGCCCTCCGACCGCGGCGGCCGGGGCCCCGCGCGGTGGCTGCGGCAGCCGGCCCTGGACTCGGCCACCAAGCCGCCGGCGGCCCGCCTGCTGCTGGGGACGCTGGCCTACGTGGCACACCGGTCCCGGGCGTAGCGGCACCAGGCACACAGCGAAGCGCCCGCCCCCAACTGCACCTTGGGAGGCGGGCGCTTCTTCCTGCTCGTACCGTTGTCGGCGGGGGTGTCACTCTCCGATAAGGGCGTCAACGAACGCCTCCGGCTCGAACGGTGCCAGGTCGTCGGCGCCCTCACCCAGGCCGACCAGCTTGACCGGCACGCCCAGCTCGCGCTGCACCGCGACCACGATGCCGCCCTTGGCCGTACCGTCCAGCTTGGTCAGGACGATGCCGGTGATGTCGACGACCTCGGCGAAGACACGGGCCTGGACGAGACCGTTCTGCCCGGTCGTGGCGTCGAGGACGAGCAGGATCTCGTCGAGCGGGGCGTGCTTCTCGACGACGCGCTTGACCTTGCCGAGCTCGTCCATGAGGCCGGTCTTGGTGTGCAGGCGCCCGGCGGTGTCGATGAGCACGACGTCGGAGCCCATCTCCTTGCCCTCCTTCACCGCGTCGAAGGCGACGGAGGCGGGGTCGCCGCCCTCCGGCCCGCGCACGGTGTAGGCGCCGACGCGCTCACCCCAGGTCTGGAGCTGGTCGGCGGCGGCCGCCCGGAACGTGTCGGCGGCGCCGAGCAGCACACTGCGGCCGTCCGCGACGAGCACCCGCGCCAGCTTCCCGCAGGTGGTGGTCTTCCCGGTGCCGTTGACCCCGACGACGAGGACGACGGCGGGCGCGCCGTCGTGGGGCGCCGTACGCAGGCTGCGGTCGGTGCTCGTCCCGACCTGCGCCAGAAGCTCGTCGCGAAGCAACGCCCGAAGTTGCTCCGGGTCGCGAACGCCCAGGACCGCCACCCGTTGCCGCAGCGCGGCGACGAGCTCGGTGGTCGCGGCGACGCCCATGTCCGCCGTCAGGAGCGTCTCCTCGATCTCGTCCCAAGCGTCGTCGTCGAGGTGATCCCGCGAGAGCACGGCGAGCAGACCACGACCGACGGTGCTCTGGCTTCGCGCGAGGCGTCCGCGCAGCCGGACCAGCCGGCCGGCGGTCGGGTCGGGCACGTCTAGGGCGGGCCTGGCTGGCGCCTCGGCGCCCGTCGCCGCGCTCGCCTGTTCGACGGGTTGCCCGGGCGCGGGCCTGGTGGGCACGCTCGCGCTCGGTCGAGCCCTCTCGACCGGTCGCGGGCCGCGGCGGCGCGGGATCGAGACGAGAGCGAAGGTGGCCGCGGCCGCGACGATCACGGCAGCGATGACGATGAGGGCGATCAGCACCCGGCGATCCTGTCAGACCGCACGTCGGGGCGCCCGACCTCAGACACCGCCAGGGCAGGCGCTCCGACCAGCGTCCACGGTTTCAACTCCTTCCGACTCCGGGTTGTGACCTCGACACGCCGCTTGGGCTCGGAAGGACACAAACCGGAGGAACGACGGCACAACCCGGAGCCCGCCGCGGAGTGGCGCGGCACGCCGCGGCGCAAGCGGCGCGCCGACGACCAGGGCTCAGGCGCTGATGGCCTCGCGCAGCCGCTGGCTGACCACCGCGGACACGCCGTCACCGCGCATCGAGACGCCGTAGAGGGCGTCCGCGATCTCCATCGTCCGCTTCTGGTGGGTGATGACGATCAGTTGGCTGCGCTCTCGCAGGCCCTCGAGGCATTGCAGGAGACGCTGCAGGTTCCGGTCGTCGAGCGCGGCCTCGACCTCGTCGAGGACGTAGAACGGCGACGGTCGCGCCCGGAAGATCGCCACGAGAAGCGCGACCGCGGCCAACGACCGTTCGCCGCCGGACAGCAACGACAACCGCGACACCCGCTTGCCGGCCGGACGGGCGATGACCTCGATACCGGCCTCCATGATGTTCTCCGGGTCGGTGAGCTCCAGCCGCCCGGTCCCTCCCGGGAACAGGATCCCGAACACCTCCGTGAACTCCCGGGCGGTGTCCTCGTAGGCGGCGCGGAAGATCTCGTGGATGTGCCCGTCGACCTCCCGGACGATGCCGAGCAGGTCCCGCCGGGTGGTCTTGAGATCTTCGAGCTGGGCGGCCAGGAACTGGTGTCGCTCTTCGAGCGCCGCGAACTCCTCCAGCGCCAGCGGGTTCACCTTGCCGAGCTGTGCCAGCTGACGTTCGGCTTCCTTGGCCCGCTTCTGCTGCTCGGCCCGGACATAGGGGACACCGGCGGGCTCCGACGCCCGGTCGCCGGGGTCTGGCGGGGCGTCACCGGGTTGCACCGGGTCGGCGTCCGGAACCGGATCGGGTGGGACCAACTCGTCCGGGCCGTAGGTCGTGACGAGTTCGTCGCCGCTGACCCCGAACTCGGCGAGCGCGCGCTCCTCCAGCGCTTCCACCCGCAGCCGCTGCTCGGCCCGAGCGACCTCGTCCCGGTGCGCCTTGTCCCGCAGCTGAGCCGAGCGCTCTCCCAGCGCCCGCAACGCCTCGCGCTGCGCGTGCAGCTCCTGTTCGGTCGCGGTTCGGGCGGCGGCGGCGGTGTCCCGTTCGGCGGCCGCCTCGACGAGGGCCTGTTCGGTCACCGTCGCCAGCCGCCCGGTCGCGCCGATGACCGCTCGGACCCGGAGGGCTTCGCGGGCCCGACGTTCCTGTTCGGCTGCGAACCGCGCCCGAGCCTGGGTCTCGGCCGCCGCGGCCCGCTCCAGCTGTTCGGCGCGGCCGGCCAGCGCACGGACGCGCTCCTCGCCTGTCCGCACGCCGAGCCGGGCTTCGACCTCCGCGGTGCGGGCCTCGGTGAGCGCGGCCGCCCGGGCATCCCGTTCGGTCGGGTCCGGAGCCACGTAGTCGTCAGGGGTGGTCTCCGCCTGTTCCAGGCGTCGACGCAGTTCCTCCGCCGCGACGGCCGCGGCCCCATGAGCCTCCTGCGCCTCGGCCCGCTGCCGTTCCAACCGCGCGGCTTCCTGCGACGCTCCCCGGGCCTGGCTGGCCAGCAATCCGAGCTCTTCGTTCAGCGCCGCCATTCGCGCGTCGGAGGTGTGCAGCGCTTCCAAGGCTTCGGTGACCGCTGCCCGTGCCTGTCGCTCACGTTCCTGCAGGCCCTCCAGCAACTCCCGGGTCGAGGCGACCAGCCGGCCCGCCTCTTGCGCCCCCTCCTGGGCCTCGTCGGCCGCGGCCTGGACCTCGAGGAACGACGGCGCGGCGGCCGACCCACCGCTGGCCCAACCCGGTCCCAGCAGGTCGCCGTCCCGGGTGACGGCCCGCACGCCCTGCGCGACCGCCGCCCGCGCCTGGTCGAGGTCGTCGACCACGACGGTTCCGGCCAAGGCGGCGGTGATCACTGAGCGTACCTCCGCCGGTGCCGCGACGAGGTCCAGCGCCCAGCGGCCGACCGGTGCCTTCCCCCGCCCCGCCGCCGCAAGCTCCGCCGGCACGGCGGACCCTCCGATGACCAACCCGACGCGGCCCGCGTCCGCCCGCTTCAACTCGCGGAGGGCTTGGACTGCGGCCTCGGTGCTGGCGACGGCCACCGCGTCGGCGTGCGCGCCGAGCGCGGCCGCGATCGCGGCCTGCGCGCCGCTGTCGACGGTGAGCAGCGCGGACACCGAACCGAGCACGCCGTCGAGGTCCGAGCCCAACAACGCTCCGGCGCCGTCCCGCCGATCCAGCGCCAGCGCCAGCGCCTCCCAGCGCGCCGTCGCAGCGGCCCGGTCACGTTCCGCGGCCCGTTCCGTCTCGGTGAGGTGCGCCAGCTCCAGTTCGAGTTGGGCCAGCGCCTGGGCGGCCTTCTCGTGCGCCTCGTCGAGGCTCACCTCGCCCTCGTCGAGGACGCCGGCGCTGTCTTGCACCCGCGTCAACTCGGCGGCCGCCGCGACCTCCCGGTCGCGAGCGTCGGCGAGCGCCTGGGTCAACCGGCCGATCTCCGCTTCGCCGGCCACCAGCCGGCTCTCCGCGGCGGCGACCTCTCCGGCCAGCCGGGCGAGCCCCTCCCGCCGATCCGCCGCGGCCCGCGCGGCCGCCGCAATCGCGGCATCGATCTGGGACAGGCCCGTCTCCGACTCCTGCCGCCGGGCAACCGCGGCCTCGAGCCGCTCCCGGTCCTGCGTCAACACCTGCTGCGTGCCGTCGAGCGCGTGCCGGACGTCGACCGCCTCGGCGTGTAGCTGCTCGGGATCTCGGCCGGGCGCGGCCTGTCCGGGGGTCGCCAGGTGCCGTTCCCGCTCCGCCGCGAGCTGTGCCAGGCTACGGACTCGCTCTCGGAGGCCGGTCAGGCGGTAGTACGTCTCCTGCGCCCGGGTGAAGGCCGGGCTGGCGGCGGTGACGGCGGTGTCGAGTTCCCGTTCCCGGTCCCGCCCGACCGCGAGGTCCCGCTCGACCATCTCCAACTCGGCGAGAGCCGCCTGCTCGTCCGCCGTCTCGGCCGCGTGCGCCGTCCGTAGCTGAACCAGGTCGTCGGCGAGCAGGCGAAGGCGGGAGTCCCGGACCACGGCCTGGATCACCCCGGCGCGGCGCGCGATCTGGGCCTGCCGTCCGAGCGGACCGAGCTGGCGGCGGAGTTCGCCGGTGAGATCGGTGACGCGGGCCATGTTCGCGCTCATCGCGTCGAGCTTGCGAAGCGCCTTCTCCTTGCGCTTCCGATGCTTGAGCACCCCGGCGGCCTCTTCGACGAACGCCCGTCGGTCCTCCGGCCGCGCTTGCAGGACCGCGTCGAGCTGGCCCTGGCCGACGATCACGTGCAGTTCCCTGCCGATGCCCGAGTCGCTCATCAGCTCCTGGATGTCGAGCAGCCGGCACGGTGTGCCGTTGATCGAATACTCGCTCTCGCCGGAGCGGAACATCAGCCGGCTGATGCTGACCTCGGTGTAGTCGATCGGCAGCACGCCGTCGCTGTTGTCGATGGTGAGGGTGACCTCGGCCCGGCCCAGCGCCGGACGGTTCGGGGTCCCGGCGAAGATCACGTCGCTCATCGATCCGCCACGCAACGCTTTCGCCCCCTGCTCGCCGAGCACCCAGGCGATGGCGTCGACGACGTTCGACTTTCCCGACCCGTTGGGACCGACCACGCAGGTGATCCCGGGTTCGAAGCGGAACGTCGTCGCGGTGGCGAACGACTTGAAGCCGCGAACGGTCAGCGTCTTGAGATGCACGGGCCTCTTCGGGGTGAATCGACGTCGGGATCGCCGAGCCTTGCGGCCGGGGAAACCTACGGTCGGTCGACGGGGAAGCCGCCGGGAGGAAGCCTAGCGAGCCTTCGATCCGCCCGACACCGTCCACGCCGGTGACGCCCGAACGAGTCCGGGAATCCCACCCCACCGAGGCAAGCCGCGGGGGGAGACCGTCGGGTCAGGCGAGCGCGGGCTCGCGCAACTCTTCGACGTCGGATGTGTTCAGCACCGAATCGCCCAGCGCCTCGTCGATCGCGGCGTCCATGGCTCGGGTACGGGCAAGCTCGTCCTCGAGGTCACGTACTCGGCGACGAAGCCGGGCGACTTCGGCGAGCAGCCGCGGATCGACACCCGTGCTGACATGACCGAACAAGGCCTTGGCCATCGTGAAAGGTCCTCCACGTTGAGAAACCGCGTACATCTCGTACGGGATCAGGGCAGGTGGCCCGAAGGCCAACTTACGTACCGGTCCCGAACGTTCACATCACCGCCTCCGCCGAGATCGTCGTAGGACCGTTGCCTGCAACGAAGCGCCCGGCGGGCAGAAACTTGATGAACCGGATCCAGAGGTTCCCCTCGGACGTCAAAAGGCTGCCATGTGATAACGGGAAGGTCAAGCAGCGACGCTCAACGCTCGACAAACCCCATGAGCCCCTCCCGTACCGTCGCCCAGCGGATCGCGACGCCGGTCACCGAGCCCGGCGAGGTTCCCGAACGAAGAAGCTGCTCGAACTGCTTCAGCACCGCCCGCTCGCCCTGGGCCACGACCTCGACCCGTCCGTCGGCGAGGTTCGTGGCACTGCCCACCAGACCGAGCTCCAGAGCCCGCGCCCGGACCCACCAACGCATCCCCACGCCCTGCACGCGGCCACGGAGCCAGACGGTCAGCCGAGCCGGGTCGGCGGCCCCCGTCTCGTCGGCGCCGGTCACCACCGGCCTCGCCTCGGCCGCGGCTGACATCGCGGACAGGTGTAGGAGGAACGGTTCATGAACGCCTCGCGGCGGATCGGCGTACCGCACCGGTGACAGGGCAGGTCGCGCCGGCCATAGACCGCGAGCTCGCGTTCGAACAATCCGCTCACCCCCTCGGTGGAGACGTAGAGAGCGTCGAAGGACGTTCCGCCGGCGGCCAGGGCCTCCGCGAGGACGGCCCGCACGTCGCCCAGCAGGCGGGCGCTCTCCGGCCGGGTGAGCGTCTCGGTCGGCCGCGCGTAGTGCAACCTGGCCCGCCAGAGCGACTCGTCGGCGTAGATGTTGCCGATCCCGCTGACCAGGCCCTGGTCGAGCAACGCGCGTTTCAGCCCGGTACGCCTAGCCCGGATCGCGGCGGCGAACAGCCCGTCGTCGAACAGCGGGTCGAGCGGGTCACGCGCGATGTGCCGGATCGGGAGCGGGAGCCGGCCGCCCCCGCCGTCGGGCGTCAACGGCGCGATCGAGAGTCCGCCGAACGTCCGCTGGTCGACGAATCGCAGCTCGCGCCCACCGTCGGTGAACGTCAGCCGGACCCGCAGATGCGTCTGGCCCGGCTCGTCCCGCGGCACCACGAGCAACTGCCCGCTCATTCCCAGATGCGCCATCAGCGCCTCGGCCGGTGCTTCCCCGGGATCTCGGGCAAGCCCGAGCCACAGGTACTTGCCCCGCCGGGAAGCCGTCGAGATGGTCCGGCCACGCAGCTCGTCGACGAACGACAGCGCGCCCCGTTCGTGCCGGCGCACCGCACGGGGGTGGAAGACCTCCACCTCCGCGATCGTCCGCCCGGCCACCCCTCGAGCAAGACCGAGCCGAACCACTTCGACCTCGGGAAGTTCGGGCATCCAGTGGTCGCTAGTCGGTGGCAGCGGCGTCGCGCAGGAGCCGGTACGTCTGTGCGGCCGCCTCCTGCTCCGCTTCCTTCTTGCTCCCCCCGTCACCCCGGCCGTAGCGCTGGCCCCCGAGCACGAGCACCGCGCTGAACGTCTTCGCATGGTCGGGCCCGGACTCCGACAGCACGTATTCGGGCTGCCCCAGCCCGGCTTCGGCCGCGAGTTCCTGGACGGAGGTCTTCCAGTCCAGGCCGGCACCCAGTTCGCGTGCCGCCTGGACCAGCGGGAGCAGGAGGCCGAGTACGAACGGCCCGCACAGCTCGAACCCACCGGTCAGCCAGGCCGCCCCGATCATCGCTTCCAGCGTGTCGGCGAGGATGCTCGGCTTGTCCCGACCGCCGGTGCTCTCCTCACCCCGGCCCAGCAACAGCCAAGGTCCGAGGTCGATGGTGCGGGCGATCCCGGCGAGGGCGCGCATGTTCACCACCGCGGCGCGAAGCTTGGCGAGCTGGCCTTCGCTCAGATCCGGATACCGGCGGAAGATCTCGTCGGTGATGATCAGGCCGAGAATCGCGTCACCGAGGAACTCGAGGCGTTCGTTCGTAGGTATCCCACCGTGCTCGTACGCGTACGAGCGGTGGGTGAGCGCCTGTTCGAGAAGATCGGGGTCGACGTCGATGCCGAGCCGCGCGACGAGCCCGCTCCGGTCGAGCGTCTCGGCGGATGCACCCTCGGGAACCGCCGTCACGGCAGCACCGGGTTGAGGCCGGCCGACATCCGCCGCCAGGCGACGAGGTCGGCCAGTGCCCGCCCCGCCCCCCCGGCAAGATCGACCCGCGCCGCTCGCGCGGCCAGGACGAGCGCGTCGGCGCACGCCGTCGGCGACTGCGCCCACCCGACCACCGCGACCCCCTCCAACCCGAGTACGACACCGCCTGCACGAGGCGTCCGGACGGCGATCCGCGCGGTCGGCGCGGCTTCGAGCGCCTCGCGCAGGACGTTACCGCTGAAACCGTCGGTCACCACGACGGCGGGTACCGGCGCGCCCACCACCAGATCGGCCACGTCGACCGAACCGCCCAGTTCGAGCAGGCCCGCGTGAGCGTACGGCTCCAGGGCGGTCAGCAACCGCCGGCCGGCCGGATCGTCGTCGGCGATGCCCACGGCGCTCAGCACGCCGACCCGCGGAAGCTCGACACCGCGGGCGCGGGCGTACGCCAGACCGAGCAGCGCCGTCGGCACGACTCCCGCCCGGTCGAGGTCCGTGCGGCCACTGACGTCGACCAGCACGCTCGCACCGATCTCGGCGGCGACCACCGGAGCGGTCGCCCCCGGCAGTAGCCGGAGGGCGAACCGAGCGGCCGCCAAGGCGACGGACGCCGGACCGAGCAGGACGCAGGCATCGGCCGCGCCGTCGCGAACGAGACGGGCGGCGACCCGAACGGACGCGGTCCGCTGTCCCCGGACCGCGCGGGAAGCGTCGCCCGGTCCGGCTTCGACCGGAACCCCCGGCCGGACTTCCAGCCGGCGGAGGTCGTCCGGGGCCACGAGGGCCAGGTCCGCCTCCGCGGGTTCTCCCGTCAGCACGATCGTCAGGGCCGGGTCGGCGGCAAGCGCGAGCCCGACGCCTTCGAGGACGAGCCCCGGTTGGCCACAGCCGTGCAGGTCGCAGGCGACCCGGGCCGCCGCCGAGGAGGGCAACGCCGGAGCGATCAGACCGGGATGACCTGGCGCTTGTTGTACGTGCCGCAGGTCGGGCACGCGACATGCGGGAGCTTCGGCTGGCGGCAGCGGTCGCAGGTCACGATCGTGGGCGCAGCGGTCTTCCACTGGCTACGTCGCGAGTGCGTGTTGCTCCGCGAGGTACGGCGCTTCGGAACGGCCACGTCTTCCCATCCTTCACAGCGGCGCCGTCACCGATTGACGACGCCAGTTTCGATACCGACGGCACCGGCTCCCCGGTGTCACACCTCGATCCCGCCCGGCGGGTCACCGCCTCCGGACGTCCGGAACGCATCCAACGCCGACCAACGCGGGTCGGTCCGATCGTGCCCGTGATCCGGGCCGACCTCGTCCAGGTGCGCTCCGCATTCGCTGCACAGCCCCGCGCAGTCCGCGCGGCACAGCGGGCTCGCCGGCAGCGCGAGTGTCACCGTGTCCCGGACGGCCTGTTCCAGGTCGAGCAGGTCTCCGTCGAGACGGAGGACATCCTCGTCCTGTCCCTGCCCGCCACCGGCCGTCCGGGAATGCCGGTCGGCCTGCTGCGGATAGGACCAGAGCTCCACGAACTCGGCCCGGAACGTGTCCCGCACCTCGTCGAGGCACCGGGCACACTCCCCCACCACGGGCGCCGTCACCACGCCGGTGACGAGCACTCCGTCGAGCACCGATTCCAGGCGAAGATCCAACCCGATCTCGGCGCCCGGCGGAACCCTGATGAGGTCCAGACCGAACGATTCCGTCACCGCGACCGTGATCTCGCCTTCCCACATCGTTCCCGGAAGCCGGCCGAGCGACCGCGTGTCCAGCACGAACGGGCGCCTGGGATCCTGACGGACCACGACCCTGTGTGCAGAAGGCGACATGACGATTCCTGGTGACGGCCGTCCGATCCGGAGGGCCAGCGGATGATCCTAGCCGATCGGCGCGCCGCGGCATTCCCGGCGCACATCCGGGGGTGGGCGAACGTCCTACCTCGCCCCGGCGTCTGCCGTCGCGGGTCCGGCCGCCCGCTCGACGACCTCGATGTCGTGCTCGGCGTCTTCGTCGCGGTCGTAGAGGTCGCGTGCCGTCTCCCCCACCGCCGCGATGTGCTGCTCGACGCGCCCGCGCAGCTTCTCCCGACCGCGTTCGACGGCGGCAATCGTCTTGGTGAGCACGACCTCGAAGTTGGCCAGCTTGCCGTCGACGTAGTCCTCGACCTCGGCCCGCATCGTGGCGGCCTGCTGACGGGCGTCGGCGAGGGTCCGTTCGGCCTGTCGCGCGGCTTCCTGCGCCACCTCGGAGCGGCTGACCAACCGGGCCCGATCGGTCTTGGCCTGTTCGATGATGCGTTGCGCTTCGACCCGGCCTTCGGCGATGACGTCGTTGCGGTCGCGCAACACCCCGCCCGCTTCTTCGAGCTCCGCGGGCAGCAGGTCGCGGATCTCGTCGATCAGCGCGAGGAGCTCGGCCCGGTTCACCACGCAGGACGCGGAGAGTGGAACGGTCTTGGCCGCCGCCAGGAGGTCGGTCAGCTCGTCGAGCTTGCTGGAAACGTCCGCCATCCGTCCAATGTACGACCCTCGCGTCCCAGCTGTCCCGGGGCACCCACACGCACGGTAAGCAACTGGCGACCGTTCGGGTGACGAACGATCGGCGCGATCAGCGTGCCAGCCGGTCCTTGAGCCGCTCGAGAACGACCGGGGGGACCAGCGAGGAGACATCCCCGCCCCAGGTGGCGACTTCCTTCACCAACGACGAGGACAGGAACGAGTACTGCGGGTTCGTGTGCAGGAACAGCGTCTCGACGCGAGCGAGCGAGTGGTTCATCTGCGCCATCTGCAGCTCGTAGTCGAAGTCGCTGACCGCTCGCAGCCCCTTCACGATCACCTTGATGGCGTGCTTGCGACAGAAGTCCGTGGTGAGCCCTTCGTACCGCTCGACGCGCACGTTCGCCATCGCGGCGGTCGCGGCGGTGATCATCGCGCAGCGTTCGTCGGTGTCGAACATCCGCGCCTTCGTCTTGTTGACCCCGACCGCGACGATGATCTCGTCGAAGAGCGCGGCACTTCGCTCGATGATGTCGAGGTGCCCATTGGTCACCGGGTCGAAGGAACCCGGACACACCGCCCGTCTCACGGCGAGTGAACGTACCAAAGGGTCGTCTCGCCGTAGACACGCGCCCGCTGTGGGACGAGGCCGGAAGGCCAATCGGGCGGCGCGTCACGGGCGGAACGTTCCAGGACGAGCGTGCCGTCGAGCCAGCGCGGTAACGCGGCGAGCACGGCATCCACCGCCGTCGCGTACGGCGGGTCGGCGAAGATGACGTCGTAGCGCTCGGACGGGCCGGACAGGAACGTCTCGACCGCCGCGACCACCACCCGCCCCCCAGGCAGGCTCAGCGCGCGCAGGTTCTGCCGCACGACCGCTGCGACAGCCCCGTCCTTCTCGACGAAGGTCGCCGCCTCCGCTCCCCGCGAGAGGGCTTCGAGCCCAAGCGCGCCCGAGCCCGCGTAGAGATCCAGCACCCGGGCGCCGGTCAGGTCGTCCAAGCTGGAGAACATGGCCTCGCGGACCCGGTCGGTCGTCGGCCTGGTCCGGCTGCCGGCCGGCGTCCGCAGCCGCCGACCGCCGGCGATGCCGGCGATGATCCGGGTCATCCCTTCTCCAGGTGGGCCGCGTCCCGCTCCAGATCGGCGACCACCGCGGCGAGCGCAGGATTGGTCGCCAACGACGGATCCTCGCCCACGAGTTCCTGGGCGTAGCGGCGAGCCCGGATCACCACGTCGGCGTCCTCGATGAGCCGCAGGAGGCGGAGCTGCCCCCCGACGCCGTGCTGGGCGGCGCCCAGGACGTCGCCCTCGCCGCGCAACCTCAGGTCTTCCAACGCCAGCACTGCTCCGTCGTTCGTACCTGCGACGACGTCGAGTCGTTCCCGGGGGGGCGCGGCGGGGGGCAACGCGGTGTGCAGCAGGCAGAGGCCGGCGTGGCTGCCGCGGCCGATTCGCCCGCGGAGCTGATGCAGCTGACTGATGCCGAACCGATCGGCGTCCAGGACGATCATCACGGTGGCGTTCGGCACGTCGACGCCGACCTCGATGACGGTCGTCGCGACCAGCACGTCGAGTTCATCGGCCGCGAAGCGACGCATCACCGCGTCCTTCTCCTCGCCCGGCATCCGCCCGTGCAAGACACCGACCCGCAGGCCGGCCAACTCGCCGGCGGCGAGTTCGGGCGCGACCTGCAGCGCGGCGGCCGCCGGGCGCCGGACCGCTCCACCCCGGTCTTCCTCCGGCTCACCGGGTTCGACCCGCGGGCAGACGACGAATGCCTGCCGACCGGACGCCACCTCGTCGCGGACCTTCGCCCACATGCGGGCCACCCAGGCCGGCTTGTCCTCGGGAACCACGCTGGTGGCGATCGGCTGCCGGCCGCGGGGCAGCTCGGTCAACTCGGAGGTCTCGAGGTCGCCGAACACCGTCATCGCGACCGTGCGCGGGATCGGGGTCGCGGTCATCACCAGCAGGTGTGGGGCGGTGGTCTTCCGGGCGCGCTCGCGTAGCGCGGCCCGCTGCTCGACGCCGAACCGGTGCTGCTCGTCGACCACGACCAGGCCCAGGTCGGCGAACTCGACGCCTTCCGAGAGCAGGGCGTGGGTACCCACGACGATGCCGGCCTGGCCGTCCGCCGCCGCCGCCAACGCTTCCCGGCGAGCGGCCGCCCCTTGACTGCCGGTCAGCAGGACGACGCGGGTGGCGACGTCCGCCGCACCGAGTTCGCCGGCGCAGCCGAACGGTCCGAGGAGCTCCCGGATGCTGCGAAGGTGCTGGGCCGCGAGTACTTCGGTAGGAGCGAGCAACGCGGCCTGGCCCCCGGAGTCGACGACCTGCAACATCGCCCGCAAGGCGACGAGCGTCTTCCCGGACCCCACCTCCCCGGCCAGCAGCCGGTTCATCGGGATCTCCCGGCCGAGTTCGTCGCTGAGCTGGCCGCCGACCTCCCGCTGGCCGCCGGTCAGCTCGTAGGGCAGCGCGGCGTCGAACGCCGCGAGGATGCCGGCCCCGCCGGTCCCGCCGGTTCTCGCCGTCGCCGGCAGCGACCGTGCGGTAACCCGGCGCTGCGCGAGCGCCACCTGCAACCCGAACGCCTCGTCCCACTTGAGTCGTCGCTGCGCCGGTTCGATCTCGGCCAGATCGCCCGGTTGGTGGATCGCCCTGATCGCCGCGTCGTACGAGAGCAACCCGAGATCGGCCCGCATCTCCTGCGGCATCGGGTCTTCGAGTGGTTCGAGCACGGCCAGGACGGTCGAGACGGCGAGCTGGATCTGCCAGGAGTCGATCTTCGCGCTCGCCGGGTAGATCGGCGTGACCCCGATCCCGCCGGGCCCGACCTCCGGCGCGTCGGCTCCCGCGGGGAACAACAAGCAGGTCGGGTGCGCCAGTTGCCGTTCCCCGGCCCACAACGAGAGCTTGCCGGCGAACTGACCGCGGACGCCGGGGGCCAGCTGCTGGTAGCGCCAGCGCTGCTTGAAGAACGTCAACGTGAGCCGCTGGCGGCCGTCCGAGATCACCACCTCGACGAGGTTTCCGCGCCGGTTTCGCATCTCCCGCTGGTTGCGGCTGACCACCTCGGCGACGACCGTGACGTGGTCGCCGACATTCAGCTCGGCCAGATCCGAAAGGCCACCGAAGCGGACGTACCGCCGAGGGTAGTGCGCGAGCAGGTCACGAACCCGTTCGAGTCCCAACGCCGCCCGCATCGGGTCCGCGGTCTTGGCCCCCACCGCACTGCGCAGCGAGCTGTCGAGCCCGAGCATTCACTCGACTCCTACGAGCAACGGATGGCCGGGCTGACCGCCGGCGTACACGGTGACCTCGGCGAGCGGGTAGGCGGTTTCCAGGTGCGCGAGCAGACGCGGCACGACGTCCGCGGGGATGTGCTCGCCGGTGACCAGGGTGACGAGTTCGCCACCGCCGTCGAGCATCCGGTCGAGCAGACCGACCGCCACCTCGGACAGGTCGGGACCGATGAGGACGACATCGCCGCCGACCATCGCGAGGGCGTCCCCCGCAGCGCAGGTGCCGACGTTGGTGAGGGCGGTCTGGTTCGCGACGAGCACCTCGGCGACCCGGGTCGCACCCGCCGCCTCGGCCATCGCGACGAGAGCGTCGGACAGCGAAGCCATCGGGTCGGCCACCGCCAGCGCCGCCAGCCCTTGAACCGGTGACAACGTGGGGACGACCACCACCGACGTGAGCCTGCCTTGGGAGCGGATCGCCGCGGACGCGGCCTGGGCGACCGCGGTGGTCGCCGGGTCCGGGGAGATGACGATCACCTCGCTCGCCCCGCTCCCGGTCACCAGATCCTCGACGGCCGGCTGGGACGGCGTACCCGCCGCGATCAGGGTCCGCGCGCCGGCCGACGAGAACAGCTCGGCGTATCCGGGTCCCGGCACGACCGCGACCACCGCACGGGTCGGCGGGGCGTCGGTGGCCCGGCGACGAGGCGGCACGGTCTCGTTCGGCGCCCACCCGACCGGCTCGGACAGGCCGGCGAGCTCGCCCGGACCGATCGCCGCGCCGGGTTCCGCGAACCTGGTCACCGTGATCCGCGAGGGGATCCCGGCCCGCACCCCCGCCTCGACCGCCGCGCCGGCGTCGTCGACGTGGATGTGGACCTGCCACAGGTCCTCGCCACCGACGATGACCAGCGAACCGCCGATCGCCGAGAGTTCCTGCCGTAACGCGGTGACCTGCTCGACGTCCGCCGCGAGCAGGTACTGCACTTCGTAGCCGAACCCGTCGCTGTCGACGTCCGCGTGCAGCGGCGGCAGGTGCCCGTTGGGGCGCGGGACCTCAGCCCGGTCGAAGATCTCCTCGAGCGGCGCCGCATCCGGCACCGGCAACCCCTCGAGCGCCGAACGCAACGCGGTCAAGATCACCAACCAGCCGCTTCCCCCGGCGTCGACCACCCCGGCCTCGGCCAGCACCGGCAACTGGTCGGGCGTCCGGGCCAGCGCACTGGTCGCCGCCCGTTCCGCCGCCGCGGCGACGTCCACCACGGTCGAGGCGGCATCCGCGTCCCGCACGGCCACCGCGGCGTCGGCGGCCGCGGACGCCACCGACAGGATCGTTCCGGCCACCGGCCGGGCCACCGCCGCCGCGGCTTCGTCCGCGGCGCGCGCCAGCGCGGCGGCGAGCTCCGGCGCGCCTGCCACGTCGGTCGGCAGCGCCGCCGCGAACCCACGCAGAAGCTGGCACAGGATCACACCGGAGTTGCCGCGTGCGCCGAGCAGCGCTCCGCGCGCGAACGTCGTCAGCAGATCCCCGAGCCGATCCCCTGGGCCCGGAGGGGGCAACGCGGCCGCGGCCGACTCCCAGGTCAACAGCAGGTTGGTTCCGGTGTCGCTGTCGGCGATCGGAAAGACGTTGAGCGCGTCGATGTCGAGACGTCGCGCGCGCAGCTCGGCCTGAACGGTGGCAACCCAGCGCCGGGTCGTCGGAGCGTCGAGCTGGACCACCAGCTCCGAGTCAAGCCCCGAACGCGGAACCAAGACTCACCTCCCAGATCCGACCGGAACCGACCACGATCCGACCGCTGCCAACGCCGCGCAAGCCTGGTCGTCCGGCCGAGCCTATGCGTTGTGCGCGCACACCGGACGGAGCGTCGCGAGCCCGGCTGGGGATTCCGCATCCGGTGCGCTACCCTCGTCGGAAGGAACGGCCGTCGTGGCCTCGTCGACGACGATGCGGGCGGGTTCCGGTTCACCACTCGGTCCGGACGGGCCGTCCCGTAACGATCTGGAGTGTCTCGTGGCTGCCGTATGCGACGTCTGTGGCAAGGGACCGGGCTTCGGCATGTCCGTCTCGCACTCGCACCGCCGGACCCGTCGCCGCTGGAACCCGAACATCCAGCATGTGCGCGCTCTCGTCGGCAAGACCCCCAAGCGCCTGAACGTCTGCACCTCGTGCCTCAAGGCCAACAAGGTCGTTCGCGCCAGCTGAGCCGCGCGGTCCCCGGCTAACCGCCGAAGTGCTCGTATCCCCCGGACGCGAGCTCGCGTCCGTCCACCCGCACGCCGCGTCCGGCGACGACCCGGCCGATCCGGCGTACCTCCGCCAACTCGCCCAGCTCCAGTCCGGCCGGTACGGCGGCGAGCAGCGCGTGGTCGTCACCGCCGGTCAGCTCCCACGTCGGTGGGCTGCCCGAATCCCGCACGGCGTCCAGCGCTCGGTCCCGGAGCGCCGCGCTGTCGAGTTCGATCCCGACCTCACTCGCCGCGGCGAGATGCCCGGCGTCCGCGACGAGGCCGTCCGACACGTCGCAGAGCGCGTGCGCCCCGACGCGGGCTAGCGCCGGTCCCGCGTCGTACGGTGGCCGCGGCCGGCGATGCGCGGTCACGAACGGCGCCCAGACCGGCGGCGGCTCACCGGCGTGTTCCTGCAGCCAGCTCAGCCCCGCGGCCGCCCATCCCACCCGCGCGACCAGGACGACGTCGTCGCCGGGCCGCGCCCCCCCTCGCGTCACCGGCCGGTGGCCCCGCAGCTCCCCGAGTGCGGTGATCGCCACGGTGATCCGGTCCGGCGATCGAACCGTGTCGCCACCGACGATCCGGACGCCCAGCGGCGCACACTCGTCCCGCAGGCCGTCGGCGAACCCGTCGACGAACGTCGGTGGCAGGTCTGCGGGCAGCGCCACGCCGATCAGCAGCGCGGTGGGTGCGGCGCCCATCGCGGCGACGTCGGCGAGATTCGCCGCGGCGGCGCGGTGCCCGATGTCGGCTGCCGACGACCAGTCGGTCCGGAAATGCACTCCCTCGACGAGCAGATCGGTCGTCGCGACGATCCGCCCGTGCGGCTCCGGCAGGACCGCCGCGTCGTCGCCGGGTCCGGCCGGCGGCGGGGGGGCTCCGACGCGGGCGGCGAACCGGGCGATCATGCCGAACTCGCCGCCGGGAAACCGTTCGTGCTGCCCGTCCATCCGGCGTCCGTCTCCTTCCTTGCGGTAGCGTCGAGCGACCTCGGCGCACCGGCCTTCCGGTACGAAGGAGCTCCATCATCGTGGCAGTCGGCAACCGTCGCCCACGCGCGGTGGCCGCCCTCGCAGGGATCGTCGGCCTTGCCACCCTCGCCGGGTGCGGATCGTCGAACCGGGTCGCCGTCGACGCTCCCAGGCCGACCGGGCAGATCGCGTCCGCATGCGCGAACCTGATCGCGCGTCTCCCCGACGACCTGGCCGTCGGGGAACGGCGGCGCCCGACCCGCCCGACCTCGCCGTACACGGCCGCGTTCGGCGATCCCCCGGTGATCGTGCGCTGCGGGGTCGCCATCCCCAGGTACGACCCCACCGCGGACGTCCTCACCGTCGGCGGAGTCGAGTGGCTGCTGCTGCCCGGCGGCAGCAACAGCCGGCAGCGGTTCCTCGCCTACCACTCGGACCTTCGGGTGGAGGTCACCGTCGACGCTCCCGAACTTCCGGCGAACGTGCTGCCACCGGTGTCGACCCTGGTAGCCGCGGCCACGAAAACTCCCTAGCCCGCCCGCGGCGAGTCGGCCACGTCGAACAGCGCCGCCGGTTGGCCGGTCGCCAACGCCCAGTAGCGGTCCCCGTACGACCAATGCCACCATTCCGTCGGATAGTTCACCAGGCCGGCCCGGGCGAGCGTCGCGACCAGCAGTCCCCGGTTGCGCCGGGCCACCGGATCGAGCTCCTCGGCTGCCGTGTAGCAGCGATGCTCGGACTCGAGCGGGGTCGCGTTCAACGCGGTCCCCAGATCCAGCTCGACACCGTCGGAGTCGCAAAGCGTCAGGTCCACCGCGCTACCGGTGGCGTGCGGCGCGACGTCCGGCGGCGCGATGTACGCGCTCGTCGCGAACCGTACGGCCGTCTCGTCGAGGCCGGGTTCGGACGCCCGGACGGTCGCGGCGTACCTGGAGAACAAGGCCCGCTGCATCGCCAGCGACCGCCAACCTTCGACGACCAGCAGGTTCGTACCGCCGGGAAGCGCCGCCTGAGCACGCAAGAGCCGTTCCTGCACGCCCTGCCGGACGTACGCGTGCGCCCCACTGCCGTCGGCGTACCGGTCGTCGACCCGCAGCCCGGACGTGCGCAGGTCGACCAGCGGCTCGGCGGTCTCCGCGACCGGCACGGCGGCCACCTGCGGGTCGGCGAGCAACAACATCAGCGCAGCCCGGTTCCGCGGCGCAACGCGCCGGCGATGAGCTCGTCCAGCAGCCCGGTGTACGGCAGCCCGCTCGCCGCCCACATCTGCGGATACATCGAGTGCGGGGTGAAGCCCGGCATCGTGTTGACTTCGTTCACCACCGGGCCGGATCCGGTGAGGAAGAAGTCGACCCGGGCCAGGCCGGCACAGTCCAACGCCGCGAACGCGCGCAGCGCCAGTGCCTGCACCGCCGCCACCTCGGCGGGTTCCAGGTCCGCCGGCAGGTCGAACCTCGACGACCCGTCGACATACTTCGCCTCGAAGTCGTAGAACGCGTGGTGCGGGTCGACGAAGATCTCCGCCGGCACGCTGGCTCGTGGCGGCTCCCCGTCGAGCACGCCGCATTCGATCTCGCGGCCGACGACCATCGCCTCGACGAGCACCTTGGGGTCGTGCCGGCGGGCCTCCTCGACCGCGTTCGGCAGGCCCTCCCAGTCGGTGACCTTGGTGATCCCGAGGCTGGATCCGGCGCGGGCCGGCTTCACGAACCACGGCCCGTCCCCGGGCGCGCTCACCGGATCGCCGGGGCGAAGCACGGTGTACGGGCCGATCGGCAGCCCGGCCGCGTGGAGCAGGGTCTTCATGTGCTGCTTGTCCATCCCGGCCGCGGAGGCGAAGACGCCCGCTCCGACGTAAGGGATCCCCGCCATCTCCAGCAGGCCTTGGATCGTGCCGTCCTCGCCGTACGGGCCGTGCAGGATCGGGAAGACCACGTCCACGCCGGTCGGCGGGGCCGAGCCGCCCCCGCCGAGTTCACGCCAGCCGCCGGGGACGACGGCGATCTCGTCGCCGGCGCGGACCGCGGGCAGCTCGCCGTCTCGTACCTCCAGCGGGGCCGGGTCGTCCGGTGCGAGCATCCAGCGGCCGTCCGGCAGGATGCCGACCGGGAGCACCTCGTAGCGGTCCCGGTCGAGCGCACGCAGCACCGACGCCGCGCTGATGCACGAGATCGCATGCTCACCGCTACGACCACCGAAGACGACCGCGACCTTGATCCGATCCGCGTTGCCGGTCAACCGCGGCCACTCATTCCGGCTTGAGTTCGCGGCTCATGAGCTGCGTCGTCATCTCGGCGACCGTCATCCCGCCGTAGACGACCCGGACGACGCCGGCGGTGATCGGCATCTCGACGTCGTGCTTGTGGGCGAGGTCCAGGATCGAGCGGCAGGACTTCACCGCCTCAGCCGTCTGCACGGTGTGCGCGATCGCCTCCTCGACGCTCTGTCCCCGGCCGAGGCGTTCGCCGAAGCCGCGGTTGCGCGACAGCGGCGACATGCACGTCGCCGCCAGGTCACCCAGGCCTGCCAGCCCGGCGAACGTCATCGGGTCGGCGCCCAGCGCCGCCCCGAGCCGGGCGGTCTCGGCGAGCCCCCGGGTGATCAACGTGGCCACCGTGTTGTCGCCGTACCCGAGTCCGACGGCGACACCGCAGGCGACGGCGATGACGTTCTTCACCGCGCCGCCGAGCTCGCACCCCACCACGTCGCTGTTCGTGTACGGCCGGAAGTACGCGTTGGTGGTGGCCTGCTGGACGGCCAGGGTCCGGTCCGCGTCGGTGCCCGCGACGACGGTCGCGGTCGGCTGCGCCTCGGCGATCTCCCGCGCCAGGTTCGGGCCGCTCACCACGACGACCTGGTCGAGCGGGACGTCCGCGACTTCGGCGATCACCTCGCTCATCCGCTTGTCGGTCCCGACCTCGACGCCTTTCATCAAACTGACGAGGGTCGCGTCCCGCGGGATCGCGTCGCGCATCGCGGCGATGTTCTCCCGCAGGGTCTGGCTCGGTAGCGCGAACGCCACGATCTCCGCGGCTGCCAGCGCCTCGGCCGGGTCGCCGGAGGCCGCCAGGTCGGCCGGGAGCCGGACGCCCGGCAGGTACTGGGCGTTCTCGCGCCGGTCCCGAATCGCCTCGACGACTTCCGGGCGGCGAGCCCACAGCGACACCGGGGTGGATGCGTCGGAAAGCACCTTCGCATACGTCGTTCCCCAGGAACCGGCTCCGACCACCGCGGCGCGCGTCACGCGACCGTCTCCTCGTTCGCGGTCGTCCGAGGATCCCAGGGTTGCGCGGGCGGGACCTCCCCGCGGATCTGGGCCAGGGATGCGGTGACCCCGGCCATGATCGTGTCGGTCACCTCACGTAGCACGGCGGGAGTCTGCCCCACGCCCTGCCACTTCGTCAGGTCGACCGGTTCGCCGAGCCGGGCGTGCACCACCGGGCGGCGGAACAGGTGCAGCTTGCGGTCCCGGCCGTAGATCCGATGGGTTCCCCACTGGGCCAGCGGAATCACCGGAACCCCACTGGTCAGCGCGATCCGCGCGACACCGGTCCGGGCCCGCATCGGCCACTGCCCCGGATCCCTGGTGGTCGTCCCCTCCGGGTAGATGATCACGACCAGCCCTCGTTCGAGCGCTTCGAGCGCCGCGGACAACGACCCGGCGGCCTCCGTGCTGTTGCGCCGAACCGGGATCTGCTGCGTTCCGCGCATGACCCGGCCGATCACCGGCGCGGTGAACAGGCTCTGCTTGGCCATGAAGTGCGGCAGCCGTCCCCCGTCGTAGATCAGCTGCGCGACGGTCAGCGGATCGACGATGGAGACGTGGTTGGCGACCACCAGCACACCGCCGGTGCGGGGCAGGTTCGCGAGGCCGTGGCGCTCACGCCGCGTCAGTAGTTGCACGAGCGGCCAGATCAGCACGATGCAGAAGCGGAACCACGGATTCGGTCGCTCATGTCTGCGCCCCTCGGCCACGGTTTCACCGGCTTTCCTCGCCATCCGAGCCTGGCCACCTTTCGTCTCCGGTCATCCGGAGGTGCTTCGAACGCCTCGGCGCCGCCGCCGGACGCCTGCGATCCTTCCCCGCGGCGGTGGCGGTGTCGAGGAGCCTGGCAGCATGGCGCGTCATGGCGCCCATGGCCGAGCCGCAGCACGATCCTGCCGTGTCCGGAATCGGATGGTCCTTCGTGGTTCCGGTCAAGGAGCTCTCGGTCGCGAAGAGCCGGCTTCCCTACCCCCAGCCGGTGCGCGCGGCGCTGGCCCTCGCGATGGCCCAGGACGTCGTCGCGACCTTACGGGCGACCCCCGGTGTGCGGCGTGTCGTCCTGATCACCGACGACCCCGACGCGGACGCCGCGTTCGCCGACGCGGCGGTGGTCGTTGCGGACGAGCCGCGGGCCGGACTGTCCGCCGCGTTGCGGCATGGTGCGCTGGTCGCCGCGGCCCGCTGGCCACTCGACGGCGTGGCCGCGTTGGCCTCCGACGTCCCCGCGGCGACGCCGCAGGCGCTGGCGAGGGTGCTGGCCGCGATCGCCGACCTGCCGGCGCCGCGGCATCCGAGCCGGATCGTCGTCGCGGATTCCGCGGGCCTGGGCACCGTGCTGCTCGCCGCAGAGCCCGGCCGAGCGCTGGATCCCCGGTTCGAAGGTGGGTCCCGGGCAGCTCATCTGCGAACCGGCGCGATCGACCTCACCGATCACGCCGCCGCCGGCCTGCGTCGCGACGTCGACACCCAGGCCGACCTGGTCGCCGCCGCGACACTCGGCCTGGGTCCGGCCACCCGGCGTGCGCTGAGCGAGCACGGACTGCACCCGTAGCCGGGCGTTGACAACACGCTGTTCACCTTCCGGTGTGACACTTGCGGCATGACCGACTCGTCGATCATCGAATCCGTCCCCGCGAGGCACGTCGCCCGTTCGTCCACGTCGATGACGCTCATCGCCGACGAACCGCTGCCCGAGGACCGCTTCATCAACCGCGAAGGGTCCTGGCTCGATTTCAACACGCGCGTCCTGGAGTTGGCCGAGGACGTGAACGTCCCGTTGCTGGAGCGGGTGAAGTTCGCGGCGATCTTCGCCAGCAACCTCGACGAGTTCTTCATGGTGCGGGTGGCCGGCCTCAAGCGGCGCCAGGCCACCGGTCTGACCGTGCGGAGCCCGGACGGCCTGACCACGCGCGAGCAACTCGCCCTGATCGCCGACCGGGCGCGCGAACTCCAGCGTCGGCACGCCACCGTCTTCGCCGAACGGCTCGCTCCCGCGCTCGCCACCGCCGGGATCGCGCTCACCACGTGGGACGAGCTGCCGGAGGCGGAGAAACACCGCCTCCACGGCTACTTCCGCGAACAGGTCTTCCCGGTGCTCACGCCGCTGGCGGTGGACCCCGCGCACCCGTTCCCGTACATCTCCGGGCTGTCGCTGAACCTCGCGGTCGTCGTCCGGGACGCGACGACGGGCGTCGAACACTTCGCCCGGGTCAAGGTTCCCGCCATCCTGCCCCGCTTCGTACGGATCCAGGACTACGGGGACGACGCGGCGGACCGCGACGACGACGACGTGGTCGGCGACCGGTTCGCCCGCTTCCTGCCGCTCGAGGAGCTGATCGCCGCCCATCTCGCGCATCTGTTCCCCGGGATGCAGATCATCGAGCGGCATCTGTTCCGGGTCACCCGCAACGCCGACGTCGAGATCGAAGAGGACGAGACCGAAGACCTGCTCCAAGCCTTGGAGAAGGAGCTGGCCCGCCGCCGGTTCGGCCCGGCGGTCCGGCTCGAGGTCACCGACGACATGAGCGAACGCACGCTCGACCTGCTGATCCGCGAGCTGGAGGTGCATCCGCGCGACGTGCTGCCGGTCCCCGGCTTGCTGGATCTGACGTCGTTGTGGGCGCTGGTCGACCTCGACCGTCCGGAGCTCAAGGACGAGCCGTACGTGCCGTCCCTGCACCCCCGGCTGGCCGGTGAGGACGGCATGGCGACTTCCGACCTGTTCGGGGTGATCCGTGACGGAGACGTGCTGGTGCACCACCCGTACGACTCGTTCGCGACCAGCGTCCAACGGTTCATCGAGCAGGCCGCGGCCGACCCGAACGTCCTCGCGATCAAGCAGACGCTCTACCGCACCTCCGGCGATTCGCCGCTGGTCGAGGCGTTGATCGACGCTGCGGAGGCCGGGAAGCAGGTCGTCGTCCTCGTCGAGATCAAGGCACGGTTCGACGAGCAGAACAACATCACCTGGGCCCGGGCGCTGGAACGCGCGGGCTGCCACGTCGTCTACGGCGTGGTCGGCCTGAAGACGCACTGCAAGGCCGCCCTGGTGGTCCGCCAGGAGAAGGGCCAGCTACGCCGCTACGCGCACATCGGCACCGGCAACTACAACCCGAAGACCGCCAGGATCTACGAGGACTTCGGGCTGCTGACCGCGGATCCCGCCGTCGGTTCGGATCTGACGGAGCTGTTCAACACGTTGACGGGCTACAGCCGGGATACCGACTACCGCACGCTCCTGGTCGCCCCGCAACGACTTCGAGGCGGGATCATCGAGCGGATTCGCGAGCAGGCCGACCGGGCTCGCGCCGACAAGCCCGCCCGGATCCGGATCAAGGTGAACAGTCTCGTCGACGAAGACGTCGTCGACGCGCTCTACGAGTCCGCCCGGGCAGGTGTCGACATCGACTGCGTGGTTCGCGGGATCTGCGTGATCCGGCCGGGAGTACCGGGCCTGTCCGAGCGGATCCGGGTGCGCTCGGTCTTGGGCCGCTACCTGGAGCACAGCCGCATCTACAGCTTCGGCGTCGGGGAGGAGGCGGAATGGTGGCTCGGTTCCGCGGACGTCATGCACCGCAACCTGGACCGCCGGGTGGAACTCCTCGTCCGGGTGCAGGACCAGGGGGTGGTCGCGCAGCTGCGCAGCGCTTTCGAGCGGGCCCTCGACCCCGAAACCCGTTCCTGGCATCTGGACGCGGCCGGAGCATGGGTGAGACACGGGACGGTCGATATGCAAGCCGAAATGGCCGCAACCATGGCGCAACGAGGTGCCTGACCGGACCGGCACCGTACCTCGCATCGCCGAATATCTCGAGCGCGAGGTCAAGTTCAGCGTCCCGACGACGTTCGTACTGCCCGACGACGTGACCGGCGACCACCACAGCCGCTACGACGGCCGTCGGATGCTGCGCGCGACGTACTACGACACCGAGGACCTTCGGTTGGCCCGCAACGGCATCACGTTGCGTTACCGCACCGGCGAGGGACAACCGGTCTGGACGTTGAAAGTCCCTGCCACCTCGGGTGTTTCGAACGAGAGGATCGAACGGTCGGTGCCAGGGCCGGCCGAGCCGGTGGCCCCGGCGCTCGCCTCCCTCGTCCTGGCACACACCCGTTTCGCCCCGTTGATCGAGGTGGCCCGGCTGACGACCCGGCGGGATGCATGGCTGCTGCTCGACACCGACGGCGCGGTGGCGGCGGAGCTCGTCGACGACGCGGTGTCGGTCGTCAAGGCCGGCCGGGTGTCGAGCCGCTTCCGCGAGATAGAGATCGAACACAAGGGTCAGCCGGGTGCGGACGAGACCGAACCGCCGGTGGCGCAGGCGGTTCGGTCTCTCACCGCGGCCGGCGCGACGCCAGGGGGATTCAGCTCGAAGCTGGGGCGGGCGCTGGGCCCTCGCGCCAGCGCGCCGCCCGAGGTTCCGGCACCCGCCCGCGTCGGCAAGCACGATCTGGCCGGCGCGACGATCGCGCGTCTCGTTCGTAGCGGCGTTCGTCGGCTCATCTCGCTCGACATCGGCGTGCGTCTCGGCAAGGACGACGCGGTCCACCAGATGCGGGTCGCGTGTCGACGACTGCGTAGCGATCTGCGCACCTTCGTCGACCTGTTCGAACCCGGTTCGACGGACGAACTGCGGGCAGAGTTGGCCTGGCTTGCCGATTCGCTCGGAGCAGCACGGGATCTCGAGGTGCTCCGCGTCCGGTTGGTGAAGACCGCGGCGAGCGATCCGCTCGCACCGCTCGACGACGACGTGTTCCGCCGGCTCGACGAGGTGTTCCAGGCGGACGAGCGCACCGCGCTCGAACAGGTCGGGAACGCGCTCGGATCCGAGCGTTACCTGCGCCTGCTCGACCTGGCCGTCCGCACCGCACAGGAACCGCGGCTCACCGACGCCGCCCGATACCCTGCCCGCGAGGTGTTTCCGTTGCTGCTGGCCCGCTGCGTCGCCGAGCTCGACAAGACGGTCCGGAAGCTGAGCACCGAGGCATCCGATGCGACCTGGCACGCGGCGCGTATCCGGGCCAAGCGCGCCCGCTACGCCGCCGAGGCCACGGTGGACGTGTTGGGCAAGAAGGCGAGACGAACAGCCTCCGCGATGGCCGACGTTCAGGGCGTTCTCGGCGACCACCAAGATGCTGCTGTGGCCGCCGAAACCCTCGTCGCGATCGCCCACCGCAGCCCGCAGGACGTCGAGCTCGTCCTGCTCTGCGGCCGGCTTGCCGAACGTGAACGTGCCTCGATCGGTCTGACCCGCAGGCGGTTCCCACCCGCATGGAAGAACGCCTGCTCCCCCGCCGCCCGCGGCTGGCTGCCGACCGCACGGTCGAGGAAGGGTTGAGCGGGCTCATCGCGGCCGGCACGGTGCTGTGGCGTCCGCGTGGCTCCGGCGTCCGTTCCGACGACCGCGACGGCGTCGAGGTCGCGGTGATCCATCGCCCGAAGTACGACGACTGGTCGCTGCCCAAGGGCAAGTGCGAACCGGGTGAGAGCACCTGCGTCACGGCGGTCCGCGAAACGTTGGAGGAGACCGGGTTCTCCGGTCCGCTGAGCCGCGGGCTCGGCGAAGTCGCCTACGAGGTAGCTGGTCACGACGGTCAACCGGTGCCCAAGGTTGTCCAGTACTGGGCTATGCCGGCGCTCGGCGGTGCGTTCACGCCGAACACCGAGGTCGACGAGTTGCGCTGGCTGGCACCCGAAGGCGCCCTCGAGATCCTCACCCGCGAAGCAGATCGAGGGCCGTTGCAGGCGTTCCTGGACGCCCCGGCAGCCACGGCGACCGTGCTGTTGATCCGCCACGCCGACGCGGGTGACCGACCAGCCTGGAAGGGACCTGACTCGACGCGCCCACTCAGCGCGCTCGGCCGGGAACAGGCCACGAACATCGCCGTCCTCGGTTCATGTTTCGGGGTGACGTCGGTCCTGTCCGCCGACGTCGTCCGCTGCGTCGAGACGGTGAGCCCGCTCGCCACGGCACTCGGGCTGTCGGTCGAGCAGGATCCGACGTTCGCCGAGGCGCACCCCGAATTCACCACGACGCAGACCGTCGACCGGATCCGCGGTCTGTCGAAGGACGGCCCGGTGGCGATCTGCAGTCAGGGCGGGATCATCCCGGACGTGTTGGAGCTGCTACGGCGACGGGACGAAGTCAGGCTGCAGCCACGCGCTCGCAAGGGATCCGTCTGGGTCCTGTCGTTCGCCGCGGGCACCCTGGTGGGCGCGCAATACCTGCCCAGCGCCGAGCCGGTCGGGTAACTCCACCGCGACCATCCGGGCCCGCACCGAAGAGCCCCCGTACCGCCAGGTACGAGGGCTCTTGGAGGAACACGACCTGAGATACGGCGTCTAGCGGCGGGTGGCCTTCTTGGCCGGCGCCTTCGCCGCAGCGGCCTTGCGGGCCGGAGCCTTGGCGACCGCCTTGGTCGTCGCCTTCTTCACCGGAGCCTTGGCAGCCCGCGCCGGAGCCTTCGCCACCGTCGCTTTCGCCACCGTCGCCTTGCGCACCGGAGCCTTGGTCGCCCGCGCCGCCGTCGCCTTGCTGGCGCTCGCCTTGCGCACCGGAGCCTTGGTCGCCCGCGCCGGCGCCTTCGCCGCCGTCGCCTTGCTGGCGGCCGCCTTGCGCACCGGAGCCTTGGTCGCCCGCGCCGGCGCCTTCGCCGCCGTCGCCTTGCTGGCGCTCGCCTTGCGCACCGGAGCCTTGGCGGCCGGAGCGGCCCTCACCACCGGCACCGCCTTCGCCGCAACAGCCTTGGCGAACTTCTTCGTGCCCTTCACGTACGCCTTGAAGTCCGTACCAGGACGGAACTTCGGCACCGATGTCTTGCGGATCTTGACGACAGCGCCGGTCGCCGGGTTACGCCCGGTGCGAGCCGCACGCTCGGCTTTTTCGAACACGCCAAAGCCGCTGATGGCAACCTTCTCGCCGGCAGCAACGGCCCGGGTGACCGTGTCGAGGAAGGCCTCGATGGCCTTCGTCGCGGCCGCCTTGCCACCGACCTGGTCGGCAATGGCGTCGATGAGATCGGACTTGTTCACGCGCACCTCCGGTGCATCGCCGGCTGGCTGCCGGACGAGATCACCGCGAACGGTAGGATGTCACGCTGCGCGGAACAACACCCCTATCGGCGTGTCGCGGCGTGAATCTGCGTCATTCCGCTTGCGGCACAGCCGGTTCGGTGTCAAGAAGCCGCCCTTCGAAAACATCTTCCGGAGGTTCGGGCCAGCAACGTGATGCCGTCAAACTCGCTGTGCCACAACGACTTCTGTCAGGATGCCGCCGAATCGACCGTCCGTGGAAGCCAGGACGGGCGGCCCGATTCGAACCGGTCGATGTCCGCCTCGTGTTGCAACGTCAATCCGATGTCGTCGAGACCGCCCAGCAACCGATGACGGGCGGATTCCTCCAGCTCGAAGGAGTAAGCGACGCCTCCGGCGCGCACCTCCCGCCGTTCAAGGTCGACGGTCACCTCGGCCCGCGGATCCGTTTCGGCAGCCGCCATCAGGGTTTCGACCACGTCGGCCGGCAAGACGACCGGCAGCAGACCGCCTTTGAGGGCGTTGCCCCGGAAGATGTCCGCGAACCGGGGGGACACGACCACCTTGAAACCCCCGTCCTGCAGCGCCCATACCGCGTGTTCGCGGGACGAACCGGTGCCGAAGTCGGGCCCGGCGAGCAGGACCGAGGCGCCCGCGTACTCCGGCCGGTCCAGGACGAAGTTCCCCGCGGATCGCCACTCGCGAAACAACCCGTCCGCGAAACCGGTACGCGTGACGCGCTTGAGGTAGTCGCTGGGGATGATCTGGTCGGTGTCGACGTTGCTGCGGCGCAGCGGCACGGCCCGACCGGTGTGAACGGTGAACGGTTGCACGATCGCTCCTTAGGGTCAGTCGGTCGGGACTAGAGGTCGGCGGGTGCGGTCAGCTTGCCGGTCACCGCGGTTGCGGCGGCGACGGCCGGCGAGACGAGGTGGGTCCGCCCACCGGTACCCTGCCGTCCCTCGAAGTTACGGTTGCTGGTCGAGGCGGACCGTTCCCGTGGTGCCAGCTTGTCCGGGTTCATCGCCAGGCACATCGAACATCCGGCGCTGCGCCAGTCCGCACCCGCGGCGGTGAAGACCTCGTCCAGGCCTTCGGCTTCCGCCTCGGACTTGACCTGCATCGAACCCGGGACCACCAGTACCCGCACGCCGTCCGCCACCCGCCGTCCACGCAGGACGTCGGCCGCCGCGCGCAGATCCTCGAGCCGGCCGTTGGTGCAGCTTCCGATGAACACCGTGTCGACCTTCACCTCTCGCAGCGGCGTTCCTGCTGTGAGGCCCATGTATTCCAGTGCGCGGGACGCCGCGTCCCGCTCGGACGGGTCGCTGATCTGCGTCGGGTCGGGAACGTTTTCCCCCAGAGGCAGTCCCTGACCGGGGTTCGTTCCCCAGGTGACGAAGGGGGTGAGCTTCGTCGCGTCCAGATGCACCTCGCGATCGAAGACGGCGTCCTCGTCGGTGACGAAGTCCTGCCAGGCCGCGACCGCCACATCCCAGTCGGCACCCGCAGGTGCGTTCGGACGGCCCCTGAGGTAGGAGAACGTCGTCGCGTCCGGGGCGATCATGCCGGCCCGCGCGCCTGCCTCGATGCTCATGTTGCAGACCGTCATCCGACCCTCCATCGAAAGCTGTCGGATCGCTTCGCCGCGGTACTCGATGACATGGCCCTGCCCCCCGCCCGTACCGATCTGCGCGATGACCGCGAGGATCAGGTCCTTCGCGGTGACCCCGGCCGGCAACGCGCCGTCCACCGTGACGGCCATCGTCTTCGGACGGCGCAGCGGCAGCGTCTGGGTCGCCAGCACGTGTTCGACCTCACTGGTGCCGATTCCGAACGCGAGCGCGCCGAACGCGCCGTGCGTGGAGGTGTGGCTGTCGCCGCAAACCACCGTCATCCCCGGCTGAGTCAGGCCCAGCTGCGGGCCTATCACGTGCACGATGCCCTGGCCGGAGTCGCCCATCGGGTGCAACCGGACGCCGAATTCGGCACAGTTCCGGCGCAACGTCTCCACCTGCGTCCGGCTCACCGGATCGGCGATCGGGCCGCCGAGCAGGTCGGTGGGGACGTTGTGGTCCTCGGTCGCGATCGTCAGATCCGGACGACGTACCGCGCGGCCGGCGAGCCGCAGACCGTCGAACGCCTGTGGGCTGGTGACTTCGTGGACCAGGTGGAGGTCGATGTAGAGCAGGTCAGGCTCGCCGTCGTCCCGGCGCACGACGTGCGCGTCCCAGACCTTCTCGGCCAACGTACGTGCGGTCACGATCTCCTCCGGCTGTTCGCACTTCGGGTTGCATCTCATCAAATGAGACGTCAGTATCGAGCTGTGGAACAGTCTAGCGCGGTCGGCGTGGTCAACAAGGTGGCGGCGGTCTTTCGGGCCGTCGAGAGCGGGCCGTGTTCGCTCGCCGAGCTCGTCGAGCGTTCCGGACTCCCCCGCGCCACCGCCCATCGGCTGGCGGCCGCGCTGATCGTCCACGGACTGCTGGCAGTCACCGACCACGGTTACGCACCCGGCCCGTGGCTGCTCGAGCTCGGCGGCAACGACCCCCTGGTCGCCCGGTCGGCCGCCGTCCTGCGGCACCTGCGGGACGTTACCGGGTGCAGCGCCCAGCTCTACCGCCGACGCGGCGCAGAACGGCTGTGCGTCGCCTCGAGCGACGTGTCCAGCGGGTTGCGGGACACCGTCCCGGTGGGTGCTCGCCTTCCGCTCACTGCCGGGTCGGGCGCCCAGGCGCTGTTGTGCGACGAGTCCGCACCGGCCGGCGCGGCTTTCACCGACACGACCCTGGCGAACGTGAAGCGGCGCGGGTGGGCCCAGTCCTTCGCCGAACGCACGCCCGGGGTGGCATCGGTGTCGGCTCCGGTTCGCGACGCCGACGGTGCCGTCGTGGCCGCGGTATCGGTGAGCGGACCCACTGCCGTGCTCGGCCGCAACCCGGGCAAGACTTACGCCGCCGCCGTCCTGGAAGCCGCCCGGGCGTTGGGAGACAGGCGGCTGGATCGGACCGCGACCGAACTCCGGTAGAGTCGTCCGAGCTTCTCGCCTCGCCCCCATCGTCTAGAGGCCTAGGACGCCGCCCTCTCAAGGCGGTAACACGGGTTCGAATCCCGTTGGGGGTACACAGGTAAAGATGCAGGTCAGAGGGGGGTTAGGCTCTCTCCGACACGGTCCCCGACCCCCTTTTTTGGGCCGGCGGTACACAACGGGTACACAAGCGCTGCGCGAGCGGCGTCCATAGCGTCCGCAACCTCGTCCAGGCGGTCGCCGAACAGGTGGCCGTACTGGTCGAGGGTCATCGCCGCGGAGGCGTGTCCGAGCATCTGTTGGACGACCTTCACGTCCGCGCCGGAGGCGATCGCCAGGGACGCCGCCGTGTGTCGCAGCTCGTGTGGGTGCAGTCCGGCCATGCCGATCGACGCGGCGGCATTCCGGAAGGTGGTCCGGCCGAATGCCGCGGCCCGCATCGCTCCGCCGCCTCGGACGCGGGTCTGTCAGGAACTTTGTGTAAGTGGCGTGGCCTGATGCCCTCGGTCTAGCGGCCGGGGTGGAACAGGATCATGCTCATGACGATGGCGCGTGATGGGGGGAAGGTGTGCTGGTTCCGGCGCGCCGGGTGTCGTTCGGCTGGCTCGGATGACGGGCTGGTCATGGGTCGGGGAACAGCCGGAACGGCTCTTACCCGAAGACCGTTACGACGGAGATCGGTCAGGTCAAGGTGACGGTGCCCCGTGACCGGTCGGGAACGTTCGATCCGGTCACGGTCCCGAAGTACCAACGGCAGCTGGACGGGCTGGCCGGGAACGTGATTTCCCTTTACGCGAAAGGGCTTACGACCGGGGGACATTCAGTCCCACCTCGCCGAGATCTACGACACCCAGATCTCCAGGGAGACGATCTCGAAGATCACAGACCGGATCGTCGAGGACATGATCGCGTGGCAGAACCGGCCGCTGGATCGGCTCTACCCGGTGTTGTTGAC
>Ga0081455_10000996_pt1 | contig 35927 bp, 30 predicted proteins | sample TabmetS3T2R1_FD_70207 | JGI IMG/M metagenome (GOLD analysis project Ga0081455, IMG submission 70207) | Tabebuia heterophylla rhizosphere microbial communities from the University of Puerto Rico - S3T2R1 | ecosystem: Host-associated > Plants > Roots > Rhizosphere ...
CCGTCCGACCACGCTCACGTTCACCGTCTCCGGTGAGCGGGCAATCTTGTCGAGGACGGCCTGCTGCTCGGGCGTGAGGTGGACCTGCGCCCTCGTTTTTTCATCGATAACGATTTTGCTTTTTTCATCGGCGGCAGGTTGTCCGAGCAGCGGAACGGCCACAAAGAGCGCAATCGTGCACCCCCCGAGGATGACTGAGGCCCCAAGGGACCGTGCAATTGACCTGGGCATGGGCTCACTCCGTGCGAACGCGCTGATCAAAGTTTCGCCCGGGGACGCGAACCCGGACCCCTCTACAACTCGGCAAGATCATCTGTGAGGGCCGCTCAGGTCAGTGTCCGCCGAAGACAAGGGTTTGGAAGGGGAATACCAGCGCCTGCAGCCGCAAGATCAGCGCGTGCACGAGCGCGAGGGCATCCACGACGTGGAGAGCCGCCCGTCTGAACGCACCGGTCTTTTTGTCGGCGATGACGTCGTGATTGTTGGAATAGGCGTTTGCAAAGCAGCTGCTACCAGGGGTTACGCCATCGAGGCCGCCCTTGTAAAGAGCTTCAAGCGCCACCAGCAGCGTGCCCGCTTTGACCACTTGCTGGGCCTCAACCAGCTGTTCGCCGCCGCGGAACTGACCCGCCGCAATATAGTCCTGCACGTCGGTGACGACGGCTGGGATAATGGCCCAAGGCTTGGACGCGCACGTCACTTCAGCGATCATTCCGACTTTCAAGATTTGCGCTTCGATCTGCCCGAAGCCGGCGTAGAGCTTACCTGCGTCCGTGGGAATCAACACGCCCGCCGGTCGCATCAGCGGGTTGACTATGTCGCCGGCCCGCAGGGCAAACTGCTCGACGCGCCCGTCGACGCCGGCGCGGATGACGGTCTTTTGCAAATCGACTTCGGCCTGCGCCAGGGCCGCTTCGGCACTCGCCTTTTGCGCCGGGAGCAGGGTAGCAATTCGTTCCTCGGCCGCTTGTTTGGCCGCTTGCGCGGCCGCAATAGCACCCTCGCGGCCCTTGAGGGCGACCTCAAGCTTTTCGATGTCGCGGAAAGCGACGTTGCCGGGATTGCGCCGTTGCAGTTCTCGCTTGGTCTCAAGCTCGTCCACCGTCTGTTGGCGGGCGCTCTCGGCCTCCTCAATTTGTCCCTCAGACTTCAAGACGTCGGCCCGCGCCACCTGCATCTCTGCTTCGGTCTCCTTGATTTTGCGGCGCGCGGTCTCTGCCGCGGCTTCTTGCTTGGAGCTGTCGAGCCGAAAGATGGGCTCCCCTCTGTTGATGGGGCCGGTTCCTCCGGTGATGAAGACCTCGGCGACGCGGCCGTTGATATCCGGCACGATGGGAACGGTTCTGTAGTACATTGTGACGTTACGCGTGGAGGGATGGTTGTAAAAAATCACAGTGATTAGGGACACAGTCAGAATGAGGCAGCCGGTGATCCCCCAGCGCAGCTCGAACCAGACGGAATAGAAGGTGATCTCCTTGCCCAGGCGCTTTCCCTGAACATAGCGACGATAAAGATAGTCCGGAACAATGGTCAGCAACGAGCAGAGAAGAAGTTCAAGCATGCCTCAACTCCTTCGGGCGTCGCGGGGTATCAGGTTTAGGACGCACGTCGGCGCCCTTGTTTTCGTGTTGCGCCGCGTGCACCTCGCGGCGGGTGGTGGCCGCATCGTCGCTGCGGGCTATACCGGCCGTTGACTCGGGCTGCGGTTCCGCACCCTCGTCGCCTTTTATGCCGGCCATTTTCTCGGTTGAGTTAGCGATCCGCCCAAGTGAGCCGCCAAAATCTGGCAGGTCAATCAACGCCAGCAGAAGTCCAGCTATCCAGAAGATATGCATGTGGGTGAAAAGCGCGATTAAGCCCAACACCGCGACGATCTCGAATTGAATTTTGTGGGACTTATGCGCAATGCGCTCAGGCAGCGTGTGCAGCCGCAAAAACAGGAGACCGAACCCCACCACGGCGAGCACAAGGAATAGGGCCATGATGACCATGAGCACATCGGTTTCGCCGGGAGCGGTAATGAACGCCGGCAGATCGTGCGAAGCAGCCGGGTTTAACTCAGCCATGCCGCCCTCCTATCGAGTTTGGATCGGGCCATGATCTACGGACTGCCCCGAGAGCGGAATGTAGGGGAACCCTGAGAGCAAGGGGCGCAAATCCCGAGGCCAGCCGAGGCTCGCGTCGCCCGAGTGCGTGGTGCCGGGGACGGCTGGGGTGTTGCGCAAATGCCCCGGCGCCTCGGTAGCCCAATTTTCCTTAATTAAAGCGTCAAGCGCGCCTTGAAGGGCCAGAGGGGACCGGCAAAGCATGTTCGATCAGCAACTCAACCCTGAGGCTGGGCGATACACCATGCTAATCCTTGAACAGCTTGTGTCGCGACCTCTGTGCACGAGCGACACTGATCCGTGCCAACCTCGACACGGCCGCACTGAATTCCGACGCCGTGATCCGGCGCCGCTGCTCAGCCCTGGGTGACCAGGCGTGGATGCCATTGGCGTGCAGCTATCGGCGCGCGGCTCCGCAAAATTGTTGCGCAGTTTTGCGCGGGCCGAGTGGTCAGGCGACCGCGCAGGGCGCGTGACAACACGATCGCAAATCTTTTTTGGGTGCCCGCCACCCACCGTGTGCTGCGGCCGCCTGGCGTTTTGCGAGTTTGGCGCGCTGCTCGGCGCGAGCAGCACGCGACGGGCCGTTCGCTCAACCTTCGGCCGTGACGACAGAATTGCGGATTAGGGTGGCGGCAAGACCGGCCTTCCCTTTCAAGCGCTAATCCTTGCCGTCTCTTCTGAGTTTGGCGCCTTGAGAATAGCCCCAGCAATGCTCGGATGTGTCCCGCTGGTCGGCGAAGCCTGTGCTAACCTCGTTTCGCCGGCCTCACCGGCAGATTTCGGGCGGATCAATCGCGCAACACTTATGGGGTAACAGGCGGTCATGGCGGCCAACATCAAGCAAATCATCTACTTCCATTCCCGCGTGGATGCCACGGCGGCCGCGATCCGGGCTAAGCGCTCGGATATCGACATGTTTCGCCGCTCCTTCGACGGGCCGGCCGACGACAATTGGGCCGATATGAGCCGCGCCCATGGCTATCACGCCTGCGCCCGCACCGAAATGCGCGCCCCCTGGTTTCCCGACGCCAGTCTCATCGCCAAGGCGCCAAACTTGCTTGCCGTCTGTTCATTAGGCGCCGGCTACGACGTGATCGACGTCGATGCGTGCACCAAGGCCGGCGTCCTCGTTTGCAACCAGTCCGGGGCGAACCGAGAGGCGGTCGCCGAACACGCCGTTGGCCTTATGCTGGCGCTTTCCAAGAAAATCATGGAGGCCGACCGCACGCTCCGCAAGGACAGCGCGATCGATCGTTTCCGCTATCTCGGCACGGAACTGCTCGGCAAAACGATTGGCATTATCGGCCTCGGCAATATTGGTTCCCGTGTCGCCGAGATCTGCAAAACCGCGTTCCGCATGACCGTGCTTGCCTATGACCCTTATCTATCAAAGGAGCAAATCGCGGCGCGGCAGGCCGAGAAAGTTGAACTCGGGGAGCTGTTGCAGCGCGCCGACTATCTCAGCATGCACTGCCCGCGCACTAAGGAAACGTTTGGCATGATCGGCTACGAGGAGCTTTCGCGCATGAAGCCGACGGCCTTTTTCATTAACACCTCACGGGGCGGCACGTACAAGGAAAGCGACCTCGCCCGGGCGCTGCAAGAGCGCAAGATTGCCGGTGCCGGGATCGATGTGTTCCTCGAGGAACCGCCGGCAACGGACCACGTTTTGATGGCCTTCGCTAACGTGATCCTGACGCCCCACAACGCCGGCAGCACCCGCGAAGCCCACGCAAACGTTGCGATTTACGCCTCGGAGCAATGGATCGACATTTTCGATGGCAAGGTCCCGCCGCGCCTCGTCAACAAGGCCGTGTGGCCAAAGTATTCCGAGCGCTTTCGCAATATCCTCGGTTTCGAACCGGAGCCGCTGCGGGAGGCCTGACAGCCAGCACGATCGAACGCGTCCCAGGGCCCCGAGGCAATAGCATCCGAGAATTGGCAATGTCCTTAGGCACTTGACGGCGCCCGCTGGCGGCGCCGCAGGTGCTGCGGCTTTTGCGCGCTGACGCTCATCAATTCTCATGCCACTTCCCGCGCGCCGAAAAGCGACGCTCTCATTGTGCGAAGCAAGGGCTGGAACCATCACCGCGGCCGCTCGGCTGGGCGGGGCGTCAATCGATGGGTGTCGCGGAACGGTAAACTTCCATCCCGCGTTTCCAGCCATGAGCAATGCGACAGTGGCGCAGCTGCTGTGCCAGAAGATGGAGTGAATGCCATGCGACGTTTAACCTTCGGCTTGGCCGCCGCGGTGGCTGGGTTCGTCGTCGCGCCGAATCTTGCCTCGGCGCTTTCGGCGTTGGTGACCGAATCCACCGAACTGCGAGCGGGTCCCGCTTACGATTTTCCTGTGGTCGACAGCATTCCGTCGGACGTACAGGTGAACGTGCACGGCTGCGTGCGCGGGTATCGCTGGTGCGATGTGAGCTGGCGTGACGCGCGCGGTTGGGTTCCCGGCAACGAGCTCGCCTATCTTTACCAGGGTCGCCGCGTGACCATCGTCGACTACGGTCCAAGGATCGGCTTGCCCGTCGTGGGCTACGCCTTCGACACCTACTGGGACCGCTATTATAGAAGTCGACCGTTTTACGGCGAGCGCGCGCGCTGGCGCACCGTGTGGCGCGAGCATGAGCGCGGTGACCGGCGCACAGGTGAGCGCATCAGGGACGGACGTGAAGGCCGCACCGACAGGCGAACCGACCGCCGCGACTTGGAGCGAACGGATCGTAGCCGCGAGTTAGAGCGGACGGATCGGACACGCGAGCGGACGCAGCGCGGCGAGGAGCGGCGTCGCGAAGCTGAGCGTCCCAACCGCGAGGAGCGGCGTCGCGAAGCCGAGCGTCCCAACCGCGAGGAACGGCCGAACGTCCGGACCGGGCGCGGTGAAATGCAACGAGGCGAGACCAGAGGCTTCAATCCGCCCAGCAATCGTGGTCCGCGGCAGGACATGGACCGGGGCCCGCGCCAAGACGCCAATCCGGGCCGTGCACAAGGGCAACCGAGCATGGGTCCGAGGGGCGGCGGAGGCGGTGAACGTGCCCACGGCGGTGAGCGCGGTGGCGGCGGCGGTGGACGCGAAGAGCGCCGCGGCAATTAACTAACGAACGCGCACTCCAAAGGGCTTCGCGGAAATGCGGAGCCCTTTTTTTATGCCTTGTTTGTGGGATGGGCGGGACGGCTGCCGCCCCCGGCATTGCCTGGCTCGACAGCCGTAGGGCCAGTGGCTGGCTCAGACGATTAGGCAGGGCCAGACGATTTGATGTGGTGCCTATTGACGTCGGCGCAGAGGATTTCCGCGCTCAGCTCCGAGCTTGGGCCCGCGCCGCGGAAGGTGGCAAGCGCAGCTTCTGAGACCCACTGCTCATAGACGTTGACGCGGCCGGGTTCGATGGGATCGGCGGCCACCACAAAGTCGAGACAGCCAGCAGCAGAGCGCGCCTGTTTCAGCGCCTCGAGCGAGGCGGCCAAGAAGGCGTCGCGCCGTTCCGGGCGAACGTAAAGGCGTCCAGATACAATTATCATAACAGCATCTCGCCGCGCCAAAGGGTTGGGGCGGCTTGACCGCCGAACGCGGTGGTAGCGCCCAATGGCGACGAAATTATTGCCGCGGCGACGCCTTGAGGACCGGTTGGCGCACCGCAGGGAGGGTCCCGCGGCCGTTGCTCGAGAAGCCGAACGTGTGCCGCGCCAGCTGCGTGCCGGGCCGATGCCAAAGTCATGGCCTGCTGCTGTTTGCTGCTGCTTCCCGTGTGCCCCGCCCAGGGGCTAGAGTGGTCCCCACATGAAACTCATCGGTCGCTACGATTCCCCTTACGTCCGCCGGGTCGGGGTATCGCTGCACGTTTTGGGGCAAGCGTTCGAGCACCTGCCACTCTCGCCGTTCTCGCAGGCGGCGGAATTCCGCAAGTTCAGCGCCATCGGCCGAATGCCGGTTCTCCTGCTCGACAATGGTGAGACATTGATCGATAGCGCGGCAATCCTCGATTACTTGGACCAGCTGTGTGGCCCAGCGCGGGCCCTGCTACCGGCAAGGGGGGCGCAACGGCGACAGTGCCTGAGGCTATTGGCATTTGCGACCGCAGCCTGTGACAAGGCGATCGCCATCAATTACGAGCGCCGCCGTCCCCGCGATAAGATCTTCCCTGACTGGATCGCGCGCTGCCGCACGCAACTGGATGCCGCGCTCGGGGCGTTGGAGGAAGCAGGCCTTGCGCTTGCCGACAATCGTCCTTTGCAACAGGTCGAGATCAGCACGGCCTGCATGTTTAGCTATGTGCGGCGGGTCGAGCCGGAGGCCGTCGCAAAGGGTGTGTATGGCGCGCTCGAGCGTCTAACGGCAGGGTGCGAGGCACGACCGGAGTTCATGGCCTGCCCCCAGCGTGAGGCAGACGAGCGCGACGCTTCGGCGCTTGGCGCGACGGCGCCCACGCGAAACCGACCTCCCCAGGCCTAGCTGAGGCGGGCCAGCGCGCGACTTAAGCCATCGCGGAAGCGGTAATAAGCGCCGATAGCGGGAAGCGCCCAGTTCGGACTGCCGTTATACAGCGGGAAGTCGGGAAACTCTTCGAGCTCGAAGCCGCAGGTTAAATTGGCGCCTCCGACAATGCGGCGTGCCGTTTGGTAGCCGAGGTAGGTCATCATGGCCACCCCGCTGCCGTTGCAGCCGAGCGCATAGTGCATGCCATCCATAACACCCGTATGCGGCAGCGCGTCCCAGGTGAAGGCAACATTGCCGGTCCAGGCGTGCGTGACACGAATTCCCTCCAGTTGCGGGAAACGGTCGGTCATGAACCGGTGCAGAATGGGTGCGCTGATCGCGGGGGTGACCGGCGTGAAGCGGGCGCGTCCACCGAAGATCATCCGCTTATGGTCGGGCGACATCCGGTAGTAGCAGAGCACGCGCTTGGTATCGGCCAGCGTCCGACCCTTCGGAATCAATGTGCGGGCGAGATCCGGCGGTAACTCCTCCGTGGCGATAATGTGACTGGCGAGAGGGATCAGCCGGCGCTTGAGTTCCGGTGTGGCATCGCCAGTATATCCGTTAGTGGCTATCACGATATCGCCGGCCTCGATATCGCCGCGCGAGGTGTCGACGCGCCAAGCCGGACCCGCCTTGCTAATCTTTTGGACCGCCGCCTTGGCGCAAATCGTGACTTTGCGCCGGCGCGCCGCATCGAGGAGGCCCTTGTAGTAAAGGGCGGGGTGCAGCTTGGCCGAGCGCTCCACAACCATGCCGCCATAATAGTAGTCCGAGGCCATCTCTTCCCGCTGGCGCTCCCTCGGCACCATGTACGCGCCTGAGTCGGCTGCGGCGTTCAGGCTGGCGAGCCGGCTCTCCTGAAATTTATAATCCTTCGGCGTCCATGCCCCGACAAAGCGCCCCTTCTTCTCCCAGAAGCATTCGATCTTTTCACGTGCAATGAGACCCTCGATCAGGCTGAAGGCGTCGTGCCCGGACGCCAAGATGCTCTTGACGAGCTCGGGATCGCGCGCGAGCACCTTGCCTGTGAAGCTCTTGCCAATATTCACGCCGCCGCTCACGCCACCGCCACTGCGCGTACTGGCCCCGGCGCCGAGCTCGGCGGCTTCCAGGACGCAGGCCTCCACCCCGGCGTTGGCAAGCTCGATGGCACAGGACAGCCCCGCATAGCCACCGCCGACGATGACCACGCGCGCCTGGCGCGGAACGTCGCTAAGATTGCCTGCAACCGGCTGGTAGGCCTCCCACCAATAGGGTTGCGGCTTGAAGTCCTTATGCAGAATGTCGCTGTTGCGCATCGCGTGCCTCGTGGGGGAACTATCTCGTCAGCGCGTTTGTCGGGGTTGCCGGCCGGCGTAGCCTCGTTCCAAGCACCAGGAGCGCGGAGACAAGGACGATCTGGATCGCCGAGACGGCCGCAACGGTTGGCTCGATCTCGCTCAAGATGTTGTCGAACATCTTTTTGGGCAGCGTCATGTTGGCGCCCGCGATGAACATTGCCACCACGAGCTCGTCGAAGGAGGTAATGAATGCCAGGAACGCGGCCGAATAGACGCTGGGTGCCAAGATCGGCAGCGTGACCGTTCGGACGGCGGCCAAGCGTCCGGCACCCAGTCCGCGCGCGGCAAGCTCGAGGTTTACATCAAAATCGCGCAGCCCAGCCAGCAGCACGATGACGACAAAGGGCAGGGCCAACACGGTGTGGGCGATGGCCACGCCATACCACTCTCCGATCAATCCCAGGCGCGAGAACAAGCCATAGATGGCGATCGATAGGACAATGTGGGGCACAATAATCGGTGCCGAAATGCCGTTCTCGATCAGGGAACGGCCACGAAAGCGCCCGCGTACAAGCCCGAAGGCGAGAAGGATACCGAGCAGGAGCGCGAGCACGGTCGTGGCCGCGCCGATCTGGAGACTACGGTAGGTGGCATCGATCCAGGCTGTGTCACCGAAGTAACGCACATACCACTTGAGCGAGAAGCCTGGCGGGGGAAAGCGCAGATAGGTGCCGGAGCTGAACGAGATGGGAAACAGCACCAGCAGGGGTAGCATCAGGAAGGCAAAGACAAGTCCACTCACGACCCGCAGCACGATGCGCCCAGCTCCCGCACGCCGCCGCTTTGCTTGTCTCATCACCCTGGCGAGCCCTTTGCGCTGTCAGTCGCCGAGGTGGCGGGCGACACCCTGGTTCAGAACGGTGAAGGCCAGGAGGGTCACCGCCAGCAGGATGACCGAGAGCGCGCCGGCAAAATTCCAGGCCAGGAACTCTCGTACCTGCTGTTCGATCACCATGGCGAACATCAGCACTTTGCCACCCCCAAGCAGCGCCGGCGTGATGTAGAACCCGAGCGACACGACAAACACCAGCGTTACGCCGGCAACGATGCCGCGCAAGGTCAGCGGAAGATAGATGGTCATCACGATCCTCGGCGTGGATGCGCCAAGGCCGCGCGCCGCCTTCGGCAGGTCGGGGTCGATGCGCGTCAGTGCGCTATAGATGGGCAGGATCATGAACGGCAGCATGACGTGCACCATGCCGAGGATCACCGCCATCTTGCTGTTGAGCATCGGCAACGGCTGCTCCAGCAAACCAGAGTCGATGAGCAAGCGATTAATAATGCCATTGCGCCCGAGCAGCACCATCCAGGCGTAGGTACGCACGAGTACGCTGGTCCACAGAGGCAGCATGACGAAGGCGAAACCGAGCGCCCGCCACGCGGGTGTGGTCGTCGCCAAAAGGAAAGCGACGGGATAGCCGATCAGGAGGCAACACAAGGTGACGATTGCCGCAATCTCAAAGGTGCGCAGCAGGATCGTCGTATAGAGCCCACCGGTCAGCGCCTTCTCGTACCATTCAAGATTGCCGCCCTCGAAGCTCAGGGCAAACAGGCGAGCGAGAGGCAGAACAAACAGCAACAACAGCAGAAGGAGGGCGGGCCACGTCAGCGCCAGAGCGCCGAGCGGAAAAGCGGAGCTTCTCCTTGCTTCAGCGGCGCGAAGCGGTGGGGCGGAAGCTGCTGAGGAGAGGGTCACGGCGTCACTCGGCCTCGATCAGCCGCGCATCGGCGGCGTGGAACCCCGCAGAGATTGGCTCGCCCGAACCGTAGCGGCGGCTGCTCGGGCCGCTGGGCAGGCGGATAAGGATCTCGAGGCCCTCCGGCGTGGTAATTCTCAATTTGTCGGATACGCCGATATAGGCGCTTTCGGCAACCACGCCGTCGATCCTGTTGATCCCCGCAGCGGCGCCGCCGACTGCAAGATCGACAAAACGCTCAGGCCGGACCATGACCCGAACGCGCTGGCCGATGCGCGCCGGCACATCGGGCCGGCTCGCCACCTGGATCGTGCGCCCGCTTTCGAGCCGGACGCGCAGCACGCCATCGCTAGGTGTGTCGACGGTTCCCGCGAGAATATTGGATTCGCCGATAAAGTCGGCGATGAAGGGATTGGCCGGGGCTTCGTAAATGTCGTGTGGCGGGCCAACTTGCTGCACGCATCCTTTGTCCATGACGGCGACCCGATCGGACATGACAAGCGCTTCTTCTTGGTCATGCGTGATGAATAGGGTGGTCAGGCCCAGCCGGCGCTGCAGGCGACGCACCTCCAATTGCATTTGTTCGCGAAGCTTGCGGTCGAGGGCGCCAAAGGGCTCGTCGAGCAACAGCAGCCGTGGCTGAAACACGGTGGCGCGTGCAAGGGCAACCCGTTGTTGCTGGCCGCCGGAAAGCTGCTTTGGCAGGCGCTCGGCCATGCTGCCGAGCTCGACCATGTCGAGCGCTTCCGCGACCCTGTTGGCAATTTCGCGCTTGGCCATGCCTCGCATGGCCAGCGGATAGGCGACGTTCCGGGCCACGCTCATATGTGGGAACAGGGCATAGTTTTGAAACACCATGCCGATGTTGCGCAGCGCAGGATCGAGGTCGGTGACGTCGGCGCCGTCGACCCTGATGCGGCCCACATCGGCCGTCTCGAAGCCGGCAATCACCTTCAGCAGCGTCGTCTTGCCCGATCCACTCGGGCCTAAAATCGTGACGAATTCCCCGGCCGAGACGCCGAGGCTTACGTCGGCGAGCGCGGTCACCTCGCCGAAGGTCTTGCTAACCCCCTCGATGTCGAGTCGGCCGGCCTGAGCGACCGCCTGGGGCGCACGGGGTTCGCTCATTGGCAAGGGTCACGCTGAAGGAGGCGGCCGAAGCTTGGCGCACAGGCGGGCAAGATCATGCCTTGGAGAGCATCCATTTGTTCCAGCGCTCGCCCATTTCCGCCCCGTTCTTGGTCCACCATTCCTGATCGAGCCAAATTTGCTTTTTGAGGTTATCGGGGAAGAGGGGTAAGAGCGGCCTGATCTTTTCGGCCACGTATTCATTGGAGTTGAGGTGCATACCGGAATAGCCGAGAACCTCGGCATTGGCGGCTTGGCGCTTGGGATCACTCATCAAGGCCAGCACTTTCATGGACCAGTACTGGTCTTTGGCGCCCTTCGGCACCACCCAGCTACCCTGTTTCAGAACGCCGCCGTTCCACTCCATCGCGAGCGGCGCCTCCTTGCGAATGAGGTCGTAAAAGCGTCCGTTCCAACCGGTCGCGAGCACCACTTCCTTGTCGACGAGCAACTGGGCTGGCTGTTGTCCGGTGCTCCACCAGACATTGATGTGCTTGTGAATGGCATCAAGCTTCTTGAAGGCACGCTCGACGTCAAGCGGGTAAAGCTTGTCCGGCGCCACGCCGTCCGCCATCAGGGCTGCTTCGAGATTGTCGACGGGATGGTTCCGCAAGCTGCGCGGCCCCGGGAACGCTTTAACATCCCAAAAGTCGGCCCAGGACTTTGGTGCGCCGTTGGGGAATGCATCGGGCCTATAGGCGATGACGGTCGAGTAGCAGCTGGGTGAGAAGACGTGGCTCATCTGTGCCTGTGGTTGGAACTTGCTGCGGTCGACAATCTTGCTGTCAATCGGTTCGGCCAAACCCATTTGGGTCACGCGGTAGCCGTCCTGGCCGCCGATCTCGGTGATGTTCCAGACGACGTTGCCGCTTTCGACCATGGCGCGAAGCTTGCCGAAGTCGGTCGGACTCGTATCGACGATCTTGATGCCCGTGTCCTTCTCGAAGTCGTTGAAATAGTTGAGGCGTAGGGACGCGATCTGGGAGCCGCCGGAGGCGTTGATCACGAGCTGTTTGGGTTTCGCGGGTTCTGCCTGTGCATTGGCCTTGGCCGGCGCCGCGAGGATGGCCGCAGTCCCGATCAATATCTCGCGCCTCGTGCGCATGCTCAACTCCCCTTGTCTTTGCAGCCCAAATTGCGCGCGGTGCTCAGGCCATCCGCGTCCGGGCCGAGACACTGCATCGCAAGCGTCCAGCAAGCAAGGGGGGCGTCGCGACGGAGCCCATGAGAGGGCAGGCTGATCGTTGTGCGGGGGCATGGCCAAGGCGGCGATGGCAACCCCGTGTTTCAAGCCCACGCAACAGGCGCCGGGTCGACCAAGCCGCCGGCCGGCCGCGCGGCTCCGGGGCCGGCCTGTCGTGCTGGCGGTTGCCTTGTCGATGCCGACGAGGGGGCGCAGCTGCGCCCCCTGCCGTCTACGAGCCGGGGCTACTCGGCGCTTGGCCTCGGGGCGCGCGCGCGCGCGCAGCCGGGGCAAGCGCGACTTGCCGCTCTTGGCAGGAGCGGCGATAACGGGCGAGCGCGGCCGCACTGTGCCATGCCAATGGCGAATCGCGAAGACGAGAGAAACCGACGTCCGCCGGAGGATTAAATGCGCCTTGATGCGATCGCCGTCGGTTTAAACCCGCCCGAGGACGTCAATGTCATCGTGGAGGTGCCGATCGGCGGGGAACCCATCAAATATGAGATGGACAAGGCGGCAGACACCCTCGTCGTCGATCGGTTCCTGCACACGCCCATGCGCTATCCCGGCAACTATGGCTTTGTGCCGCATACGCTGTCCGAGGACGGCGACCCTCTCGACGTGCTGGTCGCAAACACGCGACCCATTCTGCCCGGCGCCGTGCTCAATGTGCGGCCCATCGGCGTGCTACGCATGGTGGATGACGCTGGTAGCGATGAGAAGATTCTAGCCGTTCCCACCCCGAAACTCACCAAACGCTACGCCCATGTTGCCAACTACACCGACCTGCCGCGCATTACGCTCGAGCAGGTGCAGCACTTTTTCGAGCACTATAAGGATCTGGAACCGGGAAAATGGGTGAAAATGCAGGGATGGGGTGATGCCGCCGCCGCCAAAGTGGTGATCAGCGAGGCGATCGCACGCGCCAAGGCCGTTGGCGAGCGCTGAACTTGATCGGCTCATCGCTCCTGGCCCACCAGGGGCACCCGGGCCTCGCGACGATTTAGGAAAAGGCTCTCGACAGCACGGCAGCGGCGTGCTTGCCGCGCGATTGGGCACGGGTGCTCAACCATCTTCCCGGGATTTCCACGCGGCAGCGCACGCCGTCAGGAGCGAAGACGTAGTGCACGGAGCCACCGAGCTCGTAAGGGATGAGCTCGCGGATCACCGACGAGCCGTAGCCGGGAGGACCAGGAACGGCAATCGGTGGCCCGCCGATTTCACGCCATTCAAGCGAGAGGTGAGCCCGTGAGCCACGGCTAAATTTGCGCTGCCAACACACGCAGACCCGGCCACGACGACTGGAGAGTGCGCCATATTTGGTGGCATTGGTGGTGAGCTCATGCAGAACCATCGCCAGGGGTTGCGTCGCTTCTGCGGCAACCACGATGTCTGGTCCCTCGATGAGGCTATTGCCGTTGCTGGCGCAGGGCGCAAGTTCACTGCGCACGAGCTCGCCGAGGCCCACCCCCTCCCAGCTGCTGCGGCTCAGCAGGGCGTGCGTATTTGCCAAGGAGGTGATACGGCCGTTGAGCACTTCGAGAAATTCTTCGGCCGACCTGCTACACTCGCGGGACCGCTGGGCAACCACCGCCACGCATGCCAGCACATTCTTGACGCGATGATCGAGCTCAGCAATCAGTAAGCTTTTGTACTCCTCGGTTTTGCGGCGCTCGGTCACATCGATGTAGACACCGGTCATGCGCTCGGCGCGACCGTCATCGTCATAGGCAACAAGGCTTCGAGCTTCGACCCACATGATTTCGCCACCGGGTCGGACAAAGCGAAACTCGCTCACGATCTCGCTGCGTTTTTCCTTGAAGGCGCAAATTTGTTCGGCGCGCAAGCGCGCGACATCGTCCCGATGCACACGCTTGCCCCATTCCTGGGTGCTGATCTCCATGGTGCTGTGCGGCAAAGCGTAAATCGCCGCGCTGGCGCGCAAAATCCGCATGGTTCGGTTCTTGAGATCGTAGGTATAGGAACCGACGCGCGCCGACTTGTGCGCGAGGTCGAGCTGCGCGTTGCGTTCGGCCAACGCCTGCTCTGCTTGTTTGCGTTCGGTAATATCGATCTTCATACTGACGACGCCGACAAGGTCGCCACGCTCGTTCGTCAGGGGGGCAGGATAGGGAATGATGGGAATGCGCCTGCCGTCAGGGCGTTCGAACACCACCTCCACTGGCTGTAGCGCCTGCCTTTCGACCAGGCACTTTTTGGTCGGGCATTGCTCCGGCGGAACTATGGTGCCATTCGGGTAATAGAGGCGGCCGAGATCGGCGCATTTGTCTTTGCCGAGCTCAGGACTAACCCCCCACAAGTCGACCGCCGCTTTATTGCAGTAGGTGATGCGTCCGGCCGTGTCGGTCGTGTGGATGGCCGCTGGCAGGGCGCCAAGCAGCTGGCGAAACGCCGTTTCCTGGCGTCGCAATTGTTGGTTGCTGCCTTCAAGCTGCGCCGCATGCGAACGCCGATCGGTAAACAGCGCAACCAAGACCAGCGTATAGAGGGTCGTCATCGTCACGGTCGTTTGCACGCCGTGCACGCGCTCCCAGATCGGCATCACCGGGGCGCTCATTCGGCCTATGCCGAGAATTGTCGTGCAAATGGCACAAATCGAGACAACGAACGCGCCCGCGATGGCCAACGGCGGCGGGCAACGGGCGGCCAGCCATAACAGCAGAGGCAGCGTGAAAGCGTGGGGGTTGAATGATATCCAGGATGGGGGCTGGGTATAGACGTAGATGGCGACCAAGGCCAAAAGGGCGAGCACCGCCAAACCCTCGATCGTTTCACGCGGCGGCAGGGGCGCGCGCCAGGCGCGAACCAGCTCAATAACGAGCGGCGCGACGACGATGATGCCGAGGGTGCCGGACAGGAACCAAACGCACCACACATCGAGGAGAGGCGCGCCGGCATAAAGTGAGCCGATGGACGCGGCGCCTGCTACCGCGGCCACGGCAGCTGCGATAGCCGCCGCAGCGAGAAAGCCGGCGATCCGCGACAGATCAGAAAAAGCAAAATCCTCCCCGAACCAGCGCTGCACGAGCCAGGCGACCAGCGCGGCCTCGCCCGCGTTGGCGATGCCGGCACCAATCGAGGTGAACCAGCTCCTGCCGCAGATGAGATTGGCCGCGACGGCACCGGCCATCACGCCCGTCAGCAGGAGTGGATAGGCCCGCCGTCTCGAGACAATCAGGATGCCGGCAGCGATACCGGATGCGGGCCAGAACGGAATGGCATCGAACGGCTGAGAGAAGAGGGCAAGACCAAGTAAGGTCGCAAGAAAGTAGGCGAGCGTGAAAACCCCGCCGAGCACCACGGTCTTTCCCCGCAGTACCGTGCCGGAGGGGACAAATTCCCAACCCAATGCGGGCAATACGCTCGTTCGGCGCACGGTCCCCCCCGAGGAATGTGTGTGAAATGCTGGGGTGAGGAATGCGGGGAAGCGGCGGCCTTGTCGATCGGGAATTCCCTGTAATGCCTCTCCCGGGTAGTCCTGTAGGGCCCGGGTTACACGCGCGGGCGCGGTCCCGAGCCGGCGGCCAAGATCCCCACGCCGGGCTCGATTGCGCCAAAGCTTCGGATCGAGGCTAAAACGCCAGGCTGCGCCGGGCGAAGGCCGCTCGAGCGCGGTTAGCGCGGGAGCGACGGGCTCGATGCCTCGCTGAGATCCGCCGGCCCATCGTGCAAAAACGGTCGCCCGGTTCGCAGCAGCTGTTGTCTTTTGATTTGCAAGAGCTCGCGGAGCGCTCGGTCGCGTTGACCGGCAATGACGTCGCACAGCGCTGTTGCGTGCGGCAAGCAATCGAGCCAGACGATTGTGCGCGCGAGACAGTCATGCCGGACCGCATCGGTGTTGGAAAGCTCATGCGGGTGCGATTGCGCGGGCGCGGCCATTGTGCGCGGAATTTGAGCGCCATTGAGTTCATGCAAGAAGATTGCCCGCTGCGCGTGCAATAACATCAGGCCTTCGAGCAAGTTGCGCTCCAGTTGGAGGTGGCAAGGGTCAGCGGCAACCATCGGCCAAAGCTTCTGATGGCGGTCGATGCGGTGCTCGGCTGCAACGATGCGGATTTCGCATTGGCGCACGAATTCGCGCAGCCGCAGCCAACGCTCGCAGCGGGGGTTGTTCACCAACGCCCAGCACGCCCGCCCTACCCATAACCTGCGCAATATTATCACGACTTTATGGAGGTTTCGACGATGTCGCCGAGCGGCCGGGCCCCAAGTCGCCGCCGGAGCTGAGGCCTGGGCGCAGGCAGTCCGCGGCAGTGGCTTGGTCCAAGCCTCGGCTGCAAAGGTGCCATGCGCCAAACGAGGCCCGCAGCTTAGCCATAAATATCCCGGCCCGGTGCTGATCTCCTGCGCGCTTGCCAGGGGCCGGGCCGACCCGCGTTGCGCGTGGCCGGGCCCATGGTATGGCTTCATACGCTCGCGCTCACAAACGCCTGCTAGAAAGGGCGCGGCCACTGCCAGCCCCGCGGGCGTTCATACAAGTTTTCGATGGGACTCATGCCTACTTCGAGCGCCGGATCCCGAATGCCGGCGCGCACCTACCTACTGCGCTTGATTTGTGCCGTTCTCGTCCCGCTGCTCGGCTTTGCGGGCCTTGTGCTCGTACTTTATGCAGCGAACGAGCGCGGCAGGTATGAAGAGCAGGCCGCTCAGATCGCACGCCATGCCGCTCTCGTTGTTGATGGGGAGGTCGGCAGCCTTGCGTCCCTGCTGCGGGGACTTGCGGTGTCTTCCACCTTGGAGACTGGAGAGCTCGCTCGGTTTCATGCCGAAGCGCGCCGGCTGGTCGGAAGCAAGAATGAAATCGTGGTCTTACGTGAGTTGGGGGCGCGGCAAATCCTCAACACCGAGCTGCCCTTTGGAACTGAGCTGCCTGATGCGGTTCCGCTCACCAGGGCAGAGCGTGAAACTTTTGCCCACGGGCGGTTGCTTGTGTCGAATGTCTACCCCAGTCCGCTGACGAGCGAATTTCGCATTGCCGTGGCGCTGCCAATCCGTGTGCAAGGGGAAAACCGCGTCCTGGCAATCACCGTGCCCACGACGCGCATCCGTGATGCACTCATTCCTGCGGTCCCCGCGGGCTGGGTCGTTGGCATTGGCGACCGGGCGGGCAAGTTTGTGACGCGCTCCCAAGGCCACGATCAACACACGGGGAAGCCCGGCCGACCTCAGTACCTTGCCAGGGCCGTCGGACGCTGGGGAACCTTCACCACTGAGAACGTGGAGGGGATGCCAATTCTGACCGGATACTACAATTCGGACGTGTCAGGCTGGCTGTTTGGCGCGAGCATTCCACAAGAGGTCGTGACAGCACCGCTCACGCGCTCGCTCATCGCTCTCCTATTGGCAGGAGCGGCGGCGCTCGGGCTTTCGATTCTCCTTGCTTATGCGTTCGGCAGACCCTTTGCCGTCGCCAGCGCCGGGCTCGCGGAGCGCGCCGGCGCCCTGGGTCGCGGCGAGACGGTGCAGCCCATGCCCTCGACGCTGGCCGAATTTGCGGTCGTGGCCGATGCCTTGACGGCTGCTGCCCAAGCCATTCAGGAGCGGACCCGTGAACGCGGCCTCCTGATCGAGGAGCTCAATCATCGCGTCAAGAACACGCTAGCCATTGTGCAGGCGATTGTTGCCCAGACGTTGCTGGCAACCGACGTGCAAGGCGCCCGTAATGCGATCGGCAGTCGCCTGCAGGCGTTAGCGAGGACGCATGACGTGCTGACCCGCGAAAGCTGGGAAGGCGCCAACCTGCAAGACCTCATCGATGGCGTCATCGCCCCGCACGGGGGGCTTGATCGCTTTACATGTACCGGCCCGGCCGCGAGGCTCGCTCCCAGCCAGGCGGTCTCGGTAGCATTGGCGTTACATGAGCTTGCCACCAATGCCGTGAAATATGGAGCCCTCTCCACGCCAACCGGCAAGGTTGAAATCTCTTGGCAGCTCGACTTATCGACGCGTGGACTGACACTGAGATGGCGCGAGCGCGGTGGCCCACCCGTCGCAGCACCGACCACGAACGGTTTTGGCTCCAGGCTGCTGCGGAGCACCTTTTCCGGAGACGGCGAGCGCGCCGTGGCGGACTTCGCCTCGGAGGGCGTGACGTGGACCCTTGAGCTGCCCGACGTGCAACCCGCCTAGGGCTCAACTGGCCTCACGCTTTGGGCTGCGGGTACGAGCAGGTCGCTGATCTGCCGCACATCCGGCAAATCCTCGATCCGATCCAAGGTTTCGATCAGGGCGTCGGCGTTCTCTGCAGGCAGCGGATTGAGGGCCGAGCCGAAGTTGCGGCGGAATTTGGCCAGATGGGCCTCGCGGCTCATCGGCTTGGCAGGGTTGCCGTAGACGACGTCGATGCCGCCTGAAAGCACGCGATTATCCCGCAGGCGAACGTTCACTCTAATCGGTGTCAAGGCATTGGGATCGGGATTGTTGTCCACGATCACCTTGATCCGCCGCGCCAGGGCCAGCCTCTCCGGGTCGCGCCGCTGCTCGTCGCCGAAGTCGTCGAGGCCGAGCTCGCCCTGCAGCAAGGCGCAGGCCGAGACGTAAGATCCGCACAGTCGGGCGTAATTGGCAGCCATATTGTCGGTCACGGGACGACCAACGAGATGATGGGTTAGCGGCGGAACGTGCGCCTCGGCGCTCTCGACCTCGCCGGCCTTGAAGCCCTGCTCGGCCTTGAGCTGCATGAAGCCGTCCAGCATGCCGTGGGTTGCGCGCCCGCTCGGAAACGGCTTGTGGGCGACCTCGGTGATGCGCCAAACTTTGCCAACGTCGCCCAGCACGCGGTTGAGATCGCCCTTTGCCTCGATCATGCCGAAATAGCCGAACGGTCCCTGCAAAATATTTTCGATGCTGGGAATGCCGCGCCGCGCCAGATCGGCTGCGATCAGCGCATTGCGTGCATTGAAGCCGATCTGCAGACCGAGCAGGATGGAGCCCTCTGTGTGGGGCTGCATGGTGCCGCAGAGCTGGCCATAGGCATGGCCGAAGAGGGCGATCTGCCGATCCACATCGAAGTCGAGCACGCTGCCGAGCCCGGCGGCAGCGGCGAAAATGCCGGCCGTGGCGGGACGAAAAAACCGCAGACCCGTCGTGGTCGCGACGCCGAGGTGACAGGCGATGTCGACCCCCAGCACGACGGCGGTCACGAGATCGCGCCCGCTAACCCCGCCAACCCGGTCCGCATGGGCCATGAGGGCGGCTAGGCAGACCGTCACCGGATGAACAACGGCGGCTTCATGCACGCAATCGAATTCCGAATTGTGGATTTGATAGCCGTTGATCATGGCCGCCCCGGCTGCGGACAGGGTGTGGCGATGTCCCCAGCAACGCGCGCGCCCATCCCCCAACATCGCCGCGGATGCCTCGACCAGCTCCGACACGCGAGGGCCGTTGCTGCCCGCCAGCCCCACGCCGAAGGTGTCGAGAATGAAAATGCGCGCGGCGCGCGTGGCGGCCTCAGGCAAATCCTCAAACCGTGTCCGGCTGACGTGTTGGGCGAAGAGGCGGATTGCGTCGCTCATGGGTTGGTTCCTCCTCTGCGTCTTGCCCGCGGGGTCCGGGGCTCTGCCACGCCTGGGCTCGGTGCGATGAGCCTGTTCGCCTCGGCCCGGGCTCGCCACGGCAACCTCTCGATCCCCGGCCGCGAGGCAGGCTCCAGCGCCAACCTTAGCGTTTTTGCCCCTGGGGCAAAGGCTGAGAACGTCGGGTGTGCGCGTGATGAGCGCGGGCTGGCCAGGGCAGGATGAGTCGGCGCAAAGGGAGTGTTAGCCTTACGTCGGCTGGTGGGGCCACACGAGGGGCGCTCGGCCTGGGGCCGGACGGTCGGTAGACCCAAGGATCGTTGCGCCTGATGCTGAGGGAGTAAACGTTGCCATCGGCACGGCTGAGATGGGGAAGGCGGCTGCGAGGTTGCTCGATGCTGGTACCGGCACTGGATGCGGCCATGTCAAGGCCTCGCCGGAAACGCGGCTAGGCGGCTCCTTGCAAATCGCGCAGACGTTGATCGCGTTCCCCTTTGAGTGCCACCAGCCTGCGCGCCATGCGGCCCAAGTTTCGCCGCGTCGCGCTAGCTTCTCGCGAGCGAAAAGGAATTTCCTGAAGGTGGATGAGGAGTTGTTCTGCACACAGCTGCAAACGGGCAATTTCGTTTTCAAGGTCGCGCATCGGCATGGTTCTCCCCGGCGGACGTGCTGAGCGGTGAACTAACCACCCCGCAGAAAGGCAGTTCCCAAAATTGTACGTTATCGTACGGACATCTCTCAGGCTTCAGCTTGCGCGGCCGCGCACAAAAGAGGGCGCCCGAACTGGCGAAACGGCCGGGGCGCTGAGGTCGCTGCTCGGAGGTTCTGGAAGGGCACAGCAGCATCAAGCTAACCATCGCTCCGGCGTTTCGGTTCCAGCCCGTAAGCATCCGATTGACTTGAAGAAACTGAGGCCTATGCTGCTTGCGCGCGGACTTTCGATGGCGGCAGCATGCGCGCGAGACAGCTCATCGATGGCGCCTCCTTTGGGCCTGAGGCATTGCGAGCAATCAATCAGGCCTTCGATGATGCCTGGGCAGAGATCGCCGCCAACTTCGGCAACGACCAAGCCGAGGTGGCGGACGCGCGTTACCGCCTCGCCACGGCCTTACTGACGATTGCCAGCGAAGATAGCCGGGATGTCGAAGTTCTGAAGACCGGCGCCCTGCAACGAATGGCTTTGGACTACCGCCAAGTGAGCGCGGGCATTGCCAAGGCGGGATTGGGTCTCTGAACCCAGTGCGATCTGCGCACCATGCTCGACTCTGAGCTGCCTCGCGCCGCGCGTCTCTCCATGCACTGATGCGTGGTCGTCAATCCTGCTTTTGGCGCAGCGGTACCTCGCGCTGCTCAGGTGTCCTGTCTTTCTGACGCAGGGAGCATCCGGCTTCGGCAAATCCGCAATTTTTCCAGCGCGGCCAGCATCAGGTCGAGTTCGGTTACGGCCTTCATGCTGGCCTCGAAGTCTGAGGCTACGCTGCGGAGGTAGGTGCGTTGCCGTTCGATACGGCTTTCCGCGCTGGCGATCAGGTTGTCCACCTCTGTCAGCAGAAAATCTTCTTGCACTTCGGCGGTATGAACCGGATGGCGGCTTGGCTTCATTGGGGGCGCTAGGACCTTGTTGCGTAAATTGGGGGCGAGAGGTGGGTTACGGGAGGAAGTTGCCCTCTCGCCCCTCCGCCAAACCTAGGGCTGAACCGGTTTGGCACGTGGCCCTTCGGGAGGGCGTTTTGCCGAAGGACCACACCGTTAAAAGTCCTCAAGCGGCCAGACGTTCCTTTGTACGTATGTGTACTAATCTGCGACGGCGTCCCTCGTCTTTCCACCCAAAAAAGGGGACATCTGCGGGGCGACAGCGCCGTGGCAGCGGGGGGCGCCGCATTCCTCCGCCGCGCGGCCCCGGGCTTTGTCCGTGAAAAGAGCTAGGCGCAGATTTGCGCGTTGCGCAAGGCGCCAAAGTTATTCTGTAGACTGCCCAGTCCGCCTGCCCCGCCGGCCCATGGATTGAGGCGGGTGGCTCAAGCAACGCCTTTGCGACAGGCGAGGTTGAGCCAGCGCAAGACGATGTGGGAGAGCAACAGCCAAGCCACCTTCGATCGATCTTCATCGCGCGCCGCATAAAGGGTGGCGCTGCGCACAAAACTCGGTATTTGAGCTCAAGGACCACTGCGTTCCTCGCCGTCCCTGTGATAGAGCGGGGGGCATGTCGGCGAAGCACTGATTTGTGCATCGGGGTCATTGCGAGGAGAGCGAGCATGCCTAAGAAAATCAATGTGGCGGCGCTGTCACCCGTCGTCGGGACGATGTACCCACCGCCGTATGACGAACCCTGTCTTGCCAGGTCACGCACGAAATTGGGTGATGCGGCCGGCCTCACGCAGTTCGGCGTCAATTTGCTTCGCCTGCCTCCGGGTGCCTGGTCGAGCCAGCGTCACTGGCAGACGGCCTCGGATGAATTTGTTTACGTGCTTGCAGGAGTGGTCACGCTGGTGACCGATAGCGGTGCTGAAGTTTTGCGGTCCGGCGACTGCGCCGGCTTCAAAGCGGGCGATCCCGATGGTCACTGCCTGCAGAACCGCTCGGCCGCGGATGCCCTCATTCTTGAAATCGGCACGCGCGTGCCCACCGATGCGGCCCACTATTCCGACGCCGATCTGTTTGCACCGGCGGGCAAAAAGCCGGCGGCCTATACCCGCAAGGACGGCACTCCCTATACGGACATCAAGCGGCGGGCGAGATAGAGTTGAACTATTGCGGCATGGCGCTGCTGAGCCGCCGCGTGTACGGAAGATCGAGCGCCGGCCGCCGGCAACCCGTGGCGGCTCCGCGGGATCGGGTCGCGCGTACTTAGAGGGCGGCAACGACGGGTCTGGGCGGCATTACCGTCCTCCCCGATGCCCGGGGCTCAAGCCCGCTCGGCCTGACGCAGCACGATGAGGGCAACGACCAGCGTCGGCAGCAAAATTGCCAAGCCGAGGCTCGGCATTTGCCATGCCGACAGCGGCACGATGCCGCCACCGGGCGTGGCCAGCACCAAGCCACCCACGACCAACAATGTGCGCAACGGCCATTCCAGCCATCCAGCGCGGCGCAAATCGCCGATGCCGGCCTGGTAGCCTTGGATGCCGCCGCAGATGAAAAGCGTGCCGATGGTGATCATTACGGTGAGGCCAAGCGCAGGCAGCCACGGACTGGGTCCCTGCAGGACCAGCGCCGGGTTCAGCACGAAAAAGAATGGCAGGAAGTAGATGATGCTGCCGACCCACATGCTTTCCCAACCGGTTTTCATGGCCGGCGCGCCGGCAATGCCCGCGGCGGCGAACGAGGCGATGGCAACCGGCGGCGTGATCGCGGACAGCATTCCCCAATAGAAGATGAACATGTGCACCGCCATCTTATTGAGCCCGAGCTTCTCCAGCGCCGGCGCCACCAGGATGGCGAGGAAGATGTAACAAGCCGTCGTCGTCAGCCCGAGCCCCAAAACAAGGCTGGTAATGGCGCACATGGCGAGCAGCAGGAAGGCGCTCTCGCCGGCGATGCGCAAGAGATCGTTGGCCAGGCTGGAGACGACGCCCGTCATGGAAAAGGCGCCGATCAGCAGCCCGCAACCGGCGAGGATGCCGGCCAGTTCTACAAAGGTACGGCCGTTGACTTCCAGGAAGCGGACGATCGTGCCGATGCCCCAGCGCTGGTCCTTGGAGAACAACTGATTGAGCACCAGGAGGAGTGCGGTGGCATAGAAGGGCGCATGGCTTTCGCGCTTGAAATGCAAGAGCATGATGATCAGCAGCGCCACCACCAAAAGATAGTACCAACCCTCCTTGATGGTCACCCAAGCGCTGGGCAACTCGTGCCAAGGCAGGCCCTTGAGCTGGTTGCGGGCGGCGTAGGCGTCGACCTGCACGAACAGGGCGAGGTAGTAGAGAGCGGCCGGGATGACCGCGGCCAGGGCCACCTCACCGTAGCTGACGTTGAGGAACTGGGCGATGACGAAGGCCGTCGCCCCCATAACGGGCGGGGCGAGCACGGCTCCCGTCGAGGCGCAGGCCTCGATCGCGCCGGCGTAGGAGGCCCTAAAGCCCGTGCGCTTCATGGTGGGTATCGTCATGGTGCCGGCGGTGAGCACATTGGAGACCACGCTGCCCGACATCATGCCCAACAGGCCGCTGGCGAAGATGCCGACCTTGGCGGCACCGCCGCGGAAGGCGCCGCACAGGGCGAAGGCGAGATTGATGAAAAACTTGCCTGCGCCCGTCAGCATCAGGGCGGTCCCGAACACGAGAAAACCGATCACGGTCTCGGCGAAGGCCTGAATTGGGATGCCGAGCAGGCTCTCACTGGATAGCACGTGGTAGGCCGTGGCCTGCTCGAGTGTCGACTGGTTGCCCCTGAGTGGTCCGAGCCAGCGCGCCTCGGCGAACAGCGGATAAACCGTGAATGGGAGGACGCTCAACAGCAGGCTCCAGCCACCCGTGCGGCGCAGCGCCTCCATCAGCAGAACCCACATGATTAGGCCGGCGGCGGTCACGTCCAAGGGAGCGCCGCCAAACTCCCAGCCGAGCTCGGCGGCCTTGCGAACGTTCAACATGAGGTAGCAGGAACTGGCAACGGTGGCGAGGAACAGCACCACGTCGTACCAGGGTATCCTATCGAGGGGCGCGCTCGCGCTGCCGGGAAAGACCACGAAGGTGAAGGGGAGCATGCAGAGAATGAGAAGGTAATAGTATTCCGTATTGAGCTGGGTGTAGCCGACGAAGAAGCGCAGCGTGAACTGCTGATTGATGCAGAGCAAGATGGTGGCGGCGGTGGCAAGGACCAGGAGCCAGCGCCATCCGCTCGCGAGCTTGCGCACGCGTGTCGCCTCGCTTTCACTCGCTGCGGAATGCGCGGCGTGCGGATCCTCGAGGACGACCCGCGTCGGCGCTAAAGGTGCGTGGTCGGGAGCAAGCGACAACGGCGTCTCCTGAGGGCTCAGGTTTGCCCACTCCGGTGCGCCCGGAGATGGCGTGTGCGCGCCGCTTCAAGGCGCGGCGCGCCGGTTTGAGGGGAGAAGCCTTACTCGAACACCGGGTCCATGCCGACGGCGGCCAGCGCCGTCTTGCGGGCCGCCATCCAACCGGTGCCGAAGGCGTCCTTGTCATTGGGTGGGTTGTTCTTTACGAACTTGTCCCACGCCTCCGCCAATGTCTCCTGCCGCTTCACGAGCATCTGATTGTGGGCGTCGTGCTCGGCCTTCCACACCCCGGCCTCTTTTAGCGCCTGCACGGCACCCTCGTGGTAGGGCAGCACCCAGTTGAAGTTCTGCCGCTTGAGCTCGAGCCCGCCCGCACCCGGCGCGGCATCCTTGTAGAGCTCGTAGTTGGAGATCATCGCCTTGGTCAGATTGTAGACGAGGTCTGCGGGTTGCGAGGCATAGGCCATGAAGATCGGATAGGGATAGGCCGGCAGCTCCACCGCCCCGCCGGCGGGAACACCCGAGCCGCAGGTTGACGTGTGCGGCTGATAATAGGGCCCAATTTTGTTGAGCCGCGCCCAGGCCTGTTTGTCCGCGGCCGGCGTCGGCGGGAAAACGATGCCGCGCGGGGAGGTTTCGACCTCCTTGACCTGGCCGGAGATGTTGGAGGCGATCGCCGCGTCGACCTCGTTGTTGATCATGCCCTTCCACATGGCACCGTAGCTGGAGAACTCCACGAGCTTGACGTCGCTGCGCGTGAGGCCGCCGAACGCCAGCACCGCAAAGGCGTTTTGGTTGAGCGCCGGTGAGCCGACGACCGTGCCGATGCGCTTGCCGCGTAAATCTTTAACCTCCTTGACGCCGGTGTCCTTGGCGACCCCGAGCGAGATGGCATTGCAATCGGTGACCGACAGTAAGAGCCTGATTTGCTGAGGTCCCCACTCCTTGACCGCGAACTCGAACACGCTCTCTTGCGCGAAATAGGTGCCGATGCCCATGGCCGAGGCCTGCGCGCGATTGGCGCGCAGGGGCGCCAGACGCGCAACGTCGTTGCCGGCCGGCAGGACACGCACGTCGCTACCCTGCTTGTCCTTCAGCGTCTTGCCTACGGCGACCGCGATGTTGAAGCCGGAGGAGCCCGTGTCGTAGGCCGTCAGCGTCAGGGTTGGGGGAAGCTTTGCCTCTTCCGCGGTGACGCCTGGGGTCGAGAGGACCCCAAAGGCCATGAGGAGCGCCGATACACTGAAAGGGGCAATGCGCGACATACCTTGGAGTTCTCCCTTGAGTTGATTGTTAAAACGCGATTCGGCGTCTCGTGGTCCGCGCCGTTGCCGGCAGCATGTCATCAATGAATTGGTTGTGCAATTCTCGTGGCCGGCGCCAAAGCGCCGCTGCGTCAAGCACGAGCTGCGACAAACGAGCTCCGGCAAAGAGCGTCTGTGTCGTCACCAGCAGAAAATTCAATCGGCAGATCTAGCCCCGCAAAGCCGGGCGCGGAACCGGGGCCGGAGCTGGTGTGGGACCACGGGCGGCGCGGCCGTCGCCAGCACAGTCGAGTGCTGCCTGGAGCCTTGGAAAATGCCGCGGCAAGCGCGAGGGCCGGCGATTTCGATGCTAAGCTTAGATGCTAGGCTTGAAGGATCGCCTGGTTCGTCGTCGAAGAGGTCCCATGAGCATTCTCTGGAGCGAAAGTCTGAACGATATCGACTGGGAAGAGCTTGCCGCGCTCTATCGGGCCGCGCCACTCGGGGACAAGCGCGCGGCGGATCTTGAGCTCGTTTTCAAAAACAGCATGTTTCGCACTTTTGCGCGCGAAGACGGCAAACTCGTTGCCGCGGGCCGCGGCCTCGCCGATGGGCGGGACTGCGCCTATCTGTGCGACATCGCCGTGCTGCCAAGCCACCAGGGTCGGGGTCTCGGCAAAGCGATCGTGTTGCGACTGCTTGAGCGCGCAAGCGCGCACAAAAAGATCATCCTTTACGCGGTGCCGGGGCGCGAGGGGCTCTATCGGCAGGCCGGCTTTCGGCGAATGTCGACGGCGATGGCAATTTTCGAGGACCAAGCGCAAGCCTACGCGCGGGGCTATTTGTGCGAAATTTAAGGCATGAGCTGGGCTGGCCGGCCGGCGCGCGCCGCCGGGGCCGGCGGATTGCCAAAAGCTGCCCGAAAGCTCCCGGCGTGCCGTGCCGCCCCAAGCCCCTTTCGCGCCGAAATTGATGACGGTGCGGGCCGTTAAACCCGTTCATCCCTTTGTTGGGCGTGCCCCGGCTTGGGGCGCGGGAGGCTAAGGCGTGGTTGAGTGACAACGCCACGCGCCGCCACCTCAGGTCGCCGCCGGGCAAGTGCGCAAGGCCCAGCCATCTCCGCGGGACCCAAGATCCGAGGCGCGAATTGCGGTGACGCGCCTAAAGTACGAGAGTGCGGGGGCCGCTAATGCTTGACCCCTCCAGGACGCGAGCGGTAGCCTCCTGCGGCAGGTTCAGTGTGGAGGTCGTCCGTGGCATCCTTCACGATCGCACCCCTGACGGATCACACCGGCGCCGAGGTCATCGGGCTTGACTTCGCGCGGCCGATCGACAGCGACACGCGCGCCACGCTGAACCGAGCGTTCATCGACCATCATGTGCTGGTGATGCGCGACCAGCACTTCGCGCCGGAGCAATTCAAGGTCGCCGCGCAAGTCTTCGGTGAGCTGCAGCAGCACGACAAGAAGGAGCATCACGTCCCCGGTCATCCCGACGTGTATTACATTTCCAACGACGAGATCGTGGATGGAAAGCGCATCATCCCGGGTGAGACTTTTCACACGGATCATTCCAACCACCCGCGCCCGCCCAAGGCCACCATGCTGTTTGCGGTCGCGCTGCCCTCCCGGGGCGGCGACACGCAATACGTCAATATGCATGATGCCTATGACGACCTTGCCGATGCCACCAAGCGCACGCTCGACCAGCTGAAAGCGGTGCACGTCTATCAGAGCAAGTATAGTCCGCGCTCACTTGGCCGCATCAGCGAAACCAGCCTGTCTGATGTGCCGCCACCCGGGATCCATCCGCTGGTTCGCACCCATCCCGAAAATGGCCGCAGGGCGCTCTTTCTCAACCCCGTGCGCATGGAATCGATCGTTGGCATGGAGGACCGCGACGCGCTGGCATTGATCGACGACTTGATGCGCCACGCCACACAAAAAAAATATGAGTACCGTCACCGCTGGCGTCCGGGCGACTGGGTCTTGTGGGACAACCGTAGCGTTATGCACCAGGCAAACGCCGACTACGACATGAACGAGCGCCGTTACCTGTACCGCCTGATGCTCAAGGGCGAGGTACCGGCTTGAGCGCGCAAGACAAGGCAATGGTTGACCCAATCGAAGCTACGGCGCCTTGCAGTGCTTGCGGGTATGCGGGCCCGCACGGCGTCCAGCACGCAACCAATCACAATGACCACCCGGCGAACGGGGGTCGCGAAGGGAGGTTACCATGGGAGGCAGAAACTGGAGGTTGCTTAGCTCGACGGGGCTGACCAGAAGGGACATGCTGGTCGGTGGCGCCGCCGCCATGGTGGCGCAAATGCCCGCGCCTGGGGTGACGACGGCGGCGGCAACCACTGCCAATGGCGCCATGACGCTCGCCTGGCACACGGCCATGGCGCCGCGTTGGTTTGATCCGCAGGAGCATGACGGCACGGCGACGCCAGACAATTTTCTCACGGCTGTGCACGATGCCTTGATCAAGAACTCCGGCACCACGCTCTACGATCATCCCGCCCTCGCCGAGCGCTACGAGTTTGCCAAGGACGGCACGAGTGCCACCTTCTGGCTGCGCGAGGGCATCCGCTTCCACAACGGCGAGCCGGTCACCCCCGAGGACGTCAAGTTCAGCTACGAGAACTATCGCGGCGCGCTGGCATCCGCGTTCAAGGCCAAGACCGAGTCTGTCGATGTCGTCGACAAGCGCACCGTGCGCTTCCGGTTCAAGGAGCCGTTCCTGGATTTCCTGCTGCTGCTCGGCTCCGGCAACGTCACCGGCGCCGGTTGGGTCGTGCCAGCAAAGTACTACCAGGAGGTTGGTCCGGACGGGTTCAAGCGCAAGCCGATCGGCGCCGGGCCCTACAAGGTCTCTGCCGCCGAGGCGGGCGTGAAGGTGCAGCTCGAAGCCTTCGATAAGTACTACAAGCCCGTGCACATCAAAGAGTTCACCATTGTCTCGGTGCCCGAGGCTGCGACCCGGCTCGCCATGCTAGAGCGCGGCGAAGCCGATATCGTCTATGGACTGCCGGGCGAGCTGATCGACCGCGTCAAGAAGAACCCGAAATTGATGCTGGCCCCCGTGCTGTCGGGCAGCTTTTGGCTGGAGCTCGTCGGCTTCCAGGACCCGAACAGCCCGTTCCATGACAAGCGCGTGCGCCAGGCCATTAGCTTGGCGATCGATCGCAAGGCCATCAACGAGGCGGAGTCGGGCGGGCTTGGCAAGGTCAGCGGCAACTGGATCAATGACGATGTGCAGTACGGCCTGCCATGGCCTGAGCTGGAATTCAATCTCGCGAAGGCACGCGCGCTGATGAAGGAGGCGGGCCACCCCAACGGCTTCACCGTCAACTGGCTGACCCCGCTGGCACCCTTCTATTCGCGCGGCGAGCGCGTAGTGGCGCAGCTGCAGGCCATCGGCATTCGCGCCAAACTGCAGGTGATGGAGCGCGGCGTCTTTCTGCAACGCACCCAGTCGGGCAAGCAGCAATGGCCTGGCGTGCAGATGATCATGCACGGTGCGCGCATCGGCGGGACCTGGGTCAACTGGTATGAGTCCTTTTTCAAATGCGGCGGGTTCAACTCGGCCGACCGCGTATGCGTGCCCGAGCTCGACGCCAAGCTCGATCGCTACAAGACCTCGATCGATCCCGCCGAGCGCAAGCAGCTGGCGGAGGAGGTACAGCGCGCGATTATGGACAACCACTACCTAGTGCCGGTTTTCCGCCATGCCTTCATGAACGCCATCGGGCCGCGCATCGCCGCGCAAAAGTGGCAGGACGTGTTCCCGACCATCACCACGGGCTACGCCTATCCGTGGGAAGACATCAAACTCAAGGGATAGCCAGCAAGCTAAGGCCGTGACCAGCCATGCGCCAGTTCATCATCCGGCGAACCTGCTACAGCATTATCACCTTGTTCATCCTGAGCCTGACCATCTTCGCGGTGGTGAGGCTCACGGGCGACCCGGCGACCCTGATGGCGGAGCCCGGCGCGCGGGCGGAGGACTTGGCCCGCGTGCGCGCCCAATGGGGCCTCGATCGCTCCTGGCCCGTACAGTACTACCAGTTCGTGCAGAATATCCTGTCCGGCAACCTCGGCATTTCATTCAATTACCGCATGCCCGTGAGCGAGCTCTATTTCGAGCGCCTGCCCAACTCGCTGCAGCTTGCCCTCGCCGCTACGCTCCTTTCCTTCCTTATCGGCATCCCAGCCGGGCTGCTCTCGGCCGTGCGCGTCGACGGCGTTTGGGATCAGACCGGCAAGGTTGTTGCGTTGTTGGGTCTGTCCATCCCAGGCTTCTGGCTGGGACTCGTGTTGATCCTCATCTTCTCGGTCTACCTGGAGTGGCTGCCCACCGGCGGCAAGGGCGACTGGCGCAACCTCCTCATGCCGGCACTCGCGCTCGGTTGGTATTTCGCTGCCTCCCTGCTGCGCCTCACCCGCTCGAGCATGCTCGAGGTCATGCGCAGCGAATACATCAAGCTCGCGCGTCTCAAGGGTCTGCCCGGCTACGTCGTCATCGCCAAACATGGCTTCAAGAACGCGCTGGTACCGGTCCTGACGCTGGCGGGGGTCAACCTGGTGGTGATGGTGAACGCCGCGGTCATCATCGAAGTGGTGTTCGCCTGGCCGGGTATCGGCCGGCTGCTGTTCGAGGGCATCTTCCAGCGTGATTTTCCGCTCGTGCAGGGCATCGTCGTGCTGGCGGGCGTCATGATCGTGTTCGTGAACCTCTTGATCGACATCCTCTACGCCTACATCGACCCCCGCATCCGGCTGACCAGATAGGCCCGCACCCATGTCGACCACCACCGCACCGCGCGCCATCGACTTCACTGCACCGACCCCGGTGCGACGCTGGCTCCGCGACCTGCCGCTCCTACCCCTGCTCATCCTCCTGCCGTTCGCGCTGGCGGCGACCTTTGCCCCCTTTATTGCACCCTACGATCCAACCGAACCCGTGCCGGGTGCAAAGGTTTTTGCACCGCCCTATTGGATGGAGGATGGCAGTGCCGCCACCTTGCTGGGCACCGACTTTCAGAGCCGCGATTTGCTCAGTCGGCTCATCTATGGAGCTCGTGTGTCGCTGATCGTCGGCTTGATGGGCACCGTAGTGGCCGGCAGCCTTGGCACGGCGTTCGGGATCTTGTCGGGTTACATCGGCGGTTGGGTCGATCAATGCATCATGCGGCTGACCGATGCCTGGCTGGCTCTGCCGGCCCTGGTATTCGCCATCTTCCTCGCCACGGTCGTCGGCCCCAGCATGTGGAACATCGTCATCATCCTGGGGCTCGTCTACTGGACGCGCTATGCACGTGTCATCCGGGGCGAGGTCTTGAGCCTGCGCGAGCGTGAGTTCGTGCAGCTGGCTGAAATCGCCGGCGCCTCGCGCCTGCGCGTGATCGTGCGCCACATTCTGCCCAATGTGCTCAACACGACGATGGTGCTGGCTAGTCTCACCATCGGCGTCGTCATCATCGCCGAGGCTTCGCTGAGCTTCCTCGGCGTCGGCGTGCCGCCGCCCGAGCCGGCCTGGGGTCTCATGCTGTCGGAAGCCCGCTCGACCCTAATGGCGGGCAAGTGGTGGCTCACGGTGTTTCCCGGCGCCTGTATCCTGCTTGTCGTGCTGGCCACGCAGCTGCTCGGCGATTGGCTGCGCATCCGCCTCGATCCCCAACAGCGCAATCTCTAGTTTGGGTAACCTACATGAGTGCGCCACTGTTGGAGGTCCGCGGCCTGAAGACCTATTACTTCACCTTCGGGGGCAGCCGCGTAGTCAAAGCGGTGGAGGACGTGAGCATCACGCTGAGGGAGGGCGAAACGCTCGGCCTGGTCGGGGAATCGGGGTGCGGCAAGACCACCACCTGCCTGTCGATTGTGGGTCTTTTGCCGTCGGCGGCCCGCGTCGTTGGCGGTGAGATCCGGCTGGCCGGCACGGACCTCGCGCAAAAGAGCGCGCGCGAGATGCGCCGTCTGAGGGGCAGCACGATCGCCATGATCTTGCAAGACCCAATGGCCTCGTTGAACCCGCTGTTTAGCATCTACACCCAGGTCGCGGAGCCCGCCTATTACCATCTCGGCATACGCAGCCGCTCACTGCGCCGGCGCGTGGAGGAGCTACTGCGGGCCGTGCGCATTCCCTCGCCGGCCATGCGCATGCGCGGCTATCCCCACCAGATGAGCGGCGGTATGCGCCAGCGCATCGTGGGCGCCATCGCGCTTGCCGGCGGGCCCAAGCTCATCATCGCCGACGAGCCCACTACCAATCTCGATGTCACCATTCAGGCGCAATATCTGGACCTGCTGATGGATATTCAAGAGGAGACCGGCGTTGCCCTGATCTTTGTCACCCACAACCTCGGCATTGTCGCCAAGATGTGTAATCAGATGGCGGTGATGTACGCCGGGCGCATTGTGGAAATGGGCGCCGTGCGCGATCTTTTCGGCGCGCCCAGGCATCCCTACACGCGCGCACTGCTGGGCTCGATGGCCAAGCTCGGCAGCAAGGAGCCGCTCTATGCCATCCCCGGGCAGCCGCCCGACCTGGCGCACCCACCGCCGGGCTGCGCCTTCCATCCGCGCTGCAGCGATGCTCTTCCGCGCTGTGCAACGCAAGACCCCGATGAGGTTCAATGTGGCCTGAATTGGACGGCGCGATGCTGGCTGGCAGCATAGGTGCTTCATGAGCACGCCGATGCTTGATGTCGTCGAGGTGCGCAAGTACTTCCCCGTCGTCAGCGGGCAAGTGTTGCCGCGCAAGACCGCCTGGGTGAAGGCGGTGGAGGGCATCAGCTTCTCTATTGCCGCCGCCGAGACGCTTGGGCTGATCGGCGAGTCAGGCTGCGGCAAGACCACCACGGCCAAGCTGATCCTGCTGCAGGAGCGGCCGACGGCGGGCACCATTCGATTCGATGGCGAGGACGTGGCCACGCTCAAGGGGCCAGCGCTGCTCGGCTACCGCCGGGCCGTGCAGGTGGTATTTCAGGACCCGTTCGGCTCCTTGAGCCCACGCATGCGGGTCGGCAGCATTATCTCCGAACCGCTGGAGATCCACACTAAGCTCTCCCGCGCGGCCATCCGCGAGCGCGTGGCGCAGGTCCTTGAACTGGTGGGTCTGCGGCCGGACGTTGCGAGCCTGTTCCCACACGAATTCAGTGGTGGCCAGCGGCAAAGGATCGCCATCGCCAGGGCGCTGGTGACCGATACGCGCCTGATCGTACTCGACGAACCGGTGTCCGCGCTTGACGTGTCGATCCGGGCGCAAATTATCACGCAGCTCGAAGAGCTGCAGAAGAGGCTGGGCGTGAGCTACCTCTTCATCGGCCACGACCTGGCCACCGTTGCCCACATCAGCCACCGCATCGCGGTCATGTATCTGGGCCAGATCGTGGAGACCGCGGAGAGCACCGAGCTGTGCGCAAATCCCAAGCACCCCTATACCCAGGCGCTACTAATCGCCGCGCTACCGGCGCATCCCGATGACAAGCGCGAGAGGCTGGGCTTGACGGGCGAGATTCCGAGTGCGCTTGCGCCCCCTTCAGGCTGCCGCTTCCATCCGCGCTGCCCACGTGCCATGCCGCGCTGCGCCGAGGAGATGCCCGCGACGCGGCAGGTCGCTCCTGGTCACTCAGTTTCCTGTCATTTGTATTAGGCCCATCTACCAGAGCGTCGGAGGATCGCATGACGAGTTCCCCCCAATTGCGTCCGCTGGGAGAGCTGCTTGGCACCGAAGCCTTGGGCGTTGATCTGGCAAAGCCAGTTGATCAGGAGATCGTCGGCTGGATCGTACGCGCCTTTGCCGATCATCCGGTGCTCGTGTTCCGTGACCAGAATCTCGGCGCGGCTCAGCTCGCCGCCTTCGGCCGCTGGTTCGGCGCGCCGCGCGCGCATGCGCTCATCAAGTATCGACACGCCGAATGCCCGGAAGTGTCATGGCTTACCAATGTCGAGGACGACGGCAAGGTGGATTGGTATGGTGTCAAGCGCGCCACCGAGTGGCACACGGATTCGACCTACGAGGATGATTCGCCGATCCTCGCCATCCTGCACGCCAAGGAGGTCCCCTCGGCAAAGGGTGGGACCATGTTTGCGGATATGCGTGCCGCTTACGACGCTCTGCCGACAGCCATGCAAGAGCGGCTCGCCAGCCTTGTTGGCCTGCACGGTCGCAGCACCGGACCTGCCGGTGAAAAGCTCTATGGTCCCGATAAAGGCAAGACGGAGAAGGTCTATCACGAAGTTGAGCGCCCGGCAGTGATTGCGCATCCGGCGAGCGGGCGCCCGATCCTGTTCGTCAATCCGATGCACACGCATGGTTTCCTCGGCATGACGCGGGAGGAAGCCTGGCCATTGATCGAGCACCTTGGCGAGCACGCCACGCAGGATCGTTTTGTTTACTACCATCACTGGCGCGTGGGTGACGTGCTGATGTGGGATGAGCTGGCGACCATGCACCGCGGTGCCGGCGATTATCGCCCCGACGAACGCCGGGTCATGCTGCGCACGATCGTCTATGCCAGCTAATCGGCTGGCCGCGGGTCCCGCTGCAGAAGGCCGCTTCGATATAGCGCTTGCGCGTGCACGCGGCGGAAGCGCACAGAGACACCCCCGTAACCCCTGGCAGTGCCACGGGGTGAACCATTGCCCGCCGCCATCGGCTTGGTCCGCCAGGATCGTTTCAGCGCTAGCCGCGATTTCTTGACATTTTGCGGGTTTTCCAGCACTGACGCGGCGGGCCACCCCTCCCCACCGAGGGGCATCTATCTGGAAGGGTAGGCTAATGACGACGGCACGCAAACCGGCCACGCGGCCGGTCAATACCCACTTCTCGTCCGGCCCCTGCGCCAAGCACCCGGGCTGGTCCCTAAAAAATCTCGAAAACGCCTTTCTGGGACGCTCGCACCGCGCCAAGGACGGCAAAGCGCGCCTGAAACTTGCCATCGACAAGACCAAAGCGCTGTTGGCACTGCCGCCGGAGTATGTGTGCGCCATCGTGCCCGCCTCCGATACGGGAGCCTTCGAGATGGCCATGTGGGGCATGCTGGGCGCGCGCGGCATCGATGCCTTGACCTGGGAGAGCTTCGGCGAGGGTTGGGTGAGCGACGTCAGCAAGCAACTGAAGCTCACGGACGTGCGCGTCCTCAGGGCCGAGTACGGTCGGCTGCCCAATCTCGCCCAAGTCGATTTCAGCCGTGATGTGCTGTTCACCTGGAATGGGACCACGTCTGGCGTGCGGGTGCCCAACGGTGACTGGATCGCGAGCGACCGCACGGGGCTCACGTTTGCCGATGCAACCTCGGCGATTTTTGCGCAGCCGATCGACTTCGCCAAAACCGACGTGGTCACCTTTTCCTGGCAGAAGGCGCTGGGCGGGGAGGCCGCGCACGGTATGCTGATCTTGTCGCCGCGCGCGCTCGAGCGGCTCACGACCTATGTGCCACCGTGGCCATTGCCCAAGGTGTTTCGCCTCACCAAGGCTGGCAAGCTGCTCGGCGGCGTGTTCGAAGGCGAAACGATCAATACGCCCTCGATGCTGTGCGTCGAGGACTATCTCGATGCCTTGGATTGGGCGGAAAAAATTGGCGGTCTATCGGCCTTGATGGCCCGCGCCGACGCCAACGCGCAGGTCTTGATCGATTGGGCCGAGCGCACCAATTGGCTTGAAAACCTGGCCGTCGATCCCGCGACGCGCTCCAACACCTCGGTGTGCCTCAAGATCGTGGATCCCGCCGTGGTGCGGCTGCCGGAAGCGCAGCAGCGCGCCCTGATCAAGACCATGGAGGCGGCCCTTGCTGCGGAACAGGCGGCCCACGATGTGGCGGGTCACCGCGATGCCCCGCCGCATTTGCGAATCTGGTGCGGCTCGACGGTGGAAAAGGCCGACGTCGAGGCGCTGACGCCGTGGCTCGAATGGGCCTTCGCGGAGGCCAAGCGCTCACTTGCCAAGGCGGCGTGAGCGTCGGCTAGGCCGGCTCGCCAAGTGCCCACGGGCGGAGCCGGCCTCGGCGATACTTGAGCGCGCGCCGGCGCGGCGCCGCGCCAAAACACAAGGATAGTCCTGCCATGCCGCGTGTTCTGATTGCCGATCAGCTGTCCCCGGCTGCCGTCGCCATCTTCCAAGAGCGCGGCGTCGCCACCGACGTCCGCGTGGGTCTCAGCAAGGAAGAGCTGGAGAAGATCGTTGCCGGCTACGACGGGCTTGCGGTGCGCTCGGCGACCAAGGTGACCGAGAAAATCATCGCCGCTTCCGG
>Ga0081455_10000997_pt1 | contig 35914 bp, 29 predicted proteins | sample TabmetS3T2R1_FD_70207 | JGI IMG/M metagenome (GOLD analysis project Ga0081455, IMG submission 70207) | Tabebuia heterophylla rhizosphere microbial communities from the University of Puerto Rico - S3T2R1 | ecosystem: Host-associated > Plants > Roots > Rhizosphere ...
CCAGTCGACGGCATAGCCCTCGTCGCGGAGGCTTTCCTGCACGCCGCGCCCGATCAGGCGGTCATCTTCGACGAGCAGCAGACGCATGGGAGGGACCGGCTGACTTCACGTACGGGGCGGAGCCTGTGTCAGAAACCTTAACGCTACATTAAGCGCCCGGGCCGCAAAAGGCGCCGATCGGGGCGGCGGGAAAGCATCACTTAAGGCTGCCGCGGCATCGTGCGTACTTCGCCGCAGGGTCGCCCGTGATGCCGCTCTCGATACCTCGCGCTCTCTATCTGATGTGTGCCCTCATCGTCGGCTGCGCGCACTATGCGCCGAAGCCCCTGTCGCCGGAACGTACGCTGCAAACTCTGCAGAGCCGGCGGCTCACGGATGAGGCAGTTCTGGCCGCAGTCCGCACGCGGACCGGCGATCGCTCGGCGCCCCCCGGCGCGCCGCTCGCTTGGGACCGCGCGGAGCTGCTCGTCGCTGCGCTCGAGCTGAATCCCACCCTCGGCGAAGCGCGCGCCGCCCTGGCGCAGACCCGCGCGGGACTGCGTACCGCGCGTGAATTGCAGAATCCGACCGTCGGTCTGTCGAGCGAATACGATGTGACCCGAGCCGGCGAATCGCCGTGGCTTTGGGGCCTCGCGACCAGCGTTCTTCTCGATACCTTCGCTTCACGCAACACCCGTATCGATCTCGCGCAAGCCGGAATCCGCGGCGCCGCCGCCGATTTCAACGAATCCGTATGGACCGTGCGGCACGATCTGCGCAGCGCGCTGCTGGGTGTCGTGATTACGAGCCGGCGTCTGAGCGCCCTCCAAAACGACGTTCGACTGCGCACGGATTCGCTGCGACTCGCGCGGGCGCGCGTTGCGGCCGGCGAGGGTGCGCGGCCCGATTCGCTGCAAGCGGAGCTGGAGCTCGCCCGCACCCAGTCCGCGCTCGACGATGCGCGCGGCGCGCTCGCGGATTTCAATGCGAATCTGGCTGCGGCACTCGGTGTGTCGGTCGCCGCGCTCTCGGGTGTGACGCCGCGGTGGGACGACGTTGATAGTCCGCAGCCCGTGCCCGAGCCAGCGCTGGCTTCTCTGCGCGAGCGCGCGCTGCTGTCGCGCGCCACGATGGCTCGCGCGATCGCGGACTACGACGCGCGCGAGCTCGATCTGAAGCACAAGATGAGCGCGCAGTATCTGCAGGCGTCACTCGGCCCCGGCTACACGTACGATCACGGTGTTCGCAAAGTGACGTTCGGCGCGTCGATCGCGCTGCCGATTTTCAATCGCAACGAAGGCCCGATCGCCGAAGCTTACGCGGCTCGTGAAACCGCGGGCCGGCACGTCCTGGCAGTGCAGGCGGGAATTCTCGGCGAAGTCGAAGCGGCCACGGCGACGTACGCCTCTGCGCTCCAAGCGCTCACGCGCATCCGCGAGCAACGCGCAGCCAGCGAGCAACTCGTCCGCTCGACGCGTCGTGCGCTCGAAATCGACGCAACGGATCGCCCGAGCGCGCTCGCCGCGGAGCTCGCGGCAAGCACCGAGCGTCTCGCGGAGATCGACGCGCTCGAGCGCGCGCAGCAAGCGCTCGGCGCGCTCGAAGACGCTCTGCACGCGCCGGTCGCTGGCCCGGAGACGCGCCTGAACCTGAGCGACGATAGCCTTTCGCAACGATCGGAGCGCCCGTGAATTCGGCTCGTATGCGTCCAGTCCTCATCCTTCTCGCCATGGTTGGCATTGCGGTTCCTGCCTTCGCGGACGTCGAGCTGGAAGCCGAGCAGCGCGAAAGCCTTGGCATTCGGACGGAGCCGGCGCGCGCGATCGACGCGCCACGCAGCTGGCCGGCGTCCGCGCAAGTGCTCGACAGTGCGCCGTTGGTGACGGCACTCGGCGAGCTTCGCTCCGCTGAAACGGCGGCGGCGGCGTCGCGCGCTGAAGCCGCGCGCAGCGAGCAGCTCTATCGCGAAGAAACGAACATCGCACGCAAGACGCTCGATGCGGCGCGTGCGCAGGCGATTGCCGACGAGGCGCGGCTGAATACGGCCCGCGCCACGCTGCTCGGCACTTGGGGTCGAGCCATCGCGCTAATGCCAGCCGCGCAGCGCGCGAAGCTCATCGACGATCTGCTGAACAGCCGCGCATCACTGGTGCGTGCCGAGCAACTGCTGCCGCTGCCAGCGGACGCCTCGGTCGGCACAGTGCATGTCGCGACCCTGGATTCGCGCGGTGAGTGGAACGCGGAGTGGCTGGGCACGCTCCCGCAAACGACCAATCCCACCCTCGCGGGCACCTCCCTATTAAAGGTGCCGGCGGGACTACCGGTCGGGCAGCTTCTCGAAGTCACCTTGACGGAGAAGCGCGCGAGCGTGCACGGCACGAGCGTCCCGGCATCGGCGGTTGTTCGCTATCGAGGCGGGGAGTGGGTGTATGAAGAACGCCCGCAGAATCATTTCGTGCGCCGTGAGGTGCGCGCGGGCGCGCGGGTGCAGGGCAGAGCGCTGCTCGCGGGCGATAGCAAGACGCCGCCGAACGTCGTGACGGTCGGCGCGCGTTCGTTGCTCGGCGCCGAGCTCGGCGCGGCCGAGCCGCACGATGAAGCGGACGCGAGCGAATAGCATGCTGTCGGGCATCGTTCGGATTGCGCTTCGGTTCCCCGGGCTCGTTGTGAGCCTCGCGACGCTGATCCTGCTTTACGGCGGAGCGACGCTCCTGCGCGCGAAGTACGACGTGTTTCCGGAGTTCGTGCCGGCGCAAGCGGAGATTCAAGCCGAGGCGCCCGGCCTCGCGCCGGAAGATGTCGAGCGGCTCGTCACGCAGCCGCTCGAGAACGCGATCAATGGTGGCGCGAACATCGAAGCGGTGCGCTCCGAATCGATCCAAGGCCTCTCTGCGATCAACGTGACGTTCACCGAGGGCACGGACATCTACCGCGATCGGCAATTGCTCGCCGAACGCGTCGCCGAAGCGGGCCTGTCGCTGCCCGCAGGTGTACGGACGCCGGTGCTCGGACCGATGACGTCCTCGACGATGGACCTGCTGAAGGTCGGGTTCGTGAGTCACACGATGACCGGCATGGACCTGCGCACGTTGGTCGATTGGACGGTCAAGCCGCGTATCCTGTCCGTGCCCGGCGTGGCGCGCGCGATCGTGTATGGCGGCGGGCGTCGCGAGATTCAAATTCAAGTCGCGCCGGATCGGCTCGCCGCCTTCGGCGTGACGCTCGCCGACGTCACGGCAGCCGCGCAGGCCGCGACTGGCATCCGTGGCGCCGGTTTCATCGAGACGCCGAACGAGCGCATTCTGCTCGCGAACATCGACAACACCCGTACGCCGCAAGCCATCGCGGCCGTGCCCGTCACACAGCGGGATGGTGGGAACGTCCGGCTCGGCGACATCGCGAAGGTGACCTACGCGGCCGAGCCGCCCTTCGGCGATTCGCGCGTGCAGGGCGAGCCGGACGTGCTGGTGAGCATCGGCAGTCAGTACGGCGCGAATACGCTCGAAGTCACGCACAGCGTCGAGGCGGCGCTCGCCGAGCTGGCGCCGATGCTGAAGGCGCGCGGCGTCACCGTGTACGCGAACCTCCACCGGCCGGCGAACTTCATCGAAGTGGCGCTGCGTAATGTGCGGGACTCGCTGCTCCTCGGCGCGGCGCTCGTCATCGTCGTGCTGTTCTTGTTCCTGAAGAGTTGGCGGACCGCGCTCATCTCGTTCGCGACCATTCCGCTATCCCTCCTCATCGCAGTGATCGCGTTGGATCGCATGGGCTGGACGCTGAACACGATGACGCTCGGCGGGCTCGCCGTCGCGATCGGCGTGGTGGTAGACGACGCGATCATCGACGTGGAGAACATCGTTCGCCGCCTGCGTCTGGCAACGCAGGCGCAGCGACTGAGCGCGCTCGACGCGATCGTTCTGAACGCGTCGATCGAGGTGCGGCGGCCGATCGTGCTCGCGACCATTGTTGTTGGCGTGGTGTTCGTGCCGATTCTGTTTCTGCCCGGGCTGCAGGGCAGCTTCTTTGCGCCATTGGCGGCGGCGTTCCTGCTGGCGACGATCGCTTCGCTGGTGATCGCTCTGACGCTGACACCGGCTCTCGCGCTATTGCTGATGCAGAAAGCCCCTCACATTGCGCAGGAGCCGCGCTGGCTGCGGCGTTTGAAAGTGACGCAGCGACGCGCGGTTCATCGACTCAGTGGCCACGCGACAGCGCTGCTCATCGTGTCGATTGCGATCGGTGCTGTTGCGGTGTTTGCGCTGACCCGCTTCGGCATGGAGCTCATGCCGACGTTCCGAGAAGGTCACTTCGTAGCGCAGGTCACCGCGCCGGCGGGATTGAGTCTCAACGAGATGACGCGACTCGGCGAGCGCATCAGCAAACGCATGCTCGCTATTGCGGGCATCGCGACGGTTTCGCAGCAGGTGGGCCGCGCGGAGGCGGGCGAGGATACGTGGTCACCGAATCGATCCGAGCTCCACATCGAGCTGAAGCCAGACTTGCCGGGGGACGAGCAGTCGCGCATCGAGGAGGACCTCCGCAAGGTGCTCGGAGGATTTCCGGGGCTGCAATCGGAAGTGGTGACGTTCCTTGGCGATCGCATCAGCGAGTCCGTGTCGGGTGAGACGGCCGCGGTCAGCGTGAATCTGTACGGGCGCGATCTCGCGGCGCTCGACGAGGCGGCGGCGGCCGTCGCCGCGAAGCTGCGTACACTCCCCGACGCCGCCGACGTGCAGTTCGAGTCGAGCTCCGACGTGCCGACGCTGACCATCTCGCCACGCGCTGATCGCTTGGGGACATTCGGCATGCGGCCGGTCGATGTTTTCGACGCAGTAGAGATTGCCTATGCAGGGACCAGCGTGGCGCAGGTGTACGAGGGCAATCAGTCGCTGGCGGTGCGCGTGCTGCTCAACGACGCCGCTCGCAACGACCCGGAGGCTGTGCGGGAGCTACTCGTGCGGACGTCGGCAGGTCGGCTCGTGCCACTCGGCGCACTTGCGGATGTGAGCTTGGAGAGCGGGCGGGAGAACGTGCGGCACGATCACGGGCAGCGGCGCCAGGTGATCACGTTGAATCCCAGGACGAAGGATCTGATCGGCTTTGTAAGAATGGCCGAAGAGGCCATCACGCGCGACGTGAAGCTGCCCCCGGATGTGTATCTCCAGTTTGGCGGTAGCGCCGAGGCCGCGCAGCTGGCGACGCGCGATCTGATCATTCACAGCGCGATTGCGGCGGCGGTGATCGTTGTGGTGCTGTTGCTGGCGTTCGGCAGCTGGCGGATCACGGCGCTAGTGTTGGTGAACGTGCCGTTCGCGCTCGTGGGCGCGGTGATCGCGGTTGCGGTAACTGGCGCATCGCTATCGATCGGCACGTTGGTCGGGTTCGTTACGCTGTTCGGCATTTCTGCTCGCAACAGCATCATGCTCATGTCGCATTACGAGCATCTGATCTTTGTGGAAGGGCACCGCTGGAGCCGGCTGCTCGCGCTTCAGGGTGCGCGCGAGCGCGTCACACCCATTCTCATGACCGCATTGGTGACGGGGCTCGGCGTGCTGCCGCTGGCGTTGGGTAGCGGCGAGGCCGGCCGCGAGGTGGAGGGGCCGATGGCCGTCGTGATTCTCGGCGGTCTCGTATCCTCGACACTCCTCAACCTGCTCGTCATGCCCGCGGTCGCCGCGCGCTACTACGTGCCGGTCAGGCCGCAACTGGCGCATGAAGATCCTGTCAGGTTGAGTGCGACGGGCTAGCACGGGATCGAGAGTTGCTTGGAGTCCTCGCGAAAGTAGGGAGCCGACCGAGTACTCAATAACCCGGCGGAGCGACCTCCCCGCTGACATTGCGAAAGTGCCGCTCATGGCGCGCTCATTCGATTCGCCCGTGCGCGTGATAGCGAGGCTGCTGCCGGAGCATCCTCGCGGCGTCGGCGCGAGCGCGGCTGCCGAGCGTGGTCGCGAGCGTGACCGAGTGGTCGCCATAGACGCCGTGCGTGGCGCGGCGATGCTGTTCGTCGGCATCAGTCACACGCGGTACTACGTGGGCGCGGATCATGGGTTCGCGCTGTTGCTCAGATGGATTGGGTATCTCGCTGCGCCCGCCTTCCTGCTGGTGAGCGGGATTGCGTGCGGCTATCAGTTCAGCAAATCCACCTCGCGTGAAACGGTCGCACGCATCATCGATCGCGGGTTGTTCGTGCTGGTCGTGGGGCATCTGCTGGTGTGCGCGTCGTTGTGGTACGAAGTGACCGGCAATGTTTTCCAGCACATTGTCATTACCGACACGATCGGACTCTGCATTTGCCTGAGCCCGCTCGTGCGTCACCTGTCGGCGCGGCGGCTGATCACCGAAGGGTTGGCGCTGTTCTTGGTGACCTGCCTGGTCGCCTCGTCCTGGGAGCCTTCCAGCCCGCCGGGCAAGTTGATCGGCGCACTGTTGTTCAGCATCGACGGGGACGACTTGCGCGCCCGCGGCTGGGTGACGCCGACGCTCGCGTACTTCGCGTTCTTTCTGATCGGGATGGGCATCGGGAGGCTCATCGGCGATCGCAGCGTCGATGAGAAGGCGAGGGCGCCTGCCCTCGCGAATCGCCTCCTCGTAGTCGGCACGATCGCCGCGGGCGTCGGCGTGTTCGTCAATGTGCTCGGACACCTCGCCAAGCCGGCAATGCTCCACGCCATCGCTGCGGGAGAGCAGTGGGTGGGCGTGCTGTCGACCTTTACGGACGCGCGCCAGCAGATGCCGCCGACTCCGGCCTACGCGCTGTTCTATTGCGGGATCTCGATGGCGGTGCTCGGTGGGCTCATGTGGATGCTGCCGCGCGAACCGGCGCGACTCCTCACAGGGCCGGTGCAGGTTGCCGCCGTGATCGGTCGAGCGTCTTTCATTTCATACGTGTGCGTTCAATGGCTCGTCGACTTCATGCCGCGATGGGTCGGGCTCGACGCGTTCCTGACGCCGAGCACGGCACTTCTGTATCTCGGGCTCGTGATGGTCGTCGTGTTTCTGATCGCCGGCGTCTGGGACCGGCGGCGAGGTAATCGGTATCTGACGTTCGGATTGAGCTCGACGAGCTAGACGCCGCCCCTCCAAAGTGGGTAGGGATGCCGCTCTCCGATCGCGGCGCGCGGAGGGTGATCCGAGGCTGGCTGCGACGTGCTGGCCGGGCCCGACCCCCCTGGCGCAGCACGTGTCCTTGGGCCGGCACTGGGTGCCGGCCTTTCTTTGCGCGAATCTTTCGGTAGAGTGATCCGCGGTCGCGGGGAGAACGACGATGAATTGGAGTTTGTTCGCGGGATTTCTGGCCATCACGCTCATCTTGATCCTCACGCCGGGTCCCATCGTCACGCTCGTGATCTCGACCGGCGCGACAAAGGGTGTGCGGAGCGCGCTCATCACTGTCGCCGGCACCTGCTGCGGATCGTCCGTGCTGCTCGCGGCCATCGCTCTCGGTCTCAATTGGGTGGTGGTCCACGCCGTGTATCTCTTCGAGCTGCTGCGCTGGGCCGGGGCCGCTTACTTGATCTGGCTCGGCGTGCAGGCATGGCGGCATGCCGGCTCGACCAGCCTGCTGCCGGCGGGCGATTCCGTGCAGTTCACGCGGGGGTTTCTCGTGGCGTTGTCGAATCCGAAAACCATCGTGTTCTTCACCGCGTTCCTGCCGCAGTTCATCGACCCTGCGCTGCCGGCGGGACCGCAGCTCGCGGTGATGTGCGTCGTCTCCCTGCTGCTCGCGACGATCAGTGATTCGTGCTGGGCGATCGCTTCGGGGCTCGGGCGCGCGTGGTTCATGAAACCGGAGCGGGCGAAGTTGCTGATGCGGCTCTCGGGCGTGACTCTGATCGGCGGAGGACTCTGGCTGTCGCTGGCGCGGCGGCCGGCGTGAAGGACGAGCTCGGGTGGCCGTCGTTGGCCGGCTGAGCCGTTAGGTCCGGGAATCGAATCTCCCATTGCCTGGCACCGGCCGGCGAACACGAGATGGGATGATGAATGCAAAAGGCCGGACTCCCTCTCCGCCTGGATCCGGTGCGAGTCGCGCCCACTTTCCGCAGCGCCGCAAGCACTTCCCGGTGTCACGCTCGACGCAACGATGTTCCAGTCGAACCAGGACGCCTTTTCCGTTACCGCGCGCACGAAATATTGTTCTTCGATATCAGAAGATGCGCTCGTAGAATGCGACCTGCACTTTTCGCGGTACTGAAAGTGACCCTCGGGCCAGGGTGGTCGTCATGGGTAGAACGGACGCACGCCTTCTGTCAGCTCTGCTGATTCTCCTCTTTTGGCGAATCGCGAGCGCCGCCGATTCGAGCACGATCCACTTCGACATCCCCGCGGGCGACGCGCAGACAACCCTTCTGCAGTTCGTTGCTCAAGCCAACATCGAGATGCTGTATTCGTCGGATGACGTGCGCGGCGTGATGACGCATGCGCTGTCGGGGGAGTACACGGTTCCGGAAGCGTTGCGGCGGATGATCGATGGCACCGGCTTGGAGATGTCGTTCGAGAGGGACTTTACGTTTGCGTCGATCAAGCCGGGGCGGAAGACGGGGAAGCGAGGGAAGTCGGGGACGTCGGAGGATGTGCGGGTGGGTGAGGCGCGAGGCGATAGTTGGAGCGGAGTGCCTTCTGGCTTGATTGAAGGGCAGCTAGAACAAGTTGTCGTTACGGGGACGTTGCTCCATGACGTTGCTGACGTCGTTTCGCCCGTACAGGTTTTGAAGCGCGATGACGTGGGTCGAGTTAACTACGGCTCCGTTGGCGAGATGGCTCAGATGCTGCCGCTCAGTTCGCGCGCGGGACCGAATGAGTCATACCAAAGCGCCGGAAATTTCACTCGTGGTACGAGTGTCAATCTGCGGGGGCTCGGTGCGGGCGCCACGCTGGTGTTGGTGAACGGTCGCCGCCAAGCGATGGCGGGGAACGAAGGGGACTTCGTCGACCTCTCGGGAATCCCTTGGGCAGCGGTGGAGCGAATCGAGGTGGTTCCCGATGGACAGTCGGCGCTATACGGTTCCGATGCAATCGCGGGCGTAGTCAACGTCGTCATGCGAAGTGACGCCAAGGGAAATGAGACAACCGGTCGGCTAGGCAGCACGACGGACGGGGCGTCGGAACGACTCGCTTCGCAGGTTTCTTCGTTGGAGTGGTCGTCGGGTCACATGCTAGCGGCGTATCAGTACGCGGAACGTGGCAGGCTCGCGGCCGGCGATCGCTCGTACGCCGCGAGTTCGGACAAGCGATCCCTCGGAGGTAGTGACTTTCGCAGCACGCGTGCAAGTCCAGGCAATGTCTTAAACCCCGTCACCCTTCTGCCTGCTTATGCGATTCCTGCGAGCGGGGTGCGCTCGGTAGCAGATCTGATCCCGAACTCCACTAATCTTCAGGATAGAAACTTTGTTCTCGAGTTGCTGCCGTTTCGGCAGGACCATAGCGCGTTCGTCACCGCGTCTCAGGAGTTCGGCCGCGCCGAGTTCTTCATTGACAGCCGCGTCAACAAACGCCACATCCATCAGCTCAACTACGGCGTCGAGTTGAACCTGCTCGTGCCTGCGTCCAACCCTTATGCGTTCAATCCATTCCCAGGCCGCCCACTCGTGGTCGGTTACAACTTCGTTGACACGCTAGGTCCAGCTGCACTCGAAGCGAAAAGCGTGGGATCAGGTACGACCGCCGGCGCGCGTGCCGTTTTCGGCGACTGGCATCTGGAACTCTCTGCTACGCGCAGTACAGAGGTTGCAGATTTCACCATTCGGAACCAGCCGGACGCTAGTCGGCTGCAAGCAGCGCTTGCAGATCCGGACCCATTGAGCACGTTCAATTTGTTCGGCGATACAAACCCTGAAACCCTCAACTCCATGCGACTCGATCGGTGGTGGAGCACGAAGTCTGCGCTTTCTGACGCGACGTTCATTGCCGACGGGAAATTATGGTCTTCGACAAGCGTCGAAGGAAAGCTCGCTGTTGGCGCCGCGTGGCGCAATGAGCATTTCGAAAGAAGCTTGCCGACTGAAGGCTCATTTTCGCGATCTGTGAAATCGCTCTTCGCCGAAGCCCGTGTTCCAATCGCACCTGTCGTATCGTCGAGAAGAAGCTATCCGCGACTGGAGCTGTCCGCCGCAGGCCGTCTTGAGGAGTACAACGACTTTGGATCATCAACAAATCCCAGGCTGGCGATAAAGTGGGCGCCAACCAGCGAGCTGCGGGTGCGCACAAGCTGGGGAACGTCCTTTCGAGCACCAAGGCTAGTTGATGTCTACGATTTCAACTCAACCATCGCGATTCTCGGCGTCATTCCCGACCCCCAGGCAAAGGCGGGCATGTCGCCAGTGCTTGTTCGTCAGGGCGCAAATCGCGAGTTACATGAAGAGACTGCAAGGACGTGGACATTTGGGCTCGATTTTGCGCCGGATGCCTTCCCAATACGTGCCTCTCTGACGTACTTCGATGTAGCCTATCAAGGCCGCATCGTTCGACCTGGCCCGTTTGTCTCCGCAGATATTTTGCGTGAGGAAGCACAGTGGACCAGTGTTATTACCCGCAATCCAACGCGAGCCGAAGTTGATGCGATCTGTGACGATCCCCAATTTCGCGGAAATCGGGCTCAATGCAGATCGACACCGGTGGCTGCGATTGTGGATCAACGTCAGCACAACATGGCGACTACGAATGCCAGAGGGGTCGACCTGGATGCAGATGTCACTGCACAGACGAGCGTCGGACTGTTCGAGGCGAATCTACGCGCGGCGTATACACTGGAGTTCAGTCAGCGCGGTTCCGACTCGGCGCCTTCGATCGACATCGTTGACACGGTCGGCAATTCGTTAGCGCTGAAGCTGCGCGCAGGCGCTGAGTGGCACCAGCGTCCAGACAGCGGATGGGGGGCAAGTCTCGGCCTCGAATATGACGGCGCTTATCGCGATGGTGCGACTGGCCGTCGCGTCAGTTCATTCAAATCAATTGATCTAGCGATGGACTACTTAACAGGGCCAGCGCTGGGATCACTGTCGAATGTTTCGTTCGAGTTAGCGATGTCGAATGTCTTGAATGCTTCGCCTCCGTTCATCGACCGGGAAGCTGGATACGATGTCGCGAATGGAGCGCCATTCGGTCGCGTGACAACGATGATGGTGCGGAAACGGTGGTAGTTTTCAGACTTCCGGTGCGCGGTCTGCTCCGTGAGCGCACCGGAAGCGATCCTATCTTAGCGTCTGGGCTTACAAGTACCAGCCGGGACCACCATCCAAGAACTGCGTTCCCTGGCCACCTTTCGTCTCGATAGAAGCCTCGCCGAGCTCCACGAACTCTTCCTCTCGAGTCGACGTCATAACGACGTCCTGCATCTCTTGCTCAGTTGTCATTTGGTCGCTCTCCGATATGGCTGCGAGTGCAGCGTCGCGATGATGGGCAGTCCCCGTGGGTATATGCAACGGAAATCTGTGCGGCCGCCGCAATACCAACTTCACGTAGAGACCGAGTGGTGATGGACTATCAAATGGGGGAACACGCCCGTGTGATTTCATCCAATTCGCAGCGGCGCGAAGGAAGCCCGATCGGGTCCGATTTGTCCGCGTGTTGGGGATGTTCATCAGTCGCCGCGCTGTTGTGCCTGGACGCGTAACGGAATCGCTCGCGCGCATCGTCTTAGAGCCGGCGCGTCGAGGGTGTTCCGGAGCGTCTCGGCGCGAGGTCAGCCTGCTACCGAACGTCAAATCAAGGGTGTGGTGTCATCGTCGATAATGACGTGCGCGCGACGATGGTGCCCGCGACATGCGTGCCCTGCCAGCTATCGAGCGTCATGACGTTCGCGCCGTTGTGCATGCGGCGCACGGCGCGCATCGTCACACCGTAACGCGAAGTCATGTCGGTCATCGCGCGCGCGAATGTGCGTGGCGCACGTCACGGATGTCAAAGCATCGCCAATCGGCGACGGCCTCACGTTGGGTCTCCGGGCGCAGTCGACGTACTGGAAAGCGACCCGCCGACCGTCTCTGAATGCAGAGGCAGTTGTCCCGAGGCTCGTATGTACCGAATTAAAGTCTGTGCGGGCATGGTGGCCATCCTCGCGTGCACGAGCTGCGCGACCCAACAGCCAGCCGAAACGTGCGAAGCCGACGTTTCGCCGGAAGGCTACGATCTCATCTTGAGGACGGTTCCGGGCGCGCGGGTGGACTATCGGATCGGTAAGAATCAGAAGACGCTGAGGACGGCCTCCGGCGTCGAGAAAATCGGCACGAGCGCGGACGAAGTGGAAGTGCTTCGATGCCTGTACGATGCCGTCAGGAAATAGCGGGGAACACTTCGAGGGGACAATGCTTCCTGGACGGCCCCGATGGGCCCATACTCGGGTCATAAGGTGCAGTGACACTGGAGGTCCAGCCATGCGTACCCCGCGAAGTCTCATCGCTCTCACGGTGCTGAATTCCGTCTTGCTGGCCGCATTAGTCGTCCAGCAGCTCCGCCCGGCCTTCGCCGACGATCAGCCGCCGGTGCTCCGCGGCCGCGGGCTGCAGATCGTGGACTCGCAGGGCCGCGTTCGGGCGAGCATCAGCGTGCTCCCGCCGGAGAAGGGCAGCGGCGCCGAGGCATCCGAAACCGTGCTGCTGCGGCTCATCACCGAGAGGGGCCGGCCGAGCGTGAAGATTGCCGCGTCCGAACCGTCGTCCGGCTTGAGTTTCGCCGGACCGACGGGCACCAAAGACACGTACGTGATTCTCGAGGCGAAGGGGAATTCCACGTCATTGAAGCTGCGGAACGAGCAGGGCCACGAGCAAGTCGTGAGCCCCTGACCACTCGCCTGAATGGGCGAACGACGGTTGTCTGCGCGAGCTACACCGCCGGTCCCAGGAGTCGCCCGAGCTCCGCGGGTGGCGGCATCGACGTGAACTGCGGCAGGTCGTCGTTGATGTGGAACTCAGCGCATTTCGATTCGGTGTTGATGTGGGCGACCGGTCGCAGCACCACGTCGACTTCGAGAGTTGCGACGACGAGGCTCATCATTCCAACGGCGGGTGCCTGATTGAACAGCCGCGTTCCGCATGCGTCGCTTATTGTGCAGCGATTACTCGGGACGCAGCGCTCTCCTCAAGGCTCGTAGCCCGTCGCACCGCCGACGGCTTCGGTGTAATTCGCCGAGAGATAGTTCGCGACCAGGCCCGCGATCTTCTGCAGCATCGCGTTGTCGTGCCCGCCCACGGTCCACGCGCCCGCCATGGCGGCGGCGCGGCGATAGAACTCCGGCTCGGCGATCACTTTGCCCGAGGGCTGCTCGATGATGCGCACCTTGACGTTGATGTAGCCGTCGCCCGCAAACGCGCCCGCGAAGAAGCGCGTCGCACCGGAAGGCTTGTGCAGGTTCGTGATGTGCGGCTCGATCACGATCTTCTGCGCGTTGTGCGCGTCCGCCGAGGAATTCCAGCTCTGCAGAATCGGGTTGACGCTCTGCTTCATGTTCTCGTCGACCTTCGCGACCACTTTGTCGACGTTCTTCTTGTCGGCGAGGCTCGGGTCGAACGTCACGTCCTTCAATTCGTAGCCGGCGTAACCCTGCAGCTTGTGCGCCGGAGGCGGGTTCGTCGGCGCCGCGAAGACGCCAAAGCTCAAGATGAGCGTGCCGGCGAGTAGCAAACGGGCAGAGCGGGGCGAGGCGGCGTGCATGGCAAAGGTTCCTGGCTCGAAACGCGGGACTGCGTACTGAGGGAAGCGGGAACCGGCGCCGTTTTGGCTCATACTTCCTGCAATGACCCAGGACGAACCCCTCCCACGGGCGCCCGGCACGCCGGCACTGCCCGCGACCCCGGCACGCTTCGTGGTTTTCTTCATCCGCCAGTTCCGCGGGTGGTACCTGACGATGCTCGTGTTCGTGACGGCCGACGCGGTCTGCGGCATCACGATTCCCTACGGCATCGCCCGGGTGCTCAAAACGGTGACGCACGCGCGCGAGGCCGTTCCCTCGATGGCGAGCCTGCAGGGTCCCTTGCTCCTGTTCCTCGGGCTCGCCCTCGGCGAAGTCATTTTCGGCCGTTTGGCCGGCGGCATTCAGGTCCGCCTCGGCCCGCGCCAGCGACAGAACGTCACGCGGGCGCTTTATCACTACCTCCAGTACCACTCGCACCGGTTCCTCACCAGCGACTTCGCGGGCGCACTGGCTCACCGAATCAGCGAGACCTCGCTCGGTGTCACGCAAACCTTGTGGTCCGTGCTCACCGAGTTCTGGCCCGCCGCTGTCGTCCTGGGCGTATCGATCACGCTGCTGACCACCGCGCATCTCGAGCTGGGCCTCTTCGTGCTCGTTTGGGCGGCGCTATTCGTGTCGGCGTCGTTCTGGCTCGCACGCCGCGCGCGGCCTTACGCCGTTGCAGCCTCCGCCGCGCGCAGCGAGACGACCGGTAAGGTGGTCGACTCCGTAACGAACCTCACGAGTACGCGGCTGTTCGCGCGCAACGAATACGAGCGCGAGTACCTCAACAGCTACCTGCACAAGGAGCTGAAGGCGATCCACCGCTCCAATATGTATGCGGAGCGCGTGCGCTGGTTTCAGTTCGGATCGGCCGCCGTGCTGAAAGTCGGCACGCTCTATTACGCATTGAGGCTATGGCAGAGCGGGGCGATCGACGTCGCCGAGTTCGTCATGGCGGTGAGCCTCGCGCTGCTCATCATCAACGAAGTCCGCGCGCTCAGCCGCCGCTTCCTCGAGTTCTTCGAGTACATCGGCAACGTCGCGAACGGCGTGAACACCATCGTGAAGCCGCACGAGCTCGTCGACGAGCCCGGCGCAGAGCCCTCGCGTATCGCGCGCGGCGCGATCCGCTTCGAGAACGTCACGTTCGGCTATCCGTCAGGGCAAGACTTGTTCGAGCACCTCACGGTCTCGATTCCCGCAGGTCAGCGCGTCGGTCTCGTGGGCTCCTCGGGCTCCGGCAAATCGACGTTCGTCAGCCTCATCCTGCGCATGTACGACCCGCAAGGCGGCCGCATTTGCATCGACGGCGTCGACATCCGCGGTATGACGCAGGACTCGCTGCACGAGCAGGTCAGCCTGATCCCGCAGGACCCGAGCCTTTTCCACCGCTCGCTCAAGGAGAACATCCGCTACGGCCGCATCGACGCGACCGACGAGGAAGTGGTCGACGCCGCCCGCCGCGCCCACGCGCACGAGTTCATCGCGCAGATGAAGGAGGGCTACGCATCGATGGTCGGCGAGCGGGGCGTGAAGCTCTCGGGCGGACAGCGCCAGCGCATCGCCATCGCGCGCGTCGTGCTGAAGAACGCGCCGGTCCTGATCCTCGACGAGGCGACGTCGAGCCTCGACTCGATCACCGAGAAAGCCATTCAGGAAACGCTCGACGAGGTGATGATCGGCAAGACCGTCATCGTGGTCGCGCATCGCCTCTCGACGATCGCCAACCTCGACCGCATCCTCGTGTTCGAGCATGGCCGCATCATCGAAGACGGCAATCACGCCGAGCTGCTGCGCGAGGGCGGCGCCTACTACCGCCTATGGACCCGCCAGACCGGCGGCTTCCTCATGGACGACAGCGACGTCGCGCCGACGACGACGCTGGCGCCGCGCCTGCCCATCGAGCCGGAGCTCGTCGAGCCCGCGGCGCTCGAGGAGGACGAGCGCGTGGACGAGGTCAAGCTGCGGCCGTGACGCCAGCGAGGCGGAGAGGGGTGCCCCACCAGCGTCACGACCGCCCCCATGGAACATCGCTACTTCCTCGTCATCGTCAATGCATTGGTCACGGGTCCCTGCGTCCATTGACCAGAGAGCGTCTTGCCGCTCAAGTCGGCGCGGTACTCCGCGCCGATGCCGGCCAGTTTCAACACGAGCTTGCCAGCGTCGAAGGTCGCCTCCGTCACGGAAATGTCCCTCGCCTTCTGGCTCGGGCTGTCGACGAAGCCGACGTACTGGCCCGCACCGTTCGTCATGATGCGCAGAATCAGCGGCAACGACACCTGCTTGCCCTGTGGTGAGGTGAGATTCAACGTGCCCTCCCACGTACCTGACACCGCTGCATAAGATTGGTTGCTGAGCTTCAGCACGTACGTCGGCGGTAGGTACTCGCCCTTCTTCAGCGCGACCGGCATGCCCTTCGCCGGAAAGCCCGGCGCACCTTGCTTCCAGCTCCCATTGAGCCCGCCGTTCGCGTACGTGCCGGTGAAATCGCCGTTGACCCTCGGGATCTTGAAGGCCAGCGTGTTGTCGACGAAGGCGATCTCGCTCATCGGAAATTCGGCCGGCCCTTGTTCGGGAACGGAGAGCGTTCCTTGCAGCTCGCCCTTGTCGTCCGGTTTGAAACGAAAGACGAAGGTCAGCTTGCCGATCGGCGTCGTCAGCGGGCCGTTCCACGTGCCGCTCAGCGTGTCGATGGCCGCCTTCGACAGGCGCGGTGCTTCGTAACGGGTGAGCACCAGCGGCAGGTTTTGCCCCTGTTGCGACCACTGGCCCTCGATGCTCACACCTTTCATCGTGCCGGAGTACGAGCCGCTCAGCGGCTTCACCTGAAGTCTCACCGCGGTGTCGTTCACCGAGACGGAATCGGCGGCGACGTTCTTGATGTTCTCGTTGTCCGGAGAATTCAGCACCGCCGAGTACGTGCCATCGGCCTTCTTGGCGAACGTGAATTGGATAGTCAGCGCGGTGCTCGGATCCACTTGCAGCTTGCCTTGCCAAACGCCGCGCAGGCGCTCGGGCTCGGGCGCACGACGCTCTATCGGAAGATGACGCGCTATGGTCTTCAGTAACTTTCGCGCGAACGTGATGTTGCGGGTGGCGATTCTCGCGGCGCTCTGTTTCGTGTTGCTCTGGGGTGTGATCAACACCAAATGGCTGGCGACGCCGTTGGTCTGCGGCGCCCTGCTGTTGCTCGCGACAATCGAGCTGATCCGCTATGTCGAGCGCGGCTCGCGCGACTTCACGAGTTTCCTGAGCTTCGTGGCGCATCAGGATTTCTCGACGGCGGCCGCGGTTCCCTACACTGGCCGCCCGTTCGGCCAGCTCCAGGACGCCTATCGCGTGCTGATCGGCGAGCTGCGCCGGTTGCATCTGCAGAAAGCCGCCAATCATCAGTATCTCGAAGCCGTCGTCGAGCACGTCGGCGTCGCGTTGTGCTGCTTCGACGAGCAGGGTGTCGTCAAGATGATGAACGGCGCCGCGCGGCGCCTGTTCGATCTGCCGCACTTGAACAGCATGCGCACGTTCGCGCGCATCGACGAGCGGTTGCCAGGCGTGCTCCAAGAGCTCGGCGACGGCGACCGCGCGCTGCTCGCCGTACGCCTGGGCGACGATGCTCTGCGTCTCGTGCTCTATGCCACGACTTTCGCGCTGCTCGAGCAGCGCTACAAGCTCGTCTCCTTCCAGAACATCCGCGACGAGCTGGACCAGCAGGAGATCGAGTCCTGGCGCAAGCTCATTCGCGTGATGACGCACGAGATCATGAATTCGGTCACCCCCATCATTTCGCTGAGCGGCGTGATTCGCGAGACCATGATCGACGAGAGCGGCACACCCGGCGTTCGCGCGCTCACGCCGCACGAGCAGAACGACATGCTCCGGAGTATCACTGCCATCCACACGCGCAGCAGCGCGCTGCTGGACTTTGTGCAGGCATACCGCAGCTTCGCGCAGCTGCCGCCGCCCGTGTTCACCGACGTCGAGGTGCCGGCCCTGTTCGAGCGGGTCCGGACGCTGCTATCGCGCGAAATCGCGCAGGCCGGCGTCACCTTGCAGATTCGGTGTGACGAACCGGGGCTGCGTATCCGCGCAGACGCCCGACAGGCGGAACAGGTGCTGATCAATCTGGTCCGCAACGCCATTGAGGCGCTGGGGTCGCGGCCGGCACCGCTCATCGAGTTGCGCGGGTCCCGAAACGACGACGGCGATGCAATCCTTCATGTCGTCGACAATGGTCTCGGTATCGCGCCTGAGCATCTCGACAGCATCTTCGTGCCGTTCTTTACAACCAAGCGCAACGGGACCGGGGTGGGGCTCAGCGTGTCCCGGCAGATCATGCAGGCGAACCAGGGCGCCATCTCGGTGCGTTCCGCCCCCGGCGAAGGGTGTGTTTTCACGCTCAAGTTTCAGTAATCTACGCGGCATGAAACACTGCCTCGCCTTACTTGTACTGTCTGCGTACAGCACACTCGCGTTTGCGGCGGATGACTGGATCGACGTCACCGCGCCGATCGACCCGAAGACCACGCCGGTCTATCCGGGCAACACGCCCATAAAGCTCGAATTCACGATGCACTATGACAAGGGCGACACGCTCGCGCTGTCCTCCTTTCAGTTGGGTGCGCACGCGGGCACGCACATCGACGCGCCGTTGCATTTCATCAAGGGCGGAGCGCCGCTCGATCAGATCCCGGTCACTCGTTTCATGGGACCGGTGCGCATCATCGACTGCTCGCCGGAGGCGCGCTCGATCGATGCGGCCGAGCTGAACAAGCACACATGGAAGGGCGCCAAGCGCATCTTTTTCCGTACGCGCAATAGCCGTAACGGCTGGATGACCGACGCGAAGTTCCACCAGGACTTCACCTACATCGCACCGGACGCGGCGCAGCTGCTGGCCGACGGGGGCGTCGAGCTCGTCGGGATCGACTACCTTTCCGCAGAGCAATTCGACTCGGCGGATCGCAAGACGCACATGACCTTGCTCGGGCGGAACATTCCGATCGTCGAGGGATTGTTATTGCGTGACGTTCAGCCTGGCGATTACGACCTATTGTTATTGCCGATAAGAACCATCGGGCACGAAGCCGCGCCCGCCCGCGCCCTCATCAAGCGGCGCTGACCGAACGACATGCCCCCGTCGTCGGTCCGAGCAAGCCGCGCCTGTGGCGCATGCTCGGGCCGGGTCTCATCACCGGCGCCTCCGACGACGATCCGAGCGGCATCGCGACGTACACCCAAGCCGGCGCCAAGTTCGGCTTCGCGCTCGCCTGGACGCTCGTCCTGACTTATCCGCTGATGGTCGTGATCCAGGCGATCAGCGCGCGCATCGGGCGCACGACCGGGCACGGCATTGCCGGCAATCTGCGCATGCATTATCCGCGCTGGTTGCTCAACACCATCGTGGCGCTGCTCTTCACCGCGAACACGCTGAACATCGGCGCGGACCTTGCCGCGATGGGTGCGGTGAGCGAGCTGTTGCTGCGTCACGTGCCGGCGTGGGCGTTTCTGATCTTCTTCGGCGGCGTGTGCGCGGCGGGACAGATATTCCTGAAGCACACGCGCTATGTCGCGACGCTGAAGTGGCTGACGCTTTCGCTGTTCTCGTACTTCGCCGTGCTTTGCGTCGTGCAGGTGCCGTGGGCGAGCGTCGCGCGCGGGCTCGTCTTGCCGCAGCTCGGTTTCGAGCGCGATTTCTGGATGATGGTCGTCGCGGTTCTCGGCACGACGATCAGCCCGTATCTGTTTTTCTGGCAAGCCGCGCAGGAGGTGGAGGACACGAAAGCGGAGCCCGCGCGCGAACCGCTGCGTAAGAAGCCGGCTCAGGCGCCCGTCGCGTTCGCACGCATCCAGCTCGACACGGTGATCGGCATGGGGTTCTCCAATCTCGTCGCGCTCGCCATCATGGTGACGGCGGCCGTGACACTGCACGCGCACGGCGAAAATGAGATCCAGAGTGCGGCCGAAGCCGCCGAAGCGTTACGCCCGCTGGCCGGCAATTTCGCGTTCGGATTGTTCGCGCTCGGGATCATCGGCACGGGCTTGCTCTCGGTGCCCGTGCTCGCGGGCTCGGCCGCGTATGCACTGGGCGAGGCGCGGCGCTGGCCCGTCGGTCTCGCGCGCAGGCCGCTACATGCGAAAGCGTTTTACGGCGCGATCGTCGCAGCGACGTTCCTCGGCGCCGCCGCCAACATCGCCTCGCTCGATCCGGTGACGGCGTTGGTCTGGGCGGCCATCATCAATGCCATCGTCGCCGTGCCGGTGATGGCGATTCTGATGTCGATGGCGACGCGCGCCAAGATCATGGGGCCGTTCCGCATCTCGCGGCTGTGGAGCGTGCTCGGCTGGCTGGCTACGGGAGTGATGGCGGCTGCTGCTCTCGCGATGTTGGGGAGCCTGCTCGGGGCCTGAGCAATGCAGTCCGTAACCGCTCTGTCATACAAGTGACGCCATTCGACTACACGTTGATCTAGGCGGCGTCCTTCGTCTGAAATGGAGACCCACAGAAGAAAACCGGGGACTCCTCATGACACAACGGCTGGACGATGCAGTGCTGGAGATTCGCACCGGGCTGCGTCGTATGGAGTTTATCGATACGTCGCGCGGCGAACGTGAGTCCGGATCGGACCGGGCCGCGGTCGAATTCGTATGCCCGGAAGCGCTGGCGGCCGGCCAACGCGTGCGGGTGCCACTCGGATTGCGCAACGGGCAGCTGCGCGAGCTGGTCGGCGCGCCGGAGCACCTGAAGACCGAACCTTCCGGGCCGGGCCGCAGCAGCGTGCACCACTATCGCCTTCGGGGTCAGATTTCGACCGTAAGTACCTGATCGCTCACGTCAGCGGCGACAAATCCTCCAGCACCGTGGGCAGCAGCTCGCCCACGGTCGGATGAATCCGCACATGCCTCTGGAAGTCCGTGTAGGGCAGTCGCGCGTACACGGCGTCGAGCAGCGAATGCACCGCTTCGTCGCAGCCGGTGCCCAGGAGCGAGGCGCCGAGGAGGCGCTTCGAGTCCCGCTCGACGTAGATTTTCAGGAACCCCTGCGTCTCGCCTTTCTCGATGGCGCGCGCCACGCGAGTCATCGGGCGTTTGCCGACTAGTGCGGCCAAGCCCGCCTTCTTGATCTCGATTCCGTTCATGCCGACGCGCCCCAACGGCGGGTCGGTATAGAGCGCGTAGACCGGTATTCGATCCGTGTACTTGCGCGAGGCGTGCGCCAACAGGTTGTCGGCGACGATCTCGTAGTCGTTGTACGAGGTGTGCGTGAACGCACCCTTGCCGTTGCAATCGCCGAGCGCCCAGACCTTGGGGTTCGACGTGCGTAGCGACTGGTCGACGTCGATGTAACCGCGCGCGTCGAGCTTGATGCCGGCGAGGTCGAGGCCGAGATCCTCCGTGTTCGGATCGCGGCCGATGGCGAGGAGCACATGCGAGCCCTGTTCGCGCGGCGCGCCTTCGTTACAGTCGACCATCGCCGTGATGCCTGACGCGTCCTTCCGCACGCTGATGCACTTCGCGTTCAGGCGCACGCCGATCCCTTCGGCCGTCAGCAGGTCCTGAATGGCGCCGCATACGTCTTCGTCTTCGCGCGACAAGAGGCGCGGGCCCATTTCGATCACGGTGACGCGGCTGCCGAAGCGGCGGAATATCTGCGCGAACTCGAGCCCGACGTAACTGCCGCCGATGACGAGGAGATGCTCCGGCAGGAAGTCGACGTCCATCATCGTCTCGTTGGTCAGCACGGGAACGTTCTCGACGCCTGCGACGCCTTGCATGCGCGGCCGCCCGCCGACGTTGATGAAGATGCGCTCGGCCGTCAGCTCGTCCTCGTTGACGCGAACGGTGTCCTTGCCGATGAAGCGCGCGTGGCCGTGATAGACGCGCACGCCGTTCAGCCCGCCGAGCCACCGCTCCAATGCTTCACGGCTGCTGCGAACGATCTCGTCCTTGCGGGCCTTGACTCGCTGCATATCTACGCGCGGTGGCTCCGCCACCACGAAGCCGAAATCGCCGCCGCGACGCGCCGTCTGAGCGGCATAAGCGCTCGCGACCATCGCCTTGGTGGGGGTGCAGCCGTTGTTGACGCATGTGCCGCCGAAATAGCGCCGCTCGACGACCGCGACATTCATGCCGCTGGTGGCGAGGCGCCACGCGAGAGTAGGGCCGGCTTGCCCGGTGCCGATGATGAGAGCATCGAAAGTCGCCATAGGGCACACTCCGCTGCAACCGACGGGGCGAGCGCAGTATAGGAGCATTGAGAGCGATCATGTCGAATCGGCCGTATGAAGTTCGTGCATCCGATGTCCACGGGCAGGGTGCGTTTGCCGTGCGGGACATTCGTCGAGGCGAGACCATCGATGAGTATGTCGGCGAGCGCATCAGCCACGACGAGGCGAACGAGCGCTACAAAGATCGCGACGTCAACGACAATCACACGTTCCTGTATACGCTCGACGACGACACCGTTATCGACGGCACACATCACGGCAACAATGCGCGCTACATCAATCACCGGTGCGATGCGAACTGCGCGCCGCGCATCAAAGACGGGCGGCTGTTCATCGTCGCGACGCGTCGGATCAGGGCCGGCGAAGAGATCGGCTATCGCTACCACATCGCGCGCGAGGACGACGATCCGGAGAACGTCGACGAGATCTATGCATGTCGCTGCGGCTCGGAGAAGTGTGCCGGCACGATCCTGTGGCCGCCCAAGAAGCGGCGCAAGCGCTAGTTATTGAGGCACTCGCGCACCATCGTCGCGCTGGCATCGATGATGCACACCGCAGTGGAGAGCGAGAAGTCTTGCTCGCCGCGATCCTTGAAAGTCGCTTCGGAATAGAGCGCCACGTACTCCGGGGCTCTCGCGGATGCCGAGCACCGCGCGCCATCGCGCGTTTGACTGCACGAGTGCGGCGACCAACGCGCGTCACGGAAATCGCGTGTCGGGCTGCTTGCGCGCCACGCCACGACCCGCGCCGGCTTCACGCCTGAGCGCACGGTCAGCTCGACCGCATTGCCGTGGGTTTTGAAGGTCCACGCGAGCGAAGGAAGCGTGGCGCCGCGCTCGGAATAGCGATGCAAGGCACTGAGCGCGCCGATGAGTCGTTGGAAGTCGTGAATGCCGTGCCCTTGGTTGGGCACGTAGAGAACGCGCTTCGGCTCGGGGATCTCCGACCAGTAGAGGCTCAGCGCATCGAGCGGCCAGTAGCGATCGTTCGTCGCCAACAGGATGAGCTTCGGCTGCGTGAGGCTCGCCCGATAGCTGTACGGATCGACCATGCCGATGAGCTTGCGTCCCGTGTCGGAGTCGATGCGGCCGGGCAGATCGATTTGCTCGTAATCCTGAACCTGTTCGGAGAGACCGCCGAAGGTGGCCTTCTGCAACCGAATCTGTTCCGGCAGATTGAGCATGTCGATGACCATGGGCGCCGCGGCCGCGACGCGCGGATCCGTGGCCGCGGTGAGCCACGAGGTCCAACCGCGCTTCGACGCGCCGGCGACGGTGAAGCGCTCGATGGGCAGCTGCCAGCGCTCGCGAGCCACGCGCTGCACGGTGTCCATCGCGCGCACGGCGCTCTTGACCATCGGCAACAGCAGCGGCCAATCGGTCTCGCCGGTTTCGAGGTAGCGATCGAACGTGTACGCGATCAGCGCGTCCTCGCGCCGATCGAACAGCGGCTGGAAGGGCACTTGCCGCACGACGGCGACGGGCGCGCGCAGTGAATCCGCCAGGCGCGTGAAGATGACGGCGTCGCGGGGCAGGTCAGTCTGCCCGCTCTCCAACTGCGGATTCCAGCGGCCGCCGTCTATGTAGAGGAAAGCTTGCCGGGTCGTGCTGTCCAGCTTTTGCGGGCGGAAGAGATAGAGCTGGTGCTTCCATTCGATGCCGCGCCAGGTCTGGGACGTCAGGATCATCTCGACGTACTCACCGCCGCCGACACGTCCCGAGCGCGCCACATCGAAGTGGTAAGCAGGATCGGGTTGCGCAACGTACTGCGCGAGCTCGCCCGATGCGCGCGCGCCGGACGCGACGGCAAACCAGAGCAGAGCCACGAGTAGCGCGTATTTCATGGCAGCGCGAAGTAACCGGGGCCGACGCGGAGCCCGTGGGTCACGCTGAACGGAAGTGAACAGAGCAACACGTATGAGATCGTCGCGTGGCCGATGCCGATCGCGATCAGGTTCGGCACGCGCCGATAGAGTGTGCAGGCGACGGTGCCTGCGAGCAGCGTGACGGCCATGAGGAACGTGTTTGGCGCATGCATCGTCGCAAAGATCGCAGACGCACCGGCGACGGCGGCCCACTGTCCATCGAAGATTTCGCCGAAGCGCCGATAGAAGACGCAAAGCAGCCCGTACTGCTGCGCCGTGGCCCAGCCCAACAGCCAAAGCCCTTCCAGGATCGGGTGCTCCCATCCTCGGAAGTGCCAGCTTCCCAAGACGAACCCCACCGCCAGTGTCGCGGCGGCGGCCGGCACGACGATGAGTGCGACGTTGCGTATTGCGCGCGGGAAGTTGTCGAGGCGCAGACCGATGTCCCGCAACGATTCGCCTCGCCGCAGGTGACTCACCAAGCCGACGCCGAAGTACAGCACCAAGACCAGCAAGGACGCGCCCCGAAATGCGCCGTGCCAGAGCCAGATATAGGAGAGCAGGACCGCCGCCATTCCCCCAACTTCTACGAGGGCGGCCGTTCGCCGCGGGCGGCCGACCGTTAACCTTATCTGCGTACTCGACGTAGCCATGTCATGACGGCAATAGAATGCGCGTGCGCTCCGCGTTGCGACGATAGAGCAGGGCCGTGTGGCCGATCTGGCCGACCAATTCGCTGTTTGTGCGACTCGCCAAGGTCGCGATAGTTTCATCGCGCACGTCGCGGTCCATGCCACTGACACGTACTTTTACGAGCTCGTGATCGTGGATGGCGCGCGCCGCTTCGGCGATCACCGCATCGGTTAGACCGCCCTGGCCGATGAGAATGATCGGTTTGAGGGAATGACCGAGACCGCGCAAATGTTTGCGCTGCTTTTCACTGAGTTTCATCGCGCCATTCTAGACGGGTACTTGGCCGTAAAGCATGCGGCCGCTCTCTAACGCTAGGCCCATGCTGGCATGCTATCTTGGGCGGATGCGTACACTGTTTGGCTCGCGTCCCTATCTCGGCTCCCTGTGTCTCGGGGTGGCGCTGCTCATTGCGCATACCGGCGAAGCCTGCGCGTTCGGCTTCGACGACGTCGCGGCGCTCGCCGAAAAGCAGGCGCGCGCGGCCTACCGAAGCAATAGCAAAGAGCCGCCGGCGGAATTGAAGGCGCTCACCTACGATCAATATCGGGACATCCGCTTCCGTCCCGACCACGCGCTCTGGCGTTCGGAGAACTTGCAGTACGAGCTGATGTTCTTCCATCTCGGAAAGTTTCAGACGCAGTCGGTGCGCATCAACGAGGTCACGGCGCAGGGCGTGCGGCACGTGCCCTACGACAGCGACGATTTCAACTACGGCAAGAACACCCTGACCCCGCAGAAGTGGGGCGACGTCGGCTTCGCGGGATTTCGCGCGCACTATCCGCTGAATGACGGCGCGTACAAGGACGAGGTCGTCGTGTTCCTCGGTGCGAGCTACTTCCGCGCGCTCGGGGCCGGCCAGCGTTACGGATTGTCGGCGCGGGGGTTGGCCATCGACACGGTGGGCGGGCAGGGCGAGGAGTTTCCGCGCTTCAGCGAGTTCTGGCTCGTGAAGCCGGCGGCCAATGCGAAAGTGCTGACGGTCTACGCGCTGCTCGATTCGCCGCGCGCGAGCGGCGCGTATCAATTCGATGTTCTCCCCGGCGGCGAGACAGTGATGACCGTGCGCTGCCGGATTTTCCTGCGCGCGCCCGTCGCGACGCTTGGCATCGCGCCGCTCACCAGCATGTTTGCGTTCGGCGAGAACCAGCCGCATCGCACGGACTTCCGCCCCGAGGTGCACGACTCGGACGGCCTGATGGTGGCGAGCGGCAGCGGCGAGTGGATCTGGCGCCCGTTGCTCAATCCCAAATCGACGCTCACCACCTCGTTCGGCCTGCGTGAGCTGCGCGGTTTCGGGCTCATGCAGCGCGACCGCAATTTCTCGAGCTACGAGGACGGCGAGGCCCGTTACGAGCTGCGGCCGAGCGCATGGATCGAGCCGGTGGGCTCGTGGGGCGCGGGCCGTGTCGAGCTGATGCAGCTCAGCACGCCGGACGAGACGAACGACAACATCGTCGCGTACTGGGTGCCCGAGAAATTACCGGAGAAGGGCAAGGCGCTGGAGTTCTCGTATCGGCTGCACTGGCAGGGCGATGCGATGCAGAGGCCGCCGGGCGCATGGGTTACCCAGACGCGCGTCGGGCGCGGGTTTCAGGAGCTCGCGGACAATGAGCAGCAGTTCGTCGTCGACTTCATCGGGCCGTCACTCGCCGCCCTCAAGCCGGACGATCCGGTCAAGGCGGTGGTCTCCGCGCCGGCGAACGGCGAGGTCGTCGAGAGTAATGCGTACTACGTGGACGCCACGAAGATGTGGCGCATGACGGTGCGCGTGAAGCAGCTGGATCCGAAGCAGCCGACCGAGCTGCGGGGGTTCTTGCAGAAGGGGGACGATGTGTTGACGGAGACGTGGAGCAATATCGTTCCGGCGAGGTGACTTCGCCGCCGCAGCCGGGTCTTGCGCTGTCGGGGAAGGCGCGCGAGGGGTGCCGTGAACGATCGAAACGAAGCGACGGTCATTCGACGAGCTGCACACTACGCGCCGCTGCCGCCGAGCGGGTTCGACAGATCGCGCACAGGACGCAATGTCCCCGGTGACCGGCGGCGGAGCAACTATATTCACAGCGGACGTTCCCGCGGGAACGTCCGCGCTCGGCGCTCCCGGTAGAGAAGCGCTTCCACCACGGTGCTGTAGTCCATGCGCTCGCCGCGCCAGAGGGTAGTGGCGGTCTTCTTGTCGATGCGGATGTCGCTCTGCTGGTGCTGAACGAGTAGCTGCGCCCAATCGCCGGTGTGCTGTGGGGCGACGCTGTCGAAGGCAGTGCCATCGGGCCGGACGAAGCGGAACGCGCCGTCATCGAGGGCCTGAACGACGACTTTGCCCTCGTGTACTTTGCGATGATGAAAGCGGCAGAGCGTCACGAGGTTCGAGGCCTTTGTTTCACCGCCGTGCGCCCAGTGGCGCACGTGATGTGCATCGACGTAGCGGGTGTGCGTGCAGCCGGGAAAGCGGCAGCCGCGATCGCGGGCGTTGAGCGCACGCCGGAGTGCCGGCGGGACGCTCCTCGTCTTCCGCCCAACACTCAGCGGTTCGCCTTTCTCGTTCTCCAGGATCATGACGACGCTGCAGTCGCAGGCAAGCCGCCGCGCGGTTTCCGCGGGAACGCTCGGGCCGTCTTCGACCTCGCACTGGCCCGCGGTGCTGTCGCGTAACGCCTCCGCATCGACGTGCACGACGATCTGGTGCCGCTCACCGCCATTCATCGGCGCACCGCCGTGCTTGATAACGCTCTCGGCCAGGGCACCGAGCGCATCAGCTCGTCGAGCAGCGAAGCTCGGCCGCTCGTCCTTCGGAACATGCTTGTTCACGGGCGTTCCCGCGGGAACGTATGGAGTGGAGATCATGTTGTCGCGCCGCGCGAGTGGTCCGCTGCCCACGCGCGCGCCATGCAAGGCGGAAACGGAGTAACGAGGGTAATCCGGCGCGAGTCGCATCCTCGCTGTCTGGAGGAGATCGTCGATCGACGAGTCGAGAACGTCGCGACTCGAATCGAGGCACTCGCGCCGCCGATCTCCGCACGCACTCGATCACTCGCGTCATGCGTACCGTCGCCGACGGCGCGCGCGAAACGAGTCGTGACGCGCGCGTCATCGATGGGGGAACGCGGACGACGACTGTCGGCACGCGATTCGAGAGTGGGGGATTTCAAATACCCCACATCCAATTGTGATCGGCCTATCAGGCACTTAGCGCAACGCAGCGAGGGAATCGAGAATCCGAGGGTCGTGGAACGCGATCCCCCAGTCGTCAATCGCACGTCGGCGACCGTGACGCGTGCACGCGCGCTGCAGGTCACGCACTTTGCGGTGCTACGGTCAGCAGCACCCTGAGCCCCGGGTGATTGTCCACGAACCTCAGCGAGCCGCCGTGCAACTTCGCGACGGCGTCGACGAGACTCAGGCCGAGTCCAACGCCCGGCGTGCCGCGACTGGCATCGCCACGATAGAAGCGCTCGACCACCTTGGGTTTCTCGCCATCCGGTATTCCAGGTCCATCGTCAGCCACGGCGATTTCGACGACTCGATCCGCGTGACTCGGGATCTCCACGGTGATCGAGCCACCTGTGTGCACATATTTCAACGCGTTGTCGATCAGGTTGCTCACGGCCTGCGCGAGCAACACCGGATCACCCGACGTCGGCGCAGGTCCATTCGCGCGAAACTGCAGAGCGACTCCCTTCAACTCCGCAGCGGGCTGGTAGAACTCGACCGCTTCGGCCGCCACCTCGGCCGCATCGAGCGGCACGAAGCCCTTACGCCGCATGCCCGCGTCGATCTGCGCAAGCCGCAGCAGCGCGTCGAAGATGGCGATGACGCGATCGACATCCGCCACCGCCGCATCGAGCTCCGCAAACGTTTCGGCGGGCGAGGGCTTCGTCAGCGCCAATTCTTCCAAGCGCGAGCGCAACTCCGCGAGCGGGGTGCGCAAATCGTGCGCGATCGAGTTCGACACGTTGCGCACGCCGTTGATGAGGTGCTCGATCTGCTCGAGCATGCGGTTGATCGTGCGTGCGAGCGTATCCAGCTCGTCACCGGCGTGCCCCGTAGCGAGGCGATGACTCAAGTCGCCCTGCATGATCGCGGAGACCGTCGCCTGAATGCCCTGGACGCGCATGAGAATCGCGCGCCGAATGAGGATGCCGCCGCAGATGCCGACGATCGCGAGCACGGCCGTCGCGGCGGCGAGTCCGTACCAGAAATGCGTTTCGAGCGGCGCGAAGCGTTCCGTGTCGCGGCCGACGAGCAAGTTGTAACCGCCGTCGAGCCGCGCGTGCACGAGCACGGTTCGCAGACGCTTGCCGTCGAGATCGAGGGTCAACGTGTCCGTGCCGGTCTTCGGCGGCAAGCCCGCCGGCCATGCGGTCAAATTGCCTGCCAGCGGATGAAATGAAGCATCGGTGAGCAGCAGGATGCGCTCACCCGCGATTTGCAGACCGACGCGCTCGCGAATGAAAGCCGCGAGTCCGTCCGGTCCCGCGCGACGAAACACTTCGGTGAGGCGCTGCGCGTCCTCTCGCAGGATTTCCGCGCGACCGGCCTCGATCGTTTGCGTCCAGGCCAACCACAACGGTGCGGCAAACAGGATCAGCGCCGCCAGCCCGAAGGCGATGTAGACGGCCGCCAGAGTGCGCGCCGAGGCGCCGAGGAGCCTAGTCATCCGCGGTGATCATGTACCCAGCGTTCCGCACCGTGCGGAGTAGCGGTCGTTCGGAGCCGACGTCGATCTTCTGGCGCAGCTTGCTCACGTGCACGTCGATGACGTTCGTCTGCGGGTCGAAGTGATATTCCCACACGTTCTCGAGCAGCATCGTGCGCGTGACCACTTGGGCCGCGTGGCGCATGAGGTATTCGAGCAACTTGAATTCGCGCGGCTGTAGAGTGATCGGACGCGTACCGCGCTGAGCTTTGCGCGACAACAGATCGAGCCGCAAATCGCCGACTTGCAGGACGAGCTCGTTCGCGCTCTCGGCGCGCTGCCGCCGGCTCAGCGCATCGATGCGGGCCAGCAGCTCGCCGAACGCGAAGGGCTTGGTGAGATAGTCGTCGCCGCCGCTGCGCAAGCCGCGAATGCGCTCGTCGACATCGGAGAGCGCGCTCAGGATCAGGATCGGCGTTTGATTGCCGGCGCGGCGCAGCGCTTCGATGATGCCGAGCCCGTCGATCTGCCCGGGCAGCATGCGGTCCATGATGATGACGTCGTACGGCTCGCTGGCGGCGAGGAACATGCCGTCGCGGCCGTTGTCGGCGTGATCCACCGAGTGGCCGGACTCGTTCAGCCCCTTCGTGACGAAACGCGCGACGCGTTCGTTGTCTTCGACCAGCAGCAGTTTCATGACAGCTCGCGCCGTGCTTTCCGGCCCGTGGGACTATTCTGGGTCGCTGCGCAACCCTTCTCAAGAAGCGATCTCACGCAGCCTCCGCATCCCGCACCGGCGCGATCGCCGTAGTCTTCGTGGCGCGTCGCTCTTCGCGACGGCGCCGCATGCGTCCGCTCCAACGGTCGAGATACAGATAAACCACCGGCGTCGTGAAGAGCGTCAGCATCTGACTCAGAACCAAGCCGCCCACCATCGTGTAGCCGAGCGGCTGGCGCAGCTCCGAGCCCGTGCCCCGACCGAGCATCAGGGGCAATGCGCCGAGCAACGCCGCCATCGTCGTCATCATGATCGGCCGGAAACGCAGCAGGCAGGCTTGGCGGATCGAGGCCTCGGGCGAGAGGTGCTGCTCGCGTTCGGCATGAATCGCAAAGTCCACCATCATGATGCCGTTCTTCTTCACGATGCCGATGAGCAGGATGATGCCGATCAGGGCGATGACGGACAGGTCGAAGTTGAACGCCATCAGCATGAGCAATGCGCCGACGCCCGCCGAAGGCAGCGTCGACAGAATCGTCAGCGGATGGATATAGCTCTCGTACAGCATGCCGAGAATGATGTACACGACCACGAGCGCACCGAGGATGAGCAGCGGCTCGCTCTTCAAGGAAGACTGAAATGCCTGTGCAGTTCCCTGGAACGTGCCGTTCACCGACTGCGGCATACCGAGGGTGCGGGCCTGCTGCTCGATCGCATCGACCGCCTGACCCAACGAATACCCCGGCGCCAGATTGAACGACAGCGTGACCGCCGGGAACTGGCTCTGATGGTTGATCGAGAGATAGCCGACGTGCTGCGTATCGAACTTCGCGAAGGTCGAAAGCGGGATCTGCTGGCCGGTCACGGGTGACTTCACGTACAGCTTGTCGAGCGTACGCGGGTCCGATTGCAGGGCCGGCGTGATCTCGAGAACGACATGATAGGTGTTGAGCTGCGTGAAGTACTGCGTGACCTGCCGCTGACCGAACGCGTCGTACAGGGTCTGATCGATCGCCGACGGCTGAATGCCGAAGCGCGCCGCCTGATCGCGATCGATGGTAATCGCAACTTGCGTGCTGTTGGTCTGCTGATCCGTCGCGAGGTCGCGCAGCTCCGGCATGCCTTTGAGGTGCTCGAGCATGCGCGGCGCCCACTCGTTCAGCTCGTCGAGATCGGCGTCTTGCAACGTATATTGGAACTGCGTGCGCGAGGCACGGCCGCCGAAGTTCAGGTCTTGCACGGCCTGTAGATAGAGCGTGGCGCCCTGAACCTTGCCGACGGCTTTGCGAATCCGCTGGATGATCTGGTCCGCCGTCGCCGTACGCTCGGAGCGCGGCTTCAGTCCGAGTACGGCAAACGAGTTGTTGAGCGGCCGCCCGCCGCCGACGAACGCACTGTACGAGGCAACGTCCGGATCCTTCGAGGCCACGTCCAGCAACTTATGGTGGAGCTGCACCATCTGCGTGAACGACACGTCTTGAGCTGCATCCGACAGGCCCGTGATGATGCCCGTGTCTTGCTGCGGGAAGAATCCCTTCGGGACCAGGACGTAGAGCATGATGCTCGCCGCCACGGTGCAGACGAACACCAGCAACGTCGCCCGCTGGTGACGCAGCACGAAGTCGAGACCCCGCGTGTAGCCCTCGACCATTTTGTTGAAGCCGCGCTCGATCGTCAGGTACACGCGGCCGTGCCGTTGTTCCCTTTCGTTGCGCAGGAACAGTGCGCACATCGTCGGCGACAGCGTCAGGGCCACGAATGCCGACACCCCGATCGTCACGGTGACCGTGATCGCAAACTCGCGGAACAGCCGGCCGACGATGCCGCCCATCAACAACAGCGGAATGAACACGGCCACGAGCGAGATGCTGATGGACAGAATGGTGAAGCCGATCTCGCCTGCGCCTTTGATTGCCGCTTCCTTCGGCGACATCCCGGCCTCGATGTGGCGATAGATGTTCTCCAGCATCACGATGGCGTCGTCGACGACGAATCCCACCGCGATGGTCAATGCCATCAGCGAGAGGTTGTCGAGACTGAAGCCGACGACGTACATCACCCCGCACGTGCCGAGCAACGCGAGCGGCACGGTGACGCCGGGGATGATCGTCGCCCACACGTTACGCAGGAACAGGAAGATCACCGCGACGACCAGCGCGCACGTGAGGAGCAGCGTGAATTCGACGTCGTGAACGGAGGCGCGGATCGTCGTCGTGCGATCGATGATGCGATCGACTTTCAGCGACGGCGGCACGGACGACATGATCCGCGGCAGCAGCGCATCGATGTTCTTGACGGCCTCGATGATGTTCGCGCCCGGCTGCTTCAGGACCATCAACATGATGCCGGGCTTACCGTTCTGCCAGGCCGTGACTTGAGTGTTCTCCGGGCCGTCCACGGCGCTGCCGATATCGCGGATGCGGATGGGCGCGCCGTTGCGATACGCGACGATCACATCGTTCCACGGCGCAGCCTGCAGCAGCTGATCGTTGTCGTAGATCGCGAAGTTGTGCTCGGGCCCGTTGATCGACCCCTTGGGCGTATTGACCGTCGCCGTGCTGATGACGCTCGCGACGTCTTCGAGCTGAATGCCGAGCGCCGCGATCTTGGCCGGATCGATCTGCACGCGCACGGCCTTCTTCTGCTGTCCGCCGACGTTGACTTGCGCGATGCCGGGAATGCGCGAGATCTGCTGAGCGATCTGATTCTCGGCGATGTCGTCCACTTCGGTGATCGGCAGCACGTCCGAATGCACCGAGAAGATCAGGATGGGCGAATCGGCCGGGTTCACCTTCCTGTAGCTCGGCGGGCTCGGCAGATTCTTCGGCAATTGCCCGCCCGCGGCGTCGATGGCCGACTGGATGTCCTGCGCGGCCGCGTCGATGTTGCGATTGAGATCGAACTGCACGGTGATCTGCGTGGTGCCGAGCACGCTGGTCGAGGTCATTTGCGAGACGCCCGGGATCGCGCCGAACTGATTCTCGAGCGGCTGCGCGACGGAGGAGGCCATCGTCTCCGGGCTTGCGCCCGGCAGCTGCGCGCTGACTTGAATCGTCGGAAAGTCGATCTGCGGCAGCGGCGCCACCGGCAGCAGGGGGAACGCGGCCAAGCCAACGAGAAAGATCCCCGCCATCAGGAGCGAGGTTGCGACCGGGCGGTTGATGAACCGCGTGGAGATGTTCATGGCGTCGCCTGTGCGACGGCGTTCGGCTGGGCGGCGCCCGGCACGCGCGCGCTCGGCTTCACATGCGAGCCGGGCTGCAGGCGATATTGATTGCTCGTCACGACTCGGTCGCCTTCGGCAAGACCGTCGTGCACGACTGCGATGTCGCCGCTCTCACCGTCCGTCTTGATGGACCGCGCTTCGACGGTGGAGTCCGCCTTCACCAAATACGTGAACGTGCCGTCGGCGCCCCGCTGCAAGGCCGACGCGGGAATGGTCAGCGCACCGCGCTGGGTTTTCACGAGGACACGCGCGTTGACGAATTCGCCTGGCCACAGCGCGTTGTGCGCGTTCGGGAACGTCGCTTTCAGTTTCACGGTGCCGGTGGTCGTGTCGATCTGGTTGTCGACCAGCGCGAGCGTGCCGCGATCGAGCTCGGTGTGGCCGTCGCGAGAGAGCGCGGCGACGGTCACGGGACCGGAAGCGAGCGCGCTGTTCACGGTCGCGACGTTTTCCTCGGGCAGCGTGAAGATCACCGAAATCGGCTGAACTTGTGTCACGACGACGATGCCCGTGGCGTCGCTCGCATGCAGGTTGTTGCCCGGGTCGACGAGGCGGATGCCGGTGCGCCCCTCGATGGGTGAGGTGATGCGCGTGTAATCGAGCTGCGTTTGCGCGTTGTCGATTGCGGCGTGATCTGCTTGGAGCTGCGCTTCGAGCTGGGCGACGAGTGCCGTCTGCGTGTCGATCTGCTGCTTACTGGCGAGATTGCTGGGCGCGAGCGTGTGATAGCGCTCGAGGTCGCGACGCGCATTGCCGAGTTGCGCCGTGTCTTTCGTCAGCGCGGCGCGCGCTTGATCGAGCGCCGCCTGATAAGTGCGTGGATCGATGCGCGCGAGTACGTCGCCCTTGTGAACCGTGTGGCCTTCTTTGAACGCGACGTCCTGCAGCTGACCATCGACGCGCGCCGTGATCTTCGCGGTGTAGAACGCTTGCACGCTGCCCAGACCATCCAGATACACGGGCACATCGGCGCGTTTGGCGACTGCGGTTTGCACGACGACGCTGCCGTCGCCCTTCGGCGGCGCGGCTTCCGCCGGTGTGCCGGGCAGCCAATGACGAGCGAGAAACAGCGCTACGACCAGAGCGCCGGCGCCGAGCATCACGAGACGGGTTTTCATGGAAGCTCCCTCAAGTCTGCTGCCAGCCCCCACCGAGCGCGTTGAACAGGCTCACCAGCGTTCTCAGCGCGCCACGCGGTCGGCACCGGCGTCGGCGGCCGTGTGTAGGGCGTCGCGACGCAGCCCGCCAGGGCGCATGCCAGCGCGAACGACAAGAGGCCACGATGGAACATGCTGTCAGGCTAGCGAGGCGCGCCTTCCCCCAGGATGGGCGGATCATTAAGTTCCGTTAATCCATGCGAGAATGGCGTGCCCGAGAGAAGAAGGATCTGAATGAGAACAACGCTGCCCGCCGTTTTCGCGATGGCGCTTGTCCTGACCGGCTGTGCCGCCGTGCGACCGAACGCCGATCAAGCGTTCCGCAGGATCTCGAGCGCCGAGTGGCAGTGGCGCCAGCAACAGCTCGCCGATGACGAGGACGGCCAGCTCCCGATCATGGATCACTTGCCCAAAGTGGATCCCGAGTCGCAAGCCCAACGCCTGCACCACTGGCAAGACGTGCTGCAGCAACTCGATGGCATCGAGCGAGCGGCTCTCTCGCCACCCGAGCAACTGAACATCGACATCTATCGCCGGCAGATCGAGGGGCTTATCACGAGTCAGCGCTTCCGCGATTTCGAGATGCCCGCGAACTCCGATACTGCGTTCTGGACGGATCTCGGGTACACCGCGCGCCGGCCGTTCAAGACGCTGCAGGATTACAGGAACTGGCTCGCGCAGATGCGCGACATTCCGCGTTACTTCCACGAGCAGACGGACGAGATGCGCGCCGGCATGAAGCGCGGCTTCACGCCGCCGCGCGTGACGATGGAAGGGCGCGAGGCATCGCTCACGAACGTGACGCAGGCCGCGCCGGAAGCAACGCTCTTCTACACGCCGTTCAAGGAAATGCCCGGCATCCCCGCGGCGGAGCGCGAGAGTCTACGCGCCGATGCCGTGCGCACGATTCAGGATGTGGTGCAACCTGCGTACGCCGAGCTGCTGAAATTCATGCGCACGGAATACGTACCGGGTACGCGCACCACGCTCGCCGCGCACGATCTGCCGGACGGCGAGGCGTATTACCGCGCGAAGATTCGCGAGTTCACGACGCTCGACCTCGAGCCCGCCGCGATTCATGCCATCGGCGAGTCCGAGGTCGCCCGCCTTCACGAAGAGATGCTGCAGGTGATGCGCGAGACCGGCTTCAAGGGCGAATTCCCCGCTTTCCTCACGTTCCTGCGCACCGACCCGCAGTTCTATGCGAAGACGCCGGAAGAATTGCTCATGCGCGGCGCGTGGATCGCGAAGCGCTTCGACGGCAAGGCGCCGCAGTTCTTCGGCTACCTCCCGCGCTCGCGCTTCACCATTCGGCCCGTGCCCGAGGATCTCGCGCCCTTCTACACAGCGGGACGCGGCGGGCCGGGGGTGTACCTCATCAACACGTACAACTTGCCCAGCCGGCCGCTCTACAGCCTGACGGCGTTGACGCTGCACGAGTCGGCGCCGGGTCACGCGTTTCAGATGCCGATCGCAGCGGAGCACAAGGAGCAGCCCGAATTTCGCCAGCACACGTACATCTCTGCGTTCGGCGAGGGCTGGGCGCTCTACTGCGAGAAGCTCGGCCTGGAGATGGGGCTGTACGACACGCCGTACGAGCGTTTCGGCATGTTGAGCTATCAGATCTGGCGCGCGGCGCGGCTCGTCGTCGACACGGGCATTCACGCGCAAGAGTGGACGCGCGAGCGGGCGATCCACTACATGCTGGAATACACGGCGCTACCCGAGCACGAGATCGAAACGGAAGTCG
>Ga0081455_10000998_pt1 | contig 35906 bp, 28 predicted proteins | sample TabmetS3T2R1_FD_70207 | JGI IMG/M metagenome (GOLD analysis project Ga0081455, IMG submission 70207) | Tabebuia heterophylla rhizosphere microbial communities from the University of Puerto Rico - S3T2R1 | ecosystem: Host-associated > Plants > Roots > Rhizosphere ...
CCCCCGACACCCCTTAACCCCCCGTTGAATGCACCGCAAAGCGTCGTCTCATTTGCGGTGACCCCCGATAGCACAGCGGTCATTTATCGTGCGGACCAGTTTATCGCAGGCACGATCGAACTGTTCCGAGTGACGTTCGCAGCTCCTCAATCCATCACGACACTCAACGGAGGATTGGCTTCTGGAAGGAGCGTCACTGGCTTCACAATCGCTGCCAACGGGTCCTCCGTTGTCTATCGCGCGGATCAGGATACCTTTGGCGTGTTCGAGCTCTTCCGAGTAGCGCTCACGATCCCGCCCGGACCATCGCAGAAGATCAATCCCAATTTTGTCGCTCCTCAAAGCATTACCGACTCTGCCTTTGCCATCACACCGGACAGCTCGTCCGCCGTCTATATTGCGGACCAGACGGTCCCCACTGTCACTCAGGTATATCGCGTTCCCTTCTCGTGCCTGCAGGCGAATCCGGCCCCCTCCTGTCCGCAGGCGGTTCCCCCTCCGGCCAATCTGCCCCCCCTCAATGGTACCCTAACGCCCGGTGGCCATGTGTCCAGTTTTGCGGTCTCTCCGGACAGCACGCTTGTCTTCTATCTCGCAGATCAAACGACGTTTGGGACCACGGAGCTCTACGCCGTCAATGTCGAGCTCCCCGGGGCATCGTCGAAGCTGAATGGTCAACTGGTGCCAGGCGGGAACGTCACCGCGTTCGCGTTCTAGCAACCCGAAGTTCCGTCGTCGCCGTTGAGCTTGGCCCGTGTTATCATGACGGGCCATGCCGCTCACACGCTTCCATCCCCTGATTGCCGAGTGGTTTCAAACATCCATCGGTGCCCCGACCGACGTGCAGGCCGAAGCCTGGCCTGCCATCCATTCAGGCCAGGATGCACTGATCGCCGCCCCGACCGGCTCTGGAAAGACCTTTGCGGCATTTCTCTCCAGCATCGATCGCCTCTTTACGCAAGCGCTGGGACGTGAGCTCGAAGACCAGACGCAGGTGCTCTACGTCTCGCCGTTGAAGGCCCTCAGCAACGACATTCAAAAAAATCTTCGGCAGCCGTTAACCGAGATCGGTCAGGCGGCCCTCCAAGCCGGCCTATTGATGCCGGAGCTGCGTGTGCTGGTCCGGACCGGCGATACGCCGATGGCCGATCGCCAACAGATGCTCAAACGGCCGCCGCACATCCTTGTCACCACGCCGGAATCTCTGTTCATTCTGCTCACGGCGGAGAAAAGTCGACGACTCCTGCAAACCGTCCGCACCGTGATCGTAGATGAAATTCATGCCCTCGCACCGAACAAGCGCGGGGCCCATTTGGCGCTTTCCCTCGAACGCCTGGAAGCCTTGACACTCACGAAGCCCCAGCGAATCGGTTTGTCGGCCACGCAACGTCCCATTGAACTGGTCGCCCGCTTCCTCGCGGGCGAGCGCTCGCTTCCTACGATCATCGACGTCGGCCACAAACGTCGAATGGAGATCGCGATCGAGGTTCCAAAGGATGAATTGAGCGCGGTCGTCACGAACGCCATCTGGTCGGATGTCTACGATCGTGTGGCTGAACTGGTCCGCGAGCATCGAACGACGCTCGTATTTGTCAACACACGCCGCTTGGCCGAACGGGTCGCGCATCATTTGGAAGAGCGGCTCAAAGACCTTGGTCCCGGCAGTGTGGCGGCGCATCATGGAAGCCTGTCTCGACAGATCCGGCTGTCGGCGGAGGAGCGCCTCAAGAGCGGCACGACGCGTGTTGTGGTGGCCACGGCTTCGTTGGAGTTGGGCATTGATGTCGGGACCGTGGATTTGGTCTGCCAGATTGGTTCGCCCCGTGCGATCGCTACCTGTTTGCAGCGGATCGGGCGCGCGGGCCACTGGATTCGGGCGATCCCGAAAGGTCGGCTCTTCGCCACCACACGGGATGAATTGCTGGAATGCGCTGCGCTGATTCGTGCGATCAAGGCGGGAACGCTCGATCAGATTTCGGTGCCTCCGGCGCCGTTGGATATTCTGGCTCAACAGCTCGTTGCGGCCGCTGCCACACACACGTGGACCGAGACGGAGCTCTACGGGCTGGTGTGCCGTGCATTTCCCTATCGAGCACTCCAACGATCGGAGTTCGATCGCATCGTGCGGATGTTGGCGGAAGGCATTTCAACGAATCGAGGACGGGGGCTGGCCTATCTGCACCATGATCGCATCAATTACACCGTGAAAGGTCGGAGGGGTGCGAGGCTGGCCGCGATCACCTCTGGTGGTGCGATTCCCGATACCGCCAACTACGCGGTGGTATCGGAACCGGAAGGGACCGTCGTAGGGTCGGTCGATGAGGATTTTGCAGTAGAGAGCCTGGCCGGCGACATTATTTTACTGGGCAACACCTCATGGCGCATCAAAGGCGTCGAAATGGGTAGGGTGCGTGTGGAAGATGCGCATGGGGCGCCGCCGAACATTCCCTTCTGGCGAGGAGAAGCTCCCTCCCGTACTATGGAGCTCTCCGCCGAGGTAGCCGACGTTCGTCGGGAAATCGCCGACCGAGCGCTCAACGCCCAGCAGTCCGCACTGCAATGGCTCAAACAGGAGTGCGGTCTTGATGTGAGAGGCGCTCATCAAGCCGTGGAATACGTCCTGAGCGGCCGCGCTGTTCTTGGAACGGTTCCCACGCAGGCTACCATCGTGGCCGAACGCTTCTTCGACGAGAGCGGTGGGATGCAGCTGGTGATTCACGCGCCTTTCGGCGGGCGTATCAACAAGGCCTGGGGCTTGGCCTTGCGCAAGCGCTTCTGTGTCACGTTTGACTTTGAACTACAGGCGGCGGCCACCGACAACGGGCTCGTGATTTCGCTCGGAGAAAAACACAGCTTCCCTCTGGAGTCGGTCTTCGGCTATCTGCACTCGCAAACGGTTGCAGAGGTCCTGCTGCACGCCGTTTTGGCCGCGCCCATGTTCGCCACACGCTGGCGTTGGAACGCCTCGCGGTCGCTGGCATTGTTGCGGTTCTCGAACGGCAAGAAAGTTCCGCCGCAGATTCAGCGGATGAAGGCCGAGGATCTGCTCGCAGCGGTATTTCCCGATGCGATCGCCTGTCAGGACAATATGACCGGAGGTCGCGCGCGTCAGATCCCTGACCATCCGTTGGTTCAGGAGACCCTTCGGGATTGTTTGACCGAAGCCATGGACGTCGAAGGACTGACTCAGGTCCTGCAACGAATTGAGAGCGGAGCGATCAGCTGCGTCGCCATCGATACGCCGACGCCCTCACCGTTCTCGCACGAGATTCTGAATGCCAATCCCTATGCGTTTCTCGACGACGCACCGCTGGAGGAGCGGCGGGCGAGGGCTGTGGAGCTTCGCCGAACACTGCCGGTGGAATTAGCCGACGAAGTGGGAGCGCTCGATCCGGAGACCATCGACGAAGTCATGCGAGAATCCTGGCCGGTGGTGCGCGATGCCGACGAATTGCAGGATGCACTGTTGAGTCTCGTCTGGGTTCCGTCGAAAGAAATGTCGGGTTGGCAGCAGTTCGTGCCGGAATTGGCGCACATGGGCCGCGCGACGGAACTGAAGATCATCTGCGGAGAGGATCGCGTCAGCGGGTGGGTGGCGACCGAACATGCGGCCAATGTTGCACGGGTACTCTCCGAAGAAGGCGACGAACATACGATCGACGCCATTGTGCTGGGCTGGATGGAGAGCATTGGTCCGACCACGGCATCTGAGCTGAGCGCGCGTCTCCATCTGCCGAGCCGGGGTGTTGGAGTCTCGTTAGTTCGTCACGAAGCACAAGGTCAGGTCCTGCGGGGCCGGTTCCGGCCCGGCGCAGGAACGACACATCTCAAATCTCAAATCGCAGATGGAGAGGGCGAGACGGCATCTCATGAATGGTGTCATCGACGGCTGCTCGCCAGGATTCATCGCCGCACTGTCGGCAAGTTGCGCAGGGAGATCGAGCCTGTCGCGACGGCAGACTTCATGCGGTTTCTTTTTCAATGGCAGCATGTCGCGCCTGGTTCCCGCCAGCATGGCGAGGCCGGCCTGCTCGAGGTGGTTCGCCGGTTGGCGGGATTCGAGGCGGCGGCATCGAGCTGGGATTCGCAATTGCTGCGAGTGCGGATGGGCAAGTACGAACCGGCATTGCTGGATCGACTATGCCTGAGCGGAGCGGTGAGCTGGGGGCGGCTATCGCCCCATCCGAAGCTGGCGGATCAAGCGGCTCGGGAACAGGCGCGACGGATTACGCCGACGAGTGTCGCTCCGATCAGCTTGTTTCCTCGGGAAGACGGTAGCTGGCTGCTGGACGTCGTTCGAGATGAGCTTAGCGCCGGGCCGGATCCGTTCGCCCGCTTGAGCGCCGTGTCTCAAAATCTTCGACGGATGCTCGACGAACGGGGTGCCAGTTTCTTTGCGGATCTGGTGGCTGCGACGGGCCACCTGCAGGCGGAAATCGAAGATGGATTGTGGGAATTGGTAGCGGCCGGATTGGTCACCGCGGACGGGTTTGATAATCTACGCGCCCTCATGGATCCGCGTCGGCGGCGTGCCGAGGGTCGCGAGCGTGCGCGCCGGCCGCGTCATGCCGCCGGCCGCTGGTCGCTGTTGAGGAGGACGAGAACGTCAGTTGCTCCAACTCAAAGCTCAGTGGATCAATCGCACACATTGGCTGAACGAGTCGCACATCAAGTGCTCCGCCGGTACGGCGTGGTTTTTCGGGATCTCTTGGCTCGGGAAGTGCTCGTGCAGTCCTGGCGCGACCTGCTCGTTATCTATCGGCGGATGGAGTTGAAGGGCGAAGTCCGCGGCGGCCGTTTCGTCTCGGGTTTTGTCGGGGAACAGTTTGCCTTACCTGAAGCCGTTGAGGCACTCCGTGCCAGCAAGAAAAGTCAGGGGACCGCAGGGGTGGAGATCAAGATTTCCGCCTGCGATCCCTTGAATCTCAGCGGCGTGATTCTACCCGGCTCCCGCGTACCGGCCGTTCCGAGCAACTTCATCGTGTTCCGCGACGGCTTGCCCGTTCGAACGGTGACGGCGCGGACCTACGACCTTCACGACAGCGAGGTCACACATCTCTCTGCTGGCGGATGACAACTCGGCTCACAAGACTTAAGCAACCCCAACTAAGACTCAACGGGATACAGCGGCTACTGGCGATGGATTGGCCACGAGGAGCGCCAGGGTCTCCTGGGGATTGCTACGGTGCTCTATCACGAACGGATACCGGGATTGCGCATGCGAATAAAATGATGCACGACGATCCTGCGGAATGCCCATCAACATGCTCAACGAATCAAGATACTCACCTTGTCCATTTGCCATATCCTGCTTGACGTTCTCGAAGTTAAAGGCCATGAAGGCATTTACCTTCTGATCTTCTTTGACCAAGCCATCCTCTGTAAACCAGGACCTTCCAGACGTTGACGAGAGAATATTGTTGATGGTCTCGGTTATGCTGCATGCCGACAGAGAGAGAACCAGCCCTGCAGCACATGGAAGAAGCATCAAGATGTATTTCTGTCGTGTCATGGTGACCTCCTGAATGGTGATAGTGTTCAGAGGTGAGGATCTTAGACGTTGCAGGGGTGGAGGATCAAGTCAGGGTCTGCTCACGAGGCACGAGTCCTGCCAGCTGCTCTTGGCAACTGGCGCGGAAAGCATGTCAGCTATCCGCGCCAGCAGGATTCAATTATTCCATAACCGCTGATACCACTTTTTCTCGTCGCTCGTCGGCAGGGCGGCGATGTTCATGGCTTTGCGAATGTCGCCAATATTCCATCCGGTTAATGTGGCAAGTGTTTGCGCTTCACGCTCGTAACGTTCACGAAGTTGCTGCCGGTAGGTGGTAGCGGCAGAACATTCGTCCGGCCCCGTCCAAGGGTGTCTCAGAATGTAGCGAGCCTGGAAGTTTGCTCGATCCGAAGTCTCCTGAAAGATGAGGTCTTCGGGAAAATGGGCGGCATCATAACGGACGTGCAGCCGGGTGAGAAAGACGTTTTGGGCCAGTCCCATGCCTTTGTTCCCTCGTCCGATGGAGTCTTGCCAGAACACTCCAAGGCTTCGCAGTTCATCCGAGGAAAGCGGATTGGCCGCGCAGGGATCGCACCAGTTCATATCCCAGGCATATTCCAAGAACACGCCGCGTTCATTTTCTCGTTTCACTTGCTGGGTGAACAGATCACGATAGAAATCGCCGAACTTGTCTTTCACATAGAGGGGAATCTCCTGTGCTTCCGGCAGGCGCACAGTCCGGTAATTTGTGGTCTCAACACGGCCGTGCTTCGTGAGGAAATAGATGAAGAGTTCTTGCGGTCCATCGGCATTGACGGTGCCAAGGCGAATCGGCAGCATGAATTTTGGCGATTCGAATGCGATTTGAAGTGGTCGCAAGTGAGTGAGGCCCAGCTTGGCCTGCTCGCCCAGATTCACCTTGGCCACAAAAAATTTCAGGTTCTGTTTCAGGTAGCTGTGCAGCACGGACGAGGCGCCGTTTGGAATGCGGTAGCCGTTCTCGGTCAACCACGTTTCGAGTCCGGCGCTTTCCTTCGCTGAAAGAATAAGAATGTCGTACTCGCCGACCTGGTATTGTGCTTCCACGGTCACGCCTAAGGCCCGGTCCCGCTCGCGACTTACCGCCGATTGCGGCATGCTTTTCAACGCATCCATCTTTTGTTCCATTAACTCATAGCGCCGGCAGGGATTCTCATCGAAGTACTCGACCAGACGCGGCGCAGAGTAATCGGCCAGATGTTTCAAGACCGCCGCTTCGCCGACATGAATCTGTTCCTTCTCCAAGACGGTTGGGACCGGCACGACCAGCGCAAATTCCTTCACGTTGCCCTTGAAGTCATTCGCCATCGTGATGACGGTCTTGTCGTCGTGGCGGGCGATCACCACCTCAGACGCCTTGTTGAAAAGTTTCGTGTCGGCCTTCCCGACGTAGAATCCGCAGAATGCCGAAGCGGACCCACTCCACAGCAGCAGCCCCGTCAAAAACGTCAACGCACACACGAAGAGACGTGTCATAAGAGCCTCCTTTGGTAGTGAAGTGATAGAAACCTCAATCCGCGGGGTCATTCGACCGTCAGACGGACGAGACCAGTCGTAGCGTGCACCTGGAAAATACCGATCGATCAACGGAACGAGGGGAGAACAGATGATCAGTCCCCAGAGAGGCCCGTTGGGACGGAACAGAACGAATTGCACCGAGAGTGCAGTCAGCGCTACCAGGAACGTGAAGGCAATTCTGCCGGAGCGGGAGTTCGGCGTGGTCTTCGGATCCGTGATCATGAAAAAGGAGAAAATGAGCAGTGTGCCGCTCTGGAATTGATGCAAGGGGATTGTCAATGGGTCGCCCAGCCATAGCGCCCGTGCTATCAGCAATCCGACATAGAACCCGAGAAATGCTACTGTCACATCGGCTCGCACCGCCCGAGTGATCACGAGACTTCCCATGCAGGCGATCAGAAACCCCAGCCAGGCGACTTGGCCCCACTGTCCTGGGGAGATCCAACCCAGTCCACTCACAACTACGATGATCAGCGCAATGTTCGTCGGGTTGAACACATGTTTCTTCTTCCAACGGATGACGAATTTGCTGGCAATGGCGATGACTGCAGCCAAGGCGGCGACGGGTAATTCAGTAGTGCGGAGGAAAAGACAGAGGCCCAGAGCTGACACGACGGCGCTGAGAGGATCGAAGGCCGGCAGCTTGTAAAGTCGTGTGCAGGCATATTGGGTGAGCAGTGCTGCGACGAATGTGAGGACAATCTGAGGAATCGAGACATCGAAGTGCAGCCAAATCAGTCCATACATGAGCAAGGTGCCTAAGCTAGCGATTTGATAGAGCCGTGGATCGAAGGAGCGAAACCGAGCCCTGACAGACTCGACAAGACGATCTAGCTTCATCCGGCACCTCGTGAGTGAGACGGCTATCTGTTCCTACCCACGGTATGGCGCGAGGCGAGGAATCCTTTCACCGCGGTGAACGATTAGCTGCGCGATTAGGTGTTACGTGGAGCTTCTAGGCGCGATGTGTTGACAAGTCTCTGGTGGGACGTAAGAATCGCCCGCCATCTCTGTCTAAAAGTGTGGAAAGGAAAATCTCTATGGCGTGGCTGATTTTGTTTCTTGCGGGGCTGTTTGAGACCGGTTGGGCGATCGGATTGAAATATACTGAAGGGTTCACGCGGTTGTGGCCTACCGTATGGACCGTGTTTGCGATGATCATCAGCTTGTGGCTGTTGGGAATCGCTGTGAACAAGCTCCCTGTCGGGACGGCATATAGCGTATGGGTCGGCGTGGGAGCGGTTGGGACCGTCGTGTTGGGAATCACACTCCTTGGAGAACCCGCGAATCCAGCCCGCTTGATAAGCGTTGGACTGATCATCGCCGGGATTATTGGATTGAAACTAGCCACGCCAGCCTAAGGTCTCGAAGGCTGTCAAATGGCTGCAAATCAATTAATCCGCGCTATTCCGCCCGTGCTTTCATCTCCTTGGTTTTGCCTTTTACGCGCTCGCCGCCGCCCTTCACCTTTCCCTTGGCCCGCTCCATTTCAGCCTTGGTCTTATTGCCCTTCATCTCTTCCGTAAGGGCCTTGGTTTCTCCCTTGGTCTCCTCGAAGGTGGCCTTGGTCTCACCCTTGGCCTTTTCCATCTGTGCTTTCGTCTCGCCGGCCTCGCCCGCCGTCCCCGTTCCGCCTATGATCGCCATACCCATCAACGTGATCACGAACATTCTTCTCATGGTTCCTCCTTGGCCAAATCGCCGTCTTTCTTCATCATCCAGCGCTTTGCGCAGAGGCCGTACTAGAGTCTTCCCTAGGAAGAAGAGGGGAGAGGACCTGATTAGGCACGTTGCGTTCGGAAGAGCTCGGTCACGGTCTGAATTGTATCCGCCTCGGAAGCAGACCTGTCCGGCCGATAGCGTTTGACCCTCGCGAAGCGGAGGGCCAGCCCGGCGGGATACCGCGGCGATTCCTGAATGTCGCTGAACGCAATCTCGACCACGAGTTCGGGGCGAACAAATATCGTCTGGCCTTCACGGTGGGTTTCGAGAGTCAGCAGTTGTTCGGTTTGTTGGCGCAGCATGACATCAGTCAGCCCCTTGAAGGTCTTGCCGAGCATCACGAATTGGCCGGTCATGGGATCGCGGGCGCCGAGGTGGAGATTCGAGAGCCAGCCTTGCCTGCGGCCGTTGCCCCATTCGGCGGCAAGCACGATCAGGTCGAGCGTGGTCGCTTCCTTCAGTTTGAGCCAATGAAAGCCGCGCTGGCCTGCGATATACGGAGTGGCCAGCGATTTTGCCATGACGCCTTCATGGCCGGCCGCCAGGGATTGGGCCAGAAAGCGCCTGGCCTCCTCCGGTTCCGAGGTGATCACACGCGGGATGGTTGCCTCGGCGACGATGGACGCCAGAAGGCGCGTACGCTCTTCATACGAGCGTGTGAGGAGCGAATTGCCGTCAACATACAGTGCATCGAACATGAACGGCGACAGCGGGATCGATGCCCTCATGGCGGCGACGTCCTTCATCCGCCCCAGCCGGCGCATGGTGATTTGAAAGGGCTGGGGCCTGCCGTCAGCCCGCAGCGCGATCGCTTCACCGTCGAGCACGGCCTCATGCACCGGGAGACGCTGTGCCCATTCGACGAGCTCGGGCAACCGTGCTGTGACATCTTGAAGCTGTCGCGTGAAGAGACGAACGTCGTCGCCGCCTTTGTGGACTTGAATGCGCGCACCGTCCAGCTTGTATTCGAAGGCCGCGCGACCGAGACGTTCCAAGGCCGCGTCGACATCCTCTGCGCTCGTAGCCAGCATCGGCGCGATTGGATCAAAGAGGCGCAGGGAAAAGCGTGTGAGACCAGCGGACTTCTCTTCGAGTGCAACTTGCGCGAGCTCACCGATATTGGGGGCGAACATAAAGGCCTGCCGGATGACAGCCGGTTGAAGTTCTGCTGCCTTGGCGATCGCGTCCAGAAGAATCCCTTCGAGCGCCCCTTGTCTAAGCTCTCCGATCAGCAATTGGGACAGAAACCGTTGTTCCTCTGGCGCCGCCCGGCTGAATAATTTGGAGAGCTCAGTGACCCGTCGCTCGCCGGAACCAGAGCCGCGCTCGGAGGCGAGAGTGACCAGTATTCGGTCCACGTCCGTAAGTGTCAGCGGCTCGCCGGAAGCCGACGCCTGCTGCATCGATTTCTGAATCAGGTTCCAGCCGATGCCGATCTTGCCCTGTGGCAACGCACCGCTGAGGTACAGCGCTGTCAGCACCGTCTCACGCCCGTTCGTTGCGCGTAGGGCATCGGCCAGAATGCGGATTTTTTCAGATTTCTTTGTCGTCGCGCGGACTTGCTCTACTGCATCGACCAGGCGGGCGAGATCCATGCTTCATTATAAAGGACCACCACCCTCAAAGCCTGGATGGAGGTCTGCGATGCATGGCCGGAAAGGCCGGGACCCGGCTTGCCGAAGGGAGCGGCGCTTGCTTGTCGTGGCACGCGTGAAGACTGCGATGTGTGAGCCGTTGCGGCGAGTTTGCAGGCTTCAGCGAGCGAGGCTTAGCGGGGTGGTCTTGGAGGCTGAGCAGGAGCAGACACCATCCAGGCTACTCTACTTCTTGAAGCTTGATCAGATTCGTCCCCCCAGGCTGCCCGATTTGGGTGCCAGAAAGAATGACGATGCGCTCACCGGCCTTCACCAACCCTTCGGTCTTGAGCCGGCGTTCGGCTTCGTGAACGCGCTCATCCGTTTGGGCGATCTCCTGCATGGTATGGGGTTGCACGCCCCAATAGAGCGCCATCTGCTGTCGCACCGGCTCGAAGGGTGTGAAGGCGATGATCGGTGCCGCGGGGCGCTGTTTGGAGATGAGGCGGGCGGTGCTTCCGAGCTCGCTGAACGCGACTATCGCAGCGGCCTTCGTCGCGGCCGCGGCGGACGACGCAGCCGTGCAGATCGCCTCGGGAAGAGTCATATCGCCGAAGTCGCTTTGACGTTTTGGGAAAAGCCCAGGCTCGCACCCTTCCTCGGCGGCTCGAATGATGCGGTCCATGACCTGGACCGTTTCAACGGGATGCGCGCCGATCGCCGTTTCCGCTGACAGCATGACGGCGTCTGTGCCGTCAAAGACGGCGTTGGCAACATCGGACGCTTCCGCCCGCGTCGGACGCAAATGCTGTGTCATGGACTCCAACATCTGGGTGGCCGTAATCACGAGCCTGCGGCGGCGATTGGCCTCCGCGATGATGCGTTTTTGAAGCAGAGGGACGGCCTCCGGACCCAGTTCGACGCCCAAATCACCGCGTGCGATCATTACGCCGTCGGCCTCTTCCAAAATGGCTTCCAGGCAGGTGATCGCCTCCTGTCGTTCGATTTTTGCGATCACCGGGATGCTGCCGCCGCATCCAGCGATCAGTTGCTTTGCGGCGCGGACGTCGTCCGGCCCGCGGACAAATGAAAGCGCGACGTAATCGACACCCTGCGTCACGCCGAATCGAATGTCCTCGCCGTCCTTGTCAGTCAATGTGGGTGCACTGACGCGCGTGCCTGGCAGATTGATACCCTTATGGGAGGTGACCGTCCCTCCCACGACGACGCGGCAATCCAATTGGCCGCCTCTGATCTGTTCGACGGTCAGCTCAATAAGGCCGTCATTGATGAGGATTCGGGCGCCCGGCCGCACATCCCGTGCCAGGTGTTGATAGGTCACCGGAATTTCCTGAATCGCGGAGGGCGAAATCGATTGATGGCCCAGCTGTCCGCCGGATCGCGCGAGCACTGTCTGCAAACGCACCGACGTATGGTCTTTTAACAGCACTCCACCGTCGGCGACCTCACCGACACGAATCCGGGGGCCTTGCAGATCCTGGATGATCGCGACAGGAGCTCGACAGTGTTCCGACGCTTCGCGGATGGTCTTGATGGCGGCGGCATGCGAGGCATGAGTGCCGTGAGAAAAATTCAGCCTGGCGGCATTCATGCCCTGTTCGATCAACCGGTCTAACGTCTCCCGATGATCGCTGGCGGGCCCGATCGTACAAACGATTTTCGCTTTACGCATCCGGGTTCCTCAGGTATTGACAAGACGAGCACAGAGGTCCAAAAGATGCTACACGACCGTTCACTCACCACCCGGCGATGCACTGGCCGGTGCACTAGCGAGGGAGCATGCAGATTACCACAAATCAACTCGATTTCGTGACGATTGAAGGACTTTTGACATATGCAGAAGAATTTGCTCGGCGTGCTCCCGGCGCCGATGTGGCAACGCCCCCGTCGCCGCCCGCCACTCAAGATCGGGTCAAGATGGCGCATGCGGCGATGGACCGTCTCCGACGTTTTGTGCAGCAGGCGCAAGGCGGATTTTCCGGAGCTGCGGCCTATCGAGCGGCCAAGCACGCAGTGCTGGACGAAGCCTGCGGCGGCGATGTGCTCGTGTTTTATGCTGCCTGGAACCGGCTGGTAGCCGAAGGGACGCTGCAGCCGTTGATGCGGGCGCCCATCGGATCGGTGTTGAAGCCTGCCCACCGCCGTCCGGTCGCAATTGTGCCGCGCACCCAGCTCACTCCGCAGCTCGCGGAAGGGCGCATTGTGCTCGATCTCGGCGACGACCGCTTTTGGCTGCTGCCTCGCGATTTGGCGGATCGCACGCTGCTCTTCACGATGCGGCATGGAATCTCTCGTGTGGAAAGCAAGACGCACCGGGTCGGCCAACGGTTGTCCAATCAGCTCGATGAGGAACGAGGCGTTCCACGAGCAGACGCCGTCGGGGCCGCGCTGGCCCGTATGGTGGGTGTGGTCGGGCAGCAGCTCGACTTTCTGCATCTTTCTAATTATCTTGATCCGCGCCGCTTCCTTCATTTCGTCAGCCATAGTCCGAACACCAAGCAGCTCTATGAACGTGTCGTCCGGGCGTTCAGCCCGGCTGCCTCCTCGCATCCGGAACCGATGTTCGAGCATGCGCTGGAATCGTCCGATTTTGGATGGATCACCGGTATCGCGAAAGGAATGGAGGTGGAGGCTCTCGCCAAGGCATTTGGCGTGGAAGTCTCGATCGCTAAGCGGTTGATCAAAGATCCCCTGTATTGTTATCCGGGAGGCAACTCCTTCTTTGATCTCTACGTCGACGTCATCGACGGCCTGCATGGATTGGGAGAAGCCCATCGTGGCCAGGTCGCCTGCCTGTATACGCACAGCTCGACGCTGCGGGCCTTGATGATCTACCTCGACCCTCGGCCCTTTCACGAGGCGTTCACGGAATTCAGCGACTACAAAGAAAGTCAGGACAACGTCGTGCTGCTGACATACGAGCAAGGCCGGTTGTCCGGCTACTCCACCGCCGTCGGTCTGTCAGAGCGCGAGCGAGCGGCGCGGGAGAACTGGACCTCTCTTGAACGGGTGAGGAAAGACCGTGTGACGTTGAAACCTCGCCAGATCAAACGGATCGTGGCTCTCGTGTCCGGTGGAGACTTCGCCGGTGCGGGCGCTGCCCTGAAGGAGATCCGGGTCACAGGGCAACGCTACGGGCTCAAAGTCCATTTCGTCCGGCATGGGTTCCTGGGGCTTGCGAACAACTGGATCGAAACGGTGACCGAAGAAGACACCCGCGGCATGAGCAGCCATGCGAGCAGCCCGATCGGCAGCAGCCGCTTCGAAGATTTCAAGGAGGAAGCGGTGCAGCAGGCGGCGATGCGGAATCTTCAGCCCTACCTCGACGATGCGGCGGTGGTGGTGTTGGGAGGCGACGGAAGTCTGCGGGGCGCGAGGGCGGTCTATGAAGGTTTCGGCGTTCAGGTGGTCGGCATCCCCGGCACCATCGACAACAACATCGAAGGCACGGTTTCGCTGGGCTACCATTCGGCTGTCGCCCTGGCCAATCAATCCATTGAGTCGCTGAAGGCGACCAGCGCCGCCATGGGAAGCATTTTCTTCGTCGAAGTCATGGGCGCCGGCTCCGGGCATCTCGCTCTGGCCTGCGCGTATCAAGCGCGGGCGGAAGGATTGTTGGTGAACGAACATCCGGATCCCGATGCCTATATCGACGACATTATTCTCGGCACGTTGAAACGGACGCTGGGCGTGCCGAACAAAAGCCATTTATTTGTCGTCGCCGAACTCACGCCGCATCGTCACCATCGCGAAGGCGGAGTGCATGGCCTCGTGGATTACGTTGCAGGCGTCATCGCGCAATGGCCTCAACGGCAGGCCCGCCCGAACCAATACCCACTCACGCTTGCGACCAAGGCGACGATTCTTGGACACACGCTGAGGGGCGCTCCTCCCGTACCGGAAGACAAGGCGATCGCCCAGCATTTGGCCTATGAAACCGTTCGGCGGTTAGTTGAGTGTCCCGAAGACGTCGTGGGCTCTATGCTGGCGTATCGCGAACGGGGGGCCATCGAATCAATTCCACTCCATGCGGTGGCACCGAAGCAGTTCGATTGGGATTTGTTCGCCAGAATGCACGGGAACGAGTCCTAGGCGACGACGACGTTTGCTACCGGAGCGCCTTCGTTCGAAGCGGAATCTCAATGGCCAGCTCGGCGGCCGATAGGTTAGGGTTTGCCACGTATATGGCTTGTTCTTCCGTACCGGATGTTGATTCCATCAGCTGGCCTGATCCTCCGCGTCCTGCCATGACCGCTTCCTGACGGGTGATAGGACCGAAGGGAACTCGCGAGAGTCGGAGGATCAACCGGTCAGTCTCCCGCGGCACGGTCATCTGTTGGCGTTGGCCGGGAACGGTTTTCAAGGAGATGCGACCGGTCTCTTTGGCAGGAAGCATCAGCTCAGGCAACGAGTCACCTGTTCTCGTCCACACTTGGATGTACGCCTCCTGATTGCTTTCGACCGAGAGCGTGACCGTCTCAGCCGTATTCACTGCATTCACTTCGCGCTCCCCACTACTCTCGCGGATGACGAAACTATACCGGAGGGCCAGCGGTTTCACCGGCGCCGTTTTCTCGAGCGCCTTCCGCGTGAACGCAAATTGCTCTGGTTTTCGCGCCGGCTCCGCCTGTTTCTCTTCGCTCCTCAAGCCGGGCTCCTGGACGACCGAACCTTGCCCATAAAATAGTGCCCGGGCCGATGCGCTGATTGTCGTGCCACTATCGGCCTGTAGAAGTATGTCGGTATCTGTTCTTTCAGTTGAAGAAGATTCCGGCGCCGAGCGCTGATCGGAAGCACCCGCCTGTTCCGAGGACTCTCCAAGCGCGGCGATCGGCGCGTCGCTTTTTTGCGATGCTTCCTTCTGACGCAGCTTCTGCTTCTTGTCCTCCTCGATGCTGGAGGCAGGTTCTTTTCGCGGCCGGGAAGCGGCTGCTTGCTCTCGGCTGTCCAAGGTTTTGGTGAATCTATCTTTGGTCGCTGATTCAGGCGCCGGAGCGACCTTAGTCTCCTTCCTCTCCTTTTCTATGAGCGGTTCTTGCGCGGGAGGATCTGACGGCGGCACTGCCAGCGGAGGCGCCGGCCTTCCTTCTTCGAGAGCGGCGGGTTCGGAAGCTCGACGCAAGCTTTGCTGATACACGTTGAGACCGAGGACGACGGCAAACACGCCGGCGGCAACTCCCCCGGCCCAGGCCAGGCCAGCGGGTCTCGTAAACCGATCCAGCCAGGAGCGCCGGCCACCGGCGCCGTGAGGCTGACCCAGCGTCTGAAGCAATCGCCGGCGCACGGCCGGATCCGCCAGCATCTCTTTTAGTACCTGCTCGTCGGCAAGAGCGTTGAAGAGTTCTTGATCCTGCAATGCGGCAGTAAACAGCTTCTGCCGTTCTTCAGGAGTGAGTTGGTCGGCCGCAAACCCGCCGAGAAGCTTTTCCAATTCGTGCTCAGACATTCCTATTAATCTCAAATCTCATATTTCAAATCTCAAATCGATACCCACCTCCAATCTCATCTCCCAGATCTGAGATCTGAAATGTGAGATATGAGATTGGCACCGCCAGCGGCGTCGTTACTCCCATCTGCCCCCCATCAGTTCGCGTAACTGCTTCCTGCATCGCAGATCCCACGTATAAATGGTATTGACCGATGTCTGTCCCATCAACGTTCGAATTTCAGGGAAGCTCTTTCCTTCCAATTTCCATCGAAACAACTCCCGGCACCGCTGGCCGAGCTGAGCCACCGCGGCCAGCAGCCTCTCGACACGCTGTTTTTGGTCGACCTGTGTTTCCGGCGAGGGGTCCGGTGCGGCAAGAGCGAGATCGTCGACCGAGTTCTGATTATACTCGCCCCGGCGGAGTGCCTTCCGATGGGCGTCGAGTATTTTGTACCGAAGGACCTGAAAGGCGAGGGGAACCAGTTCGGTCAGCTCTACGACATGCGGATATTTGTCGTGCAGGACCGTGAGAACATCTTGTGTCAGGTCTTCAGCGTGGTCCCTCGAGAGACGTAATGTCGCAAAGGCCAGAATCCTTTCGCGAAGGGCGGTTAGAATGACATCACGATCCATGGTCCGCTCACCGCCTGTGAGTGACGTTTCACGGTTATACCTGCCATCGAAGGCCGGCTAAGGCGATTTCTCCGATAACATCGAAAAAGACTTGAAGCCGACACCGAGGGACTTGCAGACCGCATATTGCCGGTCGAATCGATTTCTGGTGCGCATAATCTGGCCGAGTGCACGGAAACCCAGACGCCCCCAGGCGGCTACATGCATGACGGACAGCGGGTAGTCGGTGCCGAAGAGCAGCCGATCGTGGATCTCCGGATGACGACGCAGATGAAGCAACATGCGAAAACGATTGGGCAGGGTCAGCGCCGAGATATCGGCGTAAAAATTGGGATAGCGCTTCGAAAAATCCAGCAACACGGGGAGAAATCGCTCATACAGCATCAATCCGTAACTGCAGGCATGGGCCGCGATCACGGTCACGCCTTCATCAAGCGCGATTCGGAGCCGGCTTGGATCGCCAACCGATTGGTCCTTGCCGATGAGGCTGAACTCATATCCCACATGGCTCAAGAACGGCAGTTTCCGTTCCGCGAGTGCACGATAGAAGGCTTTGTATTTCGTCTCCGCGGGGTTGAACTGTTGCGCATTCGGCAGCACTTTGACGAGTGCTGCGCTGGCATCTGCACAGCGATGAACTTCGTCGACAGCATCACGCCGTTGAGGGTTGATGGACACGCCGGGGAGGAAGTCCTCGGGGTGCGCGCGAGCAGTCTCAATCACATAGTTGTTGCTGATGAGAAAATGGGTCTGGTCTCGTACCAGCTGACCGGCCTGATCGTACACGCCGTCCATTCCGAGAAGGACGGCCTGCCGCACGTGACGGGACGCGCGCAGCTCGGTGAGCAGGTCGTCCACATATTTCTGGTTGGCTTGGCTTGGATGGTCCGGGGACAGTCCGTGCTTCCACAACAGGAACCGGAAGAGCGGGCTCTTGAGCATATGCGGCGAAATGTAGCAGCCATTGTGAGCCTCAGGCAGCGCAGCGAGATGCACATGACAATCGATCAGTGAGCGTTCGACCATAAGTCCCACAAATTTCAGATTTCAGATCTCACATCTCAGATCTCAGATCTCAGATCTCAGATCTCAGATCTCAGATCTCAGATCTCAGATCTCAGATCTCAGATCTCAGATCTCAAATCGGTCTGTTTGCCGTCCCGTCATTTGAAATGTGAGATGTGCGATTTGAGATCATGCCTGTGCGCCTAGCCGTTCCATGGCGATTCGCTTGAGGGCTCGCAGGTCCATCTTGCCGGTTCCAAGCACGGGCAAGGCGTCGACTTTGACGAAATTGCCGCGCGGCGGGATGAACAGGTTCGGGAGTCCATTCGATGACAACTGGCCAAGAATTTCCGGAATGCGGGCTTCGTCAATCGTGTGCAGGACGGCAAGTTGCTCTCCTTTGCGCTCGTCGGGAATACCGGTGACCGCAAACACCTGTGTTTCACTCTGGGCCGCCTGGTGCAGCGCCTCTTCGACCTTGCCGTGAGGCACCATTTCTCCGCCGATTTTCGAAAAGCGCGACAACCGGTCCGTGATCGCTAAGAATCCGTCGTCGTCGAGCATGGCAATGTCGCCGGTGATATACCAGCCATCACGCATGACGCTCGCGGTAAGGTCTTCACGTCCCAAGTAGCCAGTCATGACATTCGGTCCTCTGACCAGCAACATGCCCGGAGATGCCGGAGGCAAGGGAGCAAAACTGTCAGGGTCGACAATTCTGACCGACACCCCGGGCAGCGGCTGGCCGACCGTCCCTCGCCGCGCCGCAGGCTGATAGTAGCCGGCGGCACGGAAGTCCGGGCAGTTGACCGCGATGACGGGCGCGCATTCCGTCACCCCGTACCCTTCGATTGGTTCGATGCCGAATCGATCCTTGAAGGCTTCGTAGAGCCGTAAGGGCAGCTTCTCCGCGCCGGTGAGCACGACCCGAAGGGAGCTGAACTGCTCTGGTGTGCACCGGCGCAGATAGAGTTGTAAAAAGGTCGGTGTCGTCACGAGAAAGGTAATCCGCTGCCGCCGGATCAACTCTCCTATTGCGGCGACATCGATGGGCGACGGATGGAAGATCAGGGAAGCGTTGTTGAACATCACGAACCAGAAGACCAGATAGCCGAATGAGTGAAAGAACGGCAGGATGCCGAGCACCCGTTCGTGTTGGTAGAGATGCAACACCTGCGTGGCGCCCTGCGCGTTGGCGTCCACACTGTAGTGGGACAGCATCACACCTTTCGGCTCGCCCGTGCTGCCGCTGCTGAAGATAATGGTGGCAAGGTCGTTGACCGATAGAGGAGTGTCTTGGCCGCAGGTCCGTTCAATGACCCGCATCGGCGCGGTGAACGCGAGCAAGGCCGCAAGCCATTTGTCTTTTCGCCTGATCGTCTCGACGAGATCTTCGGCCCAGATGATGAGCGGTCCCGCCGGCAACTCCAGCTTGGCCTTCTCCACGAAGGTCCGGCTCGTGACGATGGTGCGGAGGTCGGCCTGTCGGACAGCCGCCTCCAAGCCGGGTCGACCCACCGTGTAGTTGAGATTCACGCTGGTCTTCCCGCACAGCGGCGCCGCGACATTGACCAGAGCGGCGGCCACACTGGGAGGAAGCAGGATGCCGACATTGCGTTGGCCTTGCCATTGCGGACGTAAGGCGCGCGCTAGGGCGATCGATCCGACCAGCGCCTGCGCGGCCGACACGTGGGGACGACGATGATCGGACATGACGAAACGAAACGGACGTCTTCTCATCGTGCGGATGAATTCCCGATGCAACGGGCGACGATCCGGCTTGCGCAGGGCCCAGGCCGCTTCTCCCAGCGCTCGAATGGCGTTGCGTAGTTCGTATGTCGGCGTGTTCGACGGCAGGGGGATGCCGAAGGAGACCGTCACGGGGTAGGGAAGACGTTCCGGGAGTTTCCAGAAAAAGCGGCCCCGGTCGAAGCTGAAGATACTGCCCCACACACGGTCAAGATGAATCGGGATGATCGGAGCCGACCGGCCTTTCATGATGCGCTCGAATCCTCGACGGAACGGCAGCAGGGTACCGGTTCTGGTGATTTGCCCCTCGGGAAAGATACAGACCAGCTCGCCCCCCTCGATCGCGGCGCCGGCGTCGCGCAAGGCGCGCAGCACCACACGGAGGCCGCCGTAGGACGAAATCGGAATCACACCGAACAGCTTCATCAGGGGCTTGAAAAGCCTCTGCTCCGCATACTGGGCGTCCACAACAAAGCGCACGGGCCGATCGAGACTGGCGATTAAGAGCAGGCCGTCAATGAACGACACATGATTGGGAACGAGCAGCGCTCCGCCCGTCTTCGGCACATGTTCGTGACCCACGATTCGTAATCGATACAAGCTATTGGTCAGGATGACGAGCACCGCGCGGACCAATGCCTCGGGCAGCAACCACAGCGCCCAGGCCGTGCCGACCACAGTGAATACTGCAGTGGTCGTAAAGATGCCTGTGGTGGATACCCCTGTGCTTGCAAGCGCCCCCCCGGCGAGTGATCCCAGAAGAATCCCGGTGAACACGCAGGTATTTTCGAAGGCGATCACCGAGCCCCGCCGGTCATGGGGAGCTCGCCATTGAATCAGCGCATTCAAGGGGACGAAGATCAAGGCGCTCGATATTCCAAGGACGACCATCAGCGCCAGGGTCGCCTGGAGACCTGGCGCCACGAGGCCGACGGTAGCCAGCATGAACGCGACGCCCGCCGCGCCGAGTGGGATCAATCCATATTCAACCCGAGCCTGAGACAGACGCCCGACCCATCGGGCCCCGAGGCCGATCCCGATCGACAGCATCATGAGCGGCAGACCGGATTGCCAATCGGAGACCAGGAGCACCGCTTTCGCATACACCAGGATGTTCTGTGCAAAGAGACTTGCAATTGTCCAGAAGAAGACGGCGCCGCAGATGGCGAGCCGCAACATCCGGTCGCGGGCGAGGGCGGACCAGGCGCCGTGCAACGTGTTCGCCAGGCCGCCTGTTGCACGTGCTGGAGGAACAGCGGGGATCGTCCAGGCTGCGCTGAATCCCACCAGTGCGAGCGTGGTGAAGAGCAACGGCGCGACCCATACCGCGTTTCCCGTCAGGGCCATTAAGATGCCGGGCGCAGCTGTGCCGGTCAAAATCGCGAAAAACGTCCACATCTCGAGCTGGCCATTGCCGGCCGCCAATCGTTCATGCGGCAGCAACTCGGCAAGAATCCCGTATTTCGCCGGGCTGAAGAGCCCGCTGTGGACGCCCATTCCCGCTAGCACGATCAGAGGCAGAACCCCTCCGGCGGGATTGAACCAGAGCGCGACCGTCGCCGCGCTCATCAACAGCACCTCCACCGATTTCATCAGGATGATGACGGTGCGCTTACTGACCCGGTCGGCCAGCAGGCCGGCGACAATCGAAACGATGGCGAGTGGGAAGGTAAAGACAACAAAAGCGAGTGTGGTTTGCGTTTGAGAGGCGCTTTCGAACTCCGCGCCCGGCGTGACCGTAGAGGCCAGTTGCCGGATGGCCAACAGTGCGACCATCAGCTTCCAGGCATTGTCGTTGAACGCGCCGCAAAATTGGGCGATGAGCAATCCGCGCAGAGGATGAGTCATGCGTGCAATCTAGCGTGCCTCCGGTGACGCAGTTTTTGGAATGGGCAGTCCTTCCAACTCCATGATCCGCAAGGCATTCGTCGTGGGACAACTGCCCGGGCGGAGCCGATAATCAAAGGCCAGCGCGCCGTTGCTGACGGTTTCCTGAAAATGGGCATTGGTGAGCGACGGGATCTCGCTTTCAAGGTCGGTCAGCTCCAAATCATGGGTACTCACCAGTCCGTAGCCGTTGGCGGCGGCGAGCGCTTTAATGTAGGAGCGACTACCGATCAGCCGTTCGCGATTGTTGGTGCCCTTGAAGATTTCATCGATCAGATACAGGACAGGAGGTGACGACCGGTCTGCCGTGGCGTGCAGAATCGTCTTGAGGCGTTTGACTTCCGCATAGAAAAACGAGAGGCCCGCATCGAGTGAGTCGTTGATGCGGATGCAACAGGCTAATCGGCTCCAGCTCCAACTGAAACTGGTGGCGCAGACCGGCGCGCCAGCCTGCGCCAGACAGACATTCATTCCGACGGTACGAAGAAACGTGCTTTTGCCGGACATGTTGGAGCCGGTGATCAAGTGAATCGTCCCCAGTCCTTCCAATGCGATGTCATTGCTGACGCGCGTTGTGTTGGGAATCAATGGGTGCCCGAGGTTACGGCTGTGGAGGCCGATGGCCGACGTCGTCGGCGTCGGCCAGGAATAATTGGGATGGAGATAGGCAAAGGTAGCTAAAGCGGAACCCGCTTCGACTTCGGCCAAGCGATCGAGCCATACGGGCAACTGGGTCCGTACACGTTGTTGAAATTGTCTAAGACGAAACGCGAAAAAAAGATCCCACGGGCAAAGCGCATTGAGCGCCAAATGGACCAATGGATGTGCTTTGACGCTAATGCCGTGAAGAATACGCGCGATGTGACGTGTGAAAGAGGAAGGCGCGCGTCCCGGTTGCAGCAGCGGCGCGCAGGTCTTAGCCATGACCGTGCCGGAACGCGCCGCCTCCTGCTCGATAAACCGTAGGACTCGACTGAGCCGTTCCATTTCGTGGTGCAATCCGACCGCATGCTCGAGCAGTTCCTCGCCCTGGTCCGTCATGAGATACATCAGGGCATAGGCGCCGAACGTGAACATCCAATAGCCCGGCAGCCAATCCAGTAGAGCACCAACGCCAAGGACGATCGTGCCCAAGGCCAGGAGCGTCTGAATGATAAGGATTCTGGTCAGATTCGGAAATCCGACTGGATGCTCGAGCACCGCTGCCAATCGTCGTCCATTAATTTCCTGCTCTCCCGCCAATTGTGATTCCAACACGAGCCGGTCGCGAAAGAGCGAACGGGGGCAGAGTTCTTTCACGAGAGCCTGCCGTGTATCCCACACCCGAGAGTCCGGGGGTTGTGTCAGGAGCCATGAGGTCAACCGGGTTCGGCCCTGATCGGAAACAGTCGTGTCGAGAAGGTGCAGCAGCGAATGTGGTCCGGTCACATCGAGGTCTTGCGCGTACAAATGGGTAGGGAACGGTTCTGTCGGTCGATAGGGAATTTGGGACCAGGCGAGCTGTATTCTGGCGAGATGCGCGGATTTGACGGCTGCCCACAGCCGCAGCCGGTGAATCCGCTGTTCAAGCCTGTTATGATACGACGCCACAATGAGAAAGACGATCACGAATCCGGCCAACGCCAGATTGCCACTCTGAAAGTGGCCGGACCGGAACAATGTCACCGTGCAAATGACGCCGGCGATGAAAATGGCTAGACGGTAAGTGGTGAAGCGTGAGCTGACAGCTGCTCCACCCGCGATGAGTCGTTCGATTCTGCCGATCAGTCGCTGCAGTTGTCTGGCCCGCGAGAATGCCGCCATCGTTTGATGACGATACTGGAAGGCCCGTGTGGCGTCAATGACCAGTGAATGGATCGAGGTGCAAATCCGCTCCTCGCTTGACGCCGGCGAGGTGCTGGGACTGCTCGACGATCCGTCTGTCCCTGGTGCCTGGCAGGATGAGAGTAGCATTCATCTCTATTGGCCGAAGCAGCGATGGACGGCCGACCATCTGACACACCTGCGCCAGACGCTTCGCCGATTGACGCAGCAGGGCGTGGGCGAGCCGGAGATTGTCGTGCATTCGCTGCCGGATCAGGATTGGAACCACCAATGGGCGCAGTCGGTCAAGCCGCTTCGAGTAGGAAAGCGGATTCTCATCAGGCCCAGCTGGGAGCGCATGGAGGCCAGGGCGAATCAGATTGAGATCATCCTCGACCCGAAGCAGGCATTTGGGACCGGGCATCATGCGACGACAAGCCTTCTACTAGAATGGCTCGAGAGGGATATAGGGGGTGGTGAGTCGGTGCTTGATGTCGGCACGGGAAGCGGGCTCTTGGCGATGGTGGCGCTTCGTCTGGGCGCAGTCCGGGCGGTCGGAATCGACAACGATCCCGAGGCGATCGAGTGTGCCCGAGAATACGCCGCGGTGAACGGCTTTGGTTCGGAACTGTCTCTCGAGTGCGGTAGCTTGAGGGCTGGTCTCCTTCATGATGTGGTACTGGCCAACCTAGACCGCCGCACCCTCCTTGATCTGGCACAACCGCTGGCGGCCAACACCGGCAGGACCTTACTCGTCTCAGGTGTCCTTATCGATCAGCGGGATGAGATCGCTGATGCGTTTGCACACTTCGGCCTTTACCCGGGGCGTGAGCAAGAGCGCGAAGGATGGCTCGCCATGGCATTCACCCGGTCGGAATCCTGTGAAGGAGCGTGACGATGAGCCCATCCGGTCGGCCACCCTATCCGCACGTCCATCAGATCAACGTTTCGGATGGAGGAGTGCCGAAGCATCCGGTCCTCGAAGCCAAGGTCTCGAAAGAGGGAATCGAAGGCGACCGCCAGCGCAATCTCAAGGTGCATGGTGGACCGGATCGGGCGGTCTGTTTGTTCTCTATGGAGCTGATTGAGTGCATGCAGGACGAGGGTCATTCCATCGATGCCGGCTCTTCGGGAGAAAATCTGACGCTGGCGGGATTGACGTGGGAGACGCTCGAGCTGGGGACAATGCTCAAGATCGGCCCAGAGGTGCAGCTTGAGGTCGTGAGCTATTGTGCTCCGTGCGAGCACAACGCACGCTGGTTCCGTGACGGAGACATCAATCGGATTTCCCAACGGACCAATCCTGGATGGAGCCGACTCTATGCCCGAGTCCTGCGGACGGGGGTGTTACGGCCCGGGGATGTAGTTGAGCTCTTGAAGGATCGTTAGGCGAAACCTGTACGGTGCAAGAAAGATTGTAGTGATGGATCGCGTGCTGGAACCGGAACTGATGGAGGATCCTGAGCAAGCGGCGGCCTATGCCGCGGCCGATTTCACCCAAGAGAACCAAGGGTTCGTCGACCGCTTTGAGGAATACTTTCCGGGGTTTTCGGGGGGGCGTATCTTGGACGCCGGATGCGGCCCGGCCGATATTCCAATTCGTTTTGCCAGACACTACCCGTCTTGTCATCTGACCGCAGTGGATGCCTCCCTTCCCATGATTCGGCTGGCTGAACAGGCGGTGAGTCAAGCGGGCCTGAGCGAGCGTATCACCGTACGATGTGAGCGGTTCGAAGCTGTCCCGGGTGCAAACGTCTTCGATGCAGTGCTGTCAAATAGCCTGCTCCATCACCTGCCGAATCCGCTGCAGTTCTGGCACAAGCTCCGTCAGCTCGTGAAACCTGGCTCACCGGTGCTGGTCATGGATCTTCTCCGCCCGGACTCTCCGGAAGAGGCACAAGCGATCGTGGATCGATACGCGGAGGGAGCGCCGGCGATACTACGCCGCGATTTTTTCAATTCACTCATGGCTGCCTTTACGGAAGACGAGATCACCACTCAATTGGCCCGCCTGAATTTGACACGATTGTTGATCGATGTAATTGATGATCGCCACTGGGTCGTCGGCGGAACGATTTACTGAAGGGATGGTGAAACGATTTTGTTCTCACCCGCCCAGCCCCGACGCGCCAACGCGCATCCTCACCCGAGCATCGTTCTCAGTCTGTTGATCGTCGTGCTTTTCATGGGTGATGCGACGGTCAGCCAGGCGCAGCTCGACCGACTCAGAAAGCAGAAAGCACTCATGCCGGCGGTGGAAGCCCCTATGGTTGAAATTCCTGCAGGCGAATTCATGATGGGCTCGGACGGCACCCAGGCGTTGGAGGATGAGCGTCCGTCCCATCGTGTATGGCTTGATGCCTTCTCGATCGATCTGCATGAGGTGACGACAGCGCAGTATGCCGCGTTTCTTGCCTCCGGGAAACGCGCAGTCCCCTGGCAATGGCAAACCGTGGATCTGGCCCAACATGCAGATCGACCTGTCATCGGTGTCGATTGGCGCGACGCCGAGGCCTATTGCACATGGAGCGGAAAGCGGTTACCGACCGAAGCCGAATGGGAAAAGGCGGCGAGAGGGACCGATGCGCGTCTCTATCCCTGGGGCAATCAAGTCCCGACCAGTGAATTGGCCAATTTTGCGCTGGGTGCGCGCTTCAGCTACAACCAGGTCCTCCTGCCCGTGCGTTCGCACGAAGGCGGCAAGAGTCCGTATGGACTCTATCACATGGCCGGCAACGCCTACGAATGGGTGCAGGACTGGTACGGCACCAACTACTACGAAACCTCTCCAGACAACAATCCACCTGGGCCGGCCCAGGGGCAGTTCAAAGTCCTCCGCGGTGGATCCTGGTCGGATCTGCCCAAGTATCTGCTGACCTACGGGCGTTTCAAGCTTCCGCCTGAGACCAAGAACAGTTATACGGGATTTCGCTGCGCCACGTCCGAGAAAAAGTAGGTCGGCCCGACTGAGAGCGATGCCTGGGTTAGGACGCGTCGCGGGAAAACGATTGCGGAGCAATCGGTGGGTTGGGTGGGTGCAAATAGACGCAAGGGTGGGCGGGTGAGAAAGCTGCCTTTTTCAATCTCCGTTAGTAGATGCTCTTGCTGACTTCGGACGACAGCCCACTCTCGCTACCAGAGGAATTAAAAGCCGAGATCGAGAAATAATACGTCTGACCTAATGGCAGGCCGGTGATCGTGTAGCTGCCGGTCGGGCCTACGACGATGGGTGAGCCAGGATAGCTATAGAGGCCTGGCGCCGTCCCCACGTAGATCTTGTAGCCTGCCAGATCTGCCTCACTATTCAAGGTCCAACTGAGCACGGCGCTTCCGGTGATGGGAAGTGTCGTCGTTGGCGGAGACGATGGTGACGTGGGGGGAGGGGATGATGCAGGCGGAGGCTGGGACGTCCCTGGCGATGGTGCCGGAGCAGGTGCCGGAGCAGGTGGCGGAGAAGAGACGGAGACCGTTGGTGCAACCAACTGTGTCAGGCCAGGCATCTGGGTAGTCAGCCGCTGGAGGCCTCTTCCGGCCGCGGCACTTGCCGGTGAGACCGTTGACGCGGCGCTTATTCCCGCGACGGCGCTCCCCGCCGTCTTGGCTGCTGACGATAAGGTGGTGGGGGAGGAGGGGCTGCCTGTTGCGATAGTCGTCAGTGGCGCGCTTGTGGTCAGTGTGGACGATCCGAGTGCGGCGAGACCGGTAGCTGCCATAGAAACGCTGCCCGTTCTGGACGTCTGAGCCGTCGGAGTGGGCTGCGATACAGGTGCGGCGGTCAGTGCCGTTGCCGTGTCGCTTGGTGGTTGGGCGATGGATAGCTGAGCCGGCCGTTTTGTAAGTTTCCGATGGATTGAGCGCGTTCCGGTGGCGGCGGGTGGACTTGGGAGTGTCGGCGCTGCTCCCGCTTCGGTGGAGGTAGCTTCCGATGCTTGTCGGTGAATCAGGCTGTGCGGTCTGGGCGATTGCGGCACGTCAGCTGCAATCAACCGTGAACTGATGCACAGGAGAGAGAGCGTTGCCGTCATGCCGCTCAACACCCAAAGGAGTGAGCGATGGATGCGGAAATGCACGAAGGTCACGGATAGTGTCTTTCGTTGTGGGTGATCACGCAAGCCTTCAGGCTGATCGCGGCACCATGCGAAGAGGCCGACGCGTAGGGGCATTCTGAAGCCGAGGCCCTCGATCCGCCACAAAAAGTCGCTTTCCTGACAGCAGGAACACGAGGAGACCAGTGGTCGAGAGAACAGCGGGAAGATTGACAACTGGAATGCGGAGCCGAGCGGCTAGGCGACGAGTATCAATGCAAGAAGAAAGATGCCGGTCAAGGTGCAGAGCGACGCCAGATAATGCACGCCAGTCCGATCCTTCAGCCAGGCCGTTTTCCACTTGCCTGGGTACAGCGGTTGATGCTCGATGAACAGGCCGTCTTCATAGAACCCGAGCGCCTGTTCGATCTGGATCAGGACTTGTTTGGCCAGCCGGTGTCGATGTTGCTGTTGAAGGATCAACCCGCAAAACAGCCCGCACCAGATCAGACTGCCCAAGGCCAGGAGCAAGGCTTCAATTGGAGAGAGGCGGCTCTTGAGAGGACTCAGCAGTAGGGCGAAGGTCATCGCAATCAAGACGAACGCCCCGAAGGCAGTGAGGCGTATCATTTGTTCTCGGCGCTGATAGACTTCGGTCTTGTACAGAGGATAGAGCACGGTGAGAGTCTGTTGTACGCCTTCTGTGATCATGAGCACACCGCGAGTGGCAAAGGACCGTCATCCTGTTGTCAGATGGGCGACCAGCCAGTCACCTATGGCGGTCGTCATCGCTCGGAAATCTTCTCCCCGTGTAAACTGATGGTCCGCTTCGGGCAAAAGGTCCAACCGCTTCTGACCGCCCAGCGCCTCCAGCAAGCGTTGGCTTTGGTGAAGGGGGACCAGCTCGTCCCTTGCGCCCTGGACGATCAGCGTCGGCGCGACAATCTTCGACGCCGGCCCATAGGCGATGTTCCGCAGGCAGTCCTCGTACATCTCATGCTTCAGCCGGATACGTCCCTCGCCTCCCATCAGGTTGGGAATCGTGTCCGTCGCATGCCAACGAGCCAATTCGTCGGGGCCGAATTCTAAGCGAAACTCTTCGGCAAAATCTACCACGGGGCATTTCAAGGCCAGACAGGCGATGTCCTGCCGCTGGGCGGTGGTCAGTATGGCCACCAGCCCTCCGAAGCTCGATCCCACAAGACCGATTCTTTCATACCCTTGGGATCGAACAAAATCCACCGCCCCATGGGCCTGTCCGACCGAACCGGAGACTGTGATGTCTTCAAAGGGGCCTTCGCTTTCTCCTTGCCCAAAAAAATCGAAACGAAACGTGGCGAGCCCCGCTTCGTTCAACATTCTGGTCAGTGTCTTGTTGGTGGTGCTGTTCTTATTGGATAGGAAGCCGTGGCAAAGCACCACAAGGCCTGTGGCGTCCGGAGAAGAGCGGTTAAGGATGGCCGAGACGTGATGCCCGTATTCATCCTTGAAGGTAAGTGATTCGTCCATGTGGTGGATTTCTAGCAGGGTTACGAAGGCCGCAGGCCCACAGCCCAGGCGAGTTTTGCGGTAAACAGCGCGAGACTCACGACAAGCAGACCCCCGGCAACCCAGACGCTGCTTTGGACGTAGGGTGAACCGAGCGGCAGGCTCCAGGTTAACGAGGCGAGGACGGACAACGCCATTGTCCCGAGACTCATGCCCGCAAGCTGTACCGATCGCCACCGGTTCATTATTCCATCGAGCTGGCCACGATACACGTCTCGCTTCGCCTGGTTTTGCACACGAGTGACGGCCAAGAGGTCTGGCACAAAGAACGACAGGCCCCCGAAGATCACTTGTGTGATGAAGCCGATGAAGGCCAGGTGCGTGTAGGCCACCAGGTGGAGAGATCCGATCGGCAGGAGCGGGGGATTTCGCAGGTAGTTGGCGGCCATGGCGAGGCCGGCGGTTGTGGTTAAGAGTAGAAAGAAGGCACCGAGCAACAGATGATCGGTCGCGGCTGTTCCTGGCGAACCCGCTTTCAGCCAAGTCGACAGGAGATGGAAGGTGCATAAGGCGATGCTCGCGATTAACAGGCAGCCCACGATAATTTCCAACCACACGGCGGACATAAGAAACGCTGAGAGCAAGAGCCCAACGCCTGCGGGAAGAGACCAGAGCGCGAATCGGGCCACATGTCCGGAAATCTCGGGTCTGTGAAGGAGCGCCGGTAGGAGTTGGTGCAATCCCGCAACGAAGGCGACCGTTACGCCTCCCAGCACAATGAGATGAACATGGACAAGGCGGGCGTGGGCATAATATCCATCGGTCAGGCGGAATGCCATCGCGAGACCGGCGGTCAGGCCTGCCAACAGCGCGGCGAATGCGATGCGATACATCCACACCGTTCCAGCCGGCTCCGGAAGCGCTTTGCCGAGATCGCGCCAAACCGTTTTCGTGAGTGACAGGACTGTGGCGACGAGGAAAAGCCCGGCGAGGCCGGCGAACGTCATGTTTCCAAGCCAAAAGCTCACGACGAGGCCGGCCGTCGCACCGTTGAGCGCCAAAAAGAGCGCGAAGCGTGATTGCGTGTAGGCGTCCTTGCGGTCGGAAGAAGGGGCGATCGAGAGCAACAGACCACCTATCCCGAGTTGCAAAATGCCACCCACCAGGGCGCCATGGACGTGCACCGGTTTCAACCAGTGAGGGAGCGGCGTGCCATGGACCAATCCGATGATCAGGGCGATGCCCATCAAAAAAGAGATCCCCAGCCATGCGAAACCGGTCAGCAGAAACGTCAAAGGCGCACCAGCCAGGGTCACGGAAGTAAGCGCACTGCGCCTCTCCGCGCGCTGTGACTGAGACGTGGATACGAGCGATTGTCTCATCGTTCGGCGAGGAAATAGAAATGGTTGGTTGGTCCCGAGCCATGACCGATCGCGAGACTGTGGCGGATCGCTTCGGTCACATAGGCCTTGGCCGACTGAACGGCGTCGACCATGGACCTGCCGCGGGCAAGGTGGGCGGCAATGGCCGACGCAAACGTGCAACCGGTACCATGAGTATGGGGTGTTTCGATGAACTCTCCTTTAAACACGTTGAAGAATCTTCCGTCGTACAGGAGATCGGTGGCACGCTCGTCGAGGAGATGTCCGCCTTTGATGAGTACGTGCTTGCAGCCGAAGTCATGAATCACCTTTGCTGCCCGGCGGGCCTCTGCGAGCGAGGTAATTCGAATGCCGGAGAGTTGCTGAGCTTCATGAACGTTCGGCGTGACAACGAGGGCGAGCGGAAATAGCTGCTTTTTCACCGCCTCGATGGCGTCGGGCTTCAACAGAGAATGCCCGCTCTTGGCGATCATGACGGGATCGACCACCAAGTTGGTGACTTGCTGAGGTTTCAACATCTTCGCAACGGTTTCGACAATCGAACTCGACGACAACATGCCGGTCTTTACCGCCGCCACGTCGAAATCGTCAAACACGGCGTCGATTTGACCGGCAATTACAGAAGGCGGGATCTCGAAGACCTCGGTGACCTCCTCTGTGTTTTGCGCCGTGATGGCCGTGATGACCGACATCGCAAACACGCCGTTGGCCGACATGGCTTTGATGTCGGCTTGAATCCCTGCGCCTCCACCGGAATCGGAACCGGCAATGGTCAGCACCTGCTTGAGCGTCGTGGTCATGGGGGTGAGTGTCGCCGGCTATGCGGAAAGGTCAGCATATATATACGTTGCAGCGGAACTCTGTCCAGCGTGGTTGCCAGACCGATCGCCTGATTGAACCGTTTTTGCCTTCACTTTCCTCAAGGTGTTCGACTGGTGGCGTCGAACGGGCAGTTTCTCACCCATCCACCCTGGTCTGCGCCAAGACGCAGACTCTACCCAGGCGCCCGCAGCGTCCGGAGATTCCCTCGCTTACTCATTCTTCTTTAGGGGTGGTCCGCTTAGCCTCAAACGTGCGCGCGTGAAGGAGCACCGCCTAACTAAGAATATGATGGATCTGGTGTGCGCCTTCCGCGAGCACAAGAGGCTAACGGGCCGCCCTGCCTCTTTCCCACACCGGGCGGGGGTGCGAGCACGCTCGTGCTGCTCGACGACAGGACCCGTCGACTACACCGGCCACTTTTCTTCCTTCCAGGCCATCTCCCAGAACATCCACTCGTAGCGGGAGCTGGTGACGAACGAGTTCTCCATGCGCCGCTTCTCTTCTTCACCGGCCGTCTTTGCCCATTGATCGACCTTCTTGCGCATCCAGCGCTGCACTTCGGCAAACTCAGGGGAAGCGTAGAGCATGAGCCAGTCGCGATAGGGGTGGCTTTTCGGTGGCGAGCCATGGCGCAAGAAATGGCGACCGACGACACAATAGATCCACGCGCAGGGGAGGGCGACGACGGTGATCTCAGCGGCCGATCCCGACTGTGCGACCGTCAACATATGGCGAGTGTAGGCATAGTTGGTCGGCGCCATCGGGACCGTCGTCATCTGCTTGGCGCTCATCTTCCACTTGGTTCCATAGCCTTCGTGCAGACTTCTCTCGACCACGATGGTCTCTTCGGCGAGCTTCGTGAACCGGAGCGCGGATTCGGAATCCGGAGCGCGCAGCGCGCCGGCCGAGAACACACGAGCGAGGTCGCCGAGAAAGCGTGCGTCTTGCAGGATGTAGTATCGAAATTTGCGCTCAGGCAACGTCCCGTTGCCCAACGCGACGACGAAGGGATGCGTCAATTGCGCATCCCATATCGGTTGAGCGAGCTGGCGAAGACGGTTCGAAAAAGACATGGCGTCAGGGGGGTGGCGGCGCCCAGGGTCTCGGCAGCCGGTTGATGCCGTCCAACGCGGCAACCTTGTAGCATTCGGCGAGCGTCGGATAGTTGAAGACGGTGTCGATAAAATAGTCGATCTTTCCGTTGTACGCCATGACGGCCTGTCCGATATGGATCAGTTCCGTCGCCCCTTCACCGATCGCATGCACGCCCAACAGCTGGCGTGTCTGCCGGTGGAAGAGCAGTTTGAGCATGCCTGTCTCATCGCCGATCAATTGTCCCCTGGCGATTTCGCGGTAACGGGCGATACCGACGCCGTACGGAATGTCCTCTCTGGCCAGCTCCTCTTCGTTCTTCCCGACCATCGAGATTTCCGGAATGGCGTAAATGCCGAAAGGCAGCAGGTCCGTATCCGTGCGGTCGGATACGCCAAAGGCGTGGCAGGACGCATGACGACCCTGCTGCATGGAGGTCGATGCGAGCGCGGGAAAACCGATGACGTCGCCGGCTGCGTAGATGTGGGGAATCGCCGTTTGGAAATGCGCGTTCACAAACAGCCGACCCCGCTGATCCGGTTTCAGACCGACGGCTTCCAGATTGAGGTCCTTCGTCGCGCCTTCGCGTCCGATCGCATACATCAGTGTGTTGGTGTGAATGGGCTTCGCGTGCTTGAGGCGGACGCTGATGTGTTGATCGGCCTCCTTGGAGATGGCCAGCACTTCTTCGTCGTGATAGAGCGTCACGCCGATGTCTTTCATCTGTGTCTGAAGGGTGGTGATGATCTCTTCATCGACAAACTCCAGAAGGCGTGGTCGTTTGTCAATCAGCGTCACGGGAATTCCCATTGCCGCCAGGATGGACGCATATTCGGTGCCGATGACCCCGCCCCCCACGATGGTGATCGAATCAGGAATCCGCTTGAGCCGGAGGAGGCCATCTGTGTCGATGATCGCTTCATCGTCGAACGGGATCTCCGCCGGTCTGGCCGGTGCCGTACCGACCGCGATCACGATGAAGTCCGCCGTGTGTTCCACCTCCCCCGTTGTCTGGTGGATACACAATCGATGCGGATCGACAAAGCTGGCCTTGCCATAAATCATGTCGACACGGTTGCGTGACATTTGATTTTTAACGATAGCGATCTCGTTGGCGATCACATGGTTCGCGCGGAACGCGAGGTCCTCGATCGTGATGTGGGCTTTCACCCGATAGCCCGCGCCGTAGAGATTTCTTTGGCGGAAGCCTGATAGGTACAGAACGGCTTCGCGCAAAGATTTGCTGGGAATGGTGCCGGTATGGATGCAGACGCCGCCGAGCATCTCCTTTCGCTCGATGATGCCAACCGTCTTCCCAAGCTTGGCGGCTTGAACAGCGGCCTTTTGACCGGCGGGCCCCGTGCCGATGACGAGCAAATCGTAATGAGCCATCAAGGCCTCGTCACTTCTTGCTGAGCGTCTCTCCGCTGCTCGTCACGAGCTTGCGTGCCGTCTGGAAGGCTTCGTCCATGTCCGGTAATTGAGCCAGTTCGGGTGTGATTTGCAAGTGGCGGACGATGTTCTGAGCGTCAACGACCATGACAGCCCGCGCCAAAATGTGCGGATCTTTCAAAAACAGCCCATACGTTTTCCCGAAATCGGCATTGCGAAAATCCGAGAGGAACGTCACGTTGCTGATCTTGGCTTCCTCCGCGAACCGCTTTTGCGCAAAGGGGGTGTCGATACTGACGGTAATCAGTTCGACCATTTTGTCCAGACCTTTGTTTTTCTCGCTGAGGTAATGGGTTTGCTGCTCGCAGACTTTGGTGTCGAGCGACGGTACCACGCTGATGATGCGGACTTTTCCTTTGCCTGCCGTGTCGGTGAGATTCTGAAGCGTGTTATCGGTTTGAGCGAGCTTCACGCTCCGCAACGGGTCGCCGACTTTGATGCCGTTGCCGGAAAGCGACAACGGACTGCCCTTGAAGAGGACATTGTGTCCGTCGCCGGCGGTCGCACTGCCGCCGGCAACGGTGTAGTTTTTGTAGAGAAAAGGTTCGCGTCCGCCGCTGCAACCTGCTGCAACCATCGCGGCTAGGCACAGGCCGCTGACCAAGTGTCGTCCACGGATCCGTATCATGAACACCCTCCGTCGCGTTGAAGAAGGAACAGAGTTACCGCCGCAAAAATTCTATCATAGCTTGGTTCACCAGATCAGGTCGTTCCCACTGAGGGATGTGTCCGGCCTTTGGGATTCGGACCAGTGAGGATCCTTTGATCGTTCGTAGGAGGTCTTCGCCGACCGAAAGCGGAAAGACGCGATCCTCTTCGCCCCACACGATCAAGGTCCGGTGGTGGATCTCCCCAATCCGCTTCGCAAAACCGCTCTCCCATAACGGCAACGCGTCGCGGACGGTCATGAGAGGCGGGATGACGCCGGGCCGTTGCCGATTGCGGTTGGAGCGTTCGATGACGGCGGGCGTCAGTAGGGAGGGATCGTGTACGATCTCTTTAAGGACCGATTCAATCATCACGCCACCGAACAGCCAATTGCCGAACGAGGCAAGCCACGAGGGCGCGGCCGTGTCGAGTGCCCGTTGGATCGATGGACTGGTCACGCGCTCCCGTACGTTGGCCGGAAAACCATCAACGAGTACCAATTGCGAGACACGATCCGGATACGTGAGCGCCATGCCGATCGCCACGCCGGCGCCCATGGAGTTGCCCACCAACACGGCCTGCTGGATCTGCAAGGCGTCCATAAAGCCGGCGAAGAACTCCAGCGTTTGGTCCGGCCGGTACTCGATGTCCGGCTTCGCGGACAGCCCAGAGCCGATGAGGTCGGGCGTGATGAGCCGAAAGTGCGCCGAGAGCGGCGTCTGCTGATGTTCCCATTGCCACATGGAGCCGCCGTATCCATGGATCAGAATAACGGGCTCGCCTTGTCCCGCATCCAGATAGGCCATGAGCTGCTCTTTGACGTGAGTGGTGTGAATCGGAATACGCTCGAACGCTTCAAAGTAGGGAGGAGTCGGAGGTGGAGAAGAGCAACCGGCCATGACGATGACAAGTATGAGTGAAGAGGCGCAGCCTCGCCAGCTCAACATCCTGGGAGCCACACCGTTCGCCGGATGGTGCTATTCGAGCTGGATGACCGTTTCATCCGTTTTGACGTTCTCGCCTTCAGCGACGAGGATGGAGGCCACACGTCCGTCGACCGGTGCCGGTACGCGGCTTTCCATTTTCATCGCCTCGATGATCAAAAGCGGATCGCCGACCTTGACGTGTTGATCCTTCGCGACGAGCACTTTCACGACCCGACCTGGCATCGGAGGGGCCACGTCGCCCGGTTTCGAGGGCTTGGGGCGTTTCGGTTTCGTGTCACTCCCGGTCTCCGGCGCTTCAGGCACGCCGGCCAACACTTCCTGAATAGCTTCCAGCGAGACTTCTTCCAGCTTGTCGTTGACCCGGATGTAGTACGGTTTGCGTCCGTCGGTCTTGCGGCCGGAACCGGAGACTTTGACATGATAGGTTTCGCCGTGAACGGTGACGTTGAATTCAACCGGTGCCAGGTGCAACTCGCCGGCCACTGCGGGCCCTTTCGCCCCCGTCATCTCGAGCGGTTCGGGAACGAGGTCGCCCTTTTCGCGCGCTTCGAAGAAGTCCCGCGCGATGGCGGGAAATAACACAAAGGAAAGCTGGTCTTCGACCGTTTCTGCTGACGGGGGGAGGTCTTTCTTGACCGCGTCCAACTCGGGATCCAGCCGATCTGCCGGTCTCGTCTTGATCGGTTCTTCGTCTCCGATGGCGCGGGCCATGATATCCCGATCGACTTGCCCTGGAGCGCGGCCGTAGAGGCCCAGAAAATAGTTCTTGGTCTCGGTTGTAATGACCTTGTAGCGCTCGCCGGTCAGCACGTTCAGCGTCGCCTGCGTGCCGACGATCTGGCTCGTGGGCGTCACGAGCGGGGGATAGCCCATGTCTTTCCGCACCCTCGGGACTTCATCGAGCACTTCTTTCATGCGATCGAGTGCGTTCTGCTCGGTCAGCTGCGCCGCAAGGTTCGAGAGCATGCCGCCGGGAATCTGGGAGGTCAAAATCTCCGCGTCGACGCCGGTAAAATCGCTTTCGAACTGGCGATACCGACGGCGGACGGTCCGGAAGTGGTCGGTGATCGGCAACAGGGAGTCCAGTGCCAGTCCCGTGTCATAGGGCGTGCCGTGCAGCGAGGCAACCATGGTTTCGGTGGCCGGATGCGACGTGCCTCCGGCCAATGGCGACATC